>Ga0116138_1002103_pt1 | contig 10500 bp, 5 predicted proteins | sample June2015DPH_20_1_2_FD_88971 | JGI IMG/M metagenome (GOLD analysis project Ga0116138, IMG submission 88971) | Peatland microbial communities from SPRUCE experiment site at the Marcell Experimental Forest, Minnesota, USA - June2015DPH_20_150 | ecosystem: Environmental > Terrestrial > Soil >... | reverse complement strand
GGTCTAGGAAATGTTCATAACGGAAGAATCCCGATGAGCGAAAGCTGGCCGGGATGCTTTGTTTTACTCAGGAATTCTTCGGTCATACTCCGTTTCTTACCTCGAAGCGAATCACAATCCCTCATGTGATGTAGGTGCTTCTACGTACAGACTTGTCGGTACTTTCCGGACATTGAATTTGTCCTGATACTCCATTACCATCCTGCTGAGCACCGTGCACGCCTCTAAAAAATCTCACTTGACCCGTGGAATGCGGGATTGAAAACCTCTGGATTCTGCGTTTTTTGCATCCGCCATGCCTCACCTTTTGGCGAAGCGACGCGATGAAGGAGGTTTTTTTCCTTCCAGGATGAACACGCGGAGTATTGCAGCGTGCCCACCACGCAGACCAAGCCAAGAGGAATAACCCCATGAAAGGCAAAACAATTTCAACAGTCGTCCTGCTTCTGTTTGTGTGGGCCTTTCAATCATACTCCCAGGCAAAGAAGTACTATGTCGATGCCACCGGCGGGTCGGATGCAAATAGCGGCTTGTCACCCTCAGCAGCATGGAAGACAATCGACAAGGTGAACGCGTCAAGGTTTGCTCCGGGTGATTCCATACTGTTCAAGAGAGGAGAAGCATTCAGGGGAAGCCTTGTGCCATCCAGCGGATCGACTTCGGGGTACATCACCTACAGCGCGTATGGAACCGGGAACAAGCCGAAGTTGCTCGGCGCCTACGACAGGAGTTCCTCTTCAGACTGGACGAATCAAGGGGGGAACATTTGGAGGACGAAATACAAGTCTGTGAAGCTTGTCGGATCTGAGCTTCTCCCGAATCCCGATTTTTCAACCGACCTCTCAGGTTGGGAAAAATACGATGACCCTGCCACTGGTGCTTCAACCACCCTTTCAAGGACGACCACGGCGGGTGAATACTATACTGCGCCGGGTGGTGCCAGGTTGGTCTGCAACTATCACGGAAATGGTTCCAACCCATGGAACACAGACATACAACTTTTTACATCGGCTGGGTCAATTGAAGCGCTCGCTTGGTACCGTCTCTCGTTCATGGCCAGAGCAACGCGATCATTTGCCGTGCCCGAAGACAAGATAACACTCCAACAGTATGGCCCTCCCTGGACGAAATATTCGTCGTCTGTCGCGCTCCCGTTTTCGATCACCACTCAATGGACTTCCTACGAGGTCTATTTCCGGGGAGACTACACGGCAAGCGACACCAGGATCACATTCTTTTTTGGCGGTTTGATGCCCAATGGCGACACGCTCTTCATCGATGCATTGAGCTTCAAAGAGTGTGATGCGAACCCCGAGCCTCTCAGTGTTGATGTCGGTAACATCATTTTCGACAACGAAACATCTTGCGGGGTGTTGATGTGGAATAGGTCGGATCTGAATGCCCAGGGGAAGTTCTGGTACGATGAAGAGAATGATCTCCTCGAAATGTATTCTGTTGGCAATCCCGGGACTTACTATTCACACATAGAGTTAGGCCTTGACAAGCGCGTCATTGATATGACGAGCAGAAGCTACGTGATCTGCGACAATTTGGATTTGCGCTATGGGTCTTTTGGAGTTGAAGGAGGCAATACACATCATATATGGATAAGGAACTGTGATGTGTCATACATCGGAGGTGGAAATATTACCGGCGTGCACCCGCCGGGACGCGGCGGAAACGGGCTGCAGTTTTGGAACGGCGCTCACGACAATGTCGTGGAGAGATGTACCTTCAATCAGATCTACGATGCGGCGGTAACTGCACAGGGATCCGATGTCGCGGGATTTGAGGTCTACAATATCTATTTCAGAAACAATATCATCCGCAACAGCGAGTACTCTTTAGAGTTTTGGGAGGGGGGAAGCCTGGCCCGTGCGCACGACATTTACTTTGAGAATAATACATGCCTCAGTGCGGGACGAGGATGGGCGCATGCTCAGAGACCTGATCCCAATGGCACTCATTTGATGTTCTTTCCCTTCTTCGCACAGACCACGAACGTCTACATACGGAACAACATTTTCCTCGATGCAACAGAACAGTGCGTCCGATGGTGGAGAAAAGAGGATATCACTGCCACGGTGCTCGATAACAATTGCTGGTACCAGTCGAATGGTCTGCTTGCCAGGATCGATCTTGCGGCTGGCGTTGGTCAGGTCAACATCACCTATGATTATGCCACCCAATGGGACGCATACCGGGCTGCGACGAAGCAGGATTCCAATTCGATCCATGCCGATCCGCTCTTGAATGTGGATCTGACCCTCCAGGCGGCATCTCCATGCATTGATGCCGGGAAGACGCAAGCAACGGTGCAGACAGACTACCATGGGACGGCACGGCCTCAGGGCGCGGGATATGACATCGGAGCATTTGAAGCTCCAGCATCGTTGATCGCTCCCCCGTTGCTGGTCGCCCCACAAGACAATACGAAAAGAGTATCGATTGCGACTGTGCTGATCTGGGCAAAGACACGACGAGCTACGAAGTATCATCTGGTTGTTTCACTTTCTCCGGATTTTTCGGGTTCAGCGGTGGTCGACACGGTCACCGCGGACACAGCAAAGGGAGTAGGATCACTTCAGAATGGGACAATCTACTACTGGCGGGTGCAAGCGTTGAACGACGCAGGGAGCAGCGACTGGGCGCAGGCGAGGAGCTTCACCACCATCGCCGCGACGCCTCTGGGTTTGGCATACTATGTTGCACCGGACGGCAATGATTCGAATCCAGGAACGGAATCGCTTCCCTGGAAGACGTTAGCGAAAGCTGCTTCGATGGCTACTGCCGGTGTGACTGTCTTCATCAAGCAAGGCACTTATAGAGAGCGCCTTGTGCCAGTATACTCCGGGACGGCAGATGGACCAATCACGTTCACATCTTACCCGGGCGATTCTGTGACTATCACCGGCGTGGGAATGACGCCCCCCACGGGCTGGTGGGCGGGCCTAATACGGATGGAGGGTGTGAGCCACATCAAGGTATCCGGACTCAGGGTGATAAACTCGCCAAACACCGGCATTGACATGGGGAATTGCAGCTACATTAGCATCGAGGAGAATTACGTTGACAGTACCTACTCTTCTGGAATAGTAGCTTTTGCCTCCGACAATGTGACAGTTGATGGCAATGAGGTGGTTCGTGGCGCCACCGGATTGCTCGACGAATCTATATCAATTGCGGCGACGAACTTCGTTGAGGTGAAGAACAATCGCGTCCACGACGGGGTGGGCATTGATGTGAAGACCGGTTCGTCAAACGCAATCGTGACCAAGAACGAAGTATACAACTCAGGCAATGGAATCTATATCGAGGCGTGGGACAAACATGAGTACAATATCGACGTATTTGACAATATCTCTCATGATAACACCAATGGTATTGCGGTGGCCTCCGAGAACGGGGGCCTGATTGAGGGGATCAGAGTACACCACAATGTTGCGTACCACAATAGTCAACGTGGTTTCGTAGTGGCAGGATGGGGCATAGGACAGACGCACCCTCTCAAGAACATCAAAGTCTATGGAAATGAGTCCTTTGAGAACGGCTTTGGTTTCGAAATAGGCTGTTACACAGGAACGACAATGGACAGCGTCGAAGTCTGCAACAATCTGATCTATGGCAACAAAAATGCCGGAGTACGGATCACGCATTTTGACGGACCGTCAAGTCAGTATGTGATGCGAAACGTATCGGTTATTAATAACACGATCTATCACAACGGCACAGTGGGAAATGGGTGGGATGCAGACAATGGGGGTATGAATATCTTTGATGTCAGCCCCGACAATCTCGTGATCTGCAACAACATTGTAAGCAGCAACGCCTTTTGCACAATTTTTGTTGGGCCAGAGGTTCCAGCTGGGAGCTTGACCATTGGCTACAATTTCTTCAACGGGTTCCGGAATGTCCAGTACGAGAAGGTCGGGACAAACCCAGTTTATGGAATTCCATTGTTCGTCGATTCCCTGAGGAACGATTATCATCTGCGGGCCACCTCACCGTGCATTGACAAAGGACTCCCCGCTCAAGAGTACAACGATCCGGTAGATCCGAACAGACCGGGCTACGCGTTGTACCCTGCACTGGGCACGCTACGCAACGATATGGGTGCCTATGGCGGTCCTTTTGCAGCCTCTTGGGACCCGGCAACTTTCATGGCAAAACCGCAGACCCCCGTTCTCAACTCACCTGCCGACTCTGCGAGAGGTGTATCAACAAGACCGATGTTGAGTTGGAATAGGATCCTGGGAGCCGACAGGTACAGATTGCAGCTCTCGAGCAATCCGAGCTTTGGGACCAGGCTCGTCGATGATTCGATGGTGACTGACAGTTATCGACAAGTGGGTCCTCTGCTGAATAATACGACATACTATTGGCGCGTGAGCGCCATAAACGCTGGTGGAACAAGCAGCTATTCCCCGGTGAGGACGTTCATGACGATCGTTGCATCGGCTGTTGAGCAACTGGACGGTGCGATCCCGACAGAATATGCCTTGAGACAGAATTATCCTAACCCATTCAATCCCGCCACGACCATCCAGTTTGCATTGCCGAAGAGCAGTTATGTGATCTTGAAGGTGTTCGACGCCTTGGGAAAAGAAGTCACAACGTTGGTATCCCGGGAACTCAGTCCTGGATATTTCACGATAAGATGGAACGCGAACGTTCCCAGTGGCATCTACTTCTATCGCCTACAGGCCCGCCAGACAGATGGCGGGCAGGCAGGAGAATTCATGCAGACGAAGAAGATGATTCTATTGAAGTAGTACCAAGTGGCAACGTGGTAATGAGTCGCCAAGAAATACATGATCAAAGCTTCACAACTCCTCCTTGCCGTCTCTGTAATAATGACAGCCCTGCAGTGCAGAGATCTCGGCATAGCTAAAAATACGCAGGCGAGAATTACTGTCTTTGTCCACTGGGGTGAGACTCCGATCCCGGAGAAAAAGGTCGAATTGATGCAAACCGGGGAGTCAAAGTTGACTGACGGCAGCGGTCTGGCGGCATTCATTGTCCAGCCAGGTAGTTACGTGATTCGGGTATACGGCATCAATCGCGGGGGGCCAGTTAATCTCTTTGTCGAATTCAATGTGGAGGTGAACGCGGCAGAATCTCGTTCAGTTGATGTCGTAGATTGCATTCCGTGTGTATGAATCAGTGCTTCACCACTTCTCAATTGTGAATGAATACTTACTCGAGCCTTCGGAAAACCTAACCACCCTCTCGACTTCCTGCATCATTCCTCTATCTCGCTTCACCAAAGCTCCGCAATAAGTCACTTAATGATCTGTCGTTCCGGGTTGATGGCGTTCTTCTCGCGAATGGATCCAACTCATCCGCCTTCTCTTCAGCCCACTCGAGCCACAATCAGAACTTCCGATTAGAACTGAACTCCTGCCGCAAATTCTCCATTGATAGTGCTCTGAGAGTAACAACAAAGTGGCATGTGGCTTTGAGTCCACGTTTTGCCCATCCTCGAATCAGAGTCAGAGCAATGGAAATGGCCTTTTTGCTCGCACAAGTGCGTTTGTACTTCATACAAAGGCGGCATCATTGTTGCATTTCTTTAGAAACGAAACACATACGATGCTCACTATTTCTTGGAGGAACGGACATGAAGACTGCAAGAACTTGGCTTTGGCTTCTCACAATAATCGCAGGATTGGTTGAATTCGGGGGATGCAATAGTAGTCCGACCAACCCCTACTCAAGCTCTCCAACGAGCAACTCGGGAGCCAATACAAAATCTTCTCCCAACACAATCGTGATGAACAATATGGCGTTCGCCACATCTTCACTGACAGTCCCGAAAGGGACCACGGTAACATGGCAAAACTCCGACGGGGTAGCGCACACCGCGACCAGCGACTCTGGAGCTTGGGATTCAGGGAATATTCCGCCGGGAGGAAGCAAAAGTGTGACTTTCAGTACTTCGGGGACGTTTCCGTATCATTGCACGGTGCACCCCATGATGACTGCAACGATCGTGGTGCAGTAAGATCCCGCTGGCTGTTTCGGAGTCTCTAATGACGAATAAGACCCAGTTCTCGAGGTCGCAGGCACTCTTCATCGTCTCACGTCTCCTTTAGAACACATATCGGGCCCCCGTGCTTCGATTCTCTCTCGACTCGCTCACTGCGTTCGCTCGCTCGGGATCGCTCAGGGCAGGCTATCCCGCAAGAAAGCAGCGGGACGTAGAAAACGCGCAAAACAAAACGCCCCGCTTGTCGGGGCATTCGTATTCTTTGTTCTATCGCTCGGAAGGAAAGAGGGGGCTAACGCTCTGTCCCGACGCTCAGTACTGCCTTGATCGCCGCAAGTGCTCCACGATTTTCTCTGATGCCACTCCAATTGTAGATGCACATATACCGGCATTTTGGAACCGATAACGTTCGAGTGATTGCTTCGTGCCATGCTTTTTCGTCGTCCGTTCCCATGAGCATCCACTCTACGGCTGCCCAGAAAGGGGCGTCGCTCTTCTGCAGAACTCTCTGTACACCTCTATCTTGTGACGGGTCAGCTGCATGTCTGTAGAAGCTCCATCCGGGACAGGCGTATCTGTTGAGCGCGGCGTCGTAGAGCAACTCCTCCTCCTTCCAACCACCGACATGCGTAAACAATTTCTTCCGCGGCACACCGAGCTCTGCCGCCAGGGAACAGAGGTCGTCGAGGTGGCGCCGGACGATTTCAGCCAGGTCTTTCTCCTGTAGGGCTCCACTCTTTGCCAAACCGGCCGTCGTGACGGCTGCATAGCCACTCGCGACGACCCCGCGACCCGGTGCCTCATCGGCCTTCAGTTCCTCTTGAGGATCCTCATTCTCAGGCCGGTCGAGAAGATCGTTCCCATTCGGATAGTAGAATGCGTTCACCCCAATTGAACTCTCCCATCCGATTTTGATACCGATAAGAAGTGATTTCTTATCATCAGGCAGCTTCTTCCACCACTGGAGTATCAGGGGAACGAGCACTCGCATCTCATCATGGCAGGCTTGCCGGTAGGGAGGACTCATGAGATTCGGAGGTGGGAGGACCCGGATTTGTCTCCCCCAATTCCGCCAGGCTATTTTCATTGCATATGCAGAATCCCAGCCTGTCCATTCTACATTCCATCGGTTCCTGGGGTCGTAGCCATCACGTCCACGATCCCACCAGTTCCAGAGGTCGGGGCGCGCTTCCCACCATTGTTCGCCGTCGAGCTGAACGATGATTGGGATATCGTACTGTTCCGCTAGAGAGAGGAATTCGAGAAGGCGGGACTTGCACTGGTCCCTGGACTCATTCAGGTAGGAAAAGATCGCCCCGATCCCCAAGCGAACACCCGCGGAACTTTTCGGGATCTGAAGCTTCCGAACCTGTTCAAATACCTCTTCGTATCGTTCGCCCGGTATGATATTGACAACAAGATACTGTTGCCTTGCTACGGCATCGCGTTGAGCGGACAATAGGAGGAAGAGAATGACGAGTGCGGTCAGAACACCGTGTCTCCGTTGTTGACGGGTCATAGGCGTCGATGAATTTTGCGTGATTTGAGGATCGTTTTCACAAGTCCGATACTCGATTTCATCCTTCTCGAAAGGGACAAGTAAATCGTCATAATCTATTGACTCTTAGCGCGTGCCCTAGTGTAACTATATGGAGAGGAAGAGTCAAATGACTTGCAGGGGGGTTGAAGAAAAAGCAGTTTCCCCTGGATTCACATGTCGATTTGACATTCGCTCCACGAAATCGCAGATTGGTATCAATGATATACTAGAACCTATCTCAAAAACGGAGGAAAAGAGTCACCCTGTGTGATGCTTCTATAATTACACAGAGTTCCACGGAGAATCACAGAGTGCAACAGAGAAGATTTCTCCGTGTAACTCCGTGCTCACTCAGTGTCTCTCTGTGAAACGCTTCTCATCTGACGCACTTGCCCGAACTCATTGGTGAAAGGGGATGATTCGATGAGATCATTTCATGACTTCAGCATCAACGTAATCTCAATTATGTTCGTATTCGTTTCTGTGGAGGTCTCTTTTGCGGGAACGCGTTACAAGGACATCGTTTTTCCTTCTGCCACGGTAACAAGCAATATTCAATTCGGCAGCAACCTCAATATTGATGGATCCAATGCTCCCTTGTTGCTGGATTTGTATCAGCCGACAAATGATACGCTGAAGCTGAGACCACTGGTCATCTGTATACACGGTGGAAGTCTCATCTCCGGTTCCAGAGGCGACATGGGGACGTTTTGCACTGACTTCGCAAAACGCGGATATGTCGCTGCTACAATCGAGTATCGACTTGGCATCGAATCTCCGAAAAGCGTCAGGACAATACTGGAAGCTCTGCTGCGCGGAGTTCAGGATACCAAAGCGGCTGTTCGCTTCTTCCGTTCAAAAGCCGCCCAATATGGAATTGACACTTCACAAATCTATCTCGAAGGTTCATCGGCAGGGTCAATGGTCGCGGTACATTATGCGTACTGGAATCAGGACGAAATCCCGCCGGACATCAATCAGGCGAAGTGGGGAGATATTGAAGGAGCAAGCGGGAATCCGGGGTTTTCAACTGCCATCAAAGGTATCATAAACTATTGCGGTTCAATTCTAGATCCAACTTGGATTGATGCGGGCGAAGTACCTGTTGCTAATTTCCACGGTTTGCTGGACACAATCGTACCTCCGGACAGCGGAGTATCCGATGATTTTGGCATAAAAATGTACGGTGGTGTAGCGATATCCAGGACTGCAACACAACTTGGAATCTACAACCAGGGAGCGTTTTTTCCTCTCATGGGACATGGCGGCAACGAAGACAGCCTTCGTGTGTTCAGCTCAAATTTTCTTTATTCATTGATGGTTCTTTCCTCTGCGTCGCCGCAGGACTTCACCTCCATGGAACTTTCTGCAAAAACACTGAAGCTCTTTCGCTATGACAGCTATATGTTTCTGACATCTGCCCTCGATAGATCAGGGAACAGCATTATTCTCCCTCGGTCGATGATACAGTATTCGTGCAACCCCAGGATTGGTTCGATCGCGTCGTCCGGTATATTTACTCCGTCGGATCACCCGGACAGCGGATATGTGTTTGTAAAGTCCAACAACAGAACAGACTCATGTTTCGTGAAGACCTATGACTTCAAGTATTTCATCATAAGGCCCAAAGTCGCGGTGACAGACCTCATAACAACGCTCAAGGTGAGCATCGATACATATGACTCAGATCTGGTGAAGCATGACCTGGCGATCACAAAGTTCAAACTGATCTCCACGAATCCCTCCGTAGGGACTATTGATTCAACGGGCACGTTCACTGGAAAGAAAAACGGTACCACAAACGTCATAGCTTCATGCAATGGCTATAGCGATACGAGCGTCGTACGAGTTGAGAGCGCGAGTGGTCTCGTCAGTCTTGATCCGCTTGAGAGTCTCAGCGGATGGCGAGTTGAAGGAACGAACCTGGATTCGCTTTCCGTCACGCTGGCGACGGATCAGAAGTCTGCGGGCAATGCATCCTTTAGGATAGATTATAAACTCACCTATGATCCGTTAATACCATCGTACATGGTCTACCTTTACAAAGATATGCTTGTGTACGGTGTTCCCGATTCCATCTATCTCGACGTAAAATCTGATGGCCGCAGACATAGACTCTACTACAGTTTTTCGGACGCGAACTCGGGTACGTTTCGTGCCCTGGCAAAGAAGTTTCTGAGCAACAGCGTGGCTTTCGATGTCGTGAACACACCCATGACAGGATTGACGCTTGTGACAGGCACGTATGACATGGGCTATCCCCTGACTCTCAAGAGGATAGAGATCCAGCTCGCGGGCGATAATGTTCAGGGCCAGTCAACTTCAGGAACCATCTACGTGGATAATCTGAGGCTGAAATATCCCGGTACTGTTACCGACGTTGAACAGACGCCGCTCTTACCCGCTCGGTTCAGACTTGAGCAGAACTACCCCAATCCTTTTAACCCGGCAACTACTATTCAATACGATGTGCCCTCACGCGCTCGCGTGGCACTCGCAGTCTATAACATACTAGGGCAAAGGGTGGCTGAACTGGTTAATGGAGAGAAGAATGCAGGCCACTACGAGACTCGATTCGATGCCAGCGGCCTCGCTTCAGGTATGTATCTGTATCGGCTTCAGGCAGGAGACTTCATCGAAACAAAGAAGGCGATTCTGCTAAAGTGACTTTGCAACGGCACTGCGGTTTGCCTAGACGTTATATGAAATCGTGCACTTCGGGCATAAAGATGGTAAAATATAAAGGGTTGAGATATTACCTAAATTGAAAGATGTAGAAGCTAGGAAAAACACAGTTGAAAATTCCACAAAACCTCATTTAGGAATCATGAAAGACTCGACCATCGTTGTGGCGGGAGCTACCGGTAATCTCGGCGGACGCATCGCGAGAGCTTTGCTCGAACGGGGAGCCAGCGTAAGAGCGCTTGTTCGCCACGGGTCTGCGCGAGACAAGATTGAGCGACTGCAGGAG
>Ga0116138_1002077_pt1 | contig 10601 bp, 9 predicted proteins | sample June2015DPH_20_1_2_FD_88971 | JGI IMG/M metagenome (GOLD analysis project Ga0116138, IMG submission 88971) | Peatland microbial communities from SPRUCE experiment site at the Marcell Experimental Forest, Minnesota, USA - June2015DPH_20_150 | ecosystem: Environmental > Terrestrial > Soil >... | reverse complement strand
GTCGTCGTGGGCACCGACTCACACACCACCAGCCACGGGGCGCTCGGCGCCTTCGCCTTCGGCATCGGGGCCACCGAGATGGCCAGCGTCTGGGCGCTGGGATACGCGATGACCGTCGAGGTGCCGGGGACCATCAAGGTCGAGGTGACGGGGGCGTTGCCCGACTTCGTGACGCCGAAGGACCTGATCCTGCAGCTGGTCGGCAAGCTCGGCGCCGGGGGCGCGACTTTCCACGTGCTGGAGTTCCACGGCGATACGATCCGGGCGATGTCGACCTCCGGCCGGTTGACGCTGTGCAACATGTCGGTCGAGGCGGGGGCGACATCGGGCATCGTGCCCGCGGACGAGGAGACGCTGCGATACCTGCGGGAGGAGGCCGGCGTCGCCGACGACGTCGAGCCGATGGCGCCCGAGCCTGACGCTCCGTACGAGCGCATCGTGCAGCTCGATGCGTCGAAGCTAGAGCCCCAGATCGCGTGCCCGCACACCGTGGACAACGTGCGGCCGGTTTCGAGCGTGGCCGGCACCAGGGTGCACCAGGTGGTGATCGGCTCGTGCACCAACGGCCGGCTGGACGACATCGCGATGGCCGCCCGTATGGTCAAGGGGAAGAAGGTTGCGCGCGGCACGCGGATGCTCGTGTTCCCCGCATCGGGTCGCATCTACCAGCAGGCGGTGGCCGCGGGCTACGTCGGCGACCTGATGCGGGCGGGAGCGGTCGTCATGAACGCCGGGTGCGGCCCCTGCCTCGGCGTGCACCAGGGCGCGCTCGGCGACGGGGAGGTCGCGCTCTCCACCACGAACCGCAACTTCAAGGGACGGATGGGGAATCCGGCGTCGGAGGTCTACCTCTGCTCGCCGGCGGTGGCGGCCGCGTCCGCGTTGACCGGCGTCATCACCGATCCGAGGGACGGAGGCGCCGCATGAGCAGGGCCAGGGTCGTGCTCGCGCTGGATGACGACGTCTCGACGGATCAGATCTACCCCGGCCGCTACATGGCGACCGTCCTGCCGACGGAGACGCCGCAGTTCGCCTTCGCCGACCAGACGGCGTTCAACGCGCTCCTCAAGAGCGGCGGCGTGCCGGTGGGGAGCGTCCTCGTGGCGGGGAAGAACTTCGGCTGCGGCTCGTCGCGGGAGCAGGCGGTCTCGGCGCTCAAGGGCCACGAGCTGGTGATCGTGGCGAAGAGCTTCGCGCGCATCTTCCTGCAGAACGCGATCAACCTGGGGCTCAAGCTCGTCGAGGTGCCGGACCTCGTCGCCGCGGAAGGCGACGACCTCGCGATCGGGCTTACCGAGCTGACGAACCTGACCTCGGGCCGGCGGTTCGGGATCAAGCCCCTGCCCGCGGCGCGTCAGGCGATCATGGACGCGGGCGGCCTGATCCCCTACACGCGCAAGCGCCTCGTGGGACGGAGCGTCGTCGGCTAGACCACCGGCGCGGCCGGCGGCTCGGTGGCTCTCGTGGAGGGTGCGGCACCGTGCGGGCGGCGCGTAGAACGCTACGTCACGAGGATGGATCCGGCGGCGCCACCTTCGGGATCGCGGCCCCGCGGACCCGGCCCCACAGCGCCACGATGCCGATGAGGACGCCGGCCACCTGGGCGGTGGCAGCCGCGAGCCGCACGTAGGCCCACAGCTGGCTGTCGAGCGCGACGTCGAAGAACTCCGTCACCGCGCGCACCAGCGTCCCGGCCGTGAGCAGCGCGTACGCGAAGGCCACCAGGTTCGGGTACGGGCCGATCGGTTGGCCGCGGCCCGAGCGCGGGAAGAGCCAAAGCGCAGTCCCCACGATCATCATCACCAGAAAGCCCACCAGCAGCAGGTGCACGTGCGCCACGATCATCCCGTGGCTGATCGTGCCGCCGGTCGTCAGCTGGAACTCGAGCCAGAGCCCCGTCACCAGCCCGAGCGCGAGGAGGACGAAGGCCGTCCGGAGGTACAGCCGCACCAGGATGTGCATGGCTCGAGTCTAGCGCACCCCGGCGGCCGATACCAGAGCGTCCGCCGAGAATCGCTCCGCGCCGCGAGCGACTGGTGCGCCCAGGCGGAGGCCGGGCGCTAAGCTCCGCCGCGTGCGCACGGGTAGTTCCGGTGCAGGCGCGATGCCGTGCGGGCGGCGCGGAGAACGCCTCCTCGACGGAAGACGGATTCGGCGGCGCGGCTTCACGCTTCCGGAGCTGGCGACCGTGGTCGGGATCATGAGCATCGTCGCCTCCGTGGTGGTGCCGCCGTTGGGCCGCACGCTCGACCGGGCCGCCGTCGAGGAGGGAGTGCAGCGCTTCGCGGCCGCGCATGCGACGACACGCGAGTTGGCGATCTCGCGCGGCGGGCTCGCACGCCTCGAGCTCGACCCGGTGGCGCACACCGTCGCCGTATCGGTGCAGCGGACGCCCGCGGCCTGGGACACCGTCGCCACCTATCCCCTCGGCACGGCCCGGATCACCTGCTCGAATCCCGCGATGGTGTTCAACCCGATCGGCCTCGGGTACGGTGCATCCAATACGCGGGTCATCTTCTCGCGCGGGGCCGCGGTGGACACGGTCACGACCTCCCGGACGGGGAGGCTCCGCCGCTAAGCAACCATCCGCCGCCCAGGCGCATCCAATCGAGGTGAAAGGACACGCATGGGCGAGGCGCTGGTGGGAGCTATGGTCGCAGCGATGCGGCGTGCCAGCAGGGACTGGGCGGAGGCTTCGCGGCCGGCACAGGCGAACGCCGCTCCCCGGTCCGAGGGCGCCGCGTGGGGCTACCTCGCGCACCCGCAGCTGATGCCCACGGTCTATTCTCCGAGCGGCGACGCCTCCGGCGACGCGGTGGCTCTTGAGCACTTGGCGACACCATGCGGGCGGCGCGCAGAGCGTTACGTCGGGGGGACAGCCTCCTCCGGCGCGCCCGGCGAGGAAGTAGCCGCGCGCAGAGTCTGACGGCGGCTTTGCCCGGCTACACGGCCCGGGGGCTCTGCCCCCGGGTCGTTCTTCTTCCTTCAGCTATCGCGTTGCGCCGCTAGGACACCGCAGGGCGCGTCGCGTACGGCGCGCAGATCTCGCGCGCCACCTCCGCGAAGGGCCGCGGCCGGACCCCGAAGCGGGACTCGAGAGCGTTGTTCACCGTGGTATTGCCTTCGAGCAGCATCTGGAGCTGGTCCGGCGTGATGGGCGCCAGGTTCGGCAATGCCGTGCCGGCGCCTGCGGCGAAGCGCGCGATCCCCACGGGCACACGCACCCGGCGGCGCTGCACGCCGAGCGCCGCCTCGAGGTGGTCCAGCATCTGATGGTACGTCAGGCGCTCGGCGCCGCCGATGTCGAGGCTGCCGCGGATCTCGGGCCGCTCAAGCGCGAGCGCCACCACCTCCGCAACGTCCCCGATCCAGACCGGCTGCATCTCGTAGCGGCCGTCGCCAATCACCGGCACGACCGGCGAGAAGCGGATCATGTTCACCATCATTCCGATGGGGGCGTTGCCCGGCCCGGCGATGAGGGATGGCCGCACGATGACGTGCGCCAAGCCGCTGCCGCACACCGCCTCCTCAGAGCGCCACTTGGTCCGATGGTATCGGGTGGCGCCCGCATCGCCTCGGGCGCCCAGCGCGCTCATGTGCACGAACAGCCCGACGCCGGCCTCCCTGGCGGCGTCGAGCAGGGCCTCGGTGCCGCGGACGTGGACGGCCTCGAAGGTCTGCAGCGCCGTCTCGGCGATGATCCCCACCAGGTGCACGACCGCATCCGCACCCTTCACGAGGGCGGCGAGCGCGGTCCGGCTACCCAGGTCGCCGGCGACCAGTTCGACGCCGAGATCCCGCAGGCGCTCGGCGCGCTCCGGCTGCCGGGCCAACGCCCGCACCTCGTGGTCGCGCCGCAGAAGCTTCGAGAGTACCGCGCTGCCGACGTAGCCGGTGGCACCCGTCATCGCTATGCGCATGCGGCCAAAATGCGGGCTGCGCAGCTTTGGGGAAACCCGGTGGGAAAACTGACCGTAGTGTAAGCAATTGACTTCACCAAGGTCTATTAGTAGACTGTGGTCGAAAGTGACCAAACTCTAGTAATTTGCTCGACGAAGGGATCGGCAGCCATGACCGAGGTGGTGCAGGGACGGCGAGAGAGGAAGAAGGAAGAAACGCGGCGGCGAATCACGCTCGCGGCTCTCGAACTGTTCCACGAGAGGGGCTTCGACGCGACGACGGTGGACGAGATCACCGAGCGCGCGGACGTGGCCAAGGGGACCTTCTTCAACTACTTCCCCAAGAAGGAGTCGGTGCTCGAGGCGCTGAGCGAGGAGTGGATGGCCCGCGCCGAGGAGCACGCGGTTCATCACGGGCAGACCGCGGCGGAGCGGATCCTCGCCGTCTTCGGCGGCATGGCCGCGTCGTACGGCGATGATCGTGCGCTGGCGCGGATGCTCGTGCGCGTGAGCATGGAGCGGATGGTCTGCCCGGAGCCCGATGCCTCGCGGACCGGCCTGTACCAGCGGGTGGTGAGCGCGATCCGCGACGGGCAGGCGCGCGGAGAATTCCGGCCCGATCTGGATCCGGACGCCGTGTTCGGAGTGGTGGCGTCGGTTTTCATGGGCACGCTGCTCTGGTGGGTCGGCGGCGGGCCGCACCACGACCAGGTCCAGCACAGCAAGGTGTCCCTGCACGACGCGGTCGAGCGGCAGCTTTCGCTCGCGTTCGACGGCATCCGTCTGCCGGGCGCTGCCCGCGGGGAGTAGGGCCATGCGCATCGCACCCATCATCGCCCTGGCGCTGCTTCCGGCGGCGCTGGCGGCGCAGCAGCCGGCGAGTACCCCGATTCAGCTGACCCTGGACGATGCGATCCACCGCGCGCTGACGGCAGGCGACGATGTGCGGATCGCGGAAGCAGGCGTGCGGCAGGCTGAGGGGCAGGTCACGCAGGCCTGGTCCACGGCGCTGCCGGAGGTCCGGGCCTCGGTGGTCTACACACGCACCTTCGCGTCGGTGTTCAGCTCGATGGGGCAGATGCCGACGCTGGCGCCGTTCAGCCCGGACACCACGGCCTCGCTCGCGAGTCGGATCCGGTACCTCGAGCAGGAGTACCCGAACTCGGTGATCCGGGGCATCGGGGGGCTCTTCTCGAGCCTGCCCTTCGGCCGGCTGAACGCCTACGTCGCCACCCTCACCCTGAGCCAGACGCTGTTCCAGGGCGGGAAGATCGGGGCCGGTATCCGCGGGGCGCACGCGTACGAGCAGGCGGCGCGGGCGCAGCTGGACGAGACGCGGCGGGACGTGACCTTCCGGGTGAAGCAGGCGTACCTGAGCGCGCTCTACGCCGAGCGGATCGTGGCGATCACCGAGGCGTCGCAGGTGCAGGTGAACGACCAGCTGCACCGGGTCACGCTCAACCATCAAGTCGGTTCCTCCGCGGACTACGACCTGCTGCGGGCCCAGGTGGAGGCCGCCAATCAGGAGCCGCTGGTCATCGCCGCGCGGAACGGTCGCGACATCGCGCTGCTGGAAGTGCGGCGCCTCGTCAACCTCCCCGCGGACCAGCCCGTGGAGCTGGTGAGCCCTCTCCCCGAGACGACGGACTCGCTGCCCAAGGTGGACTTCGCGGCGCTGGACCTGGACGCGGCCGGCCGGGCGGCGGTGGCGGCGGCCGAGGCCAACGTGGCGTTCCGGCGGGAGGCGGTGACAGTCTACCACGGGGACTACTATCCGTCCCTTAAGCTGACCAGCTCCTACGGCGGGGAAGCGTATCCGTCGGGGCTCTTTCCGACGGGAATCAGCGACTTCCGCAAGGACTGGAGCGCGTCGCTCACGCTGTCGGTGCCGCTGTTCGACGGGCTCAGGACGCACGGCGCGGTGCAGCAGGCGCAGGCGGACCTGTCGCGCGCGGAAGCGCAGCTGTCGCAGACCCGGGCGGGTGTCCAGATCGAGATCGAGCAGGCGCGGGCGGAGATCGTGCGGGCCCAGGCGCTGGTCCAGGCGCGGCACGAGACCGTGGGGCAGGCGGCGCGCGCCCAGCACCTGGCGACGGTGCGCTACAACAACGGCATCGCCACGGCGATCGAGGTGTCCGACGCGCGGCTGGCGCTCGAGCAGGCGAGCGTCAACGAAGCGCAGGCGACCCGGGACTATCTCTTGGCGATCGCGGCGTTGGAGCGGGCGCTCGGACACTCGGTGCCGGTCGTGAGGGCAGGGATCAGGGAAGCGGCAGGGCAGTAGGCAGGAGAGTTGCGAGACGGCGAGTGGCGAGCGGTTGCGAGACATGAGGCGTGAGAGGACAGACAAGGAAATGCGTTCGATGACTGCTTATCGGTGGGGAACCGTCCTGGTGATGGCGGCCGCCATGAGTGCGGCGGGGTGCGGGGCGAAGAGTGCCGGTGGCGCCTCCGGCACGGCGACGGCCGCTGCATCCAACACGGCGACGCTGAACGCGACGGACGTGGTGGTGGCGCGCCGCCAGACGCTGCGCGCCGGCATCCCGCTGAGCGGGGCGCTCGAGGCCAAGGTCAAGATCACCGTCGGGGCGCCGCTCGCCGAGCAACTCCTCGAGGTGTACGTGAACGAAGGTGACCGCGTGCAGCAGGGGCAGCCGCTGGCCCGGTTCAAGGACCAGGTGCTGCAGGCGGCCGCCGCATACGCTCGGGCCGACGTGCAATCGCAACGAATGGCTGTGCGGGTGGCGGAGGCGGAGTCGGCCCGGGCGGTGGCGTTGTTCTCCGAGGGAGCGATCGCACAGCGCGACCGCGACAACGCGCTGGTGGCCCTGGAGGGCGCGCGCTCGCGGCTGTCGCTGTCCGAGTCGCAGGCGGCGAACGCCGACGATCGGCTGCGCAGTTCCACTCTGACCGCCCCGGCGGCCGGCGTGATCAGCAAGCGCTACGCGCAGGCCGGCGACCGCGTGGATAACGGCAAGCCGGTCTTTGAGCTGGTGGACACCCGGGTGCTGCAGCTCTCGGCGTCGGTGCCGACGGAATGGCTCCCGGAGCTCAGGATCGGCCGGCTGGTGAGCCTCACGATCACGCAGCTCGACTCGTCGCACGTCTCGGGGCAGATCGCCCGCATCAATCCCACGGCGGACCCGGCGACCCGGCAGATCCAGATCTACGTGGACGTGCCGAACCCCGGAGAGCGGCTGGTCGGCGGACTGTTCGCGTCGGGCCGGGTGGTGACCCGCGAGGCGCCGAACGCAGTGGCGGTGCCGAAAGAGGCGGTGCGCTACGAGGGCGAGGACCGGACGCCGTACGTCTACGCGGTGAGCGCCGGCAAGATTGCGCGCCGCCGCGTCGCCGTCGGGGTGGTCGACGACGATCTGTCGCTGGTCGAGATCACCAGCGGCGTCGCGGCCGGGGACACGCTGATCATCGGGCCGATCGAGGGCCTCGCCGACGGCACGCCGGTGGTGATCGGCGGCGCCGCCGCCGCCCGAGCTACGCGGTAGGGGGGCGCCCATGTTCCTCTCCGAACTGTCGATCAAGCGCCCCGTCTTCGCCACGATGATGATGCTGGCGCTGGTCGTGCTCGGGCTCTTCTCGCTGCGCCGGCTCAAGCTCGACGACATGCCCGACGTCGAGCTGCCGTTCGTGATGATCCAGGTGCACTATCCCGGCGCGAGCACGGAGGCGGTCGAGCGCGACGTCACCAAGAAGATCGAGGAGGCCGTCAACCCGATCGAGGGTGTGGACCGCATGGAGTCCTCGTCGCTCGAGGGGTACTCCACGATCTTCATCCAGTTCACGCTGCAGACCAAAGTCATGAACGCACAGGCGGATGTCCGCTCGGCGATCGACCGGATCCGCTCCGACCTGCCGGTGGACATCGATCCGCCGGTCGTGTCGCGCTTCGACTTCCGCCAGAACCCGATCGTGAGCCTCGCGCTCTCGGGCCAGGGATGGGCGCTGCGGGATCTCACCCAGCTCGCCACCGAGACGATCAGTCGGCGGCTCGAGACGGTGGACGGGGTGGGGAGCGTCACGGTGGTGGGCGGGCTGGACCGCGAGATCCACGTGCTGGTCATCCCTCCGCGGTTGGACGCGCTGGGCGTGAGTCCCGACATGGTCATGGCGGCCCTGCGGCGCGAGAACATGGACACCCCCGCGGGCCGGGTGGAGCAGAGCAACGCCGAGCAGCTGGTGCGCGTGAAGGGCCGGGTCGTGGACCCCGCCCAGTTCGCGTCCGTCGTGGTGGCCACGCGCAACGGAGTCCCGGTCCGCCTGGGCGAAGTGGCGCGGATCGAGGACGCGCAGGAGGAGGAACGCACCCTCGCGGAGTTCTCCGGCAAGCGCGCCATCGGCATCGACATCCGCAAGATCTCGGGCGCCAACACGGTAGACGTCGCGAACGGCATCAAGCAGGTGATGGCGCAGCTGAACACCGAGTTGCCATCCGGCATCCGGCTGGAGATCGTGCGCGACAACTCGACGTGGATCAAGTCTTCGCTGGCCGACGTGCAGCTGGCGCTGATGCTGGGCGCGCTGCTCACCGTCCTGATCGTCTTCATCTTCCTGAATTCGTGGCGCTCCACGGTGATCACGGGCCTCACGCTGCCGGTGTCCATCATCTCGGCGTTCCTCGTGATCTACGCGATGAACTTCACGATCAACACGTTGACGCTGATGGCGTTGTCGCTGGCGGTGGGCATCCTGATCGACGACGCCATCGTGGTCCGCGAGAACATCGTGCGCCACGTGGAGCGTGTGGAGGATCACTACACCGCCGCCAACGCGGCGACCAGCGAGATCGGCTTCGCGGTGTTCGCCACCACGATGTCCATCCTGGCCGTGTTCGTACCCGTTGGCTTCATGGGCGGCATCGTGGGCCGGTTCTTCTACCAGTTCGGCATCACGGTCGCCTTCGCGGTGGCGGTCTCGCTCTTCGTGTCGTTCACCCTCGACCCGATGCTGTCGTCGCTCTGGTACGACCCGCAGGCGGCCGGGCACGCCGAGCGGGGGCCGATCGGGAAGCGGCTGGAGACGTTCAACGGCCGGGTGCGCGACGCGGGCCGCTGGTATCGCGAGGTGATCTCGTGGGCCCTGGATCACCGCGGCCGAGTGCTGGCGATCGCCGGCGCCGCGTTCGCGGCCGCGATCATGCTGATGGGCGTCGGCGCCGTCGGCGGGCAGTTCTCGCCGACCACCGATCGCAGCGAGCTGAACGTCACGATCCAGACGCCGGTGGGCTCGTCCATCGGATACACCCGCGCCAAGGGCGAGGAGATCGACCGCTACCTGCGCTCCCTGCCGGAGGTGGCGTACTCCTACTTCACGATCGGCGGCGGGACGCAGCGGACCGTCACCGACGGCACCATCTACGTCCGGATGAAGCCGAAGAGCGAGCGCAGCGTGAGCGAGCAGGACTTCCAGCCGGTGCTGCGCCGCCACCTGGCTGCGTTCAAGGGCGTGAAGACCGGCATCATGGAGGCGTCGGGGATGGGCGGCGGCCAGCTGCCCGTGCAGGTCAACATCCTCGGGCCGGACGTCACCCGACTTCAGGAGCTGAACGACCGCATGATGGCGGCGATCCGGGACGTGCCGGGGCTGGTGGACCTGAAGTCGAGCCTCGAGGGGCGCAAGCCCGAGTACGTGATCGAGGTGAACCGGGACCTCGCCGCGAACGTCGGCGTGACCATCGGCTCGCTGTCCTCGTCGCTCCGGACCATCCTGTCGGGGCAGACCGCCACGAGCTTCGAGGACGAGACCGGCCTGACGCACGACGTGGTGGTGCGGGTCGCGCCCGAGTACCGGACCTCGTTCCAGGACCTGGCGCGCGTGCCGGTCGCCACGAGCACGATGAACCTCCGGACGCAGTCGCCGGTGATGGTGCCGCTGGGCCAGGTCGCCCAGATCCACCCCAGCGGTGCGCCGGCGGAGATCAGGCGCCTCTCTCTGGAGCGGATGGCCCGGATCGAGGGGAACTACCAGGGCCGGGCGCTGACCAAGGTGATGGGCGACATCAAGAAGCGCATGGCCACGGTCCCGCTGCCCCCCGGCTACCGCATCGACATCGGCGGGGAGCAGAAGATGTTCGGGGAGACAGTGGGCTACATCGTCGAGTCGCTGGTGCTGGCGATCATCTTCGTCTACCTGATCCTGGCGTCCCAGTTCGGCTCGTTCCTCCAGCCGCTGGCCATCATGCTCTCGCTGCCGCTCTCGATCATCGGCGTGCTGGTCGCACTGCTGTTGACGGGTGACACGTTCAACATGCTCAGCATGATCGGGCTCATCATGCTGATGGGGCTGGTGACGAAGAACGCGATCCTGCTGGTGGACTTCGCCAACAAGGCGCGGGACAAGGGCGCCACGCGGCGCCAGGCGCTGATCGACGCCGGCCGGCGCCCGGGGGCCAAGAGCTCGAGGCTGATCCACTCCTCCAAGTCCGTCGGCGCCTCAAAAAGCTCGAGGCCGAGCTCAAGGCGGTGAAGGCGGCCAGCGCCCTCTTCGAGGAGGGCGCCGTCGACCCAAAAGCAAGTTCCAGGTTGTTCGAGGGCTGAACAACCTGGGCTACTCCGAGCGCTTCGCCTGTCAGGTCGTCGGCCTTGACCGCTCGACCTACTACGACATCAAGTTCCGCAAGCCCAATGACCGCGAGATCCGCCGCCTGCTGCTCGCCGACGCCATCGCCGATATCCACGCCCGCTCTCG
>Ga0116138_1002063_pt1 | contig 10640 bp, 7 predicted proteins | sample June2015DPH_20_1_2_FD_88971 | JGI IMG/M metagenome (GOLD analysis project Ga0116138, IMG submission 88971) | Peatland microbial communities from SPRUCE experiment site at the Marcell Experimental Forest, Minnesota, USA - June2015DPH_20_150 | ecosystem: Environmental > Terrestrial > Soil >... | reverse complement strand
TGTTGGGTTGAAATCACGTGGACAGAGAGAGACGGCCTCCCCCTCCCTCCCCCGGTCGGTTTTTTTTCTGATCTTGATTTTCACTGTTTGTCTGTGTGGGTTTGGGAGAGTTGATGCGCGTTGTCTGTATTTTGGGATGTTGTAACATCCGAACATTTGATACCCCCCTCCTAGGCCGGTTTTTCGGATCTTAGAGTGAGCCGCATTGCAGAAGCGAGCCGTAATCAACGGATGGGTTGAAAACACGCGAACTGTTGATACCCCCCCTCCTAGGCCGGTTTTTGTTATTTAGTCTGGGTTTTGGGGGTTGGCTGTGTTTTCCGACATATTCCGAAAAGGGAATAGCGTCTTAAATATTACGAGACCCTATTATTCTGATGCGATATTGTGGCCAACAAGGGGAATGACTGTGGCTCGCAAGGGATTGTCGGTCTGGCTGTTGAGTTCTTTGACCTTCGTGGCTCTACTGCACATGCTTGATGCAATCTCTGCTTTCGTTTTCAACAATTCGATCAGACTCCTTCAAATGTACCCAATCGTCGGCGAGCAATTGGTGAATATGGCACCTTCAACGTACTTCTGGATAAGCACGGTTGTGACCTTGATTCTTTGGGGGATCACCTGCGGATTGGCCTTCGAAAACCCTGTGGAAACTTTTCTGAACAAGATGCTCTCGGATGCCAGGGCGCATTCTACTGTTGAGAATCAGTTATTGGAAAGCAAGAGCGAGGTCCTCGACGCGATGTTTGAAACAATGGAGGCTGGTAATGAGACCCTTGCGCAGCTCAAGGATCTAGTGTGTAACGTGAGGACAGAGGCTAGGGAGATTCAGCCCTTGAGGGAAAGTGTCGAAACCATGAGAGCGGATATGAGCAGTTTGAAGAAGGAGTTCAGGAGAATTAGAGAAGATGTGACGTCCCCAGACATCTGCCATGTATGCGGGAAGCCTTTGATGCCTGAGTTCAATATGTGTCCCTATTGTGGCGAAGGCATTAGATCAAAAGAGTCCCCAGTGCTCACTGTCAAGAGTTTCAGATGAGAGCCACGAATTACTTTTGCCTATTCTTCAGCTTCTCTTTCAACACGTTGCCGGCTTGTGTAGCGTCTGTTTTGCCCCTTAGTTGCTTCATTATGATTCCCATGAGGATCCCGAGGCTCGCTTCACCCCGCTGTTGAATCAGCTTCTCGTTGTCTGCAATGACCTTCTCGATCGTAGTTTCCAACTCCTCTTCAGAGACTGTCTTCAACCCAAGGCTGCTGATTGCTTCCGTGACGTTTTTTCCTTCATTCTTTGAGAGCCAGATGGTAACGTCGGAAATCGACTCTTTCATCAGACTCCCGGAGCCTATGCATCTGAAGATTTCTCGAATTTGCTCTTCTGAGACCTTGTTCACGTCGACACCGTCACGCTTCAGAGCCTTCATCGTCTCGGTCACGAATACGGCAACCATTGTCGGTGAAACATTGCTTTCCCCGACTATTGTTTCAAAAAGTTCGCCATGCTCAGAATCTAGGATCTGCTTGGCCAGCTTCTGATTTAGATCATAGGTCTTCGCCAGCCTTTCAAGCTTCTCTTCAGGCAGCTCCGGCAGGTGAGAACCAATCTCTTTCAACCATTCTTCCGTTATCTGCATAGGCGGAATGTCAGTTTCTGGGTACATTCTCGCCGCTCCGGGTCGGGGTCTCATGTATCTCGTCGTTCCATCCGGGTTAGCCGCCCTGGTCTCTGCCGGCACACCCTCCAATGTCTCTCGTGCTCTCTCAACAACAGCTTTCAACGCATCTCTGGCATTGTCAAAGCTATCTGCTACGAACACCACTGCATCCTGCTCTTCCGCCTTGACGATGCTTCTGATTTCTTCGACCTCTTTCGGCGTCACGCCGTACGCTGGCATCTCATCAGTGTGGAATATTCCGCCGACTCTTCCCCAGAACCTGGCCCTATCAGCCATTTCGGTTCCGAGTCGAAAGTTTGGAAGCAGTTCCCATTTCAGGAATCCATTGAATTTGGGAAGCTTGACAGCTAATACTTTTTGTTTCATATCAAGCGCCTTTCGAATGACTTTACAATTCGTTTGTTTGAAAACGTCTGTGATATCGAAGAACTCTTCTTTTACATCATCCTTTTTCATGGCGCTCTTCTTCAGCTCTTCGCTTATCTTGATTAGGTTCAGTTGGCGTTGAACTTCATACTCGACGGCCAATGGAACAAGCTCGAGTTCCTGAACTCCTTTGATCTCTATCAGCATGCCCTTGGGGATTGATATGTTCAGGTCTTGGCGTATTGTGCCTAGTCCGCGCTTGACTTTTCCCGTAGCGCGCAGGATTCTTCCGATGGCAAGCGCAACCTCTCCTGCCTCTTCAGGGGATTTTATTACCGGTGCGGTTGCGATTTCTATCAGTGGCACGCCCAGTCGGTCTATGCGGTAGTGCATGATGCAACCCTGTTCGTCTCCCGTCTTCCTTGCTGCATCTTCCTCAAGACTGGTATGTTGGATCAGGACGGTTTTTTGCCCCACCTGTATTTTGCCGTTCAGGGCGACAACGCAGGTTCTTTGGAAGCCGGTTGTGTTCGAGCCATCAATAACTGTCTTACGCATTACGTGGATTTCGTCTATGGGTTCTGCTCCCATCATGAGAGCCGCCGTCAAGACAGTCTCAACTGCCTCTATGTTGAGTGGATGAGGGGGTTCCTCGTCCATTTCGACGAGACACGACGTTTCGGAGTTTGCCTCGTATTTGATTCTCACTCCCTTCTGAAACTCAAAATAGGCTGCTGAATCTATCTGGCCCAATTCGCTTTGCGTGGGTCTGAGCCCTCGAAGGAAGGTTATCTCTGGTTCTTCTTTGAAGAGTTCCGGCCTACATTGGCAGAAGAGTTTGGCTGCCGTATCCAGTTGCTGGTGAATTTCGAGTCCTACTTTCAATCCTATTTCATCATAATCAACTTTAGACATGGTCATAACCTCCTACTGATCTCCTGTCTTGTCGAGGAGAGTTCTGGGCGAAAACTCGTCTGCAATGTTCGTTGTGAGGAGCTTCTTCGCCTCCTCAATGTCGTGTGTCTGTCCGAGCACCCACATGAGCTTGACGAGGGCTGTTTCAGGAATCATGTCTTCCAGGGGGATAACGCCGAAAGCGAGCAGGTCGCGACCGGTCGCGTAGACATTCATGTTTATGCGTCCCCAGATGCACTGGGACGTCATAGCAACTACGATGTCGTGTTCTACGGCTTTTCGTATGGGTTCGAAGAGGTACTTGCTGACATGGCCTAGTCCTGTTCCCTCCAGGATTATGCCCCTATATCCTTTGTCAATATGCCAGTCGAGCATGGCTGGGTTCATGCCCGGGTGGAATTTCAACAACGCGACCTTTTCGTCGAATTCTGGTTTCAAAATGAGCTTTCTGGCGTGGTCACGCTTCCTGTAGTCATGGGTCAACATGGTGATTTTTCGGTCCGTAACCTTGGCCAGGGGCGATGCGTTCACAGACTTGAACGTGTCTCTTCTGCTGGTGTGGCACTTTCTGACTTTCGTTCCTCTGTGAAGCACTATTGCCTTGTCCGAGGGGGTTTCGTGGAAGGCAAGTGTCACCTCGGCGAATGGGGCCTTCGTGGCCGCAGTAACGGCGCCTATCAGGTTCGTTGCAGCATCCGAGCTAGGCCGGTCTGCTGAGCGTTGCGCGCCCACAAGCACTACAGGCACCGGCAGGTTCTGTAGGGCGAAGCTCAACGCGGCAGCCGTGTAGCCCATAGTGTCCGTCCCATGCGGGATCACGACCCCGTCGACGCCTTTGTTTATTCGTTCGGCAACTGCCCTAGAGATTTCTGTCCAGTGCTTTGGGGTTATGTTTTCGCTGAAGAGACTGAAAAGTATCTGTGTATCTATGCGGGCTATTTCAGCCAGTTCCGGCACGACACTGTTGAGGTCGCTGGCCGAAAGGGCTGGCCGAACTGCTCCTGTTCTGTAGTCCACACGGCTGGCTATTGTTCCGCCCGTGCTCATAATTGTTACTTGCGGCAACTCTAGGTTTTGTTCAGGGGTTGGAGGCGTGCTGAAAGTCGGTTTGGATCCTTCGCCTATTTTTTCAATCTTTGTGTCTACTGCAACGCGTACGCCGATGTTGTAGCCGCTTTTCAGTTTTATAACAACATGTTTTTCGTCGCCGTATTCAGACCTGGGTATCAGTATTCCCTCATAAACTCTGTCCTTCCTTGAAACTCGCACCCTGTCGCCTATCTCAACCGCGGCCTTTTTCAGGATATCCCGTGCTTCTCCACTGTAACCGGAAGTCTCATCTTTCTCGCTCACGTTCAGTTCTCCAACGTTTTTGACATGTACGCGCCATCATACCGATAGCCAAACCGCATGTAATACTGCTTGGTGCCCAGTGCACTTATGACGAGGGTCTTTTTTAAGTTATAATCTTCCCTCGTGATGCGTTCTGCCTCGATCAATAGCATGCTGCCGTATCCCTTATGTTGCCAAGCTTCCCCGACGTGCTTGCCCACGGGGACTAAGGGTCCGTAAACATGGAGCTCTCGCACTATCGAACATGGTTCTGTCTTTATTTCTGGTCTATGAGCTTCTTGCGATGGGACGCGGAGTCTCAGATAACCGATTAGCAGGTCGTTACGAGGGTCTTCTGCTGAGATGAAGATTTCTTCTCCCTTCGACGCTTGGTATCTCGTGGTTAGAAGCTTGATGTCTTTCGGGTTTACTTTGGTTCCTTCAGATGCCATGCTGTGTCCAACTTCTCTGCAGCGTATACACTTGCATCGGAGGCCTTGCTCCGTTAGTTTCTGATGGATGACTTCGCGTAGATCGCTTCGTTTGACTCCTGCGACGATGAGCCTTGCAGGAATATCTCGTTGGACACGCATTATACGAATCCATCTGGGGACAGTCTTTTTTATTTCCGCGATCAGGCTGGCGGCTTCCTCGGTCGTGTATGGCTTGTACCCGCCCTGAGAGTACCATTCGTATGTTTTAGTGCCTTTCAAGACTAGGCATGGATAGATTTTGATCATGTCCGGCTTGAAGTCCGGGTTCGAGAAAATCATGTTAAAAGCTTCGAGGTCCTGTTTTCTGTCTGACCCGGGCATTCCAGGCATCAGATGGTAGACTATCTTCAATCCGGCGTCTTTCATTATACGCGTGGCTTCGACCACATCTTGAACCGTGTGCTTTCTGCCTACTAGACCATAGATCTTGTCGTTCGGGTTCTGCACCCCGAGTTCGACGCGTGTGACGCCCATGCTGAGCATCTGATCGACGTGAGACTCTTTGGCCCAGTCGGGTCGGGTTTCAACAGTTATGCCAACGTTTCGGATCCTTGATGTTTCTGCAGTCTTCTGTACTTCTTCAATGTTTGCAGATTCCTTGTTTGTGATCGCATCCAGACACCGTTGGATGAACCACTCTTGATAGTCCATGGGAGTGGCTGGAAAAGTGCCGCCCATGATGATGAGTTCAACCTTGTCAACCTTGTGCCCGATAGCCGTAAGCTGTTCGATACGCTTCTTCACCTGCTCGTACGGATCAAATTTGTTCTGCAGCCCTCGCATTGCAGCGGGTTCAAAGCCGGTGTAGCTCTGAGGAACGCCTATGGAAGGGCCGCCCGGACAATAGGCGCATGGTTCAGCCTGCGGACATTGATAAGGCTTCGTCATCACGGCTACTACGGTGACTCCTGAGATCGTGCGCGTCGCTTTTCTTCGCAGAAGTGGAAGGAGTTTCACCTCTTCTTTGGCTTGAAGTATGCCTATTATCTCAGAGTTCGAAGGCATTTTTGCAAGCTGGTATTTTTTTGCGACGTGGATTTTGACGCGACTGAGATCATCGCCTGTAGGTTCAGACAAGCAAAGCAGTGCTTCAACGATTTCTCTCAGTGCAGCCTTCGTGATCAAGCAGAACTCGACCATCGATAAGAGTTGCAAGGACATAGAAATAAACTCGTTCGGTCCTCAGAAGATATTTATGTGAAAACGGCTTATGCTGGGAGATCTCAGCGGTGAGAAAGCGTTGCAGCTTGGCTCAAGGCTAAATCAGTATCTTCAGCATTTTCGTATGTTTAGCCGCAGTTCCCAGCTTTTTCTGGTAGCTACGGTTTTTCAGGGGCTAGGCTCCGGAATCTGGGCGGTAATATTCTACTATTACTTGCTTCAAGTGGGTTTCCAAACGAGCTTTGTAGGCAACATGTTCACGGCAAGTGCCATTGCGACTGGTCTAATCGCGCTACTGGCTGGTCTTCTCTGTGAACGTATTGGGCCTAAGAGGGCTATTCTGATAGGGCTGACGGCCAACTTGGTTAATCTAGGTCAAATCCTCGTTTTGCAGCCGGCAAGCTTACTGATTGCGAGTCTTGCTTCAGGCTTAATCGGGACGATATCATCCGTTGCTTCCGCACCATTCATGGTAGAAAACAGCAGCCCAGAGGAACGCACGTATCTATTTAGCTTTCAATCCGCGTTGGGGATAGCCATGGCGGTCGCAGGCAGCATAATCGGCGGTTTCATGCCTGACTTATTCGACGCTAAGCTGGGATTACCGACTGGGCTGAATGGTTCGCCAGTAGGGTATAGAATATCTTTGGCGATTTCTATCGCTCTGTCTTTGGCAGCTGTGTTTCCTATCCTTTTTGTGAAGCAGAGCAAAAGGTTGGAAGGACAGAGAATGACCGACCTCCTGAATCTCAGGAACATAAAGAGCTCAAAGACGATAATCAAATTCATGATACCAACTGCCTTGATAGGCCTCGGCGCTGGTTTTGTTATACCGCTCGTTAACCCTTTTTTCAAGAACAGACACAGGGCCACACAGGAACAGGTCGGTATCATCTCTTCTCTCGGCAACATAACGTTAGGTCTAGCTATTCTGGTGACTCCAGTAATGTCGAAAAGGCTGTCAAAGGCTAGGATCGTCGTGTTGTGCGAATATCTTTCCATGCCTTTCATCATGCTTACCTCTTTTTCTCCAAACCTGACGTGGGCCAGTGGTTCGTATATCGTACGAACTGCCTTGATGAACATGGCGGGTCCTATAGGAACTACGTTTCAGATGGAGTCTGTGACACCGGTAGAACGTGCGACGACGAGCGGTTTGATGATCATGTCTGACAACATCCCCAGGGCCGTGACAGCCTCAATTTCAGGGGCGATGATGACGAACAGCGACTACTTTTCCCCTTTTCTTTACATGACCGTTGCCTATTTCATAGCCAGCACATTATACTTCATATTTTTCAGAAACGCCGAGGCCAAGCCAGCTAAACCTTCGCTGCGCGACTCCTAGCGTAGACTATTCTGCCATCAACGATAGTCATTTCCGCCTTGATCAACTTGATATCATCAGGGGAGACGCTGAAAAGGTCCCCCGAAAGAATTGTGAGGTCGGCGAGTTTGCCAGGTTCAATCGTTCCCCTCCTATCTTCTTCGAAGGCTGCATAAGAAGCATTTGAAGTGTACGTCTTCAGAGCTTCCTCAACCGTCAAGGCTTCTTGGACGAAGTTTTTTCTTGCGACAGCCGCCCATATGCCCAGAATGGGGCTGATCGGCTCCACGGGGCAGTCTGAACCGGAGATGACATTCAAGCCCTTGTCCATGAGTGTTTTGAATGGGTATGCCCAACGCGCACGAGTGTTGCCTATGCGGTTGACTAGCCAGAAGTCGGAGGCGACGAAATGTGGCTGCACAGATACTATGAGCCCGAGCCGTTTCATTCTTCGAATCAACTGGGGATTCAGAACTGAGGCGTGCTCAACCCTGTGCCTGTGGTTCTTCATCGGGTATTCCTTTAACGCTTTCTCGAAAGCGTTCAAGACGATTTCCACGGCATGATCTCCTATGGCATGAATTGCCAGTTGCAGACCTGCCTTGTGAGACTTCAGCACAAGCTCGTCAAGCTCTCTTTCCCTGTAAAGCATCATGCCACACGTGTCAGGCTTGTCAGAATAGGGCGCGTTCAGAGCTGCAGTGCGCGCTCCAAGCGAGCCGTCGGCTAGAATCTTGACAAAGCTTATCTTTACAAAGTCATTTTTGAAACCGGTTTGCAGCCCTAGCCCTTTTGGCAGGTCAAGCGATCGAACGGGGATCCCTAGACAAACTCTCAAGGGTATTCTCTTCTTGGAATAAAGCCCGCGGATGATGCCAATTTCTTTAGGAGATCCTGTTATCCAGTGTACGCATGTGAGTCCAGCCTCAACTGCTTTTTTGCATGCGAGAGTGCACGCCTGCTCAAGCTCCATGGGGCTTGGTCTAGGGATGGCTTTCCAGACTTGTCCCAAGGCGTTCTCTTCTAACAGGCCGTCGGGCTCTCCAGTGTTGAGGTCAACGTGCGCTTTTCCTCCTTTGATTGCGGTTTTCCCCGTTATTCCAACTTGCTGCAGGGCCTTGCTGTTGGCTACTCCTATGTGGCCGCAGACGCGAATTAAAAATGCTGGCCTGTCCGAAACCGCAGCGTCCAGGTCATGGCGTGTGGGATAGCGCTTTTCAGCGAATTTTTCTTGATCCCAGCGTCCGCCTAGGATCCATTTCTTTTCGGGATTCTTCTCAGCATGTTTGCGGAGGTTAGTCTGAAGCTCGGCTATCGACCGGGCATCTCTGAGATCCAGGGTTTGAAGGAACTGTCCAAAACTGATCATGTGCACATGGCAATCGGTGAGTCCTGGGACGACGGTATTGTTTTTCGCGTCGATTATATGCGTTGTTTTGCCTGAGTATTTTCGGATTTGTTCGTTAGAGCCAACTGCAACTATCTTGTTACCGTGGATTGCGACGGCTTCTGCCTTTGGTTGCTTCGGGTTCAGGGTTGCAACATGCGCATTCAGAATGGCAATTGTTGCTTCTAGCATATCCTTTTACTCTAGATTTCGAAAAGATAAACACTTAGCCTATTCTAGACCCAGTTCTGCCCAGCCTTTCTCTGGAGCATTATTCTTTTCTCGTAGTTTCGTTTGTTCCTGTACCGGGGACCTGGGCTTTTCTTTTCGCCAGCCTGTATCTTAGGAGTCTGGCCTCTGACTTTCCCTGCTTTCGAAAGTGAACCGTGTGTTGGCATTTAGTTTCACCGTTTTCATGTAGGAACGTACAGTAACTCTTAAACATTTCCGCATAACACTCAACTAATGCGCGGGGGTCGCCAAGCATGGCCAAAGGCGTAGAGCACTGCAAGAGTGCGCGGGCGCTTCAGGAGCCTATCCCTCAGGGGTTCGTGGGTTCAAATCCCACCCCCCGCACTTTTGGTGCCTAACAAGTGAAGGTCGAAAAGCGTGCACCTTGTGGTAAGTCTTCCAACAAACCCTTCTGCAATAGCAGTCACTACCCTACAGAACATGAGCTTGGAGAAATGTCTAATAACAAAGTTGAAGTTGAGTACAGCCTTGAGGGCATACTGACTTCTGAAGACAACGTTTTCGTCCTTTTCTGCGCTTTAGATAGTGCCCTTTTCCCCAGAGGTTCTCGCCCATATCCGCCAAGTTTTCTCAAGACAAAACCCGCACATGCGCACGTGTCTCGACTGATGACAAGGCAAGTCTCTGTGAGAAATGCTCTGTCGAACTCGTGCCCGCAATCCTTGTCTTCAGAAAAGGAAAAACAACAAGACGGCTGGATAGAGTGACAGGAGAAGAACTGACAGAAAAACAGCAGATTTCGTTGACACATGCTAGAGGAGTTTTGCTTTGAAGTCAACCTGCTCAAATGGCTAGTGGTGCTTGCTTCTGAAGCTAGTCTTCTCTCCACTTGAATAGTCTAGCTGCGGCCACGAAGGCGACAATCGTGATTACTGCTACTACCACCAAGTCTATCGTTGCTTGTGCATAATTGCTGTATACCATAACTCCATTGAGTCCTTCTATTATGTAGAACAGCGGCAGAACATGCGCGAAGTATTGCAGATACGAAGGCATGAGGGAGATTGGGAAGAACGTGCCTGCGAGAAACATCATTGGGAATGTTATCACGTTTCCGACGACGCTTGCAGTCTCGGCACTTTTTGATATGGTTCCCACCAGCATGCCTAAGGAAGCAAAGAACATCGGTCCAAGAATGAGGAACGGGATCAGCCAAATTGAAAGCACAATATGTGCGCCAAAGGCAATGACTCCCACGGCGACCATCAACAGAAATGAGGCCGTTGACAGAAGAATGTAAAATATGACTTTGGAGAATAGCCATTCCATCTTCGTGAGAGGGGTCAACGATAGTTGCTTGAACAGCTTTATTCTCTTGTACTCAGACGATATGTTTACGAGAGAAAACATCGGGCTGATGAGAATTGAAAAACCGATCAGTCCCGGAACCAGAAAATCGATGTATTTGTTCACCTTAGAATTGGCCGTCGTCTGGGTTATGCCGATGATCGCAGAGCCACCTGCGCGCGCTAGATTGAACCCGTTTATCACTCCAGTGAGCGTTCCACTCACAACAGCGCTTGAGCTTAGCGAGGGGTTGCCGTAGACTGTTACGTTAACAGGCTCGCGGTTGGCATAGTTCGTCGAGAAATCTGCGGGGATGACTATTCCATCCGAGGCGGAATGAGCCGAGAGGTATTGAGAGAAGTTCTCCGATGGATTTACCATTTTCAAGCTAAGCGTGCCCGATGTGTTGAGCGCGTTTATGAAGTTGGTAGTCGCATGGCCGA
>Ga0116138_1002059_pt1 | contig 10647 bp, 13 predicted proteins | sample June2015DPH_20_1_2_FD_88971 | JGI IMG/M metagenome (GOLD analysis project Ga0116138, IMG submission 88971) | Peatland microbial communities from SPRUCE experiment site at the Marcell Experimental Forest, Minnesota, USA - June2015DPH_20_150 | ecosystem: Environmental > Terrestrial > Soil >... | reverse complement strand
GGTCTACTGAATGGGAATCATTCAAAAGAAATGTTCAATTTGCGGAAAAGTCTTTACGACATTAGATAACAAAAACAAATATTGCAGTGCCCAATGCGCTAAAAAAGCAAATAAGAAAAAATAAAGACGTCTCAAAAAAGATACAGCCATCCTATGATAGATTCTTGAAAAGGAATTGACGCGACCGTATACTCGATTCCGATACTACCTATATACGTACCCTATTATGCCCTGATTTCCGCTATATCCCCTCTTTTGCAGAGATAATGGGCTGCATGCTGAATCGTGCTTACACTGCCGTTTCAGTAGCCTCTTTCCTCAAGCCACAACTATCATCACGCCAGTAAGTTGCCATAATGGAGACGCAACCAATGTTAATGCGATTAATCCGCCAAATAAGCCTGGCATCCCGTGGAGGTTATGAACGCCGCAGGTATCAACTCCCCCTGTTGCCTTTTGCAGTCTTGGTTGTACGATCGTATAGCCAACGACACTAATTGCTCCCGAAGACCCTGCTTTTGGTAGGATTTCGGATTGACATATCATATCGCCAGAAGAACAAAGTGAAGACCGAGACACATAAGGAATATGTTGAAAGCCTAGAACATGAAAACGCTAAAATCAAGGGTCAAACTGGCTCTAAAGGACTGATAGAAGAATGCTCTATTGTCGTTGTTCTCTTTTCTTCATTTCATTGTAGAGATACTCAAACCACTCAAAAAAACCTGGGTTATGATATTCCTTTCTCATACCTTCCACAAGAGGTTTCATCTTCTCCCACACTATGTCTATGGGAAAAAGTTGACTAATCAGAGAAACGTCTATGAGCCTATTTCTGAAAAGAACCCCAATTTGCTCAAAGAAGTTGCCCATCATCATGAACGACATGGGAACCTGGTTTCTAGAAATGGGTCTTCCAAACCTCTTCACAAAGTCATCGTAGTCTTTAAACTCAACCTCAAGAGTATCCACGAACGCTTCTAAGAATTCTTTGTTTGTAGAGATATCATAGGAGAGTCTAGTTACAAGGTCTGTTTGTCTCTGCCTTACAAGATGTCTAAGTTCCTGAACAGTCAGAACAACACCTACCAACACGCCTGCTGCTGCAACTATTGCGGAGATTTCCGTTATACCAATCACTCATAATACCTCCGTTTGCCTAACAACGCAGTCTCTTTCGGTTCTGATATAACTTTTCCGCAAAACCGAAAACTGGCTTAAAAGGACTGATAGAGAATTGCTCTAGTGGTGAAGAAATGAATGACGCTGAACCAGTTAGATGCCAAAAATGTGGAAAACCATTAGGTTACGTAACTGTATTCGCGAAAGGTCTAGTCATGCGTCAACCCATTCATAACGTCAAGATAGTTGCTATCTGCATGGAATGTTTTCAAAGGAAGAAGTAGTCAACGGGTCAAACTGACTTAAAAACCAAATGTCTAAACTGTTCAACATAAAAAACATAACTGTGTTATCTCAGACATTCACAAGAAAACTCAATACAGCCTCATTCAATTCTCTCGGAGTTTCCATGTTTGAGATGTGTCCCGCCCCTCTAAGAGTTACTCTCCTTTTTATCATTTCTTATTCCTCTATTGTCGGGTTCCACCCTAACGCTAAGATGTCCGATTGCGAGTGGTGGCAAGATGTGTGACAACAGTTGTTCTGCGGTAAGGGGGCGGACTATACCGTTTGAACTGGTTTGTGTCCAGCCGTTCTTCCCTTTGCGGTAACTCTGTGTCTTGCCGTGCCTAGTTGTGATATAGATTGTGCATTCAGTATTCTTCATGTCGTTTCCCCCAATCCTTCTTTTGGTATTTCTACGTTCAATATGTCTTCGACTCCTGTCGTTTACAGTTCTCGGCTAACGTCTCAATGATGCTTTCGTTAAACTATAACTTTTCCGCAAAACCAAAATTGGCTCAAAGGACTGATAGAAGAAAACGCAGATATCATAGTTCTTGCCTACTGGATTTAGGGCAGGATAGATGAATGCAGGGCTCCTATTCTCTGGGATAGCTGCAATGTTTCTTGGAGTCGTTTTTGAAGTTTTGATTCGCAAAAGCAAATCAGCAACTTGGTGGCGAATGCGACTTTTCATCGTTTTGGGCGCGTTTCTAATCACTGCAAGTGTTTTTTAAGTATGTGGGTAAAGTTTTAAACTCCTCCTCCCTCAACGACTACGGGCGACGACGCCCATCTGACGTTATAAACCTTCGCGCGCTGAAAAACGTTTAAGCTTCTAAACGTGTTTATTATGTAATATGGGTCTAAGGTATACACCATCTGTTGTATTTGCCCTCGTTCTGATAACGGTGTTCTCTTTGGGTTTTGTTTCAAGCTGCCTTTCTCAGTCGACCGAAAAGTCTGAAGCGCAAACAGAAAGCACTTCTTTCCGGTTTTCCGTTTGGCTAACGCGCATAGACTGGAGCGCACGCGCATTCGACGCTTATGTTGAGATTTATGTTAGCGCCTGTCCGTACAACCTAACCGACCCATTTTTGGCGCGCGCGCCCTTTCTTCAGCAATGGTACGAAGGCGCCTCGATCGGGCCAATATATGGTGGGGTACAAATTCCTTTATTCTCTTCGATGATGGGATTCCCGGGACCTAACAATTATGCAGGCAACGTGACAACCAGCTTTCAACTTGTTGGTCCGACACAACTCTATCCATTTGACAGTTACATGCTAAACATTACGTTTGTGCTACCCCTTCGCGTTCGGGAATGGAACGTTTCGGCCAGCTCCATAATCAACCAGACTAACACATGGTTTAACCTAGCTTCTCGGGTAGGGGAATTTGACTGGACAACCGACCCTGCAACACCAGGAGGAACGTATCCGAAATTTTCCAACATAACCTATGAATTGTCGACGGCTTCAGAGGGACTACTGGCGGGAGTGGAGTATGCAAGTCTAAACTGCAAAATGATTCTCTTTAGACCAGCTTCTGCGACCAACTTGATCATAGTGGTGTTGGGAATCTGCTATGCTCTTGTTGGTAGTCTTCCCTTCATAAAGCCGGACAGACTGGAATATCGACTTTCAGTCTGTTTATCGCTCTTCGTATTTGCCGTAACCTTCACTTTCACCATTCCAGTCCCAACTACTACTAGGACAACTTTAGCTGAAACCCTGATTCTTATCCTTTTGACTGCGGCGGGCATGTTTTCAATCGTGAGTATTATTGAAAAAGCCCTAATCGAAGTGAGACAAAGATTAGCAGTTTGCCAATACATTGCAGAAGGAATTATTCTGGGGGTCTTAATGCTTCCGCTGAGCAGCTCGCTCCTTAATCTGACAATGGGACTTGCAGCCCAAGCGCCTTGGGCATCAGTTCCTTCGACCTTGTTCCTCTCCCTAAGCATCAGCCTCTTCTATGGTTATGTTGCGGTAACGCTTGCTTTCATATTCAATCTCGTACGGAAAAACAAATTGAGAATCAGCAAACGCGCGCGCTCTAAGTATCCCAATTGATTTAACTTATCGTTTATGAATCGGAAATTCAGAACCAGAATTGGGGTTGGGATAAAACTTTGCCGCGGCGCACTCTTTCGTTATTTCAGTTTGATAGCTGTCCAATTTCCTCGATTGAGAACGCGCGCACTTAGACTACATTGAGAAATATCATAGTGGTTAGCGAGCGCTTCTGAAGGTTACCTAATACCTGCGAGACTTCATCTGTTTCAAGTTTAACAGCAAGTTCCTCGTCAAGGTTTTGTAGTGCAGAAATTCGTATTCGTCTATATCTTGGAAGAATTCGCGTATTCCACAGAAATCGGTGGCAGGGTCATATTTCTCCTTAATTTGCAAGTCGCTCACTCTTTGTGCATAGAAAACATTCTCGTCTGGAACAACTAAAGCGAGGATACAGTCGTTCCAGAAATCCTTGTAGCCTTGGACAACATTAGACTTAATCGTTACAGGAAAGCTTGATAATGTTGTTCGTGTTGATGTCTGCTACAATGCTGGCACAGTAATTCAATTAATGATCATCAAGGCCAATGACTTTACATCCTCTAACACTTGGCAAGACTTCCAGTTAGCGTTCACTACACCAAGCTACTTGAGTTACGGACTTGAATTTCGCGTCATAAACCTTAACAACGGCGTCACAGACATATTCGCCGATCAGTTAGTAGTCAACTCGATTGAATAGAAAATAGGTGTGTGCTGAACGCGCAAGCATTGTTCCAGCGCGCGCTTAATCATCATTATCCTCATCACGTACATCTACCCTAGCACGCGCTTGTATTGGTTTGTTGTCGCGGTTTGATGTGTTGTTTTGTTCTATGGTTTGTCCGCGTGCGCTAAAGTGTTTGTTTGTGTGTATGGTGTTGCGTGTGTCGCATGGTGTTTGTAATGGTGTTATAGTTAGTGTAGTTGTTGTCGTGTCGTGTAGTTGTATCCAGTGTTTGTATTAGTGTTTGTATGGTGTTGTGAGGTTGTATAGTGTTGGGTGTTTGTATGGGTTTGTGTGTTGTTTCCGTGTTGTATAGTTGTTTGTGTCGTCTTAGTCGTCGTTGTTATCCCCTTTAGCCTTCAATACCGTGGAATACCAGCTGGCGAACGCACTTTGATATATTGAAGGCCTCGGAATGTCGTTTAAGCGCTAGAAATGAACGATCCAAATTATGAAGAACGTAAAAAACACGCCAATTGCAAGGGAATTAGCCTGTGATAAGTGTGGAAAGATGCTCCCAGAATCTGAGATTATTCAAATATCCGGACAGGAACTATGCGAACGATGCTTCCGGCAGTTAGTCAGTGCGCGCGCGCAATGGCTTTAGTCATTGCATCAATTGCTGTTTCAAGCGTGGTTGTTCTCGCCAAGAAAAAGGGAAAACTCGGTCAACCTAAAAGAGAGAAATCGGCGCGCGTGCTATTTTTGGGTTTAGCGTCGTCATTCGTCGTCAAAAAGGAGGAAGGAGGAGGAGGTAAAGTTTTATCCCACACACACAAATCTAAGCTGTTGGTTGAAGCTTCTGCTCTCTTTTCTGCATTTCGTTGTACACGTACTCAAAATTCTCAAATACTCTCTGGTCGTGAAATTGTTCCCTGTTTCCTTCTATAATAGGCTTCATTCTTTCATACATATGTTTCAAGGGTACGCTGAATAGGGCATCTATCAGATTAATGTCTATCAGTTTCTTCTGTAGAAGCACGCCCGTTCCTTCAAAGAATGTAGCACATTGGGCATAGTCTCCCAAGCCACATTTCTTCACGTATTCATCGTAATTCTTGAATTCGATGGATTCTATTCTTGTCCAAGCATCCTGAAACTCCTTGCTGCCAAAAGTTGAATACAGCCTCATAACAAGGTCTGTCTGCCTCGTTTTGACCAAGTCTCTCAGCTGTAATACAGTGAAGACAACACCTACCAACACGCCCACTGCTGCAACTATTGCTGAGATTTCCGTTATACCAACCATTCATAACACCTCGCTTGCCCAACAACGTAGACTGTTTCGATTCAGCTATAACTTTTCCGCAAAATGATGTTGGGTGCAAATTTCCTTAAGCCAAAACGCACAAGACAGAAATCTTTAATCTGCACGGCAACAGAAGACACACTAGTGATTCGATTCCAACGTGAGAAACTCAGTATGCCGAAACTTTTAGGAAAATGAGCGTTTCAGAATGTGGGGTTCATCAGGAGAGAATTAATTTTATTTTAGAACCCCTAGAAATTCTTCTTTTGTCAAACCTGCCTCTGACATTATCTCCATCAATAATCCTCTTTTTATCTCTTTATGTTTTGGAACAGGCACAATGTGTTCGTTTTTTATGAGGATTAGATGGCTCCCTTTCTGCCGTGCAACCTGAAAACCAGCACTTGTGAGGGCTTCTTACAACTTCACGCCAAGAGAGCAGAGGAAGCTTCGACAATTACTTCAGCCGCTTCTCCTTTGATCCTGCTGCCCAAAAGTTTTGCCTTAACTTCCAAGTAGCCTTCTATGGCTTCCTTGATGTTCTTTAAGGCTTCTTCCCTTGTCTCGCCTTGAGTGGCGACCGGGAGCTCCCCACACTTAACTATGAAGCCGCCTTCCTCTGCAGGCTCCAAGAAAACGGTGAACTTGCGAGCAACCATGAAATCGCCAACAACACAATATTCGCGACAACAATATGAACCTATCTGCAACCAATAAGAAACACAACACGCCGACACCTTTGATTACTCAAAAGCCTCGCGGAATTGAGAAAAAAAAGCGCGGAACCAACATGCTTCAACATGCTTTTGACACTCAAAGAAATCACGGATCGAGTACTCAAACACAATGGCTCACACGGCAACATGGGAAACCCAACATTTACATACCGCCCCCACCACAATTCCCCAGAACAAGCAAGGTGCCCAACTTGGCGAAGACCGAAACAATAAGGCAGAACGTGTCCGTACCAGCCACGCCACTGGAAGTGTACGAAGCCTTCATCGACCCCAAGAAGCACTCCAAGTTCACCGGCAGCAAAGCCACCTGCGACCCCAAGGTCGGAGGAAAATTCACAGCGTGGGACGGATACATCTCAGGAAAAAACCTGCAGCTCGAACCCGCAAAAAGAATAGTGCAAGAATGGCAAACCACAGACTGGCCAGAAGACCAACCCCCATCAACCCTCGAACTCACCCTCAAAAAAACAGGAACCGGCACACAAATCATCATGACCCAATCAGGCGTCCCCGCCGAACAAGCCGCCGACACCGCACAAGGATGGAAAGACTGGTACTGGGAACCCCTGAAAAAATACTTCAAGAACCAAGCGTCTAAGAAAGCTTCTTCAAGAAACCGATGATCTCTTGAACGTCCGGAAGCTGTCCAACCAGGTAGACTTTGACGAACACGACTCTCTGGTTTTCGTCGATGACTATGTTAGCACGCTCCGACGTCCCGTACTTGCTCCTGAATATCCCGTACGTCTCCGCGACTCTGCCGTGCGGCCAAAAATCCGACAGCAGCCTCGTCTTCTTGATGCCCAAGCTTTCCGCCCACGCCTTCTTCGAAGGCACAGTGTCCACGCTCACCCCCACGGCCACCGTGTTAAGAGAATCAAAAGCCTCCCTGTTCTTCTCCAAAGACTTCATCTGCTCAGCACAGACAGACGTCCACGCAAGAGGATGAAAAGAAAGCAGAACCCTCTTCCCTTTAAACTTCGAAAGAACAAAAACCTCCTCATCCTGATCCTCCAAACTGAAATCCCTGAACTTGTCGCCAACTCTCACTCTCTTCCCCATTCCACATTCCTCACCGCTGCTTACCAGCTGATTAATCCCAGTGCGCGTTAAGTATTAAAAGCTTAAGAACCGCCAGACTCAAATGGACATGCAACCGTAACACGGCTAAAACAAGTGATTCCCGGATGATTTTGACCAAGCCCCACGCCCCAAAGTCCAATCTTGACCCCGTGCAGGTTGACACGCACACGTGTTCTGTCTCAGACTCTGTGTCACTCCGCATCTACTCGGGCACGAAGCCGCACAACCTGAAGATAGCCGACCTGCAGAAAGGCCTCATCCTCGTCATCAACGGAACAGAAGCCGTCGGAGAAGGAACAGGCTTCGGCCTCCCCGTCCTCGCGTACTCCGACGAAACGTACTTTTCAGGAACCTCAAGACTGCACGTTTCCCATCGGAGCAATCGATGCATCATCATTAAAGAGTTCACGATGGACAGGGTTGCCAGAAACAGTTTCAGAAACGTCACGCTGGAAAACCGTGCCGCCCGCACTTTCATCGAACACCTCTCAGACGCGTATCAGAAGCATCTGCAACTCAGGCTTCTAGCCTTGAAGGGCCTCACCGAAAAAACGGGCATCGGCAAAGCCTTTCCAAAAGCCGCGCCCATGGGCAACGTCACAGTAACCTACACCGTCGAAAACACGCGCACAACGGTGAAAGCAGACTTCAAAACCCTCGAAAAAAAGCGTCTTTGCAGAATCTTCATGCTGAACGAACAAGGCTCACAAGTCTTCAGGAAATACACCGATTCCACAGGCACTGAATTGATGGACAGCGAGATAGGAGCTTGGGACGGAACGGGCGGTGAATGGGCTTGTCTAAAAACGTTAAGGGGCGAAATCGGCTTCCGGCTTTGGAGAGCTAGAGGCGGCGTCTTGCGCAGAGGCCGCGAGTTTCTGAAAGGCTCTCTGGACTGGGTTGGCCTGGACTACGAGATCAGCCGCAAGGTTGATGTTTTTGAGTACGTGATTGACGTTCTGGGCGGTGAGAGGCGTTGACGACGGTGACGCTGGTTTACCCGTACTTTCAGCCTTCGAATGACAATTCGATTTTCAGGTTTCCGCCGTTGGGACTGGGCTACATAGCTGCCTGCCTGAAGAGTCACGGCGTCTCGGTTCAGCTCGTGGACTGCACGTTTGCCAGCGAGGAAGAAGCGTTGGACCGGATCAGGCGTTCGCAACCGCGGATAATCGGCGTGCAGGTGATGTTTTCGATGAAGGAAAAAGCCCTTCAGTTCGCAGGGCTTCTCAGGAAGAACTGTGAGCTTCTCGTCGCCGGCGGACCGCTTCCAACATCTGCTCCGGAAGAGTTCCTCTCCGCCTTCGACGTGGTGGTGATTGGCGAGGGCGAGGAGACCATGCTCGAACTGGTCCGGGCGGTGCAGGACGGCACGGGTTTGGCGAACGTTCCGGGCATCGCTTTCAAGGAAAAGGGCGAAGTCAGGTTCACGTCTGCTCGAGGGTTTATAGAGGATCTTGATGGTGTTCCGTTTCCGTCCAGGGAGATGTTTGACAACCGAGCTTACGAGAGCTACTACATGAAGAGGTTCGGTTACACGACCACGTCGGTTATGACCTCGAGGGGCTGTCCGTTCCGGTGTGATTTTTGCAGCAGGCCCGTGTTCGGCAACAGGTTCAGGTCGAGAACTGCTGGGAACGTGGTGGATGAGGTTGAGGCGGTTCGGATGCTGGGTTACGAGAGGGTATGGTTTGCTGATGACTGTTTCACGTTGGACCGGAACAGGTTGCTGAGCATCTGTGATGAGCTGGTTCGCAGGCGCGTAGGCGTGGGTTGGGAGTGTCTGTCCAGGGTTGACACCGTGGATTTGGCGGTGGCGGAGAGGATGAAGATGGCGGGGTGCGTCAGAGTTTTTTTCGGAATCGAATCGGGTAATGATTCAATCCTCAAGGTGATGAGGAAACAGGCCACGGTGAAACAGGCTAGAGACGCTGTTAACGTTTTCAGGAAGGTTGGGGTTCAGACTGGCGCGTTCTTCATTCTGGGCTACCCTGGTGAGGACGATGGAACCGTGTTGGACACGGTTGATTTTGCGTCTTCTCTTCCTTTGGATTATCTTTCTTTCACTTTTCCGTATCCGATTCCTGGAACACCGTTGTTTGGGAGGGTGAAGGATCGGATGGTGTGTGAGGATTGGGAGGAGCCTGAAGGGTTTCACATCGTGAAGCACAAGCTGCTGTTTCGTTCTTCTTTCTCGGAGAACAAGCTAAAGTTCGCCGTTTTCAAGGGTATGGCACAGTTTTACGTGCGGAAATACTTCGGGGGAAGAGGGTACGGCGTGCTGGGCAGACCTTTTGAACGTGTCACAGACGTTGTCTACAAGGCGTTACCTTGAACCTGTGCCTTAGAATGCGCGGCTGCGAAACGTGCTTTGCTGAGCTTCGTCTTTCTATTCATGTTGACACTTTGTGCATTTTTTGTTGTGGGTATGTTGGCTTGTGAGCCCTTGTGTTTGAGTACTCAATCCGTGATTTCTTTGAGTGTCAAAACATTGTTGAAGCATGTTGGTTCAAAGCTTTTTTTTACTCAATTCCGCGAGGCTTTTGAGGGTTAAAACGTTGTTGTGGCGTGTTGGCTGCGATGCTGGGTTTTGAGACTTTGTTTTCTCGGAGCGGCTGGGAGGTTGGTGGTTTTGCGTTGGGATGGTTGATGTTTGTAGCGCGAGGCTCTGGTGAGGGGTGTTGTTGGGCAAGGGGCTCGATGATGTGTTTGGCGGGCGATGGATCGATGTTTTTCAGGGCGGGCAGGGGTTTAGCTTTTGTTGTGGTATCCTTGGCATGGGCAGTGCGCTGATGCGCGCTTGGGGCTACATGAACTTTCTTATTTTGGCTGCAATCCGTTCCAATTCCTCCGCGTCTGAAGCTTCACGAATCCTGTGCGAGTTCTGTCCCTCATGCTCAGGGATGACGTGGGCGTGAAAATGAAATACGATTTGGTGAGCTGCACTTCCGTTGTTTTGAACTATTCTTATTCCAGCGGCCTTCTCGCTCTTCATGATGCCGGCGGCTACTTTCTTCACGATTTTGAAAATGTTTGCTAGTTCCTCGTCTGGAATCTCAAATATGTTCTCGTAATGCTTCTTTGAAATTACAAGCGTGTGCCCTTCATTAACGGGCCTTGCATCCAGAAATGCCAAGATGTCTTTGTCTTCGTAGATGCGGCTCGCCTGCTCCTCGCCTCGTGCTATCCTGCAAAACACACAGTCTTCCACGAATCGACACCTTCCTAACCATCAGAGTACTGCCTGCACTTCAGTTTTGCCCCAATTTGCGTGGTTGTGATCCTCCACCCCTGCAGAGATAAAGCCTTATAAAAAAAGGGGAAGAGACGATTACAACGCTTACGAACAAGGGGTGTTCACGTTCTGAACAAGGGCGTATGTAGAGTCTATGT
>Ga0116138_1002035_pt1 | contig 10728 bp, 12 predicted proteins | sample June2015DPH_20_1_2_FD_88971 | JGI IMG/M metagenome (GOLD analysis project Ga0116138, IMG submission 88971) | Peatland microbial communities from SPRUCE experiment site at the Marcell Experimental Forest, Minnesota, USA - June2015DPH_20_150 | ecosystem: Environmental > Terrestrial > Soil >... | reverse complement strand
TCAAGGGGTTCGTCGGCCCCGCCATCTTCGGTTCAGGATTCCTTCTCTATCTTATCCTGAGCAGGCGGTTCGGTGAGCTTCGGCAGATTTTAAGGCCGTTTCCTGTCATTGCTTTTCTGGTTCCAGTTCTGAGTTGGGTCTTCCCGTTCCTTTTACAAGCTTCGTCTAACCTTATTCAGGAATTCTTCATCGTGAACCATATCGGCCGCTTCCTCGGATACCTGAGCCACACACGGGCTATCTACTACTACCTCCTCAACATCTGGCCGGCATTTGCGCCAGGGTCGGTCTTGCTCCCATTGGCGATCTGGATGGCCTGGAAGACTCGGAAAGAATGGCAGAATCGAGCTGGGATCTTCTTTCTCGCCTTCTTTATTGGCCCTTTAGTACTTCTTTCGACCTCTTTGGCCAAGGATTCGGTTTATTTTCTTCCTGTACACCCGGTGCTGGCCATGCTTGTTGCCTGGAGCATCGCGAAAGGATGGATGTCTTCGGGACGTGGTGTCAAGATTCTTACCTGGATCATAACAACGGCGGCTATCCTTATCGCCGGCGGTATGGTGGGGGTGACTGGTATCCGGGGAGGATCAGCTCTTTCCGTAGCAACAGCCGGTGCTGTTTTTGTGCTCGCCGTCGCGGGTTGCGTACTCTCAATCCGACGAAACGATCTTCGTTGGACTTCTACCTGTATTGCTGTCCTCTTTGCTCTGGGATGGAGCCTCTGGTTTACTGGACCAATGAAAGAAGCTGATGTCGCGAGAAGCAGTATACATCTACCCATGGTGGAGGCCCTCAGCTTAGTAGGCAACCGCGAGATCATCGTCTATCAGCCACATGATGGGTTCCCACTGGATGGCCCCCAAGGAGAGGTTAGTTTCTACCGGAACCGGACGGCGCAGAAAGTGAGAACATTGGCAGCGCTAATCGACCGGCTTGCCGATAATCCCAACCAGACCGTAGCGTTGTTTTACTTGATCGACAGAGAAGCGATTCCGCCTGAGTTAGATAAGGCTGCGCAGGCTGCAGGTGGAGATGTTCAGATCGAAGCCCAGGTTCCCTTCGCCCGCGGATACCTCCTTTTTGTTTCCATGGGATTGCAGAAAGGAGGCGGGACAATATTTTCCCCCTTTTGATCATGCACATTTCTACCAGTAAACATCAACTCCAAGAGCAACTTTCTATTGAAGATAAGTAGGTGTAACAGCCAAAAGGTGGTTTGGCACCCTCTGTCAGATTAAGTATCGTTCCGGACAATTTAGCTTTTATTCTCCGAGGAGTTCTTTCAAAATGTCTTTTGACTTCTTGGAGGGTTTCCCTGACTCCTTGGGCGTTCGTTCGAAGAGACGCTTTTCGATCTCTTTTGTCAAACCACGGCCTAATTGTTTACCTAAGGCTTCCTCATCAAGATTGACACTGGGCTTCTCCGTCGTGCCTTTGATCCTGAGGGGGATGACTTTCCACCCCTGCTCATCGTCGAGGAGTTTTATTGCAGCGAGCTTCCCCTTTAGGTTTCCTGTAAGGCTCGGCGAGAGCTTAAGTTCTGTTGGTACATCCAGCCTCTTCTCAAAGTCAACCACACCCTTCGGACTGACCTTGAAAAGAGGGGAGCGTATCCAGCCATCGAGAAATACCCTTTCATCCTTCACCTCAAAATTGAATAGGCCTTCGTCAAAACCAGGATTCTTCAAGGAAGGAACGCCGGTGAGCAGCGCAACGGCATCAAAAATTTGAGACTGTTTGATTTCCCCCCTCCCAAGTTTTGCCACGGCTGTCCCTTTCAAAGTCTTTTGAATAGTAGATGTCTCCTCTATGGCAAACTGAAGGTTCCCATTCAGAGATCCCTCGGCCGTGAAGGACCCTTCTCCAGAAAACTGTAGTCCAAGAGGATCGACCCTCACCATCCCTTTTGCATACTGGTAATGGATGCGGACATCTTTCAGGGTGTAATCTTGATATCTGGCTTTATCCACCACGATCTCCCCTGAAGCTTTGAGTTTCTGCATCATGCCCCCTTCAGAGGGTTCTGCTTTTTCCTCCTTCCGTTGAGGATGATCTCCCTGCACTTTCTTTCCACCGCTTAAACCCATCAGCTGATGAAGGTCGAGCGTTTTGGCGTGGATATTGGCGACGATATCGGGTGCCGAACGGTAATCTTTGACCGTTGCAGAGAGTTCAATGTTATCCTTTCCGATCATGGCCTGAAGATTGGCTCGGAGGGCCTTCGCATCCATGTCGATCTTACCTGAAACCTTAATTTCCTTATCCTTAAGCTTAGCTTTGATTTCCTTAAGGGAGATGAGCCCGAAATCCATACGCGGGGTACCATCCTTTTCCACTGATCCCCTAAACTCTGCATCTAAAGTAATGGAGACATCGGGTAATGCTTTCTCTTCATCGACAAACGTCAAACTGGCATTTCGGATAAACAACCGATCTGCAATGATGGAGACAGGAAGCGCTTGACGTTCGGGCCGAGAGGGCTTTTGGGGTTCCTGGGAGCGCTTTTCCGTGATGTCGCTGAAGTTATATCTTCTTTCCCTCTCCTTCTTGATGGAAAGCGAGGGAGAAACAATTTCGATCTTGCTGATGACGAGTTGTCTCTTCAGAAGGGGTAAAAGGCGGTAGGAGAGGACAAACCTCCCTATCTTCAGGAAATCTTTCTGTCCGTCCTTTTCCTTGACGCTCAATCCTTTTGCTACAATTCCTTTAAAGAGAGAAACGTTGATCTCATCTAATTGGACCTTTCTCCCTGTCACGGCTTCAGCCTTTGGAAGGATGATCGGTTTGAGACGATCGCTGGAGAGATAACTCTTGACAAAAAGTGTAAGTCCAATGAATAAAAGGACCAGGACCCCTACCACCACGATGGCTATCTTTAAAAGCTTTTTCATAGGCCACCCTCCCTTTCCTAAAGATATTTCCTTGTTCAACAAAATTTTACCAAGTCGCTTAACCATTTTCAAGCACCTCCTTCTGAAAATTTGGATTTATTTTGACAAGGGATCTGGAGAAGGGATAATATTTATTTGTCATTGTGAGGTGGGTTAAGATCAACCTTTATAAATTTTTCTTTCTCAGAAAGGAGGAGGGAGATGGATCTTTTTACAGCAATGAAAGAAAGGCGAAGCTGCAGGAATTTTCTCCCAGATCAATTAGAGGAGGCCACCATTGAAAAGATTCTCGAGGCGGCCACTTGGGCACCATCTCCACTCAACAGCCAGCCCTGGGAATTCGTTGTCGTCACCAATAAGGAATTAAAAGAAAAGATCTTTTCTGAAGGGGAAAGATGTCGAAAGTGGGCCCTTGAAAAAAGCGGTTGGAAGTGGTTGGGATCCTACCAGCTCGACTTTTTGAGATTGGCCCCTGTGATCATCGCTGTGATCGGAGATCCTAAGAAGACTGGAGTCGACATGTTTACGGAAGAAGGCCCGATGGGCTATCAAGCAGCCTGCGCAGCCGCCATCCAAAATATGCATCTTGCCGCCTATGCGTTAGGTCTTAGCAGCTTGTGGTTCACTTTATTTGATAAGAAAGCCATGAGAGAAATACTTGCCATGGCTCCTGAGAAAACACCTCTGGCGCTGATCTGCATTGGAAAGCCAGGGAGTCCCCCTACTCCCGTTCACCGAAAAGAGGTGAAAGAAAAGACGACTTATATCCGTTGACAGTTACTATGCAACCGTAACGGAAAATGACGTAGGAAATCCAAATGCCCTATTTAATGACCAATAAAGGTAAACTCTTCGATGTAGAAGATGCTTTTGAAATCCTACTGGATTATAACGCCATCTTCATTGGAGAAGAACATAGCTCCCGCATATCCCATGATACAGAACTTACCATTCTTACAGGATTGGCCGAACGGGATTCGAGTCTTGTGCTCGCTCTCGAGATGTTCGAGCGCGATGTCCAAAATACCCTTGATGCCTACCTCAAAGGAACTATCCCTGAAGATAAATTTCTTGAGCAAGCCCGTCCTTGGCCGAACTATCTGGAGGATTACCGGCCGCTCATTGAGTTTGCGAAGAAGAAAGGAATCCCTGTGATCGCAGCCAACGTGCCGCGCAGGGCAGCCGCAGCAGTGGCTATGGCAAATAAGGTTTCATCTAAAGTAGTGGGACCAGACAGCGTATACCTTCCCAATACCTTGCGCCTTGATTCAAAGGAATATTACAAGCGCTTTGTGGCCGATATGGAAATAATGCCGCATTCAACTCCGATGAAAGGTATGAATGTAAAGGCTCTTTTCAAGGCACAGGTTCTTAAGGATGCTGTAATGGCCGCCTCACTTGAGCCCTTTATAGACCACCGAATACTCTTTTGCTGCGGCCACTTTCATTCCGACTACCATCTCGGCATACCCAATCAGCTCCAGAAGAACCATCCCGAGCTTAAAGTTGCCGTCATAACCTTCGCCTCATATGTTGGGGACCTGCCCATGAAGGAGCGCTCGCGGATAGGTGATTTCATCTGGTTAGAGGAATAATGTCCTCACCTTCCTCAGAAGGACATAATGGGTGTGCTACAACCGTCGTCCCGTCTCTGTGGTCAGGGAGTCTTGGGGCAGACCATATCTTTCTAACTCTTAAAAATCATCTTCAAAAACTTCTTCAGCTCATCCCACGATTTCTTGTCTGCTTGAGCATTGTAAGCAATGGGCATGTTATATTTCTTTCCCAATGCATCGGCCTCGGGATTGGTAAAGCTGTGCGTGGCGCCCGGATAGGAGATGAACTTAAAATCGGCACCGGCAGCTTTCATCTCTTGATTGAATGCCTTGATCTGTTCTGGAGTCGTAAACTTATCAGCCCCACCATTGAGCACGAGGATCTTCGCCTTGACGGATCCTGGCTGGGCAGGATTGACTGCAGTCAATCCTCCATGAAAGCTTGCAACCCCCTTGAGATCCACGCCCTCACGTGCCATGTTGAGCACAACGCCACCTCCGAAACAATAGCCAATGGCTGCAATAACGGTAGGGTCAACAGTCTCCTGTCGCTTCAAGAAGTCCATGGCCGCCATAAAGCGTGTTTTGGCAACATCGAAATTCTTCATAAGCTCTGATGCGAATCCTCCTGCATCATCAGGATGCATCGCTACCTTGCCTTCACCATACATGTCCACAGCAAGGGCGGTGTATCCCAACTCCGCCAGCATTCGTGCCCGCTTGCGTGCATAATCATTAAGTCCCCACCATTCATGAACCACCATCACTCCCGGACGCTTCTCTTTAATACTCTCATCGTAGGCCAGGTAACCCTTCATGACCACGCCCTGAGCGCTGTACTCGACAGTTTTCCCCGCAATTTTTGGTTCTGCGGTTCCAACGCTTACTATCCCTAAAACCAATGTAAATACAGCAAGTTTTATTAATAAGCTTTTCATGGTACCCTCCTTTAGCGTTAATTTAATTGACTCTTGTCTATAAAAGCCTTTTTACCCTTTGGATTTAAAGATAATTATTGATCAGGCGATCTGCAATGTAATTATTAAGAGGTTCCTTACACTTTGCGCTATGCGCTATGCACCATGCCCTTTGCGGTTTTACAAATTGAAAGAGAGTAATTATATTTAAGTTGAAAGGTTGTGGAGGAGGAAATTTAGCGAGTCAACATTTTCAAGGAGACTTCAAATGGATAAAGAACTTTATTGCAGAGACATTGGTTTAGATTGCGATTTTTTGGCCTGTGGTGAGACCGAGGAGGAAACACTTAGCAAGTTGGGTCAACACGTGCTCGCCATACATGGCATCCAAAGATTTTCAAAGGAGTTCTACAATAAAGCACGATCAGCCATTCGCGAAGGATACTGTGACTATGGAGATTCCGAAGAAATAACTTCCGAAGATTGCAGTGCGTGTTACGAATCGTGTTTTGACTGCTCCGACGAATGCTGTTGCTAACTTTTAACCCTCTCGGTTAGACTACCAAATGTCAAGATTCAAGATTTGGATCTGAACCTATATCCTTAGGTCGGGGGCAATGTCGCCGGCATCTATATCGTCAATTTATTAAGAATAACACTTTAAGCTCTTCTTGTGGTATGTTGTGATCAATAGAATTCTATTGAAATTCTCTGATTGGCCATGTAAAAATTTAAGGATAAGAGGATAACGGAATCAAAGCGAGAATGGGTAATAGGGAACGATGAAAAAGCGATATCAAGTGGTGATTGTTGGGGCCGGTCCATCAGCCATTTTTGCCGCTCTCACCTTGTCGAAGGGTGGCATGGAAGATATGGCGATTTTTGAGAGAGGAAAGGATATCCATGAGAGGAAAAGGGGGAGGGGAATGGAACTCCTGTGTGGCTGGGGAGGAGCAGGTGCCTTCAGTGATGGTAAGCTGACTCTTTCACCAAGGGTTGGCGGGTTCTTAGGCGACTTTATTCCCCAGCCCCAATTGGTGAATCTCCTCAGAAAAGCTGATGAGATCTACCTCTCATTTGGTGCCCCGAAAGAGGTCTTCGGTCAATCCTCTGATAAAACTGAAGCCCTATACCAGGAAGCGAAACTGGCAGGATTAGAATTCATTCCCATGGAAATCAGACATCTGGGAACTGAAAACTGCGTGCCTCTCTTGAAGAAGATCCGAAATGCCTTGGAGAAAAAAGTGGACATCTTCTTTAATACCCCAGTGAAAGAGATTCTCGTTCGGAATGGAAAGGTCCTTGGGGTATTGCTTGAGAATGGGACCCAGGTGAGCGCCGACTATGTGATTTGTGGTCCCGGCCGTGTGGGAGCTCAATGGATCAAGAACGAAGTACAGCGTTTGGGAATCCCTTCTATGCCAAGTCCAGTCGATATAGGAGTTCGTGTGGAAGCTCCTGGCTCCATTCTTAAAAAACTTACAGACATTGCCTATGAGGCAAAATTTATCTACTATTCCAAGACCTTCGATGACAAGGTTCGAACTTTTTGTATGAATCCTTTCGGAGAGGTGGTCACAGAAACGATTGATGAGATTGTCACAGTCAATGGCCATAGTTACGCTAATAAAAGAACTGAGAATACCAATTTTGCCATACTCGTTTCCAACACCTTTACCGAACCCTTCAACGACCCCATTGGCTATGGTAAATATATTGCGAGACTGGCTAATCTTCTTGGGAATGGAGTGATCATTCAAAGATTGGGAGATCTACTCGATGGAAGGCGATCCACACCCGATCGGATCAATCGATGCATTACTCAACCTACTCTGATTTCAGCCACTCCAGGTGACCTCAGTTTTGTCATTCCCTATCGACATTTGAAGAGCATCATCGAGATGCTCGAGGCATTGGATCGAATAACTCCCGGCATTTTTTCCAGGCATACTCTCCTTTATGGGGTGGAAGTAAAGTTCTATACCAATCGGGTAAAAATCTCACCAGCCTTAGAAACGGACATACAGAATCTCTTTTTGATCGGTGATGGAGCTGGGATTACGCGAGGATTGATGCAAGCTTCGATCAGCGGGATATTGGCTGGAAATGAAATTTTGAAAAGAATGGGCAAAGAATAGGCTTTGTGGACGTTACTTTGGAAAAATGAAATTGGAGATGAAAGATCGATTGATTGCCTGGTCTACATTTTGACAAGATTTTAAAATATGAATTATTAGAAGAAAATTTATTTTATCAATTGTGTAGATCTGATACCCTTTCTTTCCTACTGTCCCATAAATCGAAATCAACCCATTCGACTCCCCGGTCTGAAGCCTGGGGTATGCTCAGGGTTGATACTGAGCGGCGCTTTCAACCCCGATTTTAAAATCGGGGTTTGGCGCCGTCGAACGTATCAATAGCTTATTACAATTGCCTGACCCCAATCTTCCAAATTAAAGGCCTTTACCGTAATCGGGTGAAGTGACGAACGGCATGAGAGGTTAAAAATAAGTTGATTCCAAATTCTTCTTTTATCTGTGTTGTTTGAAGTGCAACATCGCCGTCAATCGTATCCCAGATAAACATTTCACCTCGCTGTTTGGTTGGTTCTCCTATTTGTCCCTTACAATATAAAAATGTTGTCATTGCAGCGACGTGAGCCAAATCCCTATCCTGTGTTTCTATGTATGCCGCAATTTTATAGACCTTACCATTGACGACGCTTATCATGAGTTTCCAATGGTAATCTAAAAAATCAACATCTAAAGCATGGTAGATCCTCTCTCCTTTAAATTGACGCGTAACCGCTCTATATTCGATTTTTGAAAGCTCACGCAATCCGCTTAGCCCGGCAATTTGCATGTCTAAATTATATGGCCCGACGGGAAAGCTGGCGGAGGTCGGGGTCTTTGGCTTAAAGGGCCACTTTGTTCCCTTTTTTTTAAGAAACCCGATGATATCCATCACCAAAAACCCTACTTTTTACGGATCACCCCGATTTTACTTTTCTATCACTCAAATTTTATTTAAGGTTTTACCGAACAGTTCTTGAATTCGGTTTTACCCTCAATCTCGACGGAGGCCTTTTCTCCTTCTATCCAAAGCGTTACATTTCCCTCACTATACTTCGTCCTTGATGCAGAAGGTACACGAGGCAGGTAAAACCTCTTCCCGTCTATTTTAAGGAAAGCGATATCGACCTTCTCGTAAAGCTCTACCACGAAACTCTTTCCTCCATCGCATGTATAGGTAATTCCAGACTTGAATGCTTTGTCAGAGGAACATCCAAAAGCCGTGGTGAGTATCAAAATAAACAATGCAAAAATCACCCATCGAGGGTTACTCTGATTCATCTTCTTTCTCTCCCCTGCTCGATACGTTTCTTCCAGCAGCCGAGGGCGTAAGGGAAAAACTCCCTTATGGTTCAATCTTTGTCCCCAACACTTTTAAGAACTTCGCCAGCCACTCAGGATGGGCTGGCCAGGCGGGTGCGGTGACGAGGTTGCCATCCACATGAGCCTTATCCACTGGTATATCAACGAACTTGCCACCCGCAGTTTTCACATCGGGTCCTACGGCTGGATAAGCTGAACACGCTTTGCCCGCAATCACCCCCGCCGCCGCCAGGACTTGCGCTCCATGGCAAATGGCGGCAATAGGCTTATTCGCCTTGGCAAAGTGTCGGACCGCCTCAAGCACCTTCTCGTTCAGGCGAATGTATTCCGGCGCTCGTCCGCCAGGGATTACCAGGGCATCATAAGTTTCCGGCTTGACCTCATCAAAGGTTGCGTTCAGTGTAAAGTTATGGCCAGGCTTCTCGCTGTATGTCTGATCTCCCTCAAAATCATGGACTGCTGTCCGAACCCTTTCACCAGCCTTTTTCCCAGGGCAAACGGCATGGACAGTGTGACCGACCATCAGTAATGCCTGAAAAGGCACCATCACCTCATAATCCTCTACAAAATCACCAACAATCATCAAAATCTTCTTCGCAGCCATATTTAACTCCTTTCTTTAGTTTTTATGGATGACCCCAATTCCTTTTACCCTAAGAATGGCCCGCATTCATGAAACCCCAACCCACAAAACGCAATCATCTCATTCAAATCTGAGCTCCTATGCTGTCATGTTGCAATAGCTAAGCTCGAAATTCCAAAAGTATAATCTAAACTTATTTATTCTACATCCAAATTCGTTCCCATTTCAATATAGTTTTTTCTAGTTTTTTCTAGGTTTCCGTGTTGACAATAGGCACACAATGTGATACTCATCTAAATATGAAGTATTTCTCATGGGATCCTGAGAAAAATGAAAAACTCAAGGCTGAGCGAAATATATCCTTTGAAGAGATTGTCTTTTATATTGAAAGGGGACAAGTTCTTGACATTCTGGAACACCCGAATAAGAAAAAATATCCAAACCAATTCATATTTGTAATCCAAGTCGAGGATTATGTCTATCTGGTCCCATTTGTTGAGAAGGAAAATGAAATCATTTTAAAAACCATTATTCCAAGCCGTAAGGCAACAAAACACTATTTGAGAGGAGATGATTAAAATGCCAAGGATGACGAAAGAAGAAAAGAACCTACTTGATTCCTATGAAAAAGGGGAATGGAAATCAGTCAAGAATTTAAAAACAGAGATCAATCATTATCAGAAAATTGCCCAAGCAACCATAAGAAAAGATAAGAGGATTAATATTCGAATTGCAAGCAAAGATTTGGAAGAAATTCAGAAAAAAGCACTGGAAGAAGGGATTCCTTACCAAACACTCATCTCAAGCATTCTCCATAAATATGCCTCAGGCCGTTCAGCTTGAGGAGTTTTTGGCTCCTTAATCCAATAATAACGATCTGACACCAGGTCTCCATCCCTCTCCTTTGTTGCCAAAAAGGCTCCACACTCATAGCAATCTAACCCACAAAACGCAACCATCTCTTTCAAACCTGCTCTCCCATACTGTTATATTGCAAGACCTGACCCTCTCGCCTTTACTGGTGGAACCATCCTTCCCTTGATCAATACCTTGCTGCCATCAACGCGGGGAATCTTCCGATTGAAGAGACAGAAATTCTGACGATGGAGCAACTACGACTGGAGGCGCTTTACCTCGGTCTCCGGACGAAAAAAGGAGTTTCCCTCCAGGATTTTGAGAACCATTATCACTACGATCTCTTAACGGAAAAAAAGGAAATATTGGACAAACTCGAAGAAGAAGGATTTATCTCAATCCAGGATGGCCACCTGTATCCTACCCAGACCGGCCTTGCAATAGCCGACAGCCTTTCATTGATTTAGTTGTGGAAGTCAGGATTTGACTATACGGACATTGTCAAGTGTGATGGTGATTTCTTCCTGAAAT
>Ga0116138_1002028_pt1 | contig 10752 bp, 7 predicted proteins | sample June2015DPH_20_1_2_FD_88971 | JGI IMG/M metagenome (GOLD analysis project Ga0116138, IMG submission 88971) | Peatland microbial communities from SPRUCE experiment site at the Marcell Experimental Forest, Minnesota, USA - June2015DPH_20_150 | ecosystem: Environmental > Terrestrial > Soil >... | reverse complement strand
TACTACGTCCGCGTGGATGCGTCCGGCGCGATGCACGTAGGCGAGCCAGTACCAACCGACCCTGTCGGCTGCAAGGACTACCTCGTCACTCTGCGTTGAACCGAACGTGCTAACGATCCGCGCGTCGTGTCGCTGCGGCGACACCGCAAGCAGCGCATGGCAGCTACGGACACGTATTAGCAGGCGCGGGTCTGCCAGACCAGGTGCTGTCCGTGCCGAAGAGTTGGATCGACAGCGCGGCGACCTTGTCGTTGAGCAGACAGTTGGCCGCGTTCACGTTGCTGATGCCGGTGATCGTGTAGGGCGGCCCCAGAACCACCTGGCTGATGTTGCCGCTGGGGACGTCCTGACCCTCGGCCACGAAATCCGCCACCTTGTTCGACGGGAAGTCAGTGGCCACGCTCGTCCCGAGGGTTGAGATCAGGCTCGGTACCTTTAGGATCTGGCTCGGCTGCGCCATCTTGTGAAGCAAGGCCACGAGGACTTGCTGCTGACGCGACGACCTCTTCCAGTCGCTATCGCCGACACCGTGGCGCGACCTCACGTAGGCCAGAGCGTTCCTGCCGTCGAGGTGATGCGGTCCGGCGGACAGGGAGAAGCCGTAGGGGCTGCCGTCGAGCCAGTCGTAGCTCGGGTCGTAGATAGGGCTCGGGTTCACGATGTCGATCCCGCCGACCTTGTTGATCATCGCCACGAATCCGTCGATGTACATCACCGCGTAGTAGTTGATCGGGATGCCAACGAGGTAGCTCACCTCTTTGATGAGGGTCGTGTAGGGGTCATCGGGGGACTTGATGTGCCCGCTGCGGACGTAGGTCGGTAACGCATTGATCTTGTCGGAAGGCGCGTCGACGCCGCCAAAGTAGAAGGGGAAGGCCGCGCTGTCGCGAGGCACGCTGACCATCTGGATCGAGTTGGCCTTCGGGTCGTAGCTCACGACCATGATCGAGTCGTAGAGGTTGGAGCTCGCCCCGCTGCTCGTTCCGGTGAACAGGATGGTCACGCGACCGTCAGGTGCCGGGGTCGGGAGAGCTTCAGGCGTGCCGGTGGGACCGGGGGTCTGGCCCGGAGCCAGGCTCGGCGGGGGGGTCGCCTGCACGAGCAGATCCTTGTTCCCGGTGAAGACCCGAGCCCCGGCGTCCGAATAGGCCATCAGGTAGTACCCGCCGCCGAGGTGGGTCACGACGATGATCGCGGCCAGGGCTGCCAGAACGGCCCAATCGAGGACCTTGCGGGCCGAGTTCCTGTTCCCTCCCCGGAACGCATGGACGACCGAGGCGAGCCGCCAAGCGCCGAACAGGATCACGATCCCAACCGCGGCCAGGCCGACGGTTCGATCGGCGAAGAGTTGAGCGGCAAAGACAACGGGCCCACGCCGGAGTCCGTAGACCAGCAAGAGCACCGCGACCACTGACGGCACGGCGAAGATCGCCGCCAGGCGGCGATTGCGCAGGTACAGCTGCCCGAGGCCGGGCCACAAGAAGGAGAGCAGGGCCGCCAAAGATGGCGATCGCCCCCGAGCCCTCCTGGTCGGCGCGTTCCTCTCCAAAGCGATCAGCTCCATTCGCGAGGCGAAAACGCGTCTGTGACGTCGCCCTCGAGTACGCCGTGATGATCGATCCTCGGCGGTCGCCTCGATTCTCTGCGATGGGTGGCATGCCATTGCAACACGCTTCGCCGGCGGATCTCAGTCCCGACCCGCGCCGCCTAGTCTACCGGCCCGGAGATCCTGCACTACGTGGTCATGGTGTCGGCGAGTCAGCCGCCGTCTGGGCCAGACCCTGACCACGCATCTGCCGATGTCGCCAAGGCGGGCCAGCGCGGTCTATCGGTTCCTGGACGGTCCCCGGCTGATAGCCACCGCTGCGACGGAAACGCCCACATCGAAGACCAGGAGCTGGCGTGGCCGCCGGGCGAGCCACAGGTTCGCAGCCACCAAGGCTCCGGTGAGAAGGGCAAGAGCCAGCGGATGCCGCGCGAGAAGGTGAGCCAGGACCTCCTGCTCGGTCGAACCGATCACAGCCAAACACACTGGGCACATTGAACGCACCTCCGATTGAGAAGCGGTCGAGCTACTCGCTCCCCCGAGCCTTCTTGGCTCGGTTACCCTCATTTCGCGCCCGGCGCGGCGCTCGCGGAAGTGGGGATACGTGCGAAGTTGAATTCGGACCGGCGCTACACCCTAGGCGACCTCATCGACGAGGCCAAGCGGGCGGGTTTTCGTCCTAACAAGGCCCTCGTGTCTCGGTTCGTCACCGTCGGGCTCCTCGATCGCGCCGACGGAACCGGCCCCGGCTATAAGGGTGGAGTCCGGTGGACCTGGCCGCAGAGCCAGCGTGACCTTCTCCTGACCCTTCTAGACAAGCACCGGACGGTGAGGTCGCCGCTTTCGCTCGCGAACATCCCGATCGCGGTGTGGCTTCTGTGGGGTGAGGGTTGGGTGCCGTTACGCCAGGCCAGACGAGCTCTCGAGACGTTCGCGGAGGTCCAAAAGGAAGCCCCGCGACATGACTACCGTCGCGCCGCGCTGAAACTCGTGGGCGAACTGGCCCAGCCTAGGGCCGACTTCCGTGCCAAGGACGCACTCGTGGACACCCTCGTGCACAGTGCCCAGACGAGGCAGTTCGACGCGGCAACCATCGGGCCGCTACTCAATGCGGTCGTTGGCGGGAGCGAGCCGACGGCCCAGACAGATGGTCCGAGGACACTCGGAATACTCGAAGCCCAGTGGGCCGCCCGAAGCCGATTTCACGAGTTAACCGATGGTTACTTCCAGTGGGCCCGAATGTTCGCACTGGTCGGCCAGGCGAGCTATGCACGGGACTGGCGGCACCTTGCGTCAGATCCTAGGTTCGGCCAGCTCAACGAGCCTTTCGACTTCGAGCATGTCGCCAACTCGGCGTGCCGCGACGTTCTCTTCGTCCTCGGGATGGCGCTCGTGCTGCCGCGCTCTCGGGAGCTGCCAGAGGCACTCAGGCTCGGACCGTGGTTGGATGGGCGCGGTCACGTTGAAACGGACATCGAAGTCCATCGAACACCGCTGTGGCTACCGACTGGTCACGAGGCCGGCAGCCTCGGTATCAACGTGAGAATCTGGATCGATCCCGTGACGACCGAGCCAACGTAGCACATGTCTCTTCGCGTCTATCTCGACCAAAACAAGTGGATCGAGTTATCTGCCGCCGCCCAGGGAAAGGCTGGCTTTGAGCATCTCGACGATGTACTCCTCGTCGCGCGACATGGCGTCGAACATGGGCTTGTTTCCTTCCCGTTGTCATCGATCCACTACATGGAAACCTGGGGCACGAAGCCTTGGCGCCAGCGGCAACCACTCGCCACTATCATGGCGGAGTTGTCGCGCTTCCTAACGATCGCGGGTCATGAGGAAGTGTTGGCCATGGAGCTCGATCGGGCCCTGCAAGAGCGGTTCGGTCGTCCAACCAACATTCGAGCGGTCGACCTCTTCGGCTATGGAGTCGCGCATGCGTTCGGCAAAGCGAACCTCGGCCTGCGCGACCGCCTCTCTCCCGAAATCCGAGCTGCGATAGATGAGCACCCGAGCCTCGGCCGGACCATTGACGACATTGGGGAGTTCTCGGCGCTTGCCGGCCCCCCTCGAGACTTGCCGGTTGTTGGTATCGATACGACGTCCCACAAGGTCTTTGGGGACCGATTCGCGGAAGGGGAACGCAGTCTGGCGTCGAGGCTACGAGAACAGGGCTTTGCCAAAGGACGGCTACCGAGGGCGCTCGTGGCCAGCGTCTTTCTCGATATCCTCGATCCGGTCAACGATGCCTTCGCACGAGCCGGAATCTCCGCCGCGGAGCTGGACACGCGGGACGCAATCACTGACTTCGTGATGTCCCTCCCGTCAATGCACGTTGCCTACGAGATGCGACGCATCCGGCACCGCAACCCACAGCAGAGCTGGAAGCCCAACGACCTCAACGACATCGCGGCACTTTCCATCGCCATCCCTTACTGCGAGGTGGTAGTAACGGAGCGTCACTGGCGAGGAGTGCTCACTGATGCCCACCTCGACACTCGTTACGGCACAGCCATCCTTGACGATCTTTGCGAGCTTCCAGCCCACATCGTCGCAGTCCAAACGTAGTCCGGCATCCCTGGCGCAATCACGTCATGCCGCGATCAAGCCATAGAGTCGAGGCGCTTAGCCTCCAACTCGCCCGCCGATGTGACATGAGTGGCCGGACGCGCAGCTCCTCTCGCACTGACCTCAGACACCTCGGGCGAGGATTCGATCGTTCGGCGGACTAACAAGGGTGCCGCCGGTCCGGGAACTGCGAAATGGCGCTTCTGACACAGATCGAGGCGCCCCGTCGTTATTCTCCCAGTGGAAGGCACGCAAGCAGGGAGTTTGGTCTTGAGGGTGGCCGAAACCGCGCGAGCGAGACCGCTGGACTCCCAGGTCGCGTTCGAGGAGATGTACGTCGCCGCGTGGCCTCGACTGTGTCGCTATGCGTGGGTCCTGGTGAGGCACCATGAGGACGCTGAGGACGTGGCCGCGGAGACCGTCCGGCGCGCCTACGGCGCGTGGCAGGCCGGCCGCGGACCCGTTGGAGATCCGATCCCCTGGCTGTTCTTGATAGCTCGCCGGATCGTGATCGACCGCAACAAGCGCCCGGCCCTATCCTGGCTCTCACTCTCAAGGGCTGCCGATCTGCCCGTCTCCTCCGACTCTTCCGGTCGCCTCGAGGCCGCCGTCTGGTTCGACCAGCTCCGCGAATGGCTGTCGCCGCGGCAGCATGAGGCGATCGTGCTGCGGTTCCTCTTTGACCTCCGTGACGACCAGATCGGCCGAATCATGGGGCTCTCGCCGGCCGGAGTCCGCACCAACGTTTCTCGAGGGGTGGCTGTCCTACGCAAGCGACCGGAGGTACTCGACCGATGAGCGCAGACAACTTCGAGCGAGCCCTTCGCAACGGGATGAAGGCGCGCGCCGCCGAACTCGATCGAACGGTGCGCCCCGCACCTCCGCTTCAAACCTTGCTGACCTCCCAGCCACCCGGCGGGCGACCGGAGGGGCGGACGAGACTTCGACCGGCCCTCACGGTGGCAGGCTTGGCGGTTCTGGTCACGCTCGCCGTCTCGGGGTCGCTCTGGCTCGGGCAGCGCCCGGGCAGCGGCCCCCTGTCGTCAGTTACGCCCTCATCCTCGCCGTCGCCAGCGACGCCGTCTCCCTCGCCGGCGGCGCCGTCTCCGTCGCTCGCCACCGCTTCGCCGTCGCCATCCACGTCGTTCCCGGCGTGGTCACCGCAACCCCCAGCGTCGGAAGCCAGCGTGGGCGTCCTTCGCCCCGAAGCCTACGAGTCGTAACGGGACCGAATATGCGTTCGTCGGCGACCAGAGGGCGCTGGATCGTCTCGATCGGCGCCATCGTCCTGGTTGGTTCCTCGCTGATGCAGTGGTGGCAGATCGGCGGTGGCCCAGGCGAGCTGTCTATTTGGAGCGACATAGGCATCTCCGACGGCCGGGTCTTTCTGATGTTTCTGGCCGCGATCGCTTGTCTCCTGCTTGTGACCCTCCCTTTCGCATCCGAGAGGCCGGTCTCGATCGATCACCCCGTCACCTACCTCGGGCTGTTCGGCGTGGCGGTCCTTGGCTACGCGCTGCGTGTGGCGGACTTGGCCAAGCAGCGGCTCGTGCCGTGGCCGCCGATGCTAGGCGTCGGCTTCTGGCTAGCTGCCGTCGGCCTGGCGGTGCTTGGCCGCGGCGTCTTCGAGGTCTTCAAGGAGCGTAGGCGCCGTGCGGAGGACTCCGACGCCAAACAAGAAGCCAAGGATGAAGTCACCGCTAAAGTCACGACGGGTGAGCCCGGTGCCGAGGCCCAGGCTGAGGACCCCTCGCCGCCGCCGCCGCCGCTCTACGTTCCCCTGTGGGTCATGCGGATCTGGCATCGTCTGGCGCGCCCGTCGCGGCATCCCGACCGCTCGGCCGCGCTCGATTCCGAGCCGCGCGGCCGCATCGACCGTCTCGACATCTGGGTCGTCGTGGCGCTGGTCGTCGTGATCCTGTCGATGCGGGTGTGGCGCCTCGACGAGCCCCTCCAGATGCATTTCGACGAGGTCTACCACGCCCGTACCGCCACGGAGTTCCTGCAGGACTGGCGATACAACATCCCCCACGACATCTTCGAGTGGACTCACCCAATGCTGGCCAAGTACGCCATCGCAGGTGGTATCACGCTCTTCTCCGACGACAGGGTAACGGCCACCGCCGACCTCAACGTCGCCGTCAAGGCCACCCTGGTCCAGCCGCGGACCCTGACCTCGCCGATGGCCGATCCGAACATCCCGGACGCGCGATCGGGCGGTCGCCACGGGGATCGCCTTCTGGTGGCCACCGGCTCGGACGTACGCGTCTTCGACCTGCAGACGCGCGCCCAGGTCCAGACCTTCGCCATCCTGGGCGCCACGGCCTTCTCGGAGGTCGGCCCGACGGGCCCAGTCTACGTCGGCACGTCGACGGGGCACATCTACTCGATCGACACCAGATCCCTCGACGACGTCCAGAACGGCCTGGCGTCATCGGCCAAACCGGCGGTGGATCTCGGAGTCGACACCGGCCTCGCCATCACCCACGTCTACACGGGCACTCCGCCCTTCATCCTCGCCTCCGACGCCGCGGGCAATATCGTCTCGATCGACCTGGGGCAGAACGGGGGCACGATAGTGGCGCGCGGCCTCGTGCCCGGAGCGGCCGACTACGCCGACCTCGGCAACGGCCCGGCCGTGATCGTGCGCAGCGCCACTGCCTCGTCCAGCGCGACGATGCCGGCGGAGGCACAGGCGCTGGCGTCGGCCCTCGACCTCGACCCGGCGGTGGTTCAGGCCGCGATGGAGGCCCCCGCCCCGTCGGGCCTGCCGCAGGTTCTGGATCTCGGCTCGCTCTCCGTCACTCAGGTCAAGGCCATCAACGACCTGATAGCCGCGGGCACCCTGACCGACATCACGGTGGAGCAGTCCAACCCGCAGGTCATCGTTGCTTACCAGGACGGCGTCGGGCTGCTCGACGCCCGGCGGCTCAAGCTGACGCCGAGCATCGCGACCGATGCCCCGGCGACGTCGATCGCCATCAACGTCAACCCCGACGGGACGGTCAACACGAGCCAGTCGTCCTACGTGGCGGCCGGGAACTCGATCGTTCTCATCCACCCCAACACCAGCAGCGACATCGGGTCCGTGACCAAGGACGGGAACCAGACGTTGGCCCGCATGCCCGGACCGGTCACCACGGTCGTGGTCGACAGCGCCACCAAGGTCGCGCAGGCCCTGGGCCGCACGCCCGACGGCCAGAACTGGACCATCTACGCCATCGAGACCAACGGCAACGCCGTCTTCTCGGACGCTCAGCTGCCGTTCCAGCCGGTGGCCATAGGCCTCGATTCGAGTCCAAACCTGCCCGATTCCGATCGAGAGCAGCTTCTCGCGATCGCCCCTGACGGTTCGATGGCGTCGGTCGACGTCGGCCAGTTCGCATTCTCCTGGCGCATCGTCGGGGTCCTCTTCGGCGCCTTGATGGCGGCCTGCCTGTACCTGCTGGCGCGGCTGCTGTTCCGGCGTCGGTCGGTCGGCCTGCTGGTGGCGCTCTTCTCGATGACCGACGGCATGCTGTTCGTTCAATCGCGGATCGCGATGAACGACACCTACGTCGGCGGCTTCCTCTTACTCGCGTACCTCATCTTCGCGGTCCTGTGGCTCGGCGCCTGGAAGAACCGAGCCGCCTTCTGGCTGCTCATGCCGGTCCTGGGCATCGTCCTGGGCCTCGCCCTGGCCGCCAAGTGGGTGGCGCTCTATGCCATTTTCAGCATCGGCATCCTGATCCTCATCCGCTCCGCCCTCGGCAGGTTGATCTCGGTCCTCGGGCTGGCGGCGGGAACCGGGCTTCTCGGTTGGCAGGCGATCGCGGAGATGTCCACGCAGCCCGATACCGGCAACCCAGCGGCCGTCGTCGGGTTGATCGGCCTGGCCCTGGCCGTGGTCGTGGGCGGCTTCTGGTGGGTCTCGAAGACACGAGCCACGCCCGACAAGGTGGTCGTGGCGGTCGTGAGCGCGTTGATCGCGGTGGGGTTGTTCCTGGCGGCGTTGCTCGAGTCGCCGGGGACGATCCAGAACGGCGCGCCGAACTACACGTTCTTCCTGATCATGCTTACGGTCACGGCCATCGTCGCCGCGGTGAATGCCTACCACCCGATCGCGTGGACCCGTGAGGAGTACCGGTTCGCGATCGGCGCGCCGATTGTCGTGGGGGGTCTTGCCTTGCTTGGCGGGCTGGTCCGCGGCAGCGGGCCTCTGCTCGAGGTCGGGGCCGTCGGACTGGGGACTGGAGCCTTCGCTGCGGGTGCCTTCTGGTTTGGCGGCAGGCTCGGGTTTGGTCCGCTGGCCCTGCCGCCGGGGCCGAGTGACCCATCGTCGTTCGCGAGTCCGCCTGCACCCGCCCCGACGGGCTGGTTGCGGCTCGGCACCGGGTTTGGGCTTCCGGCGGCCTTCATGGCCTTCTGCCTGCTGATCCTGCCGATCGTCGTATACGTGGCGCTGTACGTGCCATGGGCCATGCCATGGCAGCCCCAGACGGACACCTCAACCACGAGCTATCGAGGCGGCCTGCCGGTGATGTACTGCCCCGACCCGGACACTGACCCCAGGTCGCCCACCTATGGCAACTGCATCCACGGCGATGGCTGGCCTAACGGGCACACGGGCAAGCCGCTCATCCAGCTGACCATCCAGATGTACAACTACCACAACGACCTGCGCGCGTCGCACGCCGCTTCGTCGCCGTGGTGGGCCTGGCCGATGGATCTCAAGCCCGTCTGGTTCGAGAGCATCGGCTACGGCCCCGACATGGGCTCCTGGATCCATGACGGCGGCAACCCGGCCCTGTGGTGGGTGGCGATCTTCGCCATGGGCTTCATCACCTGGCAGGCTTTCAAGCGGCGGAGTCTCGGTCTGGGCCTGATCGCGATCGCCTTCTTCTGGCAATGGCTGTCGTGGGCTCGTATCGACCGGGCCGCGTTCCAATACCACTTCTACACGGCCTTGCCCTTCTTCCTGTTAGCGCTGGCGTACTTCCTGGCCGAGCTGTGGCACGGCCCGTCGCGCCGGACCTGGCTGCTGGCGCGCGTCGCCGGGGCCTCCGCCCTTCTCTTCCCGGCCGCCATCTGGCTGCTCAAAGATCCGCTGTGCACGGTGGCACGGGTCAACACCAGCGACTACTTCGGGAACACGATCTGCGGCTCCGGGACCGGCGACGTCAATGTGGAGACCCGCACCTTCCTGATCGCGGTCGTCCTGATCGCCGCCCTGGCCGTACTGGCGCTCTTCCTCTGGCGGCTCGAGGGCCGTCAGCGGGCCGGGCTCGAAGACCCGTTCTGGATCGTCCAGCTGCTCGTGTCCGTCGGCATCGCCGGGATGCTGCTGTGGTGGCTGGGCCAGAACGGCCCGCGCACATCGCTGATCCGTGTGGCTCTGCCGCCCGATATGCTGGCGCTCGTGATGCTCGCCCTGGGCATCTGCCTCGCCATAGTTTGCCTGCTCGCCCGCAACCCACGCCGCTTCGTGCTCGGCGTCTGCGTGTTCGCCGTGGCGGCGTTCGTGGCGCTGTATCCGGACCTGTCGGCGCTGCCGCTGCCAAATACGATCCTCGGCATCTACGACGCGCTGCTGCCGACCTGGTTCTACGGCTTCCAGTTCTCGGTCAACCTGCAGCCGGCCAACACGCCGCCACTCATCTCCGGCTGGCCGCTGGTTATTGCGGCGTTGATGGTGGCGGGCCTCGCCGCCTGGGCGGCCTGGGAGCATCGAGTGATCGTCGGCTTCCAGCGGTCGCGGCTGCTCTCGGGGTCGACCGAAGGCTCCGGTCAGGGCCCGGCCGCCGTCGAGCCAGCGGCGCCGCACTTGGCCTCGGCGGAGTTGGCCGACGAAGCCTCTCCCGAGACGTCCAAGAAGGACGAGCTGACCTCCTGAGATCCCGCGTGACGTCGGCCCAACTTTGGCCCGGCTGAGGCGCTGGAGACGCGGCGGGAGTGGCAGCCAGCCGACGGTCTCGTGAGATCATGGCAACGTTACGATCGGGCGATCGTGCGGTGCTTTCCTGGCCCCACCGACGTGGTCTCTGAAAGCTCGGGTCTCCGACCTAGTCGAGAGGCATCTCCAGCTCGACGATGAGCGGCACGTGGTCGCTGTCGTGGAGCCAGCGGGCCGGATCTCCGAGCTCGAAGCGCCGGACGCGAGGTAGCCAAGCAGCCGGGACGAACGCATGGTCGACGAGGTAGGGGCGATCGCGGTGCCGGTACCAGTAGAGGCTCGCCCCCGTCTCGGCACCGTGAGGTTCACCGGTCCGGGCGTGATAGATGCTTACATTGCCGGCGGCAGCGAGGATGCCAACAGTCCTGGCAAATGCCGGATAGCGCGGCGTGTCCCACTGGGCGTTGTCGTTGAAGTCGCCGATCACGAGCGTCCGGCGCCGAGCTAGGAACGGGCCATAGTGGTCAAGGGCTCGATGCGTTCGACCAAGCCGCGGACCGGACTCTTGGCCACGGTGATTCATCGCCCAGACAGCAAGGATGTCGAAGCCGCCGGCAACGTCGAGGTGAATGGGCAGGAACCACTCACGGGCTGGATCCCACGACGCGTCGACTCGCGCTACTAGCCCCGGCCGGGCAAACACCCCGAGGCCTTTCCGGTGGTTCCGCCCCGTCCAGCCGACGCGAAGTAGCGCGCCGCCGCCAAG
>Ga0116138_1002027_pt1 | contig 10766 bp, 9 predicted proteins | sample June2015DPH_20_1_2_FD_88971 | JGI IMG/M metagenome (GOLD analysis project Ga0116138, IMG submission 88971) | Peatland microbial communities from SPRUCE experiment site at the Marcell Experimental Forest, Minnesota, USA - June2015DPH_20_150 | ecosystem: Environmental > Terrestrial > Soil >... | reverse complement strand
TGCTGAACGCGCTCGAGCTGGAAATCGACAAGGTGACCGCGGATCGCGGCGGAAAATCTCTGGCCGCGAAGACCGAGCTGGAACCGGCCAAAGAACGTGCGCATCTCCGATTCGCCGAGAAACTTTCGCCGGGCGAATGGCGGCTTAAGATTGCGTTCCGTGGAATCCTGAATGACAAGCTGCACGGCTTCTATCGCAGCCAATACCAGGACGCGTCGGGCAAGACCCACCTCGCCGCGACGACGCAGTTCGAATCCACCGACGCGCGCCGCGCGTTTCCGTGCTGGGACGAGCCGGAGCTCAAGGCGAGCTATAAAGTGACGCTGGTTGTCGATGAGCACCTGGCCGCCATCTCCAACGGCGGACAGGAGAGCGAGCGCAAGCTGGCGGGCGCCAAGAAGGAGGTCGTCTTCAAGGAGACGATCCCGATGTCCACCTACCTGGTCGCGTTCATCGTCGGCGAGTTCGATGCGACCGCGCCGGTCGATGCGGGCACGCCGCTCAGGATCGTTCACGTTCCCGGCAAAGAGTCGCTGACCGGTTGGGCGCGGCAGATTGGCGCGTTCTCGCTCAAATATTTCGCCGATTACTACGGGCTCAAGTATCCCGGCGACAAGCTCGACCTGATAGCGATTCCCGATTTCGCCTCGGGTGCGATGGAAAATCTGGGCGCGATCACGTTTCGCGAGACGGCGCTGCTCGCCGACGAAAAATCCGCGTCGCGCGCCGAGCTCGAGCGCATCGCCGACGTCGTGTCGCACGAAAACGCGCACATGTGGTTCGGCGATCTCGTCACCATGCGATGGTGGAACGGGATCTGGCTCAACGAGGCGTTCGCCACCTTCATGGAGATGCTGGCCGTTCACGCGTGGAAGCCGCAGTGGAAGCGATGGGACAGCTTCAGCGTCTCGCGCGCGGCGGCGATGTCGATAGACGGGCTGCGCAGCACGCGCCCGATTGAATACACGGTGCGCAGTCCCGAAGACTGCCGCGCGATGTTCGACATCCTGACCTATGAGAAGGGCGCGGCCGTGCTGCGGATGCTCGAGCAGTTCCTCGGCGCCAACGTCTTTCGCGACGGAATTCGCCTCTACCTGAACAAGCATCAATTCAACAACACCGAGACCGGCGACCTGTGGGACGCGCTCGAATCGGCGTCGCGCGATCCCGTGCGCAAAGTGATGGACTCGTGGATCCTCCAGCCCGGCTTTCCGATCATCGAGGCGGCGCCGGCTGCCAACGGCAGCGGACTCAAGCTCTCGCAGCGCCGCTTCTTCTATCTCGTCGAGGACAACCACCAGCTTTGGCATGTGCCCGTGATGGTTCGCGCGAAGACCGACCAGGGCGTTTCGACCCATAAGCTGCTGCTCGCCACTGGCGAGACGACTCTCGATATCCCGGGCAAGCTCGAATGGGCGCTGTTGAACGAGGGCGGCCACGGCTTCTATCGCGTGCATTATGCGCCGGCGCTGCTCGCTGCGATCACGAAGAATCTCGGCGCGCTCCAGCCGATCGAACGCTTCGGGCTGGTCAGCGATACCTGGGCGGCGACCGTCGCGGGACTTGGCCCGCTCAGCGAGTTCCTCAAGATGGCGCGGCTGTTCACCGGCGAGACCGACATCAACGTGTGGCGCGCGTTGATCGGTGCGTTTGCATACCTCGACATGATCGCCTCCGACGCCGACCGGCCCGCGCTGGCCGCCGCGGTGCGCGAGATCGTCGGTCCCGCCGCTGCGCGGCTGGGCTGGGAGCCAAAGTCCGGCGAGAGCGAGCTCGTGCACCAGTTGCGCGGCACGCTTATCGGCGCGCTCGGCACGCTTGGCGACGATCCCCAGGTTCACGAGCGCGCGCGCGACCTGTATGCGCGCTTCGAGGACAATCCCGATTCCGCGGATCGCGACCTGATGCCCGCGCTGGTGAATATCCTCGCGTATTGCGGCGACGCCGCGCGTTACGAGGAGTTCAAGCGAAAGTTCAAAGCGCCGCGCACGCCGCAGGAAGAACAGCGCTTCCTGTTTGCGCTGGCAAATTTCCGCGATCGCGATCTGCTGAAAAAAACCATGGAGATGACGCTGGACGGCCAGGTGCGAACCCAGAATTCGCCGTACCTGATGCATTCGCTGCTGCTCAACCCCGCGTGCCGCTACCAGGCGTGGGACTTTGCGCGCGCGCATTGGGACGAGATGATTCAGAAGTATCCCGACAACGCGATGCCGCGGATGTGCGAAGCCGCGGTCGCGCTCCTGGATCGCGAAGACGAGGTCAAGAAGTTCTTCGCCGAGCATCGCGTGCGGCTCGGCGGCAAGATTATAGATCAGCACCTCGAGCGGCTGAGCGTCGCGGTCGGCTTCCGCCGCCGCGAAGGCGCAAACCTGGATGCAACGCTCAAGGGATAACCAACAGCACCGAATAGTATCTCGGCGCCCGCGGGCTCTCGATTTTCAATCCCCGCAGACGCCGCAGCGCCTCCGCCAACCTCAAGTAACGCTTTAAGGTTTGTTTTCGGCGGGTTCGCGCCGCGCTCAGCGCGCCTGGATCATCCGCGCCGGCCGTGGCTGTTCGTGGCCGAGAATCGGATGCGGCCGGTACGGCTTCTCCAGCGCGGCAACTTCGTCAGCGGTGAGCTTCACGTCGACGGCCGCGATCGCCTCCTTGAGATGAGAGAGCCTGGTCGCGCCGATGATCGGTGCGGTGACGCCGGGCGCCTGCAGAATCCACGCGCATGCGATCTGCGACGGCGTGACGCTGCGCTGCCTGGCGATCTGTTCGACCACGCTCAGCACTTCGAAGTCGTACTCGCGGAAGTACATATTCTTGGCGAAGTCGTCGGTCTTGGCGCGTGCGGTTGGACCGGCGCCGCCCTTGTCGCGATTGCCCGCCAGAAATCCGCGCGCGAGCGGACTCCATGGAATCAACCCGACGCCGTTGTCGATGCAAAGCGAATTCATCTCGCGCTCCTCCTCGCGATAGACGAGGTTGTAATGGTTTTGCATCGCGACGAACCGGTGCCATCCGTTTTCCTTCTGCAGATGAAGCGCCTTGGCGAATTGCCACGCGGCCATCGAGCTCGCGCCCAGGTAGCGCACTTTTCCCGCGCGCACCAATGAGTCCAGCGCCTCCAGCGTTTCCTCGATCGGCGTCGTGTAGTCCCAGCGGTGGATTTGGTAGAGATCGACGAAATCCATCTTGAGGCGGCGCAGCGACGCGTCGCACGCTTCGAGAATATTCTTGCGGCTGAGCCCCGCGCGATTGAGACCCGACGCCATCGGGCCGTGCACTTTGGTCGCGACCACGATCTCGTCGCGCTTGGCCATCTCGCCGAGCCATCGCCCGGTGACCTCCTCGCTCACGCCGATTGAATAGACGTTGGCCGTGTCGAAGAAGTTGATCCCCGACTCGACGGCGGCGGCGAAATGTTCGCGCGCCTCGTCCATCGTCAGCACCCAATCGCGCCATTTCTTGTCGCCATAGCTCATGCATCCGAGGCAGATGCGTGAGACGGTGATTCCGGTCTTGCCCAATTTTGAGTACTGCATGATTTCTCCGAATTGTTTTTTGCTTTTTGTTTTTGTTTCTTGTTGGGTTCCGAGTTCCGCGCCCGCACGGCCAAACTCCGGCGCTCGCTCGCGTATGTCAAGGCCGGATTGATCTGCGGGCGGCCTCAGGGCGGGGCGGGCTTCGCCACCGCGGGATGCCGCGGGCGGATGTCGTAACCGTGGTCATGAATAAAATTCGCGCGCAGGTGCGCGAACAGGACGGCGTCGATCAACACCGCAATAAAGATGACGGCGATGAAGACGTACTTTCCCGGCTGAGGCCTGTCGTTCGTGGACATAAGAATCATTAATAGCATGACGCCCGCTTTGGGCATCCTGTTTCATTGCCTTGGCCGGCATATTAGGATGCAGGAAAGCCCGCTGGCCGATTGGTCAGGCGGAGGATTTACCGAAGATTAGCGAATTAAGCGGAAGGTGTCGCTGTCGCACGCCCGAAAGATGCGGCGCCGGAGGGAGTCTATGCGGGTTCTGTTCGTACATCCGAGTCCGCTTATGTACAGCGAGATTTATTTGCGGCTCGAACCGCTGGGGATGGAGCGGGTGGCGGCGGCAGCGCGCGCGGCCGGCCACGACGTGAGGATTATCGACCTGCAAATTTTCAAGCATCGCGATCTGTTTGCCGAACTCGAAAGCTTCCGGCCAAATGCGGTGGGTTTCTCGCTCAATTATCTCGCCAACGTGCCGAGGTGATCGATCTCGCCAAAGACGTGAAGCGGCTGATGAAGGATTGTTTCGTTTTCACCGGCGGGCACAGCGGTTCGTTCGTCGCGGACGAAATCCTGGAGCATGCCGATGGCGCAATCGACGCGGTCATCCGCGGCGAGGGCGAGACCGCGACGCCGATGCTGCTCGACGCGATCGGCACCGGCTCGATCGCGAAAGTTCCCGGCGTCATGACGATGCAAGGGGCGGGACCGACGCCGGTCATGCTCGACGATCTCGACAAGTTTTTTCCGGCGCGCGACCTGGGGCGCCGGCGCAACAAGTACTTTATCGGCGTGCTCGACCCGTGCGCGTCGATCGAGTTCACGCGCGGCTGCCCGTGGGATTGTTCGTTCTGCAGCGCGTGGACGTTCTACGGCCGCAGTTACCGCAAATCGACGCCGGAAGCCGCCGCCGAAGACATGTTGTCGATCAAGGAGCCCAACGTCTTCATCGTCGATGACGTCGCGTTCGTCCATCCCGAGCACGGGTTTGCGATCGGTCACGAAATCGAAAAGCGCAAGATCAAAAAGCAGTACTACCTCGAGACCCGCGCCGACGTGCTGTGCCGCAATCCGGAAGTGTTCCGCTACTGGCGCAAGCTCGGCATGGAGTACATGTTCCTCGGCCTGGAAGCGATCGACGAGGAGGGACTGAAGCTGCATCGCAAGCGCTCGTCGATGGGCGTCAACTTCAAGGCGCTCGAGGTCGCGCGCGAGCTCGGCCTGATCGTCGCGATCAACCTGATCGCGGACCCGTCATGGGACGAGAAGCGCTTCGAGGTGATCCGCGAATGGGCGATCAGCGTCCCGGAGGTCGTTCATCTGACGGTCGCGACGCCGTATCCCGGCACGGAGTTGTGGTTCACGGAATCGCGCAAGCTGACGACGCTGGACTACCGGCTCTACGACATCCAGCATGCGGTGCTGCCGACCAAGCTGCCGCTGCTTCAGTTCTACCAGGAACTGGTAAAGACGCAGGACGTGCTCAACCGCAAGCACCTTGGCTTCGCGGCGCTCAAGTCGATGGCGGCCATCGTGGGCAAGCTCGCGCTCAAGGGACAGACCAACTTCATCAAGATGCTGTGGAAGTTCAACAGCGTGTACAATCCCGACCGGCAGCTCGCCGAGCATTCGCGGGAAGTGAAGTACGCGATGCGCCCGCCGTCGATGCATAGCGACGGGCGTCCGGCAGCCGACAAACTTTACATTCACATGCCGAAGCCGTCGCATCCGGATGCTCCGGAACCGGCCGCGGGCGACACCGCCGCGACGGGCGGCGGCCGGTGAGGTAGCCGACGAATAGTGCTACAGTCGAAGACTGCTATGAAGTTGAGAGTGGAGTTCGATCGGGAAACGGATGGTCGCTGGATCGCCGAGGTCCCCGAGTTGCCGGGCGTGCTTGCATACGGCAAGACCCGTGCAGCGGCGCTAGCGGCTGTTGAGGCGCTGGCGCTCCGCGTTATTGCCGACAGGATCGAAAATGGGGAGCTTACTGCCCTGCCTGATGTGCTTTTTCAATCTGAGTACGGGCGAAGTTAAGATTGCTTGGTGCAGTGCGGGCCGATAGAGGCTCGGCGAACTGTCTGCGTCGTGCGCTGTCGCGCTTACCCACCACATACGAAGACCATCCGTCGGACGGCTCGGCCAGAAAGCCGCTATCCATGATGGCGCTCCGATGACTCCCCGCCGTTAGGCGTCGCCGTCCTCTTCGCATCCGCAGACAATTCAGTTTCAGCAACATTGGAACAATTCTCAGTGAGAGTCTTCGGCCGATGAGATCTCTTCGTTTCAAGGACATGCGCGGCTTCTCGAATGCTCTGGATTAATATTCCGAATCACCTCGTATTAACTTGATCTTTGCCCTCATAATGGGCTAACTCTCTTAAATGGGCGATCCCTTTGAGCGTAGGGAAAGCGTAGAGGATAACGTGAGCGAGTGGTCGGCCACAAAGGCAAGTCGAGTCGTGGGCGGATTGCTGCGAATCGGCTGGAGCGTCAAGCGCACTCGCGGCTCTCATCGCACACTTGAGCGTTCTGGATTCCCCGATTACGTCTTCGCCTTTCACGACAGCGAGGAGATTGGTCCACGGATGTTAGCACAATCGCGAAGAAAACCGGGCTGAGGCCGGAAGACCTCTAGCCGGGTCGATGACCTCATCTCACCTTCTCCAGAATTTTCGGGGTGCCGCGCGGATCAATTCGTAAGTTCAATTTGTAACAACCGGCGAGCGCCCGTCCGATCTCGTGCGGCGAATCTTCCTCAATGAAGTGGATGCCCTTGACCGTCAACTCGCGCTGATTGGCACACCATCCTAAAAGGCACCAGAGTGTCCTAAGTGCGGGGCGCGGGTGTCCTGATTGAGTTTGAGGCGAGGGTCGTCGGTCGCGCATCGATAAACCACCAGACTAAGATTGTCAAAAGCCAGATCGGGAACAGAAAAAATAAGAGGCGGCCTGGGTGGCCTGAGAGAAGAGGGCATCCGGCAAGCGCCAGAAGTGCGACCGCAGCCACGATCGGAACTGTGAAGATCGCGTCCTGCCGAGACGGTAGTGGCCGGTTTTGAACGGCTGAGATAATCCTAAGGGAAAAGAACGCCGCGAAACCCACCAGAAAAAGATTCACATTACTCGGGAACGCGGCTTGGGTTAGGTACCAAGTCCCTATAATGAGCACCGAGAGCGAAAACCCACGCCAGCTATGTGGACCCGAAAGGTGAGGTACGACCTTTACGTGATACAAATAGAAATCTTCGAGGAATACTGCGATGAGAAAGGCAACTCCCCAAAGCACGGGCGAGTCCAGGTGAAGGACTGTATCGTTGATGCGGGGCAGCGTAGCCCCAACAGTCACCGCATACAGGAGGTCGACGAACAGCCCTCGCTCAGCCATCTCGGTTCCCTACAAGCGCAAGCTCTGTTTTGAGCGTTTTAATTTCAGTCCCCAGGTATTCTGCGGATGTCCCAAGTCAGTTGCATTCAGGAAATTGCCCTCAACGGGTGATCCGACTGATACGACGCCGGCGGCGAACGCGCAAGCGGCGATGAAGGTTTGCTCTCGCGCGGTGTTTTGTTGTTTGCCCTCGCGGGCGGTGCGGGCGCAAAATCGCGGTAGTCAGCAAACTTGACGCGTAAAAACCCTGGCGTATCGCGAGGAGCAATCCGATGGCCGAGAATCGCAGGCGAAAGTTCTGGGGATGGGGCTACGAGGACCAGGGGCTGACTCCCGAGCAGCAAAAGCATTTGGCCGAGCGAATCGCCCAGCGATTTGGGCTCGGGCCACTCGAGCTCACGCCGGCGCCAAAGGAAAGCGAGCTGAATCTGCGCGCGCCGCGCGTGAAACCACCGGCGGCGCTCGAGGCGATTTGCTCGACCAGCACCCACGATCGCGCCGGCCACACCTACGGCAAGGGATCGCGCGATCTCAGGCGGGCGTTCCGCCGCTACTATCCGAATCCGATCGACGTGGTCGCGTTTCCGCGCGATGAGAAAGAACTGACTGCGGTGCTCGAATGGTGCGACGGCGCGCAGATTGCAGCGGTGCCATACGGTGGCGGCTCGAGCGTCGTCGGCGGAGTCGAACCACCCGAGGGCGACCGCCATCGCGGCGCGGTCTCGATCGATTTGACACATTTGGACAAAGTCGTGGAAGTTGACCGGGTCTCGCGCGCCGCACGAATTCAGGCCGGGGTGTATGGTCCCGCGCTCGACGCGCAGTTGAAGCCGCATGGCCTTACGATTCGTCATTTTCCGCAGTCATTCGAATTCTCGACGCTCGGCGGATGGATCGCGACGCGGTCGGGCGGGCATTTCGCGACGCTATACACGCATATCGATGACTTCGTCGAATCGCTACGCGTCGTGACTCCAACTGGAATCGTCGAATCGCGCCGCTTGCCCGGCTCGGGCGCAGGTCCCAGCCCGGACCGGATGTTCATCGGCTCCGAAGGAATTCTCGGCATTATCACCGAGGCCTGGATGCGACTTCAGGATCGGCCGACGTTTCGCGCGGGTGCGTCGGTTCCGTTTCCAAGCATGATCGAGGCGGCAGAGGCGGTGCGCCAGATTTCGCAGGCTGGGCTGTATCCCGCGAATTGCCGGGTTCTCGACGAAGGCGAGGCCTTCAATTCAGGCGCGGGCAGCGGCGATGAGGCCGTGCTGGTGCTCGCATTCGAGTCGGCAGACCATCCACTGGAAGCATGGATGAAGCGTGCGCTGGAGTGCTGCGCGGATCACGGCGGGAAAATCCCGGCGGACGCCGCGAAGACCCGCACCGACGCCGACGCGACGCACGAAGGATCGGCGGGGGCGTGGCGCAACGCGTTTCTGAGCGCGCCCTACCTGATGGACACACTGGCCGCGATGGGAATGGTGAGTGACACGTTCGAGACCGCAATCACGTGGGAGCGATTCCCGGAATTTCATCGCCAGGTGATGGAGTGCGCGCGCGATACGATAGCCCGAGTATGCGGCAAGGGCTCGGTCACGTGCCGATTTACGCACGGTTATCCCGACGGGCCGGCGCCGTACTACACGGTTCTGGCGCCGGGCAAACGCGGCTCCGAGATCGAGCAGTGGGACGAAATAAAGGCGGCGGTCTCGGACAAGCTGATAGCGCTCGGTGGCACGATCACGCATCATCACTCGGTCGGCCGGTATCATCGGCCGTGGTACGACCGCCAGCGTCCGGACGGATTCGCGCGCGCGCTGAAGGCGGCGAAACGCGCGCTCGATCCGCGCGGGATTCTCAACCCGGGCGTGCTGATCGATCCGGATTGAGCGGCGCCTGCGCTAGTCGTCGAGGTTGAGTTGTTTTTTCGCCGCGTCGCTTATCATGTGCGGCGTCCATGGCGGATCCCACACGATCTCGACGCATGCGTCGTCGCAGCCGGGAATGCCGAGCAACTTGTCCTGGATCTCCTGCGTGATCATCATGCCCATTTGGCAGCCGGGCGCGGTGAGCGTCATCGTAACATTGACGACGCGGTTGTTGATCGCGACGCCGTAGATGAGTCCCAGATCCACGAGATTGACCGGAATCTCCGGGTCGTAGCACTCGCGCAGCACTTCGTAAACGTCTGCTTCGGTCGGTGCGGGCGAATTCTCCATAGCGCAGAGTCTAGTATATAAGAGGGTGGGTGTGCGCGAAATCCGCGGTCTCGCAACGTGCGGCGCGCGCATTCAGCGGAGGTCCGATATGCTCGACAAAGAAGAACTCTACGACCAGGCGGTCGACGCATACGCCGACGATAAGTTCGACGAAGCGATCGAGTTGTACAAACAAGCGCTTGAAATCGATCCGAAATACACCGATGCGCTCCACGGAATGACGATGTGCTACCAGGCCAAGGGAGATCTCGACGCAGCGATCGAGCTGACAAAAAAATATATCGCGCAGGAACCGGAAGACATCCTGGCGTACACCAACCTCAGCATGTTCTATCAGAAAAAGGGCATGGTGCCGGAAGCGGAAGCGGCCGGCGCCCAGGCGCGGCGACTCGATTGGAAGCGACAACTCAAGGAAGGCAAGAAGTAGGGGGGCGCGGTGAAGCTCAAGGACAAAGTTGTACTGATCACCGGCGGAGGCTCGGGCCTCGGGCGCGAGATGGGGCTGACGTTCGCGCGCGAGGGCGCGAAAATCGGCGTCAACGACATCAGGCCCGAATCGGCGCAAAACGTCGTGACTGAAATCGAGCGCGCGGGCGGCAAGGCGCGGCCGTTCGTCGCGGACGTGTCGAGCAGCACGGCGGTGCGGAAGATGTTCGCCGACTTCATCGCCGCGTTCGGCACGATCGACATCCTGATCAACAACGCGGGCATCGGACGCACTCGCGAATCGAGCGAGGTGATTCCGACTTACCAGAAGACCGACGAGGATTGGCGCAAGATGCTCGCGACACATCTCGACTCGACGTTTTTCTGCACCCGCGAGGCGCTCAAGGTGATGATCCCGAAACAGTCGGGACGCATCATCAATATGGGATCGGTCGCCGGTACCACGGGGCTGGCCTTCGCGTCGGACTACTGCGCGGCGAAGGGCGGGATCATCGCGTTCACCAAGTCGGTGGCGCGCGAAGTGGTCACGATGGGGATTCTTGTCAATTGCATCGCGCCGGGATTCATCGACACGCCGATGACCGCGTTCATCGAGGGCGAGTTCCGCAAGCAGCTGGAAGCGATGACGCCGATGGGGCGCTTCGGCGAGCCAAGCGACGTCGCGGCCGCGGCGCTTTTCCTCGCTTGCGAGGATTCGAAGTTCATGGTCGGCCAGGTGCTCAGCCCCAACGGCGGCTATGTGATTTGAACTCCGAGGATTGAGCGGGCCGGCTGGATGATCCCACGATGCTGACGCGGTCCGCGGGAATTCTGATTCCACTGTTCTCGATCCGCACGCGCGACAGTCTCGGGCGCGGGGAAATACTGGATCTCGCGCAGATGATGGATTTCGCGCTGTCGATGGGTCATAGGGTAATCCAACTGCTGCCGTTGGACGAGACCGGACACGACG
>Ga0116138_1002026_pt1 | contig 10769 bp, 10 predicted proteins | sample June2015DPH_20_1_2_FD_88971 | JGI IMG/M metagenome (GOLD analysis project Ga0116138, IMG submission 88971) | Peatland microbial communities from SPRUCE experiment site at the Marcell Experimental Forest, Minnesota, USA - June2015DPH_20_150 | ecosystem: Environmental > Terrestrial > Soil >... | reverse complement strand
CGCGAGCCGCCGCCGGCGGAACGGCCGCCGATTCCAGTTCGTGGACCGGCGGTGCGGGAGCCGGACCCAACCGCGGGCGTTGCCGGTAGAAGGAGGCGCGCGCCACGCCCAGAACGTCGCAGGCGGTCTTGATGCCCACCACCGGGCACAGTTGGGTAACGGCGTCCATCAAAGCTTCTCCTCCGGGTCCGGGGTGGCCATCGGGCGGCCCGACAGTGCGGCCACTTCTCTTTGAACATCAATCACGATTTCCGCTTTGCGGAGATCCCCGGTGAGACGCTGATTCTCCCGGCGCAGCTTCTGGATTTCCTCCTCGTGCGGATGGCGCTTGGACTTGGGGCCGCGTTTATGTGGGGTCAAGGCTTTGAGAATGCCAGCCCGCCGTTCGCTCCGCCAGGTGACCAGATGGGATGAGTACAGTCCTTCGCGGCGCAGACTCAGACCGACGCCCTTGCGGCGTATACCTACCTGGCAGGCTTGGCGGTCACGCAGGTCCGGAACTGGCACGGATCTCGGCGGACTTACACTGACGCCGGGCGTTTACACATCGGCAGCTCCGCAACTCTTGGCACAAACACTGACTTCCGGGGCAATATTCTTGCGGTCGCGAGCATCGACCTGAATACCGGCGCGACGATTACCGGTGGGAGGGCGCTGGCTCTGAATGGCGCAGTGACGCTGGACACCAACACCATCTCCAACGCTGGTTGCGCCGTCCCCGAACCTGGAACTGTACCGTTGCTTGGCGCTGGACTCTTCGGGCTGGTCTTACTCGGCCGGACATCCAGGAAACGAGCGGCCTAAGTCTGCGGATCTCACGCGAAAGCAAGCCGCAACCCAGTTCGCGCAACCTTTCCACATCCGACGAAAGGACCACGCGGGAAGGGCGCGGCAACAGAGTACAGCGGCGAGGGGCAACCGTTGCGCGCGGAGCTATTCAGCGCCGAACAACGAAGACGTCCCGTGACATCAAAACCGATTGTGCCGTGACGGCCCTATTCCATCGCGGCCAGGACCTGGTCCAGCGGCAGCGTTGCGAACGTTGTGGCGTAGTCGGATATGCCGTAGGGAATCACGAGCTGCCCGCCATGCACGAGACTACCGCACGAGTAAACGACATTGGGCACGTAGCCGTCGCGCTCGTTAGCGTTTGGCTTGATGGGCGGCGGAACAGACACGCAAACGCCGGCTCAGCTCAGGCCGCGCCCGCCAGGACTTGGCTAAGAGTTTCTCCGATTTCGTGGCCATTTCGAGCCGCCGCAGCCTCCTGGCACCGGATGCAAAGTGGCGCCCATGGCAGGGCTGCGATGCGTTTTGGACCGATCGCCCCTTCGCACTCCACACAGATTCCAAAGCTGCCGTTGCGAATACGCACCAACGCCGCTCTAACCTCACGCAGCAGGTCGAACCCCCGGCCCAGGTTGCGGATCGCCACATCCCGGGTAGCCGCGCATTGAATCTCCTCAAGTTGATCCGCACTCCTCTCGACGGCGATGTCGTCGCGCTTTCCCAATACGTGGAGCAGTTCGGCCTCTTTTCGTGCGAGGATCTCCCCGTATCCTCGTAGGTCACTGGGTGTAGTTTTCATTCGTCCGCTCCCTCGGGCCCCAGTCGGGCGTATGCGGGTATAGGCAACCCGGGGGCCAAAGCAGGAACCTCGCTTGTCTTGGAGGGTTAGCCCGGCCATCCACGCGGACCGGGATGCAAACAGTGCACTGGAATGTGCAGAAGTTGCGTCAGTCGGCGGCGGGCAGAGTGAAATAGAATGTCGAACCTTCCCCCGGTGTCGATTCCATCCAGATTCGACCGCCATGCCACTCAATCGCCTTCTTGCAGAGTGCGAGTCCAAGTCCGTTGCCGGGGTATTCCTTTCCGTGCAGACGCTTGAACACGCCGAAGACACGGTCGCGGAACGCAGGATCTATGCCCAAACCATTATCTTGGACCCAGAATACCCACTCGAGGTTCTCTCGCTTGCAGGAAATGTGAACGCGTGGAGGAAGTGTTCCACGGAACTTGATCGCATTGCCGATCAACTGCCCCAAGAGCTTTGCGAGTGTTTCGAAGTCTCCCATCACCGCCGGTAATGGATCATGAGTGACGATTGCGCTCGCGTCTCGTACCTGCTTGCCGGCGCCGAGGAGCGCCTGGCGGAGGACGGCCTCCATGTCGGTCCGGGATGGTTGCCTGTCGCCAGTGCTGGCGGCAGAGTAATCCACTATGGCGGAGAGCAGAGATTGCATGGCGGCGACCCCGTCCTGGATCCGGCTGAGATACAGACCGGGGTGCGCCTCCCCCAGCAGTTCGCTATAGGACGCCACGGCGCGCAGGGATTCCCGGAGGTTGTGAGACGCGGTGGATACGAACTCCTCGAACTCCGCGCTCGCCCGCTCCAATCGCTTCTCAAGCTGAAGCCGCCGCCGCGTTTCCGCGTCCAGGGCCTGGCGCAAGCTTTCGATCTGGCCTTCCAGGCGCCTTCGATTGGAGCTGTCCATTTCGGTCCACGTACCGCCGCTAAGGCCCGTTGTGACGGGCGGCAATCAAAAACCTGAGCGCAGCCCCCTGCCCCTTTTCCGATTCCACCCAGATGCGTCCACCGTGGCGCTCAACGATCTTCCTGCAAAGCGCAAGTCCAATGCCCGTGCCTGGAATGTCCGGTCCATGCAAACGCCTGAACATGCCGAACACGAGCTCGGCGTATTGCGGATCGATACCGACTCCGTTGTCCCGCACCGAGAACAGCCAGCCGCCCGCGTTTCGCTCGGCCGAAACGTGGATTCTAGGCGTTTCCTCGCCTCTGTACTTGATCGAGTTGGCGATCAGGTTCTGGAAGAGCTGCGTCAGCATTACCTCTTCGGCTAGCAGTGCCGGCAACGGATCGGAGGTCACGATGGCGCCACTCTGCACAATCGCGGTTTGGAGGTTGAGCAGCGTTTTGCCGAGGACATCGTTGCAGTCGACCGGGGCCAACCGCTCTTCGGCCCGCTCGGTGACCTCCCAATAATTGAGTAACGCCTTTACCAGGGCTTCCATTCTCCGGGCGCCGGCGACGGAGTATGCGATGTATCTGTCCGCGTCCTCGCTCAGCTTTCCTCGGTGCTCCTGCGCCAGAAGCTGAGTGAAGTTCACCACCATCCGTAGGGGTTCCTGCATGTCGTGCGTGAGCGCATAGGCAAAGTCCTGGAGTTCGGCATTGGTAGCCTTGAGTGCGTCCTCAGCGCGCCTGCGGTCGGTGGTATCCTCGATCACGAGAACAATGGACGGAGCCTTGGTATTCGGATCGAAGACTTCGCAAGCGTTCAGAAGCATCACTTTCCGCCCCACACGCTCAAACTCGTGCGTCACTTCGAAGTCCCTGAAACTCGAGTTGACAGCGAGAATGTCTTGCAGGAGTACGCGCAAGCTGGGAATGTTCCATTGCCCGTCTCCCAGATCGTAGATGAGGCGCCCCTCGGTTTCCTTCCGGGCGGCCTGAAAGGTCGCGTAGAATGCCTTGTTCGCCCTCGCGACGCGAAGATCCTTATTCAGAATCACGAGAGGCTGGCGCATGGTTTCTATGACCGCTTCGGCGAAGTCAAGACCGCGCTTCGCCGCATCAATATCGATCATCATCATCACTGCGCCATCGATTTTGCCGTCCGGCCCCACGGACGGCAGGATGCGGAGCGAATACCAGCACCCGTTCGAGTCCCGGATGTCGCGCGGTTTCGGGTTCCGGCCCTCCGTGGCATCCAGCAGCAGTCTCCGCAGATCGAGAAGCTCAATTTGCGGCTGAAGATCGCTTATCGACCGCCCGGTGTCGGAAGCGATCAGATTCAGCATGGGCTCGATGGCCCGCGTGAAGCGGCGAATGCGCAGGTCCCTTCCCACCATGACGAGAGGGATGCTGATGGTTTCAAGGAGAGCAGTCAGGTCCCGGTTGACCCGACTCAATTCCACGTTGCGCTCCCTCATCTCGTCGTTGAGCGTATTCAATTCTTCATTGGCCGATTGCAGTTCTTCCTTAGCGGTTTCCAGTTCCTCGTTGAGGGCCTGTGCCTCTTCGTTCGCCGACATGAGTTCTTCAATGGCGGTTTCCTTGGCCGTGATGATCGATTGCAGATCCTCGCTGGTGGTGGAAAGCTCCGCTCGCAGCCGGGCGACCTCTTCAATGTCGTGCCTCACCGCTTTACGCCGGGCCCCCGTGGGCTTTGGCCCCGTGCCTGGTCCACCGGCCGGCCCTTTGTCCTCGAACAGAATCAAGAAGTAGCGTTCCCTGGGAGAGGACGACCCTGTGAGCGGGATCACCCTGATCTTGACCTCTCTCGACTCGCTTGTACTTCCGATCCGCAAGCCATCTTCTTGCGCCACGGCGTTCTCTTGCCGGGCAATACGGAGTGCCTTGCTCAGGCCCGCTCTCAAGCCTTCGCGCACCATCCTCAAAACGTCATGGCCGGGCGGTCCCTGTGAGAGCTCAAGGTACGGGCCCGTATGCCCCCGGACCTGAACGATGTTCATGTCATCGTCAACGATCACTCCGGCGGGACCATATTCGGCCAGCACCAACCGGTCAGCTTCTCTCTGTACGTCCTGACCAAAATGGCCCCCGGCGATCCTGCCGGCGGAATCCACCCGGCCCTCGGCGCCGCGGCGCTCGCTCAACTGGGGCACCGGCCTGGATGCGGCCGGCAGCGAGCGGTAGATATTATGCTTCTTCTCCTCCTGATGGAATAACTCCGAAAGCGTGCCGATGCTTTCCGAAGAGCCGAGTACTAGGAAGCCCGCCGGCTTGAGGGCATAATGAAATATCGACAGCACCCTGCGCTGCAATACCGGTTCGAGGTAGATCAGCACGTTGCAGCAACTGATGAGGTCCAGGTTTGAAAAGGGCGGGTCCTGTGCCACGTTATGCTCTGCAAAAACGCACGCATCACGGATGGTCTTCGCGACTCGCCAGCCGCGTCCCGACTTGGTGAAGAATCGTGTCATTCGTTCTGGCGGGAAATGCGCCAGCGCGGCTTCCGTGTATATGCCTGTGCGGGCTTTCTGGATCGCTTTTTCGCTGATGTCCGTGGCGAAGATCTGGATCGGAACACTCAGCCGCCGCTCGTCCAGGAATTCCATCAAAGAAATGGCAAGCGAATAGGCCTCCTCGCCAGTGGCGCACCCAGGCACCCAAGCCCGGAGCGGATTCTCGCTTCCTCTGCCGGCAACAAGGGCCGGGAAGACCTTTTCCCTCAACTCCTGGAAGACCGCGGGCTCCCGAAAGAAGGCAGTGACGGAGATCAAGAAGTCCTGGCATAACGCGTTTGCCTCCTCGCGGTTCTGCTCAAGCTCCTGGACGTAGTCTTCCATTCTCTGGAATCCGCGCAGGGCCATGCGCCGCCTGATGCGACGCTTGACTGTACCGTGCTTGTAATGCGTGAAATCCACTCCGCTGGCGTTCCGCAACAGCCGGAATACGCCGTCCAGTTCGATGGCTGCCTCACCCGGCTGCTGGATGGCTTTCTGCGGCTCCGGGGTAACATACAACTGCCGCGCAAGGGTCACCAACTGGCGGGCGATCCCGGCCGGCGGCAGCACGAAATCTACCGCACCGGCCGCGATAGCGCTCCCCGGCATGCCGTCGAACCTCGCCGATCGCCTCTCCTGAGCGAACGTGATGCCACCTGCCGCCTTGATCGCCTGGAGGCCGAGGGTCCCATCCGTTGCCGTTCCCGACAGAACGACGCCAAACGCCTGGCTGCCCTGGTCTCCTGCCAGCGCGCGCAGAAAAGAGTCGATCGGCATGTTCCGGCCACTGTCCAAGCGAGGCAGGGTGTGCAGAACTCCACCGGAAATGCCCAAATTGAATCCGGGTGGAATCACGTAGACGCGATTGGCCTCGGCCCGGGTTCCGCCCTTCACTTCGGTGACCGGCATCTTGGTCGCCTTGGCGAGCAGCTCCGTCAGATGGCTCTCGTGCTTCGGATCGAGGTGCTGAATCAGCACGAACGCCATGCCGGTATCGTCCGGCAGATGAGTGAGCAACTCAGTGAACGCCTCCAGTCCGCCGGCGGAGGCTCCTATGCCGACAATGGGGAATGAATCGCCTGGGGCGGGTTCCTCGGCGGCTGGTCCCTGAAGAACCGTTGGGGAGACGGCCTCCCCGGGAGGTTCCGCGGAGCTTCTCCGCGGTTTTGGGGAGGCTCGCTTTCCAAGGGGCTCCGGCACGCGCGCCGAACGCTCAGCCTTGCCGTGCCCACGTACCACGGTCTTCTTTGCCACACGCCACCGATGCCTCTCTGGCTCGACGATCCGGCGCTATTCCAGCAGATCCTTGATGATTTTGCCGATCTCCATGAATTGATCCAGCCCCGAGGGCTTGGTGATGAATCGTGCCACTCCGAGATCCATCAGCATAGCCCGGTCTCGCTGGGATTGAGAAGAGCTCCATACACACACCGGCACTCCGGCGAGGTGTTGGGCGTCCCGGATCGCGCGCAAGATGTCTTCGCCGCTATATTTGGACAGGTGCAGGTCCACCAGAATCAGCTTCGGAACCGCCGCATCCGCGTAGGCGCCTTGCCTGCGGATGAAGGCCAGGGCCGCCGCCCCGTCCGCCAGGTGAACCAGTTCGAATCGCAAATCTTGCTTGTTCATGGCCCGCTCGAGAAGGAAGACATCCGAACTGTTGTCTTCAATCACGAGAACCCGGGCTGGAGGAACATCGGAAGCGTGTTTGGTGCTCACTCCCATTTCACTAACTGTCACCGACTGCTTCATCTTATCTCCAAACCAACCAGGTTGGGCGCCGGTTCAGCGTTAACCCGCTGAGGCTGCTTCCCGCCAGGCGGTTTGGCGGAGCTCGCCACCGCCGCTTCCGGTGACACCTGTTTTGCCCTCACGACGAAGCGTTTGGGCGCGGAGCCTATGTACGAGAACGGATAACAGGTCACCATCGTCAGAACGTTCTCTCGCGTTGGAGCGAGCACCGCGACGTTATCCGGATCGACGACAGTCAGCGACTCGACCTGGTACTTGAAATTTCCTCTGGGCGTCGAGAACCGAATCTCGTCCCTGAGCCTCAAATCCTTCAGTCCCCGAAAGAACGTGTCGCGGTGACCCGCGAGGCCGACATTTCCGGCTTGTCCTGGAAGCGCCGTCAATGGGATGTGGCCGACGGCGACGCGCAGTGTCCTCGGATCGACGCCTTCGCGTACCATCGCGGAGAAGCGGAGCCTTGGAACCGACAGGCGTCCAATGACAGAAACCGGGAACGCGGGCGCCGGCGCCGGCATGGATTTGCCGCCAGCCTGAACCACGCCCCCAGGCGGTGTTGTTTCAGGATTAGAGCCCGTAACGGAGGCAGGGCTGGCAGCCGCGCGGTCGAATAACCGGCTTTCATGCGCCTGGTATGCAACCCGCTCGATGTATGTATAGCCGTACAGTCCAAGGGAAACGATCGCGAGAATCAGGAACAAGTACTGGCTCGCGGTCCAACGGGTCCGCCGCCTCCGGGAGTCCCCGCCTGGCTGGGGAGCGTGCGCGAATGAGACACGGACTTTCATGATCCCGGCTTCCCATTCGGCTCGTCGCGAGGAACCACCAAGGGACGTCTGTCCGGAAGGAAATAGGTGGTACGCGTGTGTACCACCAACCCGTGCCGGCCGGACTGCGAAGCAACCACTCTGACCTTCCGCAGAGAGCCCTTGTCGCCAAGTCGAACCGGAACGTAGCCGATGGTGTAACGGGCGCGGATGTCGTGTGCGATTCCCTTGCAGATTTCGGAAATTTCAGCGAGCTTCTCCGGAAAGAAGGCCTCACCGCCGCTGACTTGGGCAATGTGCCGAAGCAGGCCGGGGTTCCGGTCTCTATCGCTCTCATCGAAGATCCCAACGGTGTAAATCGTCGCGCGGGACTCCCGAACCATTCGCACCACATCTTCGGAGCCATGCACGCTGTTGTTATCGCCTCCGTCGCTGACCAGCACGAGGGTCTTCCTGTCGCGCGTGCCCTTTTCGAGATGGCCGAGGGAGAACAGGATCGCGTCGTAGAGAGCCGTCCTGCCTTCGGGCTTGTTCACCGACAAGGCGGCCCGCAGTTGGTTGATATCGCTCGAAAATGGAATGCTCTCGGGGAGACCGCTCTTCACGCCGTCGCTGAAGTTCACGACGAACACTTCATCTTGCCGATTGCTCGCCTGAATGAACGCCAGCGCGGCCGCGACGACCTCCGCCTGCTTCATCCGCATACTGCCGCTGGTGTCGATCACCAAGCCTACCGTGACGGGCACGTCCTCGCTCCCAAAATGGGTAATCGCCTGGAGGTTCCCGTTCTCGTAGACCCGGAAATTGCCCGCCCTCAGGTTTGAGACGTGCCCACCGGCCGCATCTTTAACGCTCACATCCAGAAGCACCAGTTCGGCGGTCGCGGTGAGCTTGAAGGGTTGTTCCCCTGGCGCGACCGCCGGTGTCTGCCCACTGAGTGCTTTCAGCGCCAACGCCAGCACCAGGGCCAGAGTGTGTTCGGCACGCATACATCTTGTCCAGCGCATGAAGTCTCTTGGGCCGGCGCCCCCGTCGCGCCGAGGTCTCCCTAGTTCGAGACCGCGGCGGTTGGCAAAGCTGCTCGCTTCCTGCTAGGAGGAGCGTCTGGAACGAATTCTCAGGGCCGCAAAGGCAGCCGAAGAGATGAGTCCGATCAAGCCGATCAGCGGCATGAAGCCGGCGGTATGCGGCAGTTTCTCCTGCACTGGTTCGGCAGGCGCGGGTGTCGGCACAGCCGCCACCTCAACTGCTTTCTGAGGCTCGACCTGAACGGCGGGTGCCGGCACTGGCGCTGGCACTGGTGCCGCTATCGCCACTGCGCTCGTTTTGCCGCTTTCGTCCACAATCACGACCGGCGCCGTCTTCAATTCCTCTGGTGCGGTCGTCTCAACTGCGATGGCCGGCACGGGGGCCTTCACGAAAGCTGCGATCTCCACGGCCTTTGGCTTAGCATATGCGAACTCCTGCCCGAAGTTGTCTCCCGGGTAGAACCACGCCCGAAGAGCAGGGGGCTGCCCAGCCGGAACTTCCCAGTACTGCAGTACGGTGTTCCCCGTCGGCTGCAGGCGGTAGTTCGGAATCGCAAGGATCGTCGTAATGACGTGCTGCTGATCCTTGTCGAACACCCGAACGATGTGCCGGTCCGAGAGGGAGTCCACCAGCAGCAACACATATTCCCCCGGCTCGAGTACTACAATGTGGTCCGGGGTGCAGCAGGACGGCAGTTGAATTCGCTCATTCACCGTCAGAATGGTTTTCTTGTTCCAGGTATCGGCCTGAGCAGTTGGCGCCAGCGCGACGCTGACAAGGCCCGCGAAGGCTGCCAGTGCAAAACTCTGTCCTTGTTTCATTTCGTCTCGGTCTCCTTTTTTCCCGTCACGCTCCTCTGAGCAGTTTCGGAGCCAAAGCGGAAACTCTCCGGAACCGCAAGTGGTAACGCCCGCACGCCCTCGCCTTGATCTGCTGTTCCGGGCGGGTTTCAGGCAGATCCTGCACTCCCGATGGCAACTTCTGCACGCGCCTTGGCGGGCTTTGGCTCTCTCCTCGCGATTGCGCTGTAGATTGGGGACTGTGGACCGGAATCACAGTGGCACGCCTCGTGCAACAGGATGCACGTCGCCCGGAACCCCCGGAGGATAACCCGGCCGACAGGAGAGGTGAGAAATGAAACTGATCACAACGGCTACCGTGACTCTTGCTCTCGGGGTGCTGGGCCTGACCTTTGCCCCGACAGCCTCGGCAGCCAGCCACAAAGACGCGAAAGCGGTACAACAAAGCCTGAGCGACAAAGGTTTCTATCACGGGCCCATCGATGGTATCGTGGGGCCTCAGACACGAGCTGGCATTCGTGAGTACCAGAAATCGGAGAATCTGCCTGTCACCGGGCGCCTGGATGCGGAGACGGCCGGCAAACTGGGAGTGGGACCGGAATCGATAGGCGGCGAATTCAAGGGCGCCGGGCAAGAGGTGGGACAGGGAGGCAAGGAAGTTGGTCACGAGATGAAGGAAGGTAAGCCCCTGGCAGCCGGCAAGGAGTTTGGGAAGGGAATGGGCCGCGCGGGCGAGAAGGTTGGGCAAGGCGTCAAGAAGGCGGTCACTACCGAAAGCGACCGGGGGGATCGAGAGAAGAAGCAGTAAGTCGCGATTCAGGACGGCGCCGGCGAGACGAACGAAGCTGGCCTTGGCGCTTCAAGGGCGGTGCGTCGCAACCGCGTGTGGGGCAGCGCTACTCTCCTTTCAACCAGCGCAACCTCCAGCGCTCTGCCCACAGCGATGCATCTGAAAATGCACCGGCGGAAGGAGGACAGCCAGGAGCATCGCTACTTCGGCGTGGTCGAGAACTGGCGCCTGCGTCCGCACCACGTGGCTGGCGCGGACGCCCGGGAGCGTGAGCGAGTTGACTCACGGTCGCAACCTAGCGCGACGGACGCATTGCCTCATCAAGGAGCCAGAACACATGCCCAGCGGAGCCTCACGCCGCACCATATGAGACCTCCATGGTGTTCGGCGGCAACTCGAGGAATAGGACTAACAGTCACTGCTGTCCAAATTAGCGCCAAGCCCGAAATCTGCGCATTGATTCTATTGGACAAACCAAACCTGCTTCGGCGGTCCGCCGGTTGAGGTTGGCCTGTGTGGTCTCGCGCCTGCTGTCCAGATTAACGATTGGCTCCGCCTCCTTTTGCTTGGGGTTCGTCGGCTCGGGCTGTTGGCTGCTGTCCCAATGAACTCCCGGTCAGCAGCCGGAGGTCAGACCCAAGG
>Ga0116138_1002017_pt1 | contig 10802 bp, 7 predicted proteins | sample June2015DPH_20_1_2_FD_88971 | JGI IMG/M metagenome (GOLD analysis project Ga0116138, IMG submission 88971) | Peatland microbial communities from SPRUCE experiment site at the Marcell Experimental Forest, Minnesota, USA - June2015DPH_20_150 | ecosystem: Environmental > Terrestrial > Soil >... | reverse complement strand
GAGGAACTCTGCTCGTCAGATGATCTGCTTCAGCCCGAGGTCTACGAGCCTCTGTTCCGTTGGGATGCCGTCCTCGGTCCACCCCATGAGGTGGTAGTATTCTGCCCTGAGCTTCTCAAGTTCCACCACATGCCCTTTTGCCGGCCCGGAAGGAAGCGGCTCGGCGAGCGCGCGTTTCGGCAGGATATCGTCCTTCGCTGAGAAACCTTCCCTCGTGCTGAAGAGGCGTGCAAGCACAGTGATCCGCTCACCGACGCGTTCGAGGTCGCGGGGGCTCTTGTACTCGAACCCGGTACAGGGATTCACCATTTGGAAGATCTCCTTCAGCGTGATGCCGAACTTCACAAAGTAGCAGAGAATCAATGCATCGATAATAGATGTGTCAAATTGACTCGTTTGAAAGAGCTCCGCCTTTCCTTCTGTCGCCAACGGATCCGCACCGCCGAGAATCTCAGCCAGCGGCGATCCGCGAAGGTGACATCCGCCGCGATCGGAGACAGCGTAGCTCAACCCGATCCCTTGCGCCGCATTCGGATGATATGCCGGCATCTCCAATCCCTTCACCTGCATCGCAAAGTCTTCACTTCCGGGAAAGTGCTTGCTGATTTCGCGGACTCCGTTTTGGAGCAAGAGACCAACGCCTTCACCTTTCGCTATCTTTTCTGTCAGGGCAACAAGCGCGTCTCCGCTTCCCCACTCGGCTTTGACACCATCGAGGTCCGTGGCTGAAATCATCTTCCGTTGGTACATCTCCATCACAAACCCAACGATGTTGCCGACACTGATGGTGTCAATCCCGTAAAGATCGCACAAATAGTTCGAATAAATGATCGCTTCCTTGTCTGTGAGACCGCAATTCACCCCCATCGCCCAGATGGTTTCGAAATCGGGTCCATCGATCGCGATATCGCGCGTCTTCGCGTATGCGATCTTGGAACAATAGATTGGACAACCATAGCATCCGATGGAACGGGTCCAGTATTCCTTGCGCCAGGCTGCTCCCGTCATTTCATTGCTATGCTCGAACTGCCCTTCCTGATAATTCCTCGTCGGCAATGCACCCGCCGCGTTCACGAGGCCAAGAATGTTCGCGGTGCCGTCCTCTGTCATCCGTTTTATCTGATTCGACATGCGAAGCATCCGATAGGACACCCATGCCGCTTCATCGAACTCAGAGGGATTGTACACATGCACTGTGCCGGTTCCCCGCAGAGCAATCCCCTTCAACTTCTTCGAACCAAGGACTGCTCCGGCCCCACCTCTTCCTGCGGTCCGCTCATCATTGAAGATCCCGGAGATCGGCACCATCCGTTCGCCTGCCGGACCGATGACGACGGTTTGGAAACCCTCGCCATGCTTCGCCTTCAGTCGCTTCGTTGCATCTGCTGTCGTTGTCCCCCACAAGTCTTTCGCGTCCTCAAAGTGGACGTGGTCGTTGTCGATGACAAGGGTGACCGGATCATCAGCAGCCCCTTCAACAATGATCGCGTCATAGCCCGCGAATTTCATCGTCTGGCCGAAAAAGCCGCCGCAGTACGAATCGAGAAACGTCTGCGTCGCAGGACTCTTTGTTACGACGCCGAAGCGTCCCGCCGTCGGGGCACTCGTACCAGTGAGAGGTCCAACCACAAAAATGAAGGGGTTTTCCGGGGAAAGCGGATCGGCATGTGGAATGGACTCTTTGTACAGGTAGTAGGAGCCTATCCCCTTTCCACCGAGCAAGAGTTTGGCAATCTGCGGATCGATGCGCTCAGCTGCGCAGCTCCGTTTCGTCAGATTCACTCGCAGCACGTTGTCGGCGTATCCACGGTTGTTCAGGCTCATGCAATTCTTCCCTTGACTTGAGACAGCACAATGGCACCCGGTTTGCACCACTGAACGCATTGAGGATCTCCCTCACACATATCGCAGAACAGGGGGATGCCCTGGCGATCGAGCACAACCAGATCAAGCGGGCAGGCAGTCACACAGTCGCCGCACGAATCGCAACGTGCACGGTCAAGCACAAGATACCCTCCCGCCCCGACGGTAAGTGCACCCACCTTGCAGGCGTCAATGCATTTTTCACAGAGCGGACAGACGATCGGTTTCGAAATGCGCGGCTCATTCGGGCGGAACTTGTATTCGATTCTCAGCCGGTGGCTGCTCTGATCAAAATCCGTCGAATGGAAGTGTACGCAAGTAATTTCACAAAGCTGACAACCTGTGCATTTCGCGGCAATGGGTCTCAGTCGCCCCTGCTTTCTTGCGTGGGTGCCGAGGATTTCGTTGATGCTCTTTCCTTCATGAACAAGCGCACAAATGTCCGCGACCATTTTTCTCGGATCCTTCGCCTTCGTCACGTTTCTTCCGAAGACGGTGCCGCTGGCGCCGGCACGCAGCGCTTCATCCGCCAGTTCCAGAGCGTCACGCGGATCGTCCGACTTGGCACCTCCGAGTACCAATACCGGCACACCCGCTTCATCAACGAGCTTCTTGAAGCTTTTTACATCGTTGGTGTACGGAATCTTCAAAGCATCCGCGCCAATCTCTGCTGCGATTCGGGCGGAAGCGATGAGAATTTCGGTCACATTTACTCCCGTGACCGCGGCACCGACTGCCATCGGTTCGATGATGAGCGGGAGGCCGACCTTCCGACATTCCTTCGCGAAAAACGCTGCCTGCTCGATATTGAGAGCCTCGAATTCGTCACTATAGCCAATGAAATAGTAGATCGTGATCGCTGAGGCGCCGACAAGGAGTGCATCCTTGGCGCACGAAGTTGCCTTCTTCTTGAAATTCACGGCGGGGAGAATATTGCTGAGGTTCGACCCGCCCAACCGGGGCATGTTCATCCAGTCAGCACGGATCAGAAGTGCGGGAGCGTTCTTGCCCTCGAAGAACTCGCTCATGTGCAGTGCGGTGCCGAAGCTCACAAGGATGCCGTCCGCTCCGCCAAGTGCAACCTGTCCCAGAATCCTCCGGAGTTCCAGGACATTCGGTGTCGGATCGGACATCCATCCGTGGTCCGCCGCCACACAGACTGCCCTGCCGTCCTTGGGATTGAAGAGCCTGTTCAGCCGAACCGTTTTCCCTGGTGACACAATCATTTCAGAGCCCTTAGTGATGGACAAGCTGCCTGAGTGAAGGAATTCTCTCCCCGATTGTCTCCAACTCAAGGATTTTTTCCGTGAGAACGATGCCGGCAATTCCTTGTGCGAAATACTTATCTGCTTTGTCGGCAGCAGGGATCTCATCAAGACACAGAAGTACCGGAATGGTCGCCCACTTGCCGATCAGTGTGCATGTTTCGACGTCGCACTCGGGAAGTATGAGCGCGTCTGCCCCAGCCTCCATCATGAATGAAGTTCCGAGCTTGATGGAGCCTATGTAATTGTCTGCCGAAATCTTGTCACCGATTGGCCGGATGTCCACCACGAGCGGAAGCGACAACCGGTAACACTCACGCGCCAGGAGAGACACTGACCTGATATTCTCCGCCTCCAAATCTTCGCCAAATCCGAGGAGGAATGTCGCCACGGCCGCAGAGGCCCCTAATCTGAGCGCATCCTCACCATCCGAGATTGTAACTCGTGTGACAGCTGAAGCAGGCAAGCAGAATTCCTTGCTCCGGTATGCATTTGTCCAATCGATACGCACCAGAGGAGCCGCGCGCATCTTTCCGCCAACCAAATCTGGATGGTGCTCGAGCTGACCGGGATTAAGAATGACTGCGTCGAATGAGGTGTTGCATCGTCTCAACGTCTCGGAAATGTCTTCCGTTTCCGGACCCGCACCTAAAGAAGACGAAAGGGTCAAGTCAAGCATGAGACATCGCTTGTCCCCGGAATCGATGAAATCACCCATGCGGATGTTCTTACCGACATTGATGTTCACGATTCACCCCTGGATTGTCATAGTATTTCTTCTTCAATGAGGTCCTGCGTCGGACTTCTCACTTTTTGATTCCGGCCCGGGGCGAAGAGCCCTGCTGAGAGCCATCGCGGGCCCCCAATGACCTCGCCGTCTCAACCAGGAAACGAGTTTTCGCGGGTCAAAGAGCCGCGCCACAGAGAAGAGAACCCAGCCGACGGTGACAGCCCGAAGAACAATCCACATCGCCTGCTCCCATGTCGATCCGTTGACGAGTATGATGATTCCGACGAACACCACCGGCGCCCAAAAAAGAGGTCGAACAAGATCACGCAATCCCCTTCGAAAGGCAGCCGTCAGCGTTGGCGTTCCAACATCAGCCGTAATCCCCCTGGCTCCTTTGTCCAACATTGTCATGATCCGGGCCGGAAGACGGTGTCGACGAAGCCACGCAATCAATGTGACGATCGCTGAGAGGGTTCCGCACACAACCGTCCAAAGAGCAATCAGTGAGACGATCCCGGGGAGCCGAAGGTGAAGATATTCTGCGGTCCATCGGACCATGACATCGAGCGCCGGCAACAGGTTATCCCCAATCATAATGTACTGGAGCACCAATCCTTGCAGAGCCGCCCATGCCCCGACAAGCCATCCGCCGACAAGGATTCCGACGACATTCCATCCGAAAACTGTGGCAGCAAGGCTGAAGAGGAATCCCTGCACGGTGATGGCGAGCATCGGGCGTAAGCGACCGCCGTACGGTGAAAGCGCTTTCAATCCTGCAGAGATAACCGGAACCCACATCACCCGGCCTCTATTCGCCAGCCGATCACCGGCATACATCATCACGAGCGATTGTACCACAGAAAGAAAGAGCCCACTCATCGGGATCTTTGCCTGATGCAATGCAGAACCGACCGTTGCCTCAAATCCCCCCGCGGCAGCGCCAAATTGCCCAACCCGTACCCAGTCGGAATGATGCAGCATCAGGTTTTGAAGCTGTTCCAGCACACCCGTCTCCGTCACATCGAAGACAACATCGAAGGGGGCGCCAAGTCTGCTCTCGATTTCCCGGACAACTTTCTCTCTTACGGCGATAACTACCACCTCGGGCCTAGAGGCTTGAATGGATTCCCAATGCTTCATGTGCCCGTCCCCACGCGCTTCCAGCGGACCGAACTCATCGAGTATGAGAATCGAAAGAGGATGTCGCGCCTTGAGCGAATCAGCCCACGCGGCCAATGCTGTCACAGTTCCTGCATCGATCCGATACGGAGGCGTCAACGACGAGTCCCTGCGGACGAACGGGAGCCGCTGTCCGGAGTCGATGAGCTGCAGAACGTATTCCTCAGCTCCCTTCCCCGGCTCGACCCGATCGTGCGGCAAAGCGAGAAATCCGTCAACGGACTTTCCGTTTCCCTTCGCCCACGTTAAAAGCGAGGAGAGAACGGTAGTCTTTCCTGATCCTACCGGACCTGTGACTGCGACAAGCACCATTCAACCACTAACCAATTAACCAACTTTTCCACCACACACATCTACTTCACTGCCGACTTGATCTTCGGTATCACATCTTTTGTGTAGTAGTTGCAGACTCCCTTTTTTGCTGCCGGCTTAAGCTTCAGATCCACGATCGCCTTCTTTACTTTTGCACCGGGCAATCCCATTTCTTGTGCGATGGCGCCCGCAGTCATCAAATCAGATTTCTCGGTTTTCATTTCGATGTCCCTTCTATTTTGGTTTTGTTTGTTCATCAGTGTATCGGACGCCATCAGATCATTCAACTAACGGAACACTCGCTTCATATCTCGATGATTCGATCACCCGATGACCTGATGGCCTGATCACCCGATCACTCACGATTTCCAATTGCCCATAATTTCCCCGAAGCACTCCAGTCCGCTTCCGATGACCCCTCCGTAGCCGTGACCCGGACGAGTCCACGCCCCAGATAGATAAAGATTCTTTATAGGAGTCGTATGCGGCACTCTATTCTGACCCGAATTCCCGAGTGTCTGGTCCCAACCGTAGATGGCCCCACGCGTGTTGCCCGTGTAGCGCAGGTTCGTCAATGGTGTCGCAATCTCCTTCACTTCGATCGCTGAGGAAAGTCCCGGCAACAGCGTTTCCTCTGCTTTCTTTATGAGGATGTCTGCCATCCTCTCCTTCTCGGCGCGGTACGCTGTTTTGTTCCCCTTGAAGTAGTCCTCTTCGAATTCCTTCCAGTGATCGTATCCCTGCAACACCAAGAGACTCAGCGTGTTCTTCCCTTCAGGTGAGTATCCTTTATAGATGTTGTCGTAGAGCGTCAATCCGTAACCGGTGTTGTCCATATTCGCCGTGAGCGCGGCCTCGTATCCTGCCTCATGATCGTAGCTCGTATGGTAAAAGATTTCCGAATCCTCGATCCCGATTTTGCCCACCAGGTCTTCTTTGAGGCCGAGAAACACCTGGAAACTCGACAAGCTGACGCTGTAACGGTCGAACTTCCCAACGTATTCCTTCAGAACGTCATTCTCGCCGGGCATTGAATGGAAGGTGTCGAATGCATTGGAGTTCGAGACCACGACTCTTCCGGCATACTCCTTCCCATCGGCGGTTTTCACACCGTACGCCGCATGGTCCTTCGTCAGGATCTCCGTCACTCGCGAGTTCAACACGACCTTACCGCCGCGGTCCTCTATGAATTTGACAAACGCATCGCTGATTTTCTGTGACCTTCCCTTTGGATAGTATCCCCCTTGACGGAGATACCCGTACGTCGGCAGCGCATAGTAGAACGAAGAGAGCATGGACGGTGGAAGCCCGTAGTATCCCCAGAGAGATGAGACTATGGATTGCAGCTTTGGATCTTTGATCCGGGCATTGACCATTGTGCCCCACGTCTTGCTAAAGTTGTTGAAAAGAAACGGGAAGTCCTGGGGGAAGCGGTTCATGTCAATCTTCCCGCGTGCGTTCGAGTACCGGCTGATGTCATCGCTGAGCCCCTTCATGTCATCCAGAAGACCCTGAATTCCTCGTTGTTCATCAGGAAAGAGCCGGGCCAGCAGCTTCACATATCCAGCGACGTCCTTCTGCGGGACACGAAGATCGTAATCAGGATAGATTATCCTGTAGAGATTCCGGTGAGGAACGAACTCGACGTCGGTGATTTCGGGGAAACCGTAAATCAAATTGTGAATCCCCTCTCTGTCACCAACGGTCGTTGAGTGAAGCGATACATCAAATACGAAGCCGCCCGGCCTGCTGAACGTTGTGGCATACCCTCCGGGGCGATCATGTTTTTCGAGAACGAGCGGCTTGAATCCCTGCCGCGCAAACGCGGCGGCACAGCTGAGTCCGCCAAGACCCGAGCCAATAATCACGGCATCGAAGCCCTTGTCATCCCGTGCAGCGCCGGTGCTTATGGGAAAGGAGTTCCAGTCAAGGGCAACGACGGAGACTCCAGCCAGCAATGACTTGATGAATTCTCGTCGATCTACAGTTTTGGTTTCCATCAGTCACCTCCCTGATGAGAGTGTTCTGATAATGAAGTACGCCAAAGAGAATCAATGTCCTGCAGCTTAATCCTATTTTGTTGCCCCCCAATGAATCGCGTTGAACAGCAGCTTGAAGGTGACCTCGGTCTGTGCCCGCTGCTGAACGCGGAATCCAAGAAGAACGATTTTCCCCTTACTATATGTCATCGCGATCGCCGCTGCTTTTCTCTGAAGCTTCTCGGCACCCAGTATCCAGCCTGACATCAGGATATCTTCGGATTCATTGGGGTACCACGCCAAGACCCATCGTTTCATCTCGGGAGCCGGAGGGGTCGTCTGGAAAGCGATCCGCTGGTTCACGAATCCGGGGACCTCTGGCGGCATCCCGTAGCCAACTGGATGACTGGCATCGATATACATCCTGAGCAACGATCCGGGACAATTGAATTCTTCACTCCTTGCCCTCGACAGCACGTTCATCACCGGGACGTTGAATTCATCAATCACGAAGTCACACGCCGAGGCCATCGCGATGAGCGTTCCGCCTTGTTCCACAAATTCTTTCAGGTTCTTCACCCCATCCTTCCCGATCCCCCCTGAATATTCGGGCGGCATATCGACGAAATACTTCATCTCCCCTTCCTCGGGCTTCCTTTTTCCCTCCACAATCACTTCCTTGGAAACATCGGGAATGATGATGACATCATAGTCGCTTCCCAGCTTCCGCTCCTTGATATCCTTCGTTGTGATGCTCTTGAGCGGAAACTCGTACTGTTCGAGCACCCATCGCGTCCAACCTTCGTCCATCGACGCAACCCACGGTTTGTACATGCCAAGCCTGAACTCGCCGACCTTTTCCATCTTCACGTTCGGTTTCTCGTTCAGACCGACAAGGTCCAAAGAGTATTCTTTCGCAAGGGCGTCAATGTCTTTTACATTCTCAAGTACCACTGAGCCGCGGGGGAACTCCTTGCCGCCTGCCCTGTACGTCTCTCCAGTAAGGTTGACCGTTCCTTTCTGTTTCAAAGCATTGTTGATCAGTTTTGTTACGCTGTTCGCCTCGTGGGAAACGATGAACCTTGATGTGCCAGCTCCTGTCACGCTTCCCTGCGGCCAGTCGGACTCTTTCAGCTCCCGGAGATTGCTTTGTTTCTCTTTAGGAAGCGTAACCTTCTCCACGTTCACGCCCATCATCAACGGGAGAGACCAGGCAGTCATATCGTACGGTTGGACGATGTTCGGACCCGCGACCAGTTTCACTTTTGGGTAACGCTGGAGGCCGAGCATTTCCTTTACAAACCGTCCGTACGGTTGAGCGGTCGGAATATAGTACGCCTTCTCAGACGCAGCAAAGAGCACCTCGACACCTCCATCCTTCATCACAAAGGCCAGGTGTGCAGCCGACACGGGATCGCGCTGTTCGGCGGCAATGCGGTAGTATTCACCCGGCGAGCCGAGATTGACGGCATCCATCGCCATCGTCGCCACACCGCTCAGAATGTCCTCGCGATGCTTCGTGCAGGCCTCCAGCAGCGCATCCGATGCAATGCGCTCGTAGTCCATAATATCGCGGACACGCCAGATTCCTCCGGGCCACGGATTCGGAAAGTTCGACTGCTGCTTGTATTCGACAAGACCCTTCGTGCGACCGCTGAGCTCAATGGGACTTACCTCGACCGGCGTTCCCATCCTTGTCGAAGCTACTTCCGTCAGGAGCCCCACAATGTTCTTCCAAAATCCTGTCTGGTCGGATGCGCCGGGCCAATACGTGTCGTACATCGCACCGTAGATAACTCCGGATTTTTTCTTCTCCTCCAACCTCCACGCCATCATTGTGCCGATATGATCCACCATACGCCAGACAAGCGGATGCACATTCTCGGCAACAGGATTCGCGTACGGGGGAGTAAAGATTCTCGGACCTGTCGAACCCATCTGATGCTCATCCAGCCAAACCTGAGGGTACCATTCGTGATACACGGCTTTCGTTACCGCTTTTGTTTCCTTCTGGGTAAGCATGTACCAATCACGGTTATCATCATGCCCAACATACGCATGATACAGGAAGGGTGACCTGCCGCCTTCGTATTTCGTCCCCACATACTTCCTATACCACTCGACCTCCATCAGCTGACCGTCTGGATTGAGAGATGGAATGATGAGCAGGATGACGTTCTCAAGCCGCCGTTTCGTCTCAGCATCCTCTGCTGTCACCAACGAGTGCGCCCACTCGAGAACCATCTGCGTGGAACCGATTTCCGTCGAATGAATATTACAGCTCACCAGGACGATTGACTTCCCCTGATTGACGAGCGCCTGGATCTCTTGCTGCGAAAGCCCCCGCGGATCAGCGAGTTTCCTGGCAATATCCTGGTACTTTGATTTGTTCTTAAGGTTTTCCTCCGACGAGATGACGGCCATGACAAGGTCATTGCCAAGCGTCGTCGGCCCGAGGACTTCGACTTCAATCTTCTTTGATCCTTTTGCGAGCTCGCTGAAGTAGGAAACAATTTGTTTGTAGTCGGCGAGCTGGCGATCAGCGCCAACCTCAAATCCAAGAAATTGGGAAGGAGTCGGAAGATTCGATTGCGCGGCTATGATGCTGCATCCGAGAATCAGGAGCATGGCAAGCACGCCGAACCGCCTGAGAAACAGAAGGGAAAAATGCATGGTATGTCCTCCGAATGTGGTCTTGTGAAGTCTCACCGCCAGCCCGATCTCCCGTGTGATCATTCCGCACACACGCCACTGCACTTACGGGGAGGAATCTACTCCAGTCATAATGACTTCCGACGCCGGGAATCTGGACTCGGCAAAAACTCTACGGTGCTACGGCAGGGATGATCAACAAATACAATGACACAAAGCGATTTCAGTTCGAACTGAAAGACGATCCTCGATTTTTTCATTCCAGCTTCAAGGCAGGGTTCATGCCAGAAGCCGCGTGAAGCAGGAATTCTATTGTAACGTCGGAATCACGGAACGCCCCATGGTCTGCACCGCAGGCGCGCTTTCATTGCCAACCCGGTCAACGGCTGTGACCGCCACCCGGATCACATATTCAACTTTCGGCTGTGCAGGGTCTCCGCGCTGCCGCCCGCGGGCGCGTTCTATGACTGTCCGGGAGTACGGAAGAGCAGCCATCCGATCTTGACTGTTCAGTATGGTGTATTCCCAGTTTTTTTCATACTGATAGTAAACAACGTATCGGAAAACATCCTTCGCGTTTTCATGAGACCAAGTTACGAGGACGGTTGAATCGTTGGCAACGGTGGCCGACATACGAGGGGGATCGGGCGGGACATCATCCAGCCAGGGCGACGGCGGCACGAGCGATTGGTGCTGATAGGGACCGGCCTTCAAACCGGCATTCAATGCGCTGCTGTCCTTCAGGAATACTCTCATGCTGAAATGGATATGCCCGGGTGCGTCATTAACGAAACCGCGTTCAATCATGATCTCGTTGATGAT
>Ga0116138_1002011_pt1 | contig 10815 bp, 16 predicted proteins | sample June2015DPH_20_1_2_FD_88971 | JGI IMG/M metagenome (GOLD analysis project Ga0116138, IMG submission 88971) | Peatland microbial communities from SPRUCE experiment site at the Marcell Experimental Forest, Minnesota, USA - June2015DPH_20_150 | ecosystem: Environmental > Terrestrial > Soil >... | reverse complement strand
GACCAGACTCGTATACCGCCACATCCCCCGGTAGAGGCCGAAAATAAAAAAGATGAAAAGTTTGAAAGGAACGATGTAGGGGATCGTGGCCTTAAACTTCATCCACTCCCCATAAGGAATCTCTCCTTCAAACCGAAGAAGATAAGCCAAGAAATAGGCAACAATGATAAAACTGCTGTCAAACAGCAGCATCAAATAGAAATTTTTTGTTCGAATAGGGTGTCGCATTGCTAAAGAATCAAATAGTTATTGGTTATCGGTTATTGGTTATTCGTTCCTTCTGTTGAGATAGATAATTAATATATCCATTTAAAAGTGCGAGGGCTTTAGATATAAGTTTTCTACCTTCCACATACTCATCGTCTTTAATGAATCCTTCATCTCTGAACGTTATTAATTGGTCTATTAACTCATGTAGGGAGCGGCGGCTTTGTCTGCAGAACTGAATATTTTCCTGAAAGTGAAATCGCCCAAATCCTTCTGTTCACCCTGTTAAATAAGATTTGAGCCTTCTCTTCGAAAAAATCTTTCCATGGTAAGATTTTAGATACCTTTCTCTCTTCGTCGCGTCATTTTGATTAAGACATCCTTCGTAGTAAATCAGTTTGAATGGTCTTCTTTCTCTGGTCGATTCAACAAGCCCCCTATTATGCTGCTCAAATCTTAGCTTGAGGTTCTTGGTAAAACCTGTATAGAACTCCATGTTTTTCATGCTCTGCAAGACATACGTGTAATACACTTTGACCTCAAGCTATTTAACAGGGCAGGTATTATGAGTAGTGGACCTTGCAGCTCTTTTCATATCATCAACCAAGGCAAATTTTTCATCTTTTGGAAATTTTTTTACAAGTTCAGTTATAAATCGTCTTACCTCGGTACATACTTTCCAGCACTCTAAATCCTCAAATGACTTCAAACTCTCTTTTGCCTTATTTTTCATCTAATAACCAATAACTATTAACTTTGCCCTTATGTTTTCACATGCTTTCCAACACTCCAACTCTTCAAAACTCTTAAAACTTTCCTTTTTCATCTTCCCAATAACAGATAACGAATAACCAATTCCCTATTAATATTTGCAGCTTTTTCTTAGTGCGCTCACAACTTGGTCAAAATGAGAAGGTGACTGAATTTTTCCGTCAGAGATACCTGGTTGCTCTCCACATACGGTTCGCTTGGTTTATAGGGTCTATGTTGTTAATGCCTTCAGGGAGAATGATAAATTGGGGGAAATGCCAAATTCAGATGATTCAAATCAATCTTATTCCCTCTTTTTTAATTAATTGAACTAAAGCCCCGCCATCTTGATCAAATTCACCCTGGATAAAACAGACTACCTCTAATAATGAATTATATTTTTGTGCTTTATGGAAGATCATAAAATCCTCATGAAAAGGCGATTTTTCAGACCGATCCAAAGACCCCAACACAATGGCAAGATCCACATCACTATAATCTCTTGCTGTTCCTTTGGCAAAAGAACCAAACAGGTAAGCCTGCCGCACATCGTGTTCACGGCGAATGATTTCAAGGAATCCGCTGGCTATCTTGATCACTTCATCTTTTGACAAAGCCATGTGATCAACCCCTCAGAAAATTGGATAAAATCTTGGACCACAGATTCTGTAATCCCCTTCGATAACTGCTCTAAATCTTCCTTATATCGGGCATTGATGTAATAACTTGAAAGAAAATCCATCTTTATCAACGTAGAATCATCTATTTCATGAATAACATTAGCAAGTTCAGCCAAGCGACGGAGGTTATGGATCGGAACAACTTCCTTTTCTCCGTATGCAAGGAGTGCCTTAAAACACTTTTCAAGAGATTGCTGGCACATGAAAATGGCATAAATATAACGCCCGGTCTGCAACATGGCCTTTGCCGTCTCCGAGTCATAAGAGACACGATCCAACCACTTCTGCGAAATTTTCTGATTGTTCACATCAACAATTTATCACTTAAGAGATAAAAGTTCAACAAATCAAATTGATCTCTTCTGACTGAAAAATGGAAGCCTTACGCCAAGTCGGCTTCCCGGAGAGGTAGTATCATTCATATTGTGCCCAATCAACGTGGCTTCTTGGTCACGATCCGGCCAGTCAGGAGGTTTGAGATAGATTTGAAACTCAGGTATCTATCTCCGGATTAGGAAAGGTTGACTGAAAAATGTAGTTAAGGAAGTCTAAAAACAAATTCAAGATTGGAATTGCTATCCGGATACTCTGGATGTGTTGCAGTTTTCAGCCTTCGGAAAACAAAGTCAGTACCGACTGAAGTTGACTTAAAAATTAAGTCAGGAGGATGGTGTTGAATGGTTATTTTGTTGATAGGAATCATTATTTCTGCTATTGGAACACACTAAAGAGGTCTTGGAGATTAAAATCGTTTTGCGAAGTACTCTTTTTATCTTCCTACAACATGGGGGATTGAGTTTTACCCCTTTTTTTTCATTCACTATGGAATAGAAAGAGCGAATTTTATAGCTAAATTGATTTGCTCCATCTTCTCATCCTGAAGAATGGCTATCCTTTCAATCAACAGATTTTTTCGTATCGTAGCCATGGTATCTAAATTTACAACACATTTTTTAGGGAGCCCATCCTCAGGACCGAGTGCAACCTCTACCGGAATACCTCTAATTGTCGAAGTGACTTCAGCCACGGTGATCGCATTTCTTACGGCATAAGCCTCATCGCGGGAAAGAAGAACCACTGGTCGCCGGCCTACGGGTAATGGCAACTTTACCCACCATACTTCACCTCTTCGCATTACCACTCCTCCGGAGAAAACGCACTGATTGAGGCCGTTTCCCAGGCCTCTATTGCTTCAAGATTTTCCGGAACTCTTTTATATCCCTCCTCATAAATCCTTATAAGCCTTTTCTTTTCTTTCTCTTCCTTCCACAGTTTAAGAGTCTCGCGAATGAATTCACTCCTTGTGAGCCCTTTTTTCTTCCTTATGGCCTCTAATGCTTTAAATTCGGTACCTGGAATACTCACAGCGAACTTAACGGATTTATCCACCGAATTGCCTCCTTTGGTATAACTATTATCATACTGAAGTATAACCAAATGATCTATTTTTGTCAATATAAGAAATGTTTTTAATTCGTTTTATAGCATGGGCAAAGAGAAATTCAAGAATCCTTGCCCTGGAGGTTGAACCAAAAAGCTTTACCAACGCCTCCTCTTTGTGAGGTTTAATCTTCATCGATGGCGGTCTATTACGATTTCAACGACTCGGCTGAGGTCTTCTTCGGTGAGCTCGGTGCCGGAAGGTTTACCCCGTTAGAAATTACGGGGCTTTAATCCTACCTTCAATAATGAATGAACATTTTCTTTGGACATCCCTGCCATAAATGGCTGGGCTTTCTAACGGGGTAAACATCATCCTCGCTTAAAAAGATCCTCACTTACTGCCCCGCCCCGAACATAATAGCCTTCAAATACTTCAATATCTCCCTCCTCCAGAGCCAGCCGAACTTTTCCCCTTCACGCCTCTTTTTCTCTTTCTCCATTGACCTGAAGACTATTTTGAGATACGATTATTAAAAATGAGATACGAGGAGGTGGTTTCCGATGCCATTAAGCTTGAGGATACCTTCAGAAAAAAATGAAATGATCAAAAAGGCAGCAGCCAAAACCGGAAAGACAAAGTCAGCATATATCCTCGAGGCCGTGGATGAAAAGTTAGGTCTCATTAAAGACCGCGAACAGATGATCCGGAAACTTGCCGGCTGGCTCTCCCATGAAGAAGCGGAAGAGCTAAGGAAATCCGTTAGAATTTTCAATCAGGTGAATCAGGGAGACTGGGATTGAGACTGGTATTGGATACAAATACTTATTGCGACTATGCAGAGGGGCTGCCCGATATCGTGGACATAATGGCCACTCATAGCCAGTATCTCTTTATTCCATCCATTGTCCTTGGAGAACTCCATTTCGGGTTTATGAAAGGCAGCCGACAGCAGTTTAACGAGAAAAAACTTCGCCAAATTATCAGTCGTTTAAAAATAGAAATTATTGATGTGAATGCCGACGTGGCGAGGAAATATGCCGATATCTATAGATCTCTCGAGAGGAAAGGGACCCCAATACCCATTAACGATGTCTGGATTGCTGCATGCTGCATGGAAGTGGGAGGAACACTTCTGACGAGGGATCAACATTTCGAGGCAGTGGATCAAATTGAGATGATCGTCCTATAAAATCTAAAAACCTCGTAATTGATTTTTGCCTCCATCCAATCTTTTGACACGTATTACCGATAGATCTTATTCATCTCAATCATCCAATCATAGTTGCCCGCTTATGTTGCTTTGGCTGGTTTAATGCTTTTACCCTCGTCCACCCTCTTTTCACCAACGAAGTTGACTGAAAAATTCAGTCAGGAGATATGAAATGGTTCGCTATCGGAACAGAGAAAAGATGGTTCGTGCGATCAGAAGCAGGTCAGATGATAATGTCCGCTTGGAGAGATAAGCTAAATCGATTGTCAATTTGGTGGGTAACACCTTCGTACGGTACATCGTTTCCCAATCCGGTCCAGTGAGAATTTCTTCTTCATTGCGGTAGACCAGCGAAGCAGCACTGGTAATACCAGGACGGACACTCAACAGCTTTTTTTGTTCTGAAGTATAGAAGGCAACGTAATGGGAATTTTCAGGACGGGGCCCTAATAGGCTTATATGCCCTGAACGAAACTTAAGACCTCAGCCAATTCTCAATCCTAAGTCCTTCAATCCTTGAGAAGTGCTCTTCATTATTCGTCACAAGCACTGCATCGTGAGCTTTGACAATGCTGGCGATCAGGATATCCTCATCGTTGGTAAGCTTACCTTCTCTCCTTAACGCAGCATAAATCTCGCCACCAATCCTGCGGCTTCGTAGGATGGGTTAAGGATTAAACAGGTTTCGTTCAATTCTTGGAGAAATTTCTCTTCACCCAATTTTCCGCTGACAAATATTCCCTTAAAGAACTCATAAAACGTAAGCCAGATAACGCCAAGACTGTCATCACCGGTGAGGCTTTCTATCTTTTCTTTATCGCTTCACTTCCTCGAAAGTATTCAATAAGAATGTCGGTATCAAGGCAATAGATCAAAGTTCGACCTCTCCTCTACCAAACATTTCTCTTTCTTTCACGATTTCCTGATAAAGATGAATCTCTTCCTCAGTTTTGTCTCTCCAGATGCCAAAAAGGCTAAGGAACCCTTTTTTGTCAAATTTTTCCTTCTCTATGACTACTCGGACCTCCTCTCCCCTTCTTAATAATAAAGAAGCCACCACTTCTTTAGGGATGGAAAGATGGCCATCTTTTAGGTATTTTGCTTTGAAGGTAGCTACTTTATTCATGACTTACCTCCTCTATGAGGATAAAATTCCTGGTATCCTTCCCGCTAAATCCTCTTTTTCTGAACCTTTATACCACGTTAAAAGCAATAAATCAAAGTGTTAGGGGAATTAAATTGATTTTATTTCGGATGGTCTGTAACAATTCTTTATGACTTTTACAACTCGCTCAAGGTCTTCTTCGGTGAGCTGGGTTCCTGAAGGAAGACAGAGTCCGTGGGCAAATAAATCCTCACTCACCTCTCCTCCACGAATTCGACAACCCTTAAAGACGGGTTGGAGGTGCATGGGTTTCTCTCCGAGGCGTAGGCTCTACGAGCCGGAGGCCAGATGGGTCTGGATTCGATATTCTCAGCCTCTAACGCCAGACGTACTCCTTCAAAAATCGTTCAAGGGGAGATATGGGGCAAACCACGAAATTCTTGGCTCCGGGTTCCGCCACGGAGATGCAGAGATCTCAGAGGGAAATAATTAAGCTACAGGCACGAGTGGGTGGCGAAAGGTAGGCAGGGATTATCCTGCAGAAGTGAGCTTTTGAGCAATAGTACAGGCTTTAATCAAGAGATCTTTTTCTATGATGCCAATTTTTTTGAATAATCTTCTCTTGTCAAGGCTTCTCATTTGGTCGAGCATGATTTTAGAATCCTTTTCCAGTCCTCCAACACCGGCAGGGACAAATACCTCAAAAGGATATATTTTCCCTACGCTGGATGTGATGGGAGCGATAATGAGTCGTGGCGAGTTATGATTCATTGCGTTAATTGAGATGATGAGTCCCGGCCTTTTTTTACCAGCTTCTGTTTGAACGGCTGGATCAAGATTAACGAGATAAACATCTCCCTGATTCATTTAGTCCCACTCTTCTCTGTCAAGGATGTTCCATTCATCTGATACCGCAAGGCGCTCTCTGTCCTGTGCTGCTTCCTTAAAAGCCGAGGCCAACGCCTTTTCTTCTTTTCGTCGTTTGATTTTTTCGATTTCCTTTTTTAACAATTCATTGATCATTTTACTTTTCTTTCTTTGCGGTACGAGCGTATCGAAGGCCTTCCAAACCTCTTTTTCCAATGTAAGGTTAACTCTAACCTGGTCCATATTCCCCTCTTTTATACGTTATGCTACCTGTATAATAATACATAATAAAGTGCTAAGTCAAGGAATTATAAAATTATTCTCCCTTCATCACAATGTCCTTGAGGTCACACAGAAACAATTTATATGTTCCAAACGAATGCCGATTTTTTGAAGTTTGGCTATGCGCTAGCCGGGTACCTCTCACCACAGGCTTCCCTGTCAAGATCTCAGGATCAACAATAAAGAAATTAGAAATACTTCTCAAAGTCTTAATCTCTCAATCCTCCGACAGGCCTCATCAAGAATATAATCTTCCTTCGCAAAGCAGAACCGGGCCAAATTCTATGGCAAAGAATCAGTCTTTCTCTTTGTGAGGGCAACCGCACTTAAGTAAATCGGGAAACACTTCAATAGGAAATTCGCCTGTTGAATCAAAAAATTGGAAATCTCTGCCTTCCTGAAATTCACAGCATGCGCAAACTGCAAAAGTCGGTCCTGAATCATTCTGAATAGCATCGAAGAGAGAATGTTTCTCAGCCAGAGGGCACCCCAAAATTAGAATCCATTTTCCTATGCCTGCAGCATCTTTGATTAATAACGACTCCATATCTCCCCTCTTTAAGTAGTCACTGATTGTTTACCCGGCTCGGTCAAGACGTTTATAGATAGGTCTAAATTTTTTCCACCCGAATCTCTTTCTCGCTTTCTTAGGAAAGTGAGAATATTCTGGAGGATTGTTTAGGAACTGTCAAGAAATTTAATTGGGTTTCTGAAATGGAGTTAGCGACTGTCTTTGCCGACCTGCTGCCGGCAGGCAGGAGAGGACCACCTGGATGGTTCTCATGACGATTCGGACTTCGAGAAGGAGGGATTTAAAACTGACTGAAAAATTCAGTCAGGAGGAGAGCTATTTCAGCTATTCAAATAGTTTTCACCTCATTGACTTAACAAATCATTGATTTATTCACTTCAGGTGGGAATGTCTTCAAGGCGGGTTTGGAAGCGGCGGAGGGGAATTCGGTAGGCCGAACAGATCTGAGAGAGACGTTCAAGTTTTTCCTTTGGAAACTCGTTAATAGCAAGAATCACTTCGGAAACAGAATTCTTTTTAAGAATGCTCTCTAATGATTCGAGAGTGCCAATGACGGGATAACCATTCACTTGTTTGCCTTTGTTTCGTTGATCATCATCGATGAAACCGACAGGACTCAATCCCAATATTGGATTATGGATAAATTCTCTAAGGGCATTGGCCCCGCTCTTACCAACCCCATAGATCAAGACGTTTCTCCCCTGGAGATGATTCTTTGTGGCTTGGAGATGCTCAAGGATGCGAAAAGAACTCCTTGCTCCAACCACAAAAAAGAGAAGAAGATTGAAATCAATAATCAACGCAGCTCGGCTGGTGATACCAAAGCCTGGGATTAGCCAGAGAAGAAATGCTGAAGCGATACATCCCAATATCACAGCTTTCACCATTCTCATGAGATCACTAATATTCGTATATCTCCAGGCCCCTCTGTAAAGCCCTGCAAAGTGAAAGATGATAATTTTAGTTGCAAGAACTAGGGGAACAGTAGTCAAGTAGTAATTTTTCACTGGATCAAAATTCCCTTCATTACGAAGCAAAAAGGCAAAGTAATAAGAAAGGGAAATAATCGCCATATCCACAAAGACCCTGAAGACCCTCCGATTCACAACGGGCACATCGAACATTGGAAGAAGAACTCCGTTACTCAAAATCTGAATCTCGCTATATCCCAATTTACTTATGCCAATATAAGAGGCAATGCCGATTGCGGTAAGAAGAAGGGCGTAATTGATATTCTTAAAATAGACTGATGAGAGTGCTAATCCTCCAAGAATTAAAGAGACTCCATAAAGAATCATGACCGCTTTCTTCTGAGTAAATCCTACCTGGAGAAGCCGGTGGTGGATATGACTTCGATCAGCTCTAAACATACTCCATCCATCGAGATAGAAGAATTTTACTACGTTCTTTTCTGGGTCCACCTCCATGATATGGAGGGATTTTAGAAGACGCCGCAGCATGGAGAGGATCGTCTCCATAATCGGGAGGCCAAGAGCCAGGATTGGAATCAGGAGGGCAAAGGTCGTTGTCCCTTTTAAACCGCTTAGCAGGGCGAAAACAGATAGCGTGAAGCCAAGAAAATAGGCTCCCGAGTCGCCTAAGAAAATGGAGGCAGGATGAAAATTATACTTCAGGAACCCAAGGATGCTTCCAGCGAGGATGACGGAGACAAGAGCAATTCCGACATTTTGATTGATGAGGGAGATGCCGAACATAGCGATACAGACGATCAAGGAAGTCCCTGCAGCTAAACCGTCCAGACCATCGAGAAGGTTAATAGCATTAGTAATGGCTACAACCCAGAGGACTGTTACAGGAATTGACCAAAATCCAAGATGAATCGTTCCGAAAGGCAAGTTAATCGCCTCGATCTTATAGATGGTGAGTGCCACAATCAGCCCGGCAATAATTTGGAAGAAAAATTTGATGCTGACAGGTATCGTTCGGAAATCATCCACTGCACCTAATCCCAGGACGATGGCTGACGCTACAAATAGCCAGCTGAAGTTGATCTCTTTCAAAAAATCGATAGGGAAATAGAAGAAATCGAATTGGTAGGAAATGAGAAGAACCAAATTGAAAACCATAAAGATCGAGAGCCCACCAAGCCTCGGGATCGGCTGGTCATGAATCTTCCTCCCACCGGGAAGATCCAGAGCACCGAATCTTCTCGAGAAAAATCTCACCAGCGGGGTGAGAAGGAAGGAACAAACCGAAGCGATAAGAAAAAGGATTAGATATTTAAGCATTTCTTTGGTTTCTTTAGTTTTTCTGGTTTCTCTGGTTTATTTAGTTTATTTGGTTACTTTAGTTGAAATTGAAAGGTTGACTGAAAAATTCAGTCAAATGGTGGAAACATATCATTTTATGAAAAACTGCGGAATCTTTGAGAAGTTTTTTAGCAAAATAGTATGGAGTCCACCATTGAGGTTATTTACTTTCCACGCCTTATAATCCTCGGAGCTTTTTATAAACATATTTTTCAAACTCCGATTACTCGCTCCACCAAGCCTCATCTTGATAAAGACTTCAGGAATATAGTGGGTAGATATCCTGTGCTTCTCAAGAAACCTGAGCATCAATTCGTAGTCTGCAGCAATCCGAAAACCCGTGTTAAAAAGACCATACTTTTCATAAATTTCTCGCTTCACAAAAAAAGTGGGATGAGGCGGCATCCAGCCATATTTAAATTTACCCGGCCTAAACGTTGAAGATTTCCAATATCTAATAACTTTATTCGAATCTTCCTTACTCACATATTCTAGGTCTCCGTAACAGCTATCCAGATTTCGATTCTCAAAGACACTTGCTACCTTTCCTAAAACTTTATCATGAGCATATAAATCATCGCCATGCAAAATTCCAATGGCATCTCCCGAGGCTAACCTTATCCCCTTATTTAGTGCATCATATATACCCCTGTCCGGTTCTGATATGATCTTTGCTATTTTGCCCCTGTATCTTTCTATTACATCAAGTGTCCCATCTGCTGAACCGCCATCAACAACGATGTGTTCAACATTCTTATACGTTTGGCCAGAAAGGCTCTTTATTGCTTCTTCTATTGTGCTCTTACCATTAAAAACCGCAGTGATGATGGATATTTTCATAATGTTTGGTTATGGATTTTTATCACCTCTTCGTTCAATACTGTAAGAGCAATTAAATCAAGAGGTTTCTTATTGTTTCCTTACCAGTATCCAGAATCCTTGTTTGACTTAAAAATTAAGTCAAGATTTTGAGACGTCAAACTCATTGCATAAGATGTAATCTTGTCAAGAAATGTATAGAAGGAATAAACGCATCAACTCTTTCTCTTTATAAAAAAGTTTCCGAGGACCAGAACATCCATTTTGGTTCTCAAAAAGCAGTCTAACGCCTCTTGTGGATTACAAACGATAGGTTCGTTTTCGTTGAATGAGGTATTTAATACAACCGGCACAGGTTGAACCTCAACGCCGTCCAACTGCTCCCGTTGAAAAACCTTTCCTCGATAACCTTCAAAGATGATACGATCCGGATAGTTAGGAAAAGCAGTGACGACTGTCACGTGGTGTCCCACAGTTACCAGGTCCACTGCGAGTTGATGGACCCAAATAGGCGAACCAATGCTCTCTGGTTTAAAATATTGAGTGACGAGAAGGATATGCATACTTGTGCGTTCGGTCAGTATATAATCTGAGATCTATCGTACTTGCTTGCCCAATCTCCAAGTCTTGACGATTTCGTAGCATGGAGAGAGTGGAATCAGAAACATTGGCTCCAGACACCTTCTCAAAACACCTCGACCATTGAGCG
>Ga0116138_1001995_pt1 | contig 10861 bp, 9 predicted proteins | sample June2015DPH_20_1_2_FD_88971 | JGI IMG/M metagenome (GOLD analysis project Ga0116138, IMG submission 88971) | Peatland microbial communities from SPRUCE experiment site at the Marcell Experimental Forest, Minnesota, USA - June2015DPH_20_150 | ecosystem: Environmental > Terrestrial > Soil >... | reverse complement strand
ATTGTGGCTTTATGGTTCAGTCATTGCAGGGGAAGATGCGTGGTCAAGTACGTTTTTGTCACTGGCGGGGTTCTGAGTTCGGTTGGCAAGGGGATTTTGACTTCTTCGATTGGCAAAATGCTTCAGACAAGAGGCCTGAAAGTTACAGTAATAAAGATAGATCCTTATGTGAACGTTGACGCTGGAACGATGAATCCGTACATGCACGGCGAAGTGTACGTGACTGATGACGGCGGTGAAACAGACTTAGACTTGGGCTGGTATGAACGTTTTCTTGATTTGGACTTGCGGAAAGAAAACAACATCACCACGGGCTTGATCTACAAGGCGGTCATCGAGAAGGAGAGGCGCGGAGATTTTCTTGGAAGATGTGTGCAGATTGTTCCGCACGTGACTAACGAGATAAAGCATCGCATACACACCGTTGCCAAAGACTCATGCGCTGACGTGGTTTTGACAGAGGTCGGCGGCACCGTCGGAGACATTGAAGGACTGCCCTTCCTCGAAGCGATTCGCCAGATGCGATTGGAAGAGGGCATGGAAAACACGTTGTACGTGCACGTGGCTCTTGTGCCCATCCTGGACGTCACACAAGAAATGAAAACGAAGCCCCTCCAACACAGCGTCAACGAACTGCGACGCATCGGCATACAGCCGGACACTATCGTTGCAAGAAGTCCAGAGATGATAGACGCTGAAGCTCTGAGAAAAATAGCCCTGTTCGGGACGATACCCGAGAGCGCGGTTTTCTGCTCCTACAACGTTGAATCAGTCTACAAGGTTCCCCTAATCTTGGACGAGCAAGGAATGGGTGACTTTGTCTGCAAAAGATTCGGGTTCTCAGAAGCCAAGAAAGACTTCAAAGAATGGAAAGAGTTCGTTGACGCCGTCTTGAAACCGGAGTACGAAGTGAAAATCGCCTTAGTCGGCAAGTACGCTGGGCTAACTGACAGCTACGTCAGCATGGGCGAGGCTTTGCGACACGCAGGAGCTGCATGCAGAGCGCGAGTCTGCATCAGTTACCTTGAAGCTGAGAAGCTTGAACAGAATCCTAAATGTGCGGAGATGCTGAATGGGTTTGACGGCATTTTCGTACCTTACGGTTTCGGTCCCCGAGGCACTGAAGGAAAAGTAATGGCCATAAAGTTTGCCAGAGAGAGCGACACTCCCTTTCTGGGAATATGCTACGGTTTTCAGCTCGCCGTGATAGAATTCGCTCGGCACGTCTGCAATTTGAAGGAGGCAAACAGTACAGAAATCAACCCGGACTCGCCCAACCCCGTGATTGATTTGATGCCTGAACAACGTGGGATAGAAATCAAAGGAGCCACCATGCGACTGGGAGCTCATAAAATAATCGTGGAGCCCGGCACCTTGGGCCACAGGCTCTATGGGAACGGGGAGATTTACGAACGTCACCGTCACAGGTTTGAGGTTAACCTTGACTACTCGGAAACGCTGAGAAAAAACGGTTTGGTCTTCTCAGGGAAGAGCACTGATGGCAGAAGGATGGAACTTCTAGAGCTGCCTGATCACTTCTTCTTTTTCGCTTCACAGTTTCACGGAGAATTCAAAAGCCGACCAGGAAGACCCGACCCAGAATACTACGGTTTCATAAAAGCTTGTTTAGACAAAAAGCAGGGCAAAACCAAACCCCGGCTTGGTCAAGAGATAAAGTTGCCTGCTTAGGCACAGAAATATGGAAAGCACATTGCTGTCAAGGGTTTGGAAAAAGCTTACTGTGTTCCTGCATCATGCACCGGTTCATAACCATTATTATGCCCGCTTGTCTCGCCGTTTCTGCCGCTTGTTCATTGATTATATCAAGTTGCATCCAGACTACATAGGGCTTATCGTAACGTTCCTTCAACTTGACGGCCTGCTCGACTATGGCAGGCGTGTCTGCTGAGGGTCTGAAAATGTCGACAATCTCGATGGTTCTCTGAACTTCAGCTGGCATTTCCAACAGGCTCTTGTAACACTTTTCCCCCAGAACCTCGTCCGTCGTGGGGTTCACCGGTACGATACGGAAGCCTTGCCCTTGTAAGTACTTGGCGACACGGTGGCTGTCTTTGGAAGGGTCGCGGGATACTCCCACAACCGCGACAGTTCTGTATTTAGTAAGGATTTCTTTCACATCGTCCTTGACCAAGCTTCTAACCCCTAGGAACTCTGAAAAGTTGTTTCCTGTACTTAAGGCATTCAGTTCTTCCGCGAAGGATAGGGTATTCTTCCCTGCTCTCTAGTGCAACATCCGCTATCTCATTTTCTTTTGTATAGGAAGATGCCTAGACAGCATTTATGGTATGAATAGCGCGTCCGCCTTTCAATGACAGCATGCACAAGCTCAAGCGCGCATGCTTGTTCCTAAATTGGTCTAAAATGGTTTTTATTCGCCTTTTACGATTTGAGGACAGTTTTGGACTTCGCATTTGTTCCTGAATTCCTTGCGGCAACCAGCCTTCTCGAACCGGCAGAAGTTTGCAGAACGGAATTAAAACCATTTTTAACCATTTTAGGAACACGCATGCGCGCTAAGCCTTGTGAAAGATTGGAGATTTCTACCGCGCGCGCTCATTTGAGAAGTCTTATAAGCGGTCACCACTTCAAACACAACAATGTAGCAGTTGTCGGTTTTCATGTGATTAGGAGAGAAAGATGAGAAATGGGCAGAAAGGAAGTTATTTTATTCGTTTCAATGGTTTTGCTCGCAACATTCGTGGTTCCTCTAATAGGTTTAACTTCAGCGTCTGAAGTTAGAACTACTACACTCGTTCCTGTTGCAGACTCATTTGTCTCTTATGATACCCCCAAAACCAACGTTGGCAAGGAGCTATATCTGCGCACGGAATATGAGAAGCAAAAAACGGTCCTTAATGCAACATCATTCACCGTTCCTCCTTCGTCGCTTTTTTTCAGCGTATATCTTCCTCAGAACGGAAGAATAACAGGATCCTTCGCGGTAACAGCAGGCGGGAACAAGGACATCAATTTCGCAATAACAGACAGCGCACAAACCACATATTATTACCAGTTGAATCGCGCGACAGCATCAAACTTTTCTTTTGTCGCGCCTTACACAGGTAACTTCTACCTGGTTTTTGACAACTCATTCTCATTCTTCACAAGCAAGACGGTTTCCTTATCTGACGTGATTTTAACAATGGACTCGAACGTAATATCCACGCCGATTTTCCTTCTATTTGATCTTTCAAATATCCCTCCAGAAGCGACAATTAACACGGCAAACCTCTCTCTAAGCTTCAAAGATTCCGGAATAAGCTTGTATAACATTGTGAAGTCATTCGATTGCTCTGAAAGCAATTGGAATGAACAAGCCATAACATTCGAAAATGCGCCTCTATCACAATCATTCTTGACTGAATCATCGTCGCTGAACATGTCTGTCGGCATTTCAGCTGGATCTCGTATCTATATGGATATTAAACCGGACGTCGTGCGGAGTCTGTCAAATGGAAAACTGACCGAGGTAATCGCGGCAGTGGATGGGGAGTTTTGGGCAGGTATTGTTGAGTTCGACTCTAGGGAATCAGAAAATACGCCAAAGCTTGAAATCTCTTACACCTATGTTTCAGCCAGTTCTTCTCTTTCATCATCATTCATGATAGAAGGCCAGAACGTTGCTGTCAATGTTACGACCAATCCTTCCCAACCCCAGGGCAATATTAGGATTCAGTACAGCACCGACCAATTAAAATGGTATGATATAAGTCAGGTTCAGGGCGGATCAGCGTATAATGTTTGGACACCATCAATAACAGGACAAGTTTATGTCAGAAGTGTCTGGGTAGTTTCTTGGAATGGAGGTTCCTATCAAACGACGAGTTCCGTGAGCAGCATATACGTTATGCCGATATCACTTGTTGTGGCCATACCTGTAGCAATCATAGCGGTAGTTGCAGCAATCGTGGGAATACGATATTGGCGAAAAAGAAGAGTCCATGTCAAGAAAAACACCGATTTTCAAGCACCTCAAGTGCCTCCGCCCACCTAGCGCGTGTAGCATAGTTCGCGGCATACATCCCCATTTGGGTATCTCCCTAATCTCCATCAATTTTCCATAATGGTGAGAATGTACATCTCCTTAGTAACCCTGTCTATGCCCTAATGCGTGCACTATTACTACGCACCATAAGTGACAGAAACGAGACTTTTATGAGACACTTAAGCGATAAGTTTGTGACGATAAGAGATGGGCGGCAGAAGAACCTCAAAAGAGGAGCTGGCACAATTAGAAGCCTTAACTAAGGAAGGACTTACAGCCAGAGACATAGCTCAAAAACTCGATAGGTCTCCGGCGGCCATAAGAAACCTTCGCTACAAGAAACACTTAGTCACCAGGGCACAAGACGAGACTAAAGCCTTGTTTCATCAAAGAGACGAATTAATCAATATTGTGAAGTTTCTTCAGGGAGAGAAAGCGTCGTTAGCTTTTGAAGTGGAATATCTCAGAAAGGAAAGGGCAAGACTTGAAGCAGCCATCGCAACAGACAAAGCTCGTCTAGAAGAAACTCTTGCTCAAGCACTGAAAAACCTGAAAATACAGAGACCCGACTTGTTCACTCTATCTGGTCCAGAGCAAATAGCCATGCTATTAAAAGTGTTCTTGAAATGAGTTCTCACTTGGTTATGAGATAGCGCGTGCTAGACTTGAAGGAACGAGTGTTCAGGGCAATAGAAGAGTTGATGCGGCTATCCTATCCTTCACCATGAACACGCGCCTACATGTCTGGTCTTCCTCTCGGACAAAAATGTTATTAGCATCAGCATATGCCGAGTATTCTAGTTGGAAGTAAATAGTAAATCCATTGACAAGGAAAACTGAGTTGGTGACATGCCCGAAGAAACCGTTCTCGAATGCCCAAAATGCGGAAAGCGTACAATAATTAAACATAAAACGAAAGCGAGGAACCCTTATGGGCATTTTATAATATATGAGTGCCTTTCATGCGGTTGGAAGACGTCCTGGATGCCAGATGAGCGCGCTCTACAAGAGTCCAATGGGGTGGAATAGAACATAGTTATAGGAGATTAGTGAATGGACTTCAACCCCGCACTGATAAGCGATCCGAAGGAGCGAGTATTCAAGCGCGCGCGTCCTATGCACGTACGCTAATTCTACCAGAAACCTCGAGCATTCGGAAAGTAATACTCAAGTTTCTTGATACATCTATCCTGTTCTTCTCTGTCTAAAGAGCTGTGTTTTTGTGCGTTTATTTGTCTGGTGACAGAACCTCCTGTCACATCAACAACCAACAGTCCAATGCGAGCATTGTTTAAAACATTCTCTAATGTCTGCGAACCATATGCCGCCAATTCCGTAATCTTGCGTCCGATCTCTATTACTAGACCAGGGGTTGTAGCTAGGAAGACTCTATCAGAGTATCTCATGAAAGTGCTTGCTTGATTGAGAAATCTCTTATACTCATTGAACTGGGTCTTTGCGTCAACTGCAACAAGGTTTTTCTCCCCCCAACCTTTATCACAAGCAAAGAAATCAGGCCAGCCTTCTCTTTTTAGGTGATCGGTGTGAAATGCTATACTATATTCTCTCTTAAGGTACTTCCTGATCGAATCGTATAACTCGCTCTCATCCTCAACGTGCCCGAATACATAGTTGAAAACTCTCGGAGAATCTTCCAGCGTTTCTACTATGTGCTCACAGAGTAGTTCATGGTCATAATGCCTCTCATACATGTCAAGCCCTTTTTTTCTGAGACTAGCGGATGCTTCCATCAGTCTCCGAGCTTTCTCGGTGTTTGTCAAACGATCGTAATCTCGCATATTGTTTTGCATGTCAGTGTTGGTCATCCTTGTATGTTCTAACAACAATCTATAGACGCTCGAATGACGGCTTGTGTTCAGAAGACGTCTTAGAATTTCATCCACTTCCAGATAAGCAAAGTAGTTAGCCAATTCCTTTCCCAAGTCGATTATGTTCAAAGAGTTTAAGAATCTTGCGAAGAACACGTAGGGTTGCTTCGGAAAACTTACTAATAGGGCCGACAAAGTATTATTTGATTATCTTGCCTCTCTATCTGTCGTCGCTGACGGAGACTGACAACACAGGTTGGGAACGATCAGCGACGCTTGACAAAGCGTTGGCCTGTGCCTTTATCTGCATCGAGGCAGAGAGAAAGAAAGAGAAGGGTTTTCTGTTCAAACAGCCCGAAGAAGTAATTTCCTTTATGGTGCAGGTTCTCTGGCCTTTCGCTCTTGTCGAACGGCCCTCCGGAAAGAAGGTAATATTCGATTCGCTGGCAGTCATGAAACGGCAGATCTATGATGGCAATGTCGGGCGTGGCATAGAGTTTGTTGAACAAATAAAGGAATGCGCTCCGTCTAGTATTAGCAGAAGCGAGTTTCACAAACGTCTTCAAAGATACACTTCTTATTTCAAGGATTTTGTCGACTCGAAAATGCTTGAAATACCTGGCTGTCTTCCTGACAACAAAATAGCTGAAGGACTAACAGTCGCATTTTCTTCAGCAGGACCGAAAGAACAGTGCGAATCTGTTGATCTTTCACCGATAATCGACACTGGCAAAGTGAAGGAATCGTTGAGTGCCTTATCAGAGCTGAAGGCTAAGTCGCAGGGCGACATTCAAACGTTGAACAAATCCCCGTTGCCACTTAATTCGGTAATGCCGAAATGGCATAAACAAATCGACGATGAGATCAAGCAGGTCAAAAAGACATACAATGCTTTAATAGAAGATATTAGACCCGACGTTGCCGAAAAAATAAGCGAGCTGACAACGTTAAGAGAACGTGAGTTGGCACCGCTTAGACCGATAATAGAAAGACTTGAGAATGAAACGCGAGTATGGGAGGATTTTAAAAGAACTCGAGAGGCAGAAGAATCAAGAGCAAGAGCGGACGAAATCAAGGCAGAAGGAGATCTGGAGCAGGCAGAAGAGGAAGTGGACGAGGCCAATCAAGAGCTGCAAATCGCTCAAAGACGAGCCAACGAAGACCAAAGCTACCAACAACGCTACGATGAAGAATGGGTTTCGCAGATACAAAGGCGAATAACACGCTTGGAGAACAAAGTATCAGATGCAGAAGACACTGTAAGTCGTGCTAGACCGTTCAGAAATGAGTGCATGGAAAGAACCTATGAAACTTCAGCGGAGCTTTCCCGCGTCGAAGGAATACTAAACCAGAAAAGAGATGAGTATGGTAACATCGAGGATCATTATGAAAGAGTGATAGCTGACCAAGAAAGACGGATAACAGCACTCGAAGACAGAAGGGACTCGGAGGTCGAGTCGCTGAGCCACGAATCATCTATTTTGAGAGATAATTCAAAGGAGATTCGCGAGGACATCAAGAAATTGATCAGACGGAAGGAACTTGTCATTAACCAGATCGACGGTCTCGAAATGCACATACCAATCGCCTCATTGAAGCCCGAAACCGAATCTTACATTTACGTTCCCTTTTTCCTAGCGTTGCTGAAGAGCCAATCTGGTTCGAGATTTCTTGTGATCCCCCCTTCCAGAGCGAGAAAAAGCAAGAGCACGGTGGAAAAAATAAGTCAGTTCCTCATGTCAAAGATCCCTATCCCTTCTGAACCGAGAAATCACCATCTAACACAGCTCTCTTCAGAACTGCTGAAGTTATTAACAACGACCAACCCGATTTCGAAAGAACTATTTGGAAAAGCTCAACAATCAAACCTACTGAATTCGAGCAATACGAGAGATCAATTGCTTAAAGGAATACAGGGGCTTTGCACTGAAGGTTTTTTGAGCGAAAAAGTTGCACGAAAATTGATGAGCACTTTTCCCATGAACCCCAAATAATATGTTCCTGCAAGTCAAGTCGCGCGCGCTCTAAGCTTCATTGAATCCTCAGCTTCAAGATTCTTTAGTCTCTCAATAACAGCAAAATCATGACTGTTTAAACCGTACTTCTTCAAAACTTGGTTTTGCCCTTCAAGCTTGCACAGAACAAACTGTTTGGCAATATGCACAGCTTTGTCATTCTTCAAAGCTTCATATTGACACACCCTAGTCTTAACGTGACTGTCATCATCCAGACTCTTTAGCATCGTGTTTGTTTGGTTTTTGATAATGTTTCTTGCTGTGGTAGCAGATTATGGTTACATCTTATCAAATTACGGTGCATTGGTGTATATTTTCCTTTTAGTTGGCATTACTGTAGTCTGGTTTCTAATACGCAGATTGCTTGCAACAAAGCAACGCGCGCGCTATGTGAAAGTTAAGACTTGTGGATGAATCATCCTTTGAATAGCCCAAGGGTTCGCGGGAGAAGTTACCCTATTCAGAAAGCTTATATTTGAGGGTGTCTTTTTCTTACTTGATATATCAAAGATAACTAAAAACCAACGATTAATAAGGACTTCGGGAGATATCTCCACAACTATCACGTATACTTAAAGACTCCAGTGCCGCATTCCATATAAGATTCAAGTGGATGGTATTCTCGTTGAGGAACAAACTTAATGGATCAGGCCAAATCCTCAGTTTTTGAAGGTTATCGTAAGCGATTGGAAACCGCCGCGAGTTACGGTGAAGTCTGGGAGATCGTAAAGGACACCGTTGAATTTGCCCTTCACAAGCGCAGGAGCGGTATGATGCTCTTCTTGGACGATTTGCCCATTCAATTGGGCGCATACCATCCTCTAGGCACGAATAACATTGTTTTGAACAGGGTTTTGGTCCAGATAGTCGAGGCCGCGGTTGAGTCCAAACGCGTGCTGAACGCTTTGGTTTACAATCTGTTGGTGCATGAATATCTGCACGCGCTTGGCGAGTTTTCTGAAATGGCTGTCAGAAACTTGGTTGTCGAGGTTGCCCGAAAATGTTTTGGAGAGGACTATGTTGTCACGCAGGTTGCGGTGAAAAGCCCTTGGGTTTTGCTCAGAGGGATACCGCTGGAAAGTGTCAATGTCCCGAAGCGTTTCATGGAGATTGTTAAGGACTTTGAAAAGACAGACAAGTACGTTGTGTGAACCTATTCTCTTTTGAACTGAACCGTCAAGCCTTTAAGCATGTCGTTGCTTTTACGCTTCTTTCAAGCGGCGAAAACCAGATGACTGACAGCAGAGTGGAAAAGCTGGCAAAGCTTTGCGTCCACTACAGTGTGGGTGTGAAGCCCAAGGAATTGGTGATCATACAGGGCAGCGACAGGGCTTTTCCGTTGATACATGAGCTTTACAAGGAGTGCTTGCTGAGTGATGCTTACCCTCAGATTATGCCGACTCTTGATGTTCAGTACACATTCTTCAGGTACGCGAAGGAGCATCAACTGAAGTTCGTCTCGCCTCTGGATAAATTCATGGCCGAAAACATTGATGTGAGTATAGGAATATTCTGTGATCCTAACCCGAAAAGGCTGACAAACATAGATCCAGCGAAAATGCGGACGCGTACGGCTTCCCGACGAGAGATCGCGGACATTTTCTACAAAAGAGAAGCTGAAAAGAAGTTCAGGTGGACTGGTCTACCGTTTCCTATTGATGCTGAGGCGCAGGAAGCCTCGATGGCTTTGTCAGAGTACGAGGATTTCGTTTATACCAGTTGCCTCGTGAACAGAGAAGATCCAGTTGCAGAATGGACAAGGATTCAGAAGGAACAAGAGAAAACCTGCAAATTCCTCAACCAAGCCAAGGAAATTCGTGTAGTAGGCGAAGACACGGACTTAACCTATAACGTCAAAGGCAGAAAATGGATAAACTGCAGCGGACAGAAAAACATGCCCGACGGCGAAGTGTTTACGGCGCCAGTTGAAAACTCCGTGAACGGCACGATAAGATTCACCTTCCCAGGCATATATTTAGGTAGAGAAGTGGAGGACATAAAACTCACCTTTAAAGAAGGCAGAGTAGTGAAAGCATCGGCCGCAAAAGGAGACGAACTGTTGCAAGAGCTTCTGAAAATCGAAGGCGCAGATCGTCTTGGAGAAACCGCAATTGGAACGAACTACGAAATAACAAGATTCACCAAGAGCATGCTTTTCGACGAAAAGATGGGCGGAACAATGCACATGGCCCTAGGATTTAACCCGATTCCAGAAACAGGTGGACTAAACAAGTCCGCGCTTCACTGGGACATCCTGAAAGACATGAAGAAAGACGGAGAAATCTACGCCGACAAAAAGCTGTTCTACAAGAACGGGAAGTTCTTGGAATTCTAGCATTATGTATCAGTTCAAACCAGCTTGAACACCAATTGACTCCTAATTGCGACTGCTTATCGTCGAAAATGAGCAAGGTCAAAACGTCGTCAGTTAGAAGCCGTATCACTTCACCTTTTCAAATCGAATTATGTAGACGAGCTGGTCGTCATCCCATTGTCCATTAATCTCTTTCCATTTTTTCTTGAACTGTAAGAGTGTGTAGCCGCCTTCTCTCGCGGCATCTTCTTCGTTGAAATACCTTAGCTTCTTTCTTTCCACGGACATGATGCGCAGTTCCGCAACGTGTGGTTCCCATATCGCTGCGTGAACCAAAGCTCCGACCTTGATTTTTGGATCCGGCACCTTTGTCATGGAAGTCTGAGTCTTTGCGCCCTCGACTATGATTTTTTTGTCCTCTGCTACGAAGGGTAAGGTGCACGGTGATTCGGCCACTTCCTCAATTACTTCATCGACAGATTTTTCAGGTTCAAGGACGACTCTTTCGATGACTTGGCTTCTATCTTTGACGGGGAGTCGTTTCTCGGCAAGCTTCTTAATTACCTCCAGTCGTTTTTCAGGCTCTTGGATTGATCTTCCGATCTTGACGGCCGTCTGATAATCGATTTTTCCCTCAGGCACTTCCCCCGAGATGGTTGAGGGGGCAACGTACTTTTGGGCTTCTTCTGGTACGACT
>Ga0116138_1001988_pt1 | contig 10880 bp, 14 predicted proteins | sample June2015DPH_20_1_2_FD_88971 | JGI IMG/M metagenome (GOLD analysis project Ga0116138, IMG submission 88971) | Peatland microbial communities from SPRUCE experiment site at the Marcell Experimental Forest, Minnesota, USA - June2015DPH_20_150 | ecosystem: Environmental > Terrestrial > Soil >... | reverse complement strand
GTACCTTGAAGAGCTTGCAACGTCGAAGAGGAACATAAGGCCCAACCTGGACGAGTACACTCTCAAGGATGGCAGGAGACTGTACCTTCTGGCCGAGGGCAGGCTTGTCAACTTGGCGGCGGCGGAGGGCCATCCGTCGGAGGTCATGGACATGTCTTTCGCGAACCAGGCTCTCTGCGTGGAACACTTGGCCAAGGCGGGAAGGATGGAGCCGAAGGTCTACCCGGTGCCCAAGGAGATTGACGAGAAAGTGGCGAGGCTGAAGCTTGACGCGATGGGAATTAGGATAGACGAGTTGACCGAGGAGCAGAAGACGTATCTGACGACGTGGGAGTCGGGAACAAGTTAGCAAATATCAAGAGGTACGGTAAACTTTAAAAGGTCTTAGAGCCATAAAAAGGGCTAATATGTGGTGATATGTGAATGGTTAGCAAAGATCAAGCGATTGGCGGATTAATCTGCACGGTCTGCGTGGTAATAGGCGTGCTCTACAGTCTCGGACTGTTCTACTGGGGGTACTGGTTGGACTCCGGCGTGTGGCATATCTCGTTCACGCTCGTAGCGCTTCCAGTGTTCATAGCGTTCATCGCCATATTGGCCATAGGCGCTTGGATAGGTTGGACGATGGCCACGACACCGCCTCCGAAGCCCATCGAAGAGATTACGAGTGAGATGGAAACAGAGCAGAAAACGACGGTTGAGGAGAAGCCTGTGGCGGAAGAGAAGCCGACGATGGAAGGGAAGCCGACCGTTGAAGAGGAGCAGCCTGAGCAGCCTAAGGTGGGAGAAGAGAAGAAGCCCGAAAAGAAGCGGAAGACCTAGTAACTGCTTCTTAACCTTCTATTTTCTGGAAAGCTGTTTCCGCCCATGTCTTATTTTGGAAACTAACTGACATCCAGCTAATAGTCTGCTTGGATCTGGTTTTGGCTTTAGCAAGTGTTAAGCGCAGAGTTTTCTTATTGAGAAGGCACGCTTTGGTGTGTCGACGTGTGAGCCCTTGTGTTTGAGTACTCAATCCGTGATTCTTTTGAGGCTCAATCTCGCGAGCGCTGCGACATATGTGTTCAAGGGTGATTTTCTCTGATCGTTGGCTGCACGCATCGTTATGTTTTTAACCGTTGTTTGGCACCTGTTGTTCCGGTGAGGTTTGTTGTTGGAGTTGAAGGTTGAGCGGGTGCAGCAGTATCTTTCATGCGTGTACAAGGAACCTGTGGAGGTTTCTCGTGTCGTTCCGCTACAGGGGGCGGAGGGCGCTGAGGAGTTGAAGGGTTTCGGTTATGGTGTGCCGTGCTTGATAGAGTTCAGCGTGGGAGGGGAGACTCGGAATGTGGTTTTGGAGACGTTGCGGCAGGAGGGTTTCGGGCATGATCACTTTGCTGACCGTGCGGCGGTTCTGCTGATGCAGCATTCGACGTTTAACAAGCTGCCCCGGCACGTGCGTTCCGTTGACGTCGGTTCGTTCACGGGTGACGGTGAGACGCTTAAGTCGTTGGGTGATTGCTGCGAGTTCTTCATTCTGACCGAGTTTGTTGATGGTGTGCTCTACCATGCTGACTTGGATAAGATTAGGGTGGTCTGCGACGTGAGTGGTCTGGATGAGGAGCGCTGTTTAGCTCTGTCCGACTATCTTGTTGGGATTCACTCGGTTAAGAAGAAGGATTCGCCGGGACTGTATGTTAGGCGTGTGCGCGATTTGCTGGGGCACGGCGAGGGAATCTTCGGGTTGACGGACAGCTATCCGAGCGGTCTAGAGTACGCTGATGAGAAATTCTTTGTTAATCTCGAGAAATCGTGTGTGGAGTGGCGCTGGCGGCTCAGACGCAAGGTTCACAGGCTGTCGCAGGTGCACGGAGACTTTCACCCTTGGAACGTCATGTTCAGGCAGGGCTTAGACTTCACGGTGCTGGACCGCAAAGGAGGCGAGTGGGGTGAACCCGCCGACGACGTGAGCACCATGACCATAAACTACCTGTTCTATTCCCTGCAAGCATTCGGAGAGATTATCGGAACGCCGTTCGAGAGGCTGTTTCGGCTCTTCTGGCGGAACTATCTGGACAAGACTGACGACGAAGAAATCCTAACCGTGATCCAACCCTTCTACGCCTGGCGCAGCCTCGTCCTAGCCTCACCCCTGTGGTATCCACACCTGTCAACAAAAGTGCGCAAACAGATTCTTCGGTTCGCCACCAAAGTGCTTAAGGCCAAAAAGTTTGACTTCGAAAGGCCAGAGTCCTATCTGAAGTAGCATTAGGCAAAGCTTCTTCCGAAAGTGCAGGCATGTATCGACACGCGGGTCAAAGGATAAATAGGATATGCCTAGTAAAGCTCTTTGTTGGATGGTGCCCCGGCTTGAAGGTTGAGACTCTCAATGACCTTGAAAAAAAGCTTAGAGAGACAGGCTACTCGGACAGTGCCGTTAAAGAAATTCTGAAATGGTATGAGCAGAGGCATTGATAGAAAGACATGAAAGGAATCTGTGCTCTTCTGATTTCGATGGCCAAGAACATCAGCGTAAGCGTTGGTGCTTTGGCGCGCGCGATTTTGTTTCCTTAGCATATAACACATATCCCATTCGTCACACTGGCATCCAACAATCGTGCATTTCTGATAGACGAGAATAATGCGTTGAAACTCGACAGAGAAAAAGGTGTTCGTAGGAGACGTCTCCGCTTCTGTTGTCTTTGGTACCCACAGAAATTCGTTATACAGTATACAGAAAGGATTAAGTGGTCTTTGTTCGCAATACTGTATATAACATGGCCTCCCAAGACGTTTATTTGCAGAAATACGGAATGTTCAAGCGAGACTCTGAGAACGAACAGAACTCCATCCCTACCAGAATCGAGACAATATTCGAGGCGTGTTTTCACTTGATTGAGGCATGCATGGCAAAGGAAGGGTTGCACATAAACAAGCATAGCAACGTGAGATCAATGATAAACGAACACGAAAGCGTTTTTGGAGAGAATTCTGAATTAGTGTGGCGAGCTTTCCAAGAACTTGAAAATCAAATTCGTCCTGGTCAAGCATATGGTGGCAGAATCGATGGTCCTCAGCTCCAACGGGCTCAAGATGTTATGAAAAGAATAGAAAGCGTTTGCAATACAGTATTACAAAACCCATAAATTGGACGCCCCGCAATACTGTATTAGGATGGTCCGTTTGCAGGAACAGTTTCAGGATGCTGTTTTTGAATTTGTGAAACAAATCTCAAGCATGCCAAACATATATGGCGTCTTCCTGTTTGGATCGGTTGCTAAAGGAGAAGCAGACGCAAGAAGCGACATAGACTTCCTGGTAGTTCTGGACACGGAACAGGATCCAGACCTACTGGACGAAAGAGGCAAAGTGTCCAAGATCGCTTTAGACTTGGAGAAGAGATTTGACAGGAACATCCAGCTTGTTTTCTCCAACATAAGATTCGACAAGCTTGATGGTCAATTCATCGAAGAACTCTTGAGAGAAGGCATCCTGCTCTTCGGAAGACCCATCATAATGCTGGACAACAAGCTCGGGTTCTCTCCACACGTATTGATCCACTATGAATTGACGAATCTTAGCTCGTCAGACAAAATGAAGGTTAAGAGGGCACTGTACGGATATGAAACCAGAAGATCATTCAAAGGAAAGGTGTACACCAGCAAAATGAAGGGGCTCGTTAACGAGTTGGGTGGAAAAAGAACGGGAATAGCATCAATACTGCTTCCGCACCGAAAATCGCAGTCTGTACTTGAAACCTTGAAAAGATTTGGCGCCAGGATAGGCCAAGAAATGGTCTGGCTGCCGGAAACCAGATATGAATCCCAGTTCGACGTAAAGAGATTCTCTTCCAACATCTCCATATTCAAAGATATTCAGGAAAGAGACACGAAGGAGAAAATCTTGGAAACCATACGGCATCAAACTACTTACCTGCCCTACGACGGAATGCCTGACAGTATCCGAAGCAACGTCATAGCCTTACTATCTGCTCTGGAAAATGAATGCAACAGTGAAACAATGAGAAAGCGTTGTCTCGACATTCTATCGATAGTGTCAGGGAGAAGGGACGAAGTGGTAAATGCAAAGATGAAAGAATTGTTTCTGGACAGAATCCACAGAATGTATTCTACTCTTTCAACCGAAGAAAAAAGTGACGCTTTGGGCATTATTCAGAGGCTACAAAGATACGACCCAAAGATCATGAACACGCTTGTTGTAGATGCAATCGAGACTTGGACACCAATCGAATTTCAGAACCTCTTCAATTCAATAGAGTTAAGCAGGTTGGACAAAGATGAGACAGAACGTTTAAGAAAGTGCTTATGGAGCTGGAGAGCAAGCGCGACGAGAAACAACGAGAAAGAAAGAGTAGAACGAATCGACAAAATCTTGGAGTCACATACCTTCCAGTGATGATTCAGAAGCTTTGCATAAAAAAGAAGGCAGTTGCGGGATACATCTCCCCTTAAGGTTTGGCTGAAACCAATATGTTGCAACCGTGATTAAGCGGCCGCTCATCCACGTGCGTCCAGCGTGCACACGTCTGTTTGCGCTGGCCTTTTGTTTCTTTGAGTATGTCTGTGAGTATTGAAAGTGTGTTGTTCCTTGACTCTTTTTTTCTGAGGACGTTTACTTTGGTGAACTTAAGATTGCTTTCATGTCTTCCTCGTCCTTTAGAGCCCTTTCTCGAGTAACGGTGGCCTTTGTCCTGCGCAGCTTTGCCAGAATCAGTTCCTCAGGAGTCTGGTAGAACGTGGGCAAACCTAGAATGGTGCCCGAATTCTTCTCTAGCTTTTTCGTTGAAAGAGCGCGCGCTGTTCCATCAGTCGCACTGCGAACACTTCATTTTGAGCTTAGGTATAGACGACATTAGCGGTGATCGACGAACTGGATCAAAGCCCGAAGCGAATTTTCTTTAATGTCTTTGGCTGCTCCGAGCATTCTCTCTTTCACATTGCTGACGGAGGCGTGGCTAGCGCGCTTGCGGCCAACGTGCTTGCGAGATAGACACTTGAGTGTAGTCCATGGCGTTTTGGTTACAAGTATGGACGTCTTGAGCAAATTTAGATCCCAAATCATTTCGCACACAATTCTCAGAAGCTCGTAACGGAGAACCAACATTAATTCATTCGCGGCTTTGCTTTTTCGTCGTTTCCACAATTCTGTTAGCAGCCTTGCATTTTGTCCCATGAGCGAGTATGCAATATTGGTTTGCATAGTCAATTTGACGCTTCGGGTTATGAGAAGCTTGTTTAGCCGTAGTATTTACCGTTGATAAGCACGGTAACCATGTTAAGAAGCGCGCTGAAAGTCGAATATGAAAGAACAGGCACTGAGTCTCAATCAGGGATCAGCCTACCGCGCGCGCCGTCCATTTCATTGTGCAACCGACAACTCTGATATTCCGGTTTTTGATACATATCGAAAGCTGAAAGAAGTGCTTTATTGAGATTTACGATATAGAATTGTGATGGCACAGGATGTTGGGGTATGAAGAAACAGAAAAGGGTTAAACTGCTTGACGTCAAAGCTGCCGAAAGCATTAAGCTTGGCTGGAAAGTTAGAAGGCAGGTTCAACAGGAAATCCTGCAAAAGAAGCTAGTACAATGTTTCTTGAAGCCATCTGAAGGGAATGCATGCATTAGACGATATCCTGAAGCCATGCAACCAATGATTATGGATTTCATGCGAAAAGCAGATGAACAAACGAAGCTTCGCAGCACATAGCGCGCTAAGCACAAGTTCGATCTTGCGCCTGCTTTCCATACACAGAAAAAGGGAGCTGGTGCTCTCCTCAGTGATTGAACAATGCGCATATTGATTTTGGAAATCGTAGGTGCACGCGCGTTCTGGGATTTTCAATTTGCTTTCGAAGTGTTAGCATGGGCCCTTGACCAGATATTGTGTTTTAGGATTGTTGGGGTATTCGCACGCGCTGATAAGGCCTTTAAAACTTACACTCTGGTGGCTCCTGACTGTTTGACTTGACCGTGGGATCTCGGAGTCTCATGTCTACGGCGTCTTGATGTTGACGTTCAAGTTCGTCGTATCTCGTTTTGAGGCGGTCCAAATTTCCTTTTAGTTCCTTGTTTTCTTCTTGTAGCGTTGCAGCAGTATCGGAGCATCTGGGATATGCTGTTTAACGTGTTTTTTCTGTATCTTATGCTAAGACATTTTGGGCAGATGATGATAACTGTTGTTGTTAATGCTTCTTGACGGTCGTGTTTGCTCTGGCTGCTTGAATCATTTGATTCGTGGAATCGGCACAGCCTACAGTGTTGATGTTATAGAACTAAGTTCCATTAGTTTTTAATACAGTATTCCTCAATATGTTGTTCTACCTTGGTTATTCAGGGTTAAGTGAGAAAGGAGGAAGGCGAAAAGAGGCTAGTTGTCAGACCATCTGCTGCTTGAATTTTTCTTATCCGTGGGGGGCCCTCCTGCTCTATCTCGTCCCGTCCAAACGCGTGAGACTGGACCTGCTGACGGCAACAGGTATCTCAAGCTTCGCGGACATCGAAAGAATACTCACAAGCTCGGGCTCGACTGCGAAAGGCGTCTATCTGCCTCCAAAGCTCCTGAAAGACTACAGGTCCAGCCTAGTGTTTGTTCCTTCAAACGCTGAAGCTGGCCTGCCAAAACGGGAAGAAGTGGACATGGAGAAACTCTACTCCAAGAAGCCAGACGGCATCTATCTCACGCCGCCCGGCTTAGCTTTATCGAGGCTGTTCGAGAAGGAACGGAACGTTTCATTCACGGAAACCGACCTGAAATATCTCCAGAAGGAACTCCCACGACTCTTCGAGAAGTTCGAAATATCTAAAGACACAATCATAGAAGCAAACGACACAACCGCAACCATCAGAATCGCCAAACACATATTCATACACCTCTGCGAAGAAACAGCCAAGCTAAGAAGGGCACATGAAACAGTAGGCTCCCCCCTGTCCAGCGCACTAGCCTGCGTCCTAGCCAAAGCAACTGGAAAACCCATAGTCATACAAAAAGAAGAAACCACGTCAGACCAGACGACAACCATCCAATACGGAATGCTGGAGGACTAGACAGCGCAGGTTCCTTTAGACTTCTGGAACTTGAGCCTCTGGCTCGCAGCAACCTCCATAATACTCCTCATAACCGCTCAGCTCGTGTCAGCATACGACGGGCCCGCAACGCTGCTGATAGACTCGAGGAAACTGAAAGCCGCAGCACTCACGATGGGAATACTCTTCCTAACAACAGTGACCATACACATATACACGATAATAGCGTCAACGTGAAGCATCAGCCGAGCTGCTTTTTTCCAGCTTATAGCCCAGTCTGAACTTGTCGACAGCTTTTCCGCCGCAAACCCAGGAGCGCGCGCCTACTTCTTCTTTCCTTTTTTCTTCTTGCTCTTTGGCATCTTGCTCAAACCTCGCTAAGAACAAATAATTATAGTTCTTTGTTTATGAATTTTGTTAAATAGAAATACTGTTTAGCGCACTGTTGTATTAGACAGAATTAACCCTTCAGAAGTGACTTTTCTAAAAAAAGAGAAGTATCTGGATTTTTGGCTAGACTTACTTTTTCTTTGCTGGTTTTTCAAATGTCTCGTAGGCTTTTGCAGCTTTGGGGTCTAGTGGTCTAAGTTCGGTTATACACCATCGCCTTATCTCGACAGTCACCGTTCCTTCCTTCACTTTGCTAGCAACGTTGTCGGCAACCTTTGCTGCGTGTTCCTCCTTGGCTCCAGCTTTCTTAACAGAAGCTTTCAGTTTCGCCTTATCGAAATCCTGCGTAGCTCCAGAACTTTTCTTCACTTTAACCAAATAAAACACCACAAGTACATATTGTAGATGCCAATTTAAAATTTTCGGCGGTCCTTCAACTAATTCGTTTGTACCTTAAACCTAGCGCGCGCTAGCAACGGGCCTGCTCTTCTTGGCAACAGTCGCCATACGCATTTACGAGATAATAGTTGCAGCGTAACGAAACTCGCCGCAGGAGGAAGTGGCCACTCGCATTTATGGAATGCTAACGTCAACATAGAGGTCGCGCGAGTCGTTTCAACCGCGCGCGACAGGAACCAACGCGCCGGTACTCGTCAGTCGTTGAATCACTAACAGAAACAAAAAGAAGCTGCCCTTCTTGATTCTCAGCACCATCTCTGGTTTCCGATATTACTGCTGTTGCGCGCCCCGTATGGAACTACTGTGTTCCTGTTATGGTTATGTCGAAGCTGAACGTTGTGACTCCGCTGACGCCTGATGAGACCGTGAGGGTCAGCACTGCTTGGACGACTTGGCCGGCTGGCAGCACGTAATTCTCTTTGTTCCAAGTCAAAGTAATGTAGCTCGAAGCGGATGCGGGATTCCAGTTACGTACTGCCATGTTCAAGGTTACTGGCACAGTGCCCTCGTTCCTCACGTACATCGTGTACGTTTTTACATCGCCGGGGTTCAGGGTTGCCCAACCGATAGTGGAGAGCGCAGTTGCGCAAGCATTGTCTGAGTATACACCTACTCCTACTGCTGTAATGCTTCCGCTGTTAGAAATCGTGCGAGTTGCAACAAGTGCACCCAGGGCGCTCACCATTAAGCCCATGACCACCATTACGACGACTGATGCCATGGTTGCCTTTTGCATTGCCATAATCTTTCATCAAGTCAAGAACTGAATCGTGAATCTTAATAAACATTATTGTTCACATTAACAACACAAATACACATCGCCAAACACGTCACGGAGGTGAAACTTTCTTGAACAGAGACCAAGCACTCGGTGCGGCAATTACTGTTGTCTGCGTTCTAGTAGCCCTCTTCTACCTAGTCACACTCTTCTATCCTCAATGGCTTTCGGTGTTCGGAGTGCAAGTTCAATGGCTCTCTAACGCCCAATTCTGGGTCATAGCGATACCAGTGTTCATCGCCTTCACCGCAGTAATGGGAATAGGCGCGTGGATAGGCTGGACCATGGCCACCACACCACCACCAAAACCAATAGAAGAAATAACAAGCGCGAACGAGACAAAGGAAACAGAGAAGAGAGAGCCCGAAAAACAGTAACGCGGCCCGTTCGGCGCCGGAAAAAAAGCGGCATTTTCCCCTCTGAAAGGCACCGGGCAAGAAGGACTACTCGTTTGGGACTTATCGACAGCTTTTCTGCTGCATCACGTGCGGCGGCTGAGCGATACCCAGCGGTAGCAGAGGCATCTCGACTGTTGAACAGACATCAAAAACAGCGCGTGAAGTTGTGCTGGGCTGCTGACGCTATTCGCTCTCTTTGTTTCTTCCTTGCATCATCCTTCGCATCATTCCGCCCATTTGAGGCATGTTCTTCATGCCCTCTTTCATGATTTCCATCAAGGCCTCGTTTAACTCGATTTCGAGGGTGATTTTTGCGTGTCCCTTCTTCTCTTCAACCATCACATCACCTCCTCAACCTTCTAAATACTCGAGCCAGCGTCACCGCCAATATCCGGTTGGCCTGTTGCTGTGTCAAATCCAAATCAACCTCAATTCTATAGTGGAACTTGCCGATTCTTCGTGTTTTTGTCTTGGACCCTGCAATCAGCCCTTTTCTTTCCCATTCACTGAGTCTTCTTCGAAGCAGGAAAGAGATGAAACGAGGTGATATTGGCTCTAAGAACAAGGCGAATCTAGCAAGAACGTAAGAGATGCTCGCAGACAACTCACATCAAGGTCCAATACTAGTGACTACTTGGCAGGACCCGTTATATAGTTGTACCTGTTCAACGTCAGCCTGCGCACAAAAACCCCCAAGCCCTGTTGCTGACCGAATTCACGCCTTACCTGCGAAAGTGGTTTAAGCCTAAAATGATGGAAAAACCTGTTTCAAACAAACTCGACACTAACTCGTCATTTTCTCAGGAAATTGCCGTCCCCTACTTTCTCTCTTATTCTAAACTTCTTTTGGCGCGCATGGTTGTTCCTTAATTGGCCTAAAATGGTTTTTATTCTTCTCTTCGGGCTTGGGGGCAATTCTGTACTCCCTATATGCTCGTATTTTCTTTTAAGCAATCAGGGCTCTGGGAATTCGAAACGGAATTAAAACCATTTTTGACCATTTTCGAAACAGACATGCGCGCGTTTTTACCAACGCCTATTCCGGCGCGGTTGACAGCACAATGAGTGCACATTACAAAGAGCTGATGTCGTGGTTTGATGATGAAAGTCAGGTTCCCACCGTCGTGGAACAAGAGAGACGCCAGATAGATTTATTGGATCTAACAAAGATGGAGTCTCACTACCACGCCATTTACAAAGGAATTCTATCCTTATTTTTCCTCGAGCATGCAAGGGATTTTGCAGAGAAAAAGGAGGTTGGGCATGCAGCTTCATATCAGAAACATCACATATTCCCTAAAGGGGCCATTGCCTCAGAATCCCCATATCTATTGGACTCGGTACTGAATATCACATGGTTGACGAATAATACAAATCAAAAAATAGCCAAGGCAAAAGAGCCGTCGGTGTACTTGAAGGAATTACTGTTTGAGAAATATAATGGTGACGAAAAAGAGCTCCTTGACGTCCTCAAAACCCATTTCATCGACAGAACTGCCTACGAGTACATGTTGAAGGACGAAGAAGGATTTGAGAAATTTCTATTGCATCTTCAGGAATTAATTAAGGAGGCTATTAAGCAAAAACTGGGTATGCGAATCTTCGGCAAGGAACCTGTGCTGATCAAGCCAGGAGACCCTTACCGCGCGCGGGAGATATCTAGCGCGCGTTGTTTTATTTTTCTATGGCGAACCCTGACAGAATATTCTCGGAATTTTCTATTTTTCGCGCGCGCTAACGCATGAAAGTCAGCAAAGCTCCTGTGACTAATGGGACAGCCAGGTTGTCGTTTATTGGCAATGGCAGACTTTCAATCAACATGGCTACAGC
>Ga0116138_1001986_pt1 | contig 10886 bp, 8 predicted proteins | sample June2015DPH_20_1_2_FD_88971 | JGI IMG/M metagenome (GOLD analysis project Ga0116138, IMG submission 88971) | Peatland microbial communities from SPRUCE experiment site at the Marcell Experimental Forest, Minnesota, USA - June2015DPH_20_150 | ecosystem: Environmental > Terrestrial > Soil >... | reverse complement strand
CCTTCAGATATTTCTGGGATTTTGGCCATCCGGTAAGCGGATTGGCAAGAGAAGGTTATAATTTCGGTCAGGGCGACAATACCTGCGCTATTGGCGGTTCGGGTATGGGGTTAATGGCTATTTGTGTCGGTGCCGAGCGTGGATTTGTTGCCAGAGCGGATGCTGCACAACGCGTCCTGGAGATACTGACTTTTCTGGATGAAAAAACACCCCGTTATCACGGAGCCTGGTCGCATTGGGTTAATGGGGCTACCGGCGCAACGATTCCATTTAGCACATACGATAACGGAGGAGACATCGTTGAAACTTCCTATTTAGCGCAGGGAATGCTCACCGTTCGGCAATACTTCGATTCTAATGATACTGTAGAAACTCAGATTCGCAGCAAAGCCACAGCCCTTTGGGAGGGGATAGACTGGTATTGGTATCTGCGTCGTTCGGATCCGGGGTACGAAACCAACCAAAACATTTACTGGCACTGGTCGCCGAATTACGGCTGGGTTATGAATTTTGCTATCTATGGCTACAACGAGTGTATGATTACCTATCTGCTGGCCATTGCCTCACCGACGCACCCAATACCCGCTTCCTGCTACTACAACGGCTGGACCGGCGGCAGCTACAAAAACGGCAGCAGATACTATGGTTATACGCAATGGGTAGGCGGGTTTGAATTACCGATGTTCTTCACTCATTATACCCATCTCGGATTTGACCCGCGCAACAAAAACGACAATTACTGCAATTATTTCGAGAACAGCCGAAACATCGCGCTAATCGACCACGCCTATTGCATCGCCAACCCCGGAAATTTTACAGGCTACAGCGATTTGGTATGGGGACTTACCGCAAGCAATAATCCATGGGGCTATGGCGCACAGGCGCCGGGCAGTCCCGATAACGGCACTATTACTCCGACCGCCGCTATAAGTTCAATGCCTTATACGCCGACCGAATCAATCGCGACACTGAAACATTTTTACCATACCTATGGCAGCAACGTATGGGGACCGTTTGGTTTTGTTGATGCGTTTAATCTGGGACAAAACTGGTTTGCTCCGGGTTATATTGCCATTGACCAAGGTCCGATTATAGTAATGATTGAAAACTACCGCACTCAGTTGTGCTGGAATTTGTTTATGGCCAACCCGGAAATAGCGCCAATGCTCGAAAGCATCGGCTGGGCGACAAGAACCGACAATGGCCTCAAATACGAGTATTACGAGGGAACGTGGAGTTCGCTGCCCAACTTTGATTCGCTCACACCTGTTGCGACAGGCACTGCCAACAACTTTGATATTGGCCTGCGACAGCAGGACGATTCTTTCGCCCTCCGCTTCACCGGTTATATCGATATACAAACCGCCGGCGATTATACTTTCTACACTAACTCCGACGACGGCAGCAAATTATACATCGACGGCGCTCTTGTCGTAAACAACGACGGCCTGCACGGGACTCAGGACGCAAGCGGTACACTCAGTCTTACTGCCGGAAAACATCTGATTGTTGTTAGCTACTTTGAACAAACCGGCCCTCAGGTGTTGACAGTCAGTTTTGCCGGTGCGGGAATTTCCAAAGAGCAAATTCCGGTAAATCTGTTATTCAGATGTAATCTTCCCGGCGATTACTCGCAGGACTGCGTTGTCGATATGGACGATTTAAGGATATTAGCCGCAAATTGGCTCAACAGTTATACATTCGTTGATTTTGCACAAATGGCTGCCGATTGGCGGAAATACGAACGATAAATTTGAAATGTTTTTAGGGAATAGAATTATGAGAAAGAATAAAGGTTTCACGTTAGTAGAATTGCTGGTTGTGATTGCGATAATTGCGTTGCTGATGGCGGTTCTAATGCCGGCGCTGAACAAGGCACGCGAACAGGCCAGATCGGTTGTCTGTAGGAACAGTCTTAAAAATTATGGTCTTGCTGGAATGATGTATCTTCAGACAAACGACGATAAGTTTCCGTTTCCGCTCACCTGCATTTACAGCAGGGCGACGTTTACAGATGAGCATCCTTGGGAGTGCCGTTGGCACGATGCCGGAGTTGTTCCTGATGGGCCTCTGTGGCCATATCTGCAGGCAAAGAATTTACATTGCTGCCCGACTTTTGCCGGCATCGCCAAAACCAGGGGGCAGAATCACCCAGGGCATATATCGGGTATCCCTATAAAACCGACGTTTAGTTACAGTATGAACGGACGTCTCAGCGCCGGCGACAGCATCAGTCGGCTTGATAATCCCCTTAATCTCACTCCTAATCCTAATCCCGGCCAAATGATAACACTCGGTCAGGTAAGACACACATCACGAGTGCTTTTTTTCACGGAGGAAAATATATGGACTATACGCAGCAGTGACAAACCTCCAGGCCTTAATTTATCTAATGCTGCCCTTAATGACATGTATTTTGGCACGGTAAAAAACGGCAACGGCGATTGCATAGCGACGTTCCACAAGGCTAACGATTCAAAACAGAACATGGGTGTCGGTAATGTAGTGTTTATCGATGGCCATGTCAGCGAGGAGAAGGCTTATGACGAGCAGGACATTGCCCTCGGTTATTCGGATAAAAGTATGAAATTGACTTTTGGAGTTGACAAATTGATACATGGAATTAACTATTAATAAAAATAAATAGATTTTATGTTATGAAATTATCAACCAGTTATATTTAGGTGTGATTTTTATGACGGCTGCTGTTTTATCGGTGGCGGGTGTTCTCTGTGGCAAAAAATGTCGCAAAATGGTGAAAAATATCCGCAAAATGGCGTTGTTTTGGACTTGCAGGATGGGTAGAATTGAGCTGCGAAAACGTTATGACAACGATATTTTTGCATTTTTGCGTATTGCCCGACTAAGTGTTTAGCCGGGTTACAAATACGCTTAAACTTTTTATTTTAGGAGGTCAGAGAGATGAAGAGATTAATTTATGTTATGTTATGTGTCAGTTTGGGCATGGTTCTGTGTGGAAATGCCATCGCGTCACCGGCCATAAACGGCGCGGTTATTAAGACGCGCATCTACAACGACAACCCTGGGTCGACAGTCACTACCACCAATTCCTATCCGTCGTCGATTACAATCAAAGATGAATGGGTTGACAGTGGTGGTTGGGCAAATTTGCACAATTTCCGTTTATCTGCCGACGGCGGAAGCACTCCTGCTACATTTGCTAACGGCGACGCCTTTGCCTTCGCCGCAGATGTGACTCTTACGGCTACGGCCAGCGCCGAAGCCGGCTTGCTGGTTTCACCCTGGTGGTCGCCGGATGCTGACGGCAGGTTTATGATTAATGGCGCTAGCGGAGAGATTGCTTGCTTTGGAGGCCGATTACCGTTTTATAGTTTTACCAGCAACTATGGCCTCCATTATACCCTCGGAGACACAGTTCGAATGGGTGTCGTCTATCGCCCTAACTCTCTTAGCGAGTTAGACCCGGCTACCATAGAATATATTGTGACTATGGGCTTGACAACTTACAGTAGCGGCCCGCGAGCCTTCGACATGGGCAATCCCGCCGAGGATCCGCCCCACGGCCTGTATGGAATGCTCACCCCCGCTTCGGTCGGCGGCTATTTTCAGCCGCAGGTGTGGGCCTCGAATGTGTGGGCACAGGCAACGTTCGAGAATATGGCTTATTCTCCTGTTCCTGAACCGGCAACAATGGCTCTGTTAGGGTTAGGCAGCTTATTCCTTGCAAGACGCAGGAAATAATTGGTCTTTGAGTTGATTGTTGGGGCGCTCAGTTATAAAAAATTGAGCGCCCTATTTTGTCATATTAAAGATATAAATATAAAAACTAAGACCTGTCTTGCCCTATTAAGGAAAGGATATATTATGAAGAAAAAGATTGCCCTGTTAGTGATATTGGTTATAGGTTTTGCTGCCGGCAATGCCTTGGCCGATAACGTGCTGAACCCCAGCTTTGAGCAGGGTGAGTTAGGCAGGTTTGATCCTCCGAATGTGACATACTGGACGACTGTCGGCACACACGGCTGGCATCATAGTGATGTTAATTATTTTGGTATTAATAATTTTGGTGTTAATTGCGTACATAGCGGCGCCAAAGCTGTGAAAATATGGAGTCAGATTACCTATTTATACCAGGATTTCAATGCCATCGTGGGAAAAGAATACAAAGTCAGCGTCTGGGCCCTTAGCGCCTCAGGCGATAATTTTGGTCTTTCTGGCCAGAATGGTGTTGTTGAGGTTGATTGGCTTGATAGTACTAAGACGATTTCAGAGGGCAAGCAAGTAATTGGTTACTTTTATGGAGATGGTTTAGATCCTTGTGACACCTGGAAACTTATTTCCGGTGTATGCACTGCCCCTGCACAAACGGCTTATGGCAGGTTATTTTTGAAACTAAAGAATACTGAAACTGAACCTCCAAGAAGCTCTGTTAACTGGGATGATGTATCGGTTACTTGGCGTTACGCTGCGTCGAACCCTAACCCTGCAGATGACGCGAACGGTCTTGTTCCGTCTGAAGTAACTGCGCTGTCGTGGGACAGGCCTGCTCCTCGTCACACCGGCGATATTATTCGCTGTGATGTGTGGTTTGGCACAGACCCCTGTATGCCCGGAACAAACACAAAAATCCTCAACAAGCAGGATGCCAATTCTGTTGCGATTAGTTCGCTTGTCCCACATCAGAATTATTATTGGCGTGTTGACTGCTATGACCCGGACGGTTCAGGTCCGGAGATAAAGTCGGAAGGCGACGAGACGTGGACTTTCAATACGGCCGGTAACTGCGGTCCTTCGTATATCCCTGGCGATATAAATGGAGACTGCTATGTCAACTTAGCTGATGTTAAAGAAATGGTTGCTAATTGGCTCAAATGCAACGATGTGTCTAATCCGCAGTGTCAATAGTTAAAAAATCATCTTGATGACGATTTTTATGAGTTGACGATTGGAGTGCTCGGCTGTAAAAAGTCGAGCGCCCTGTGTTGCCATATTAAGGAAAGGATATATTATGAAGAAAAAGATTGTCCTATTAGTGATATTAGTTGTAAGTTTTACTGCCGGCAATGTCTTGGCCGGTAACTTGCTGAGCTCCGGCTTTGAAGAGGGTGATTTAGGCAGGTTTGGCGGTCCTCCGATTCCAGGCTGGGCGACTTACGGCACAAACGGTGAGCATCACAGTGATGCTAATGCGGTACATAGCGGCACCAAAGCTGTGAAAGAATGGTTGGATGATACCGGTATGTTCCAGGATTTTCCTGTAGTCGCGGATAATACGTACGATTTCAGCGTCTGGGCCATTGCTCTCTCAAGCGATGGTGGTGGTCTTTCCGGCAGGGACGCTTTTTTCCAGGTCGAGTGGTACGACGAGTACGATTACTGGCTGGAGACCGCAGTAATAGGGTATTTTTATGCCGATCCCTCCCCCCCTATTTCCCCCAATGTTTTCTGCATGCCCTATACCTATCCCGATCCCTGTGATACATGGAAGTTTATTTCCTGTACCGTGACCGCGCCGCCTACGGCTGCTTACGGCAGGGTTTTTATGGGCATGACTGCAGGCAGTATAGGCCCCGATGCTCACAGAGGCTCTATTAACTGGGATGATGTATCAGTTACTTACCTTTACGGTGCGTCGAACCCTGAACCTGCAAATGGCGCGATCGATCTTGTTCCGTTTAAAGTAACTGCGCTGTCGTGGAAAAAGCCTGCTCCTCGTCACACCGGCGATACTATTCGTTGTGATGTGTGGTTTGGCACTGATAGCAACATGCCCGGAACAAACACAAAAATCCTCAACAAGCAGGATGCCAATTCTGTTGCGATTAGTTCGCTTGACCCACATCAGGATTATTATTGGCGTGTTGACTGCTATGACCCGGACGGCTCAGGTCTGGAGATAAAGTCAGAAGGATGGACCGGCTCTCCCAAATCCATGTGGAAATTCAGTACGGCCGATAACTGCCCTTCGTATATGCCCGGCGATGTAAATAAAGACTGCTATGTCAACTTTGCTGATTTTGCAGAAATGGCTGCTAATTGGCGCAAATGCAACGATGTGTCTAATCCGCAGTGTCAATAGTTAAAAAATCATCGAATAACGATGATTGATACTAATTAGCGATTGGGGTGTCTGGCTCAAATAGTCAGACACCCCGTACTATAAAAATATTCATCCGACGTTAAGTTTTTGGGAAAGCTGACCTTAAAGCAGCTTATTTTGCTGAAATTGGTCGACTTTCCTTTGGTTCCGCGATATAATTCCTATGTCGGGAGCGCCTTGGCGGACTTTTGAAGTCATACAGAAGAACGGTCTAATGCTTGAGATGAATATTTTTACAGTACGGGTATGGTACCTCTCGCAAGGATGGCAGTTACGGCCACCGAAGTGCCGATAGCAATCAATTCTTTCATTTTGGCATCGAGCATTTTATTTTCCCTTTTTCAATAAATGTAATCTCTTATCTTACACAGTGGTAGTCTTCTTTTCTCCCTTTAGAAAATACAACCTGCCACAATTTCCCCTTTGATCGGAAAGATCCGGCAGACATTTGTAGCCAATAAGTCCACATCCTGTAAAATCTATCGTCATATTTCGAGTTTCCCTCAGGTCCTTTTATTTCTTTTATCTTGTCCCAATTTTTTACAAAATTATGATTCCAAGCCATGCAGGTTGGATCATAGTATCTTCCAAAGCTATGGAAATCTTCAATATCAAAAATACCTTCTGCGGATTCAACGATTTGTTTTACAGAGGGGAGGTCTCCATTTGGGAAAATATATTTAGTGATCCACGGTTCTACGGTGGGCTTGGAACTTATGTCCCCAATGGTATGCAATAGAAATAATCCCCCTTGTTTTAAACACGCATCCATAACAGTCATATACGCTCTATAATTTTTATGGCCAACATGTTCAAACATACCCAGAGAAACAATTCTATCAAATTTTTCCTCTGTTTTAGGCGCAGATCGATAATCTTCAAGTCTGAATTCAACCGGAAGTCCTTCGGAGAGCTTTTTCCCCAATTTAACTTGTTCTTTTGAAACCGTATATCCCTTAACAGTGACCTGATAAGTTTCAGCCGCATATTTCATAAAACTGCCCCAACCGCAGCCGATGTCTAAAACAGTCATCCCTTTTTCTAATCCGAGTTTTTTACACACTAAATCTAATTTTTGTTCCTGTGCTTTAGCTAAATTTTCAGGCGTTTCTTTCAATCCCTTCCAATAAGCACAAGAATAGGTCATTCTTGGATCCAGCATCAAGGAATATAACTCATTTCCGGCATCATAATGTTTCTCTCCAATCTGAAAAGCCCTTCTTTTAGTTTGAAGATTGCAAATTCTGGCAATGGCAGCATCTTTCAAGTAAATCCAGGACCTTTTCGCTGTTTTTTCTAAATCGGCTTCAATCACTTTGCTGAAGAATATATCCAGTCTATCACAGTCCCACCATCCCTCCATGTAGGACTCTCCTAAACCCAGCGAACCTTTTGCGATAACCCTTTGATAAACTTTAGGATTATGAACTTTTATATCCCAAGGTCTATTTCCATTTACAATGATGTCCGCCGTTGCAAACAATGATTTAAATGTTTCTTCATAGCTCATAACAATTCCAAATTTAAAGGTTTTTAAACTGACATTTCCCGTAGGGTACAAGAATATATACGAGTCCTGAATTGTAGGGACAGTATATCATTTAATCCTTGAAGTATCAACGATTTATGCTAATTTTTTTGAATGGGAAAGACAGATGAAGCAAAATTGCAGAATGCAAACTCCCACGCGGAAAGATTTATTTTGAGCATAAAAAATGAATGTCTTAATCATTTACTGATATTTGGCTTGAACAGACTACAATATGTTCTTGATTTGTATGTTGAGTATTTCAATGGTTCACGACCCGTCAACTCCAAAGAGGTCTGACCCGGTCGGCAAAATCCCATTCGGGCGCTGAAAATAGGCCTTTTGTCCCTCTTTGAACATTACCTGTGCTTGACAATTACCCACCCATAACTGCCCCATTACATCGGATGCAAAAGAACTGGAGCGGGGCTTTCTATTTCACAACTACCGCATTATCAGGCAGTTACGCACGCAATAACGTTCTCAACAAACCTTCTCTTCTGCTTCATCGCCTTAACCATAACCTCCAAAAAATAAACTGTTTTTTTGAGACTATAAAACCTTCGGGCTATTGAGTTTCCGATAGCCACCAATCAGCAAACGACATCAGGTCAAGAGGCCCGACTTGGCCGTCGCGGTCGCGGTCGGCCCCATTACACCAAGCGTTAGGCTTGGCACAGTCGGTCCGCTGCCAATTAGGGGCGAAAATCGCGTAATCCTTAAAGTTATACAAATAAGGAGATAAATATACGCCATCAATCACCTGCTGCGTTATACCCGGTCCCTCCCAGGCCACCGCGACATGGTCGACGGCGACGCTGCTTTCTTTGTGCAATACCTCGATGTAGTACTTACCGCCGGCGGTCAACGAAATAGTCGAAGACTTCTGCGATGGATATGTTGTCCACCCGTATATGGCCGGGTAGGGAGGGGGCCCGTTCCCGAACGTTACATTTGCAATCAGAACGGAATTACCCGGGTCACTGTCTGTGCTCAACCGCAGTTGACTCTCACAAGAACTTTCTATATAGAACGTATAGTTGCCAGTAGCAGGCGGATACAAATACCCGCGAAAACGTGCCCCGTAGTAGCGTCCCCAGTTTGACGGCCCCTGCAATCTCCTCATCAACCCTCTGTCGTTCGGATTGTTGGGATAGTTAACGTCCGCGGTCAGATAGCTTACATATGCGCCGGAGATAGTGGCCCACCATTCCCGAAGAATTGTGCCGGTAGCCCCGCCGTTGGTCACACCGACACTGACTGGTAATGAGACAGTTATCGCGCCACTATTATCAGTCGCCCTTGCGGCCAAGCTATATCGGCCTGCGGGGACATTGGCCCACGTGTAAGAATAAGGCGCATTTGTAGCTTCTCCTAATTTGTTGCCTTGACAATAAAACTCCACTTTGGTCACATTACCGTCACTATCAGATGCGTTGGCCTCAATGACGATATCGTCTCCCTGGTGAAATATATCGCCATCTAACGGTGAGGTGACGGAAACGGTTGGCCAGATGTTGCTGCCTTCGCTGGGCTGGTCGTCATTCCTCCTCAAATAAAGCGTATCCTTTACAAAACCGCCCATCATGGTTTCACCGACGCGAAGCGACCAATCCAGATTAAACATTGGCGGTTCCCAGGCCAAACAGGCCTCCCAGGCGCTATTGCCAACTTTTGGAAGAGAAATTCCAAGTCGCTCAACAAAGTTCATTAACGGTTGACCGTAGCCGGTAATCGTTCCATGAAGATATCCAGCAGTTGTGCTCATGTCGAATCCCCATTCGCTCATAAAGACGGGGTAACCAGCCTGCTGAATAGTATTTACATCAGCCCACTGTGATGTTCCATAACCGGGATACATGTGCCACACATAAACGATGTTATTCCCATCAATGGGATTTGTTGCCTGCCCGGCAAGAGTTCGATCGTAACTTGGTCCGCCGACAAAGATGAGATTATTAGGCGCATAGCTGCGCACAAGATTAACCCATGTCTGCATATTGTTTTTAAGATTGCCTGACCAGGTACTTTCAGTCGGTTCATTCCAAAGCTCAAAAATAACGTGGGAATCGCCGGCAAACCTTGGCGCCATATACCGCCAGAACTCGCTTGTTGTTGCCTGGTGAGTGCTGTAGCTGGTACTGTTGATATAGTGCCAGTCAAGTATTGCATAAAGGTCCCGCGTTTTACAGTAATCAACAACCGGCCGCAGAACTGTATTATAATAATCATCATTGCTGGGGTCAAACGTTAAAACACTTGCGAAAGCAGTTTCATCAACCGGATAAATCGGAAGCCGGATGATCCTCGGATACCAGCCGGGGGAGCTACCATTGGTATCGTTTGTATTCGTCACCCGACTAATCAAGGGAATTACGCCGCCATAGTATGTCTGAATGGCCCCCAAATCAATAAGATCGACACCCCTCAGCACAACAACATTGCCAGCCGGGTCCTTAATTTGATTGCCTTGTGTATGCAACCAGGGCGTGGCGGCATAAAGAGGCGTGACCAAACAAAGAAGTACGAACACAATAACAGCTTCAACAAATCTTCTCTTCGACTTCATCGCCGTAACCTCCAAAAAAACATAACAGTCCCCGACACGTCATCAAAAATAACTATAGAACCTTCCCGAGAGTGGCCTGAACACGGCACAAAATGAGGTGCGGTTGCATTGGTGATATGAAATGCCTTGCCATCAATTCCTCTTTTCTTCTAAAAATTGTTTACAATAACTATCGCCGTTTTCAAAAGTTAAGTTATTGCAAGGCAGGATAAAAAGGCCGGCAAGCACTTACGCTTGCCGGCCCTAGTCTAGTGCTACTTAATTGCCTAATGCCTTGCGGCGCGAGTTATCGCTTCCTGCGAATCAGGGCCAGAGCGCCCAGACCCAGCAGAGCCATTGTTGCCGGCTCAGGAACTATCTTCACATTATCTAAGTAGATATTCTCTTTGCCAGACCACCCGGGGCCAGCATCATCACCCAATATTAGCTGGACATAGCTAATACTTGATGGACTCGCTATCATCCCCGAAATAGCATCCCACTCCGCAGAGAGGTCCATCACAACGTGTTTCGTCTGCACGGATGAGCCGTCCCATGGAGCAAGATGCTCCACCTGCTCATTAGCTTGCCCCCCTGCAGTGGTGCCGATTTGCAAATATGCTTGTATGTCGAACCATTGGTCGCCCGGGTTGGTGTCGCCTGGTGTTTGGGTCATGGCAATAGGATCATAGGTGACATCAAACTGCAGCGTATTACCCGCCGAGAGG
>Ga0116138_1001979_pt1 | contig 10902 bp, 6 predicted proteins | sample June2015DPH_20_1_2_FD_88971 | JGI IMG/M metagenome (GOLD analysis project Ga0116138, IMG submission 88971) | Peatland microbial communities from SPRUCE experiment site at the Marcell Experimental Forest, Minnesota, USA - June2015DPH_20_150 | ecosystem: Environmental > Terrestrial > Soil >... | reverse complement strand
CGGCCAGCAGATGAGGCCGGAGCTGAACCAGGCGCGACTCCAACTCGACCGCAATGAGCTTGAAATTGTAAGGACTCGCAACGGCCTGCTGCCGCAGCTCGATTTTTTCATTACTCTCGGCAAAACGGGATACGCCGACTCATTCGACGATTCGGCCCGGAACATTTTTAAGAAAAATTATTACGACGCCACGGCCGGTATAACTTTCGAGTACCCGCCGATGAACCGCTCGGCACAGGCGAAAAACCAGCAGGCCACACTGTCGCGCCAACAGGCGCAGGAAGCGCTCGACAATCTCGAACAATTAGTCGAGGTCGATATAAGAGGCGCTTATTTACAGATTACAAGCGTTCAGCAGCAGGTTGTCGCGGCAAAAGCGAGCAGAGAGCTGCTGGAGGAAAAACTCAAGGTCGAAACCGGTAAATTCGAAGTCGGCAAATCAACGTCGATTCTTGTCGCGCAGGCACAAAGAGATTTTCTGCAAAGCCAGATAACAGAACTTACGGCCGCAATAAATTATCAGATAGCGATAGTGGAGCTTCATCGGCTTGAGGGAACGCTCTTGATGCGAAGCGGGATTGCCAGTCCGGGCAGCGAACCGGTAAAACAATCGAAAATCACATCGAGCTAATTTGGGTTGGTAAATTATTTATGAATAAGAACAACTATAAAATAAAAACCTGGTCGGCAGCAGCGCTGGCAATTGCAGCCCTGCTTACCGGCTGTTCGCGGAAAGTGCCCCCGGCCTCGCCGGCCGTGCCGGTATCGGTGGCGCAGGTAACACGACAAACCCTGCCTCTCGAGCTGAGCAGCTTCGGGATAGTCGAGGCGAATATGAGCGCTACGATAAAATCGCAGGTGGCCGGCATTCTCACGACAGTCCATTTCAAAGAAGGCCAGGAGGTAAACAAGGGCGATTTGCTGGCTTCGATTGATTCGAGGCCGTTCGATGCGGCACTTAAGATGGCGCAGGGAACTCTTGAAAAAGACGAGGCACAATTGAAGAACGCCGAAAAAGAAGCGTCCAGGCAAACGGAATTGCTGAAGAAGGGCTATGCCTCGCAGAACGATTATGACAACAGCGTAACGGCGGCGGATGCGCTCAGGGCCACCGTGGTTTCCGATAAAGCGGCGGTGGAAAACGCGGCGGTACAGGTTGATTATTGTTCAATCCGCTCGCCCATCGACGGCGTCATCGGGTCGCTTTCCGTTGACCAGGGCAATTTGATTAAGGAAAAAGATGTCGCCATCGCGAGCATAAACCAGATAAGCCCCATCAGGATAAGCTTCACACTGCCGCAGCAGTATCTGCCTTTGATACGCAAATATATGGCCGGCAATACACTCGAGATAATCGCGAAGATTCCCGGCGCAGAGGGGCAGGAGCCGGTGAAAGGGGCTTTGCTTTTTATCGATAACTCGGTAGATACCGGCACAGGAACGATTCGGCTGTGGGGCATATCGCAAAATGAAAAACGCGTACTATGGCCCGGGCTGTTTGTAAACGTTGTTCTTAATCTTGCGCAGGAACCTAACGTCGTGGTTGTGCCTTCGCAGGCAATTCAAAACGGCCAGCAGGGTCAGTTTGTTTACGTTGTGAAGGCGGACAACACCGCTGAAGTCCGGCCGATTACCGTGCAGCGCACAGCAAATAACAGTTCCGTTGTCGAAGGAGTAGAGCCGGGCGAAACAGTGGTAACGGACGGGCAGCTCCGGCTGGTGGCCGGCACAAAGGTTCAAATAAAGGAAACAACGGGCACCAAAAACTAAGCGGATAAAAGATGAATTTCACCGCGCTATTTATAAATCGTCCCGTTATGACAACCCTGGTGATGCTGGGGATATTAATCTTTGGCATCACGGCGTTTTTCGCCCTTCCGGTCAGCGATTTGCCGAACGTCGATTTTCCGTCGATACAGGTTTCCGCGTCACTTCCGGGGGCAAGTCCTGAGACGATGGCTTCCGCGGTGGCGACGCCCCTTGAAAAACAGTTCTCGACCATCGCGGGTATCGATTCGATGACCTCAACGAGCACACTGGGCAACACACAGATAACGCTTATATTCAATCTCAGCCGAAACATCGATGCAGCAGCGCAGGACGTTCAGGCGGCAATAGCGCAGGCACAAAGGCAATTGCCTCAGAATATGCCGAATCCGCCGACTTATCAAAAGGTCAACCCGGCGGACCAGCCGATTCTTTACCTGGCGCTGACCGGACCGACGCTGCCGATGTATTCGCTGGATGAATATGGCGAGACCCTTATGGCGCAGCGGATTTCGATGGTAAGCGGCGTGGCACAGGTGCAGGTCTATGGCGCGCAAAAATACGCGGTCCGTGTATGGCTGAATCCGTCGGCGCTTGCCAGCAGAGGCATTGGAATCAACGAGGTTTCAGACGCGGTCGCGAGCGGCAACGTGAATCTGCCCACAGGAATTCTTTACGGGCCGTATAAGGCCGTTACGGTGGAGGCGACGGGCCAGCTCAATGACGCCGCTGAGTATCGGCCGTTGATTGTTGCGTATCGCAACGGCTCGCCCGTCCGGCTGGGAGACCTGGGCAAAGTTGTGGACAGCGTCGAAAACAACAAGACCGCCGCATGGTACGTGACTTCAAGCACACAACATCGGGGAGTAATTTTGGCGATACAGAAGCAGCCCGGGACAAATACAGTAGCGGTGGCGGATGCCGTTATAAAGCTTTTGCCGAGCTTCAGGGAGCAGATGCCGGCAGCGGTTTCGCTGAATATACTTTTCGACCGGTCGATGTTTGTCAGAGAGTCGGTAAAGGACGTTGAGTTTACGCTTGTTTTGACGCTGGCGCTAGTGGTCCTAGTGATATTCCTTTTCCTGCGGAACATCTCGGCGACGGTAATACCGAGCTTAACGCTGCCGATGTCGATAGTGGCAACTTTCGCCATAATGTATCTTGCAGGATTCAGTTTGAACAACCTGTCGCTGATGGCGCTTACTTTGTCGGTTGGATTCGTGGTCGATGACGCGATTGTGATGCTGGAAAATATCTTCCGGCACATGGAAATGGGTAAAAGCGCGCTCAAGGCGGCCGTGGACGGGGCAAAGGAAATTGCGTTTACGATTGTGAGTATGACGCTGTCACTAAGCGCTATTTTTATCCCGGTTATTTTTATGGGCGGCCTGATTGGCCGATTGTTCCGCGAGTTTGCGGTAACCATCGGGGTTGCGGTGCTCTCGTCCGGATTTATCGCGCTTAGTTTGACGCCGATGCTGTCGAGCAGATTTTTGAAAAGACCCGAAACGGCCAAGCACGGTCACGTCTATGCGTTTACCGAAGGATTATACCAAAGGATGGTGGCATTTTACGAGCGGACGCTGAAGTGGGTCCTGATACACAGACGCGGCGCTATGATTTTCTCGGCTTTTATCCTGGCGGGGACAATTTATCTGTTTATCACCGTCCCCAAGGGATTTTTGCCGAGCGAAGACCGTTCCCAGATATTCGGATTCACCGAGGGAATAGAGGGAATATCATTCGACTCGATGACGGCGCATCAGAAGGCGGTGAGCGCCGTTTTACAGAAACAGCCCGAGATAGGTTCGTTTATGTCGAGCGTCGGCAGAGGCGGGGGCAATATGGGAGTGGTGTTTATCCGGCTGAAGCCGAAGTCGGAACGCAAACTTTCAGCCGACCAGCTTATCCAGAAATGGCGTGGTATGCTGAGCAATATACCGGGAATGAGGGTTTATCTGCAGAACCCGCCGCCTATCCCACTGGGCGGACGGCTAACCAAAAGCCAGTATCAATACACGCTGCAAAGTTACAACCTCGACGAGCTATACAAGTATGCCGGTATAATGGAAAAAAAGATACGGGATATGCCGGGACTGCTGGACGTAACAAGTGATTTGCAGATTAAAAACCCGCAGGTGAACGTTGGAATAGACAGGGACAAGGCGTCGAGTATGGGCGTAACTGCCCAACAAATTGAAGACGCCCTGTACAACGCCTACGGTTCACGCCAGATATCGACAATACTGGCACCGAACAACGAGTACCAGGTCATATTGGAGCTTGAACCAAAATACCAGCTCGACCCCGCCTCGCTGGGGATGCTCTATATAAGGTCCAACGGCGGTCAGCTTGTCCCGTTGAAATCGGTGGCAAATCTGACTGACGGCGTCGGGCCGCTGAGTATCAATCACCAGGGGCAGTTGCCGGCCGTAACGATTTCATTCAATCTGCCGCCTAACTTCCCTCTCGGAAACGCCGTCGATGCCATAAATCTTCTGGCCCGCGAGAATTTGCCGGAAACGGTGACAGGAAGCTTCCAGGGAACGGCACAGGCGTTCACATCGTCGATTAAGGGCCTGGGGCTTCTGCTGGTACTTGCCATACTGGTGATTTATCTTGTCCTAGGGATTTTGTATGAGAGCTTCATTCACCCGCTGACTATATTGTCGGCGCTGCCATTCGCGGGTTTTGGGGCGCTGCTTACGCTGATTATTTTCGGCGAAGACCTTTCGATATACGCGTTCGTGGGCATAATTATGCTCGTGGGTCTGGTGAAAAAGAACGGCATTATGATGATAGATTTTGCCATCGAGGCACAAAGGCAGCAGGGCAAAAGTCCTTACGACGCGATTGTCGAGGCAAGCATCATTCGTTTCAGGCCCATAATGATGACGACAATGGCGGCTCTTATGGCTGGCCTTCCCATCGCTATCGGGTTCGGCGCAGGCGCCGAATCGCGAAGGCCGCTTGGTCTGGCCGTAGTCGGCGGGCTGTTGTTCTCGCAAAGTATTACGCTTTATGTCACGCCGGTATTTTATCTTTATATGGAATCACTGCAGAAAAAAACCGCCAGGTGGTTCAAGGCCACACAGGGACAATCCGTCTCAGCGCAGGCAACGCAAAAGTAACAGAAGAAACAAACAGCCGGAAACTCAATAAACCATCCGATGAAGTTACAGGGCTCCTTTTCGCCGGAGCACATCCTGAATCTGCTCGGCCAGGCGGTCTCGCTCAATTGATAAAGCAAGCTGGTCGGCCGCCATCTCCAGAATTTGCCTCTGGTCCGGTGCATTAAATCTGCCCGGCTCACCGGACTTTAGACCCAAAACACCAACGGCCCCCCGCGGACAGGTCATCGGCACGTATATAGCATTAGCATCCGGCAACGTATCGGTTCCGGCGCCTGCTATCCGGCCATGCTCATATACCCACTGGGCAACGGCAATTTCTTTTTCCATACCGGCGAAACTGCTGGGTCGGCTGACCGCCGCTTTCATCCGGCCTGTTTCATCGGGCAGAAATATCGCCGTCTCGCTGGTTAAACTTTCCGATAATAACTGCTGGGCGACAGCCACGAGCTGATGGGTACCTGCGGTGGCGGCCAGCTTCCTGCTCAAACGATACAGGGCCTCCGTGCGCCACTGCCGCTGACGCAGCGTCTCCACCTGCCTGCGAACCCGAAACGCCAGCGTGCTAATCAGAATCGCAATGGTCAACATAACGGCGAAGGTGATGAAATACTCGGTGTCGGCAACATTGAAACTATAGTAGGGCGAAACGAGGAAGAAATCGAACGCCAGCACGCCAGCAACTGACGCCAGAATACCGGGCCCGAGCCCATATCTTGCGGTCACGAACACTACGCCCAGAATAAATACCATTGCCTGGTTTGTTTCGCTAAGGCCCGCCCTGCTTATCAGCTCGGCAATAACGGTGCTGATTGCAGTAATCACGATTGTCTTGACGTAAGACAGGTAATTAATTTGTCGCCGGCTGACGGGATATCTGGTCTTGCTTTCTTCGACGGGGTCTTTTTGGCCTCTAATCACATATACATCTATGTCACCGCTATGACGCAACACTTTACTTACGATGGAACTGCCTATTAATTCACGCCAGCGCGGCTCGCCGGTCTTGCCGATGATAATTTTCGTCACGCTTTTGGACTGAGCATACTTTACAATCTCCTCGGCCATATCTTCCCCGCCAAGCGTCGCTGTTTCCGCGCCAAGTTGCTCAGCCAAATTAAGGTTCCGGGCAAGTTTTTGACGAGCGGCATCACCCATAAAACGACCTGTATCCACATAGGCCGCTATCCAGGGCGCTCGCAGCGCCATTGCCATCCGTTTGGTAACCCGAATTAATCTCGCCGATGTCGGACTGGGACCGATACAAACAAGCAATCGCTCCCTGGTTGCCTCTATCCGGGCGCCTCCCGCTGTCTGAGCTTGCGCGCTCAAATGGTCGGCGGTTCGTCGCATAGCCAGTTCACGCAGGGCAGTCAGATTGGGCAGCTTGAAGAACTTCAGCATAGCCCGCTCGGCGTCAGCCGGGAAATATACCTTGCCCTCTTCGAACCGCTGCAATAAATCTTCCGGCGGCAGGTCCACCAGCTCAATCTCATCGGCCTTGTCAAAAACAGTATCAGGGATTGTCTCGCGGACCGCGATACCGGAAATCTTCGCCACAATATCATTCAAACTCTCTAAATGCTGAACGTTCAGCGTGGTATAGACGCTGATGCCGGCATCTAATAATTCTTCCACATCCTGCCATCGTTTTGTGTGTCGCAGGCCGGGGGCGTTGGTATGGGCAAACTCATCGACAATTATCACCGCCGGCTTGCGGACCAGCGTCGCATCAAGGTCGAACTCCTTCAACTTTATGCCTTTGTATTCCAACTCTTTGAGCGGGAGAATTTCCATCCCCAGCATAATCGCCTCGGTCTCAGGCCGTGCGTGCGGCTGAACATACCCGATAACAATATCCACATTTGCGCTGGCCTGCTCTCTCGCGGCCTCCAGCATCGAATAGGTCTTGCCGACACCCGCCGCATAGCCGAAAAATATCTTCAGCTTGCCGCCGGCCTTCGCCTTTTCCTCTTTGCGGATTTGCACAAGCAGCTCATCAGGATTTGGTCGCTGGTTAGCCATTCGTTATTAGTATTTCATCACGTCTGCCGAAGTAAACATCATCCGGCGTAACATTGCCCGGGACCTCATCTTACCGCCCGGAGTTATACCATGCAACAAAACGCGATACTTCTTTAACTCCTTATTTTACAGTGAATCTTTTTCGGGGTTGTCGATGCCGAGTTTCTTTTCGAGAAGTTTGATTGACTGCAAAATGATATAGGTCTCATCGTTTGTTCTTATGTCGGAAGCGATGTCGGCTTTTCTCAATAGTTCGGTTATTCTCTTTGATAAGTAGGAGACAGCATTAGAAACATAAAAGGGGAAATACCAGAAATAGCCAAAGGCCAAAATGATGCACAATGCAGCTGTTACGGACATATGGGTTTTTACGTTAGCAGACTGCTGTTTTGCTGTCAGATTTTTTCGGACAACAGCTTCCATGTTAAGGTCATTGATGCTGAGGATGGATTGTTTGAGTTTTTCATAACAAGGCAGAACTTCGTTAAAATACATTGAAGTAGTGCCTAAACCGTTTTTAACCTTATCGCAGAGGTTCATATAAACAGCATAATCGCGATTGAGCGTGTCAACGTAATCTTTTTCGTGAATTTCCGTTATGTTGTTATTTTCGGCTTTGAGGTTTTTTTCGAAATCGGTTCTGCCGGTTTCGAAAAGATGGGAATAATAATCGGATAATTTTTTGCTGTCGCCGGGATTGAATATAGTGCTGCTGATGGAAGTTCTGGTGTCGTCGAGTGCGGAGAGCATATTTTTTGAATAGACAATGGAATCATAATTGTTTTTGAGAATGCTGTCGGCTTCTTCGGACAGTTTGCCAACGTAATAAGAGCAGAAAAATGTGAGGGCAAAAATGACAGCGAACAGAAACCCCAAACCAATTGAAAGCTTTGTTTTAAGTACCATAACGCCTCCAAAATTTAATTAAGTCAAGATATAACCTGGCATTTCCCATGTTAAATGCGATACTTTTATATGTGAAACCCGGGCACATAATTCTCCGTTACAATTTTTCGAGCAGCTCATCAGGATTTGGTCGCTGGTTATCCATTCGTTATCTGCCTATTTGTTCTGCCCCTCGACTATGCTCGGGGCGGTGAGCTTGTCGAACCGAAGGTTGTCCAAAGCAAGATTAACCTCCAGAACATTGACCCGCGGCTCGCCAAGAATGCCAAGTTGCCTGTCCCGGGTATATTCAGCGATAAGTTTCCTGACTTCGGACTCGTCGATATTTCGCATTTTTGCGACGCGGGAAACCTGATATTCCGCCGCCGCGGGGCTTATGTCGGGGTCGAGGCCGCTGCCTGAAGCCGTTACCAAATCAACCGGAACCAATGGCTTACTCGCGGCATCCGCGGCCTTCAATTGCGTAATCCTGGCCTTGACGTTTTCGGTCAAAGCTGGATTAAGCGGCCCCAGGTTCGAGCCGGAAGAATTGGCGGCGTTATAAGGCATCGGCGATGTCGCGGAAGGTCTGGCCCAGAAATACTTCGGACTGCTGAATGATTGCCCGATAAGTGAAGACCCGACAGTTTTACCGTTGTCAATAAGCAAGCTGCCGTTGGCCTGACGCGGGAATACTAATTGAGCAACGCCGGTAACAATTACCGGGTAAATGACGCCTGTAATCACAGTGAATACCACTATACAGGCAACCGCTTGTCGCAGGATACGCATCATATTCTCACCTTCATCATTTAATCAAACTAAGTGCAAAATTACCAGCAGCATATCAATCAATTTGATTCCGATAAACGGGATAATTATTCCGCCGACGCCGTAAATGAGCAGGTTCTTTCTCAGCAATTGCGTCGCGGGCATCGGGCGATATTTCACTCCCTTCAGTGCAAGCGGAATCAGAAAGACGATAATAATCGCGTTAAAAATCACAGCAGATAAAATCGCGCTATTGGGCGTTGCAAGCCCCATCACGTTGAGCGTATTAAGCGACGGATAGGTCAGGGCAAACGCCGCCGGTATGATTGCGAAATACTTGGCCACGTCGTTGGCGATTGAGAAAGTCGTCAGCGCCCCGCGAGTCATCAGCGTTTGCTTGCCGATTTGAACGATATCGAGCAGCTTGGTCGGGTTGGAATCAAGGTCAACCATATTGCCCGCCTCTTTGGCCGCCTGCGTGCCTGTATTCATCGCAACCGCCACGTCCGCCTGGGCAAGTGCCGGCGCATCGTTGGTTCCGTCGCCTGTCATCGCCACTAAATGTCCCTGGGCCTGATATCTTCGAATCAGCTCGAGCTTTGCCTCCGGCGTGGCCTCCGCTAAAAAGTCGTCCACACCCGCCTCAGCGGCAATCGCGGCCGCGGTCATCGGGTTATCGCCGGTAATCATCACCGTCTTGATGCCCATTCTGCGCAAATCGCCGAACCGTTCCCTGATGCCGCCTTTGACAATGTCTTTGAGATGAATTACTCCTAACGCCTTGGTGCCGTCTGCCACAACTAAAGGCGTGCCTCCATTTTTAGCAACATTCTGGCCGGCCAGCCGGACTTTGTCCGGAATCACTCCGCCCTTGCTTTTGACAAATTGCTCAATCGCGTCCACCGCGCCCTTGCGAATCTGCCTGCTGTCGAGGTCCACGCCGCTCATTCGCGTCTGGGCGGAAAAAGGAACGAATTTGGCGCCTAATTTTTTAATGTCCCTTCCCCGCAGGTTGTATTGCTGCTTTGCGAGCACGACAATGCTTCTGCCTTCAGGGGTTTCATCCGCCAGCGACGCAAGCTGGGCGGCGTCGGCCAAATCCTCCATCGACACACCGTCCGCGGCGATAAATTCCGTTGCCTGGCGATTGCCCAACGTTATAGTTCCGGTTTTGTCTAACAGCAGCACATCCACGTCGCCTGCCGCCTCTACCGCCCGGCCGGACATAGCCACAACGTTGGCCTGGCTTAGCCGGCTCATCCCCGCTATTCCAATTGCCGAAAGCAATGCTCCTATGGTCGTCGGGGCAAGGCAAACCAGCAACGCCACCAGCACGGTAATCGTTACAACCTCGCCCTGATGCGCCTGCAGAACGCTGTAATATGAAAAAGGAAGCAAAGTCGCCGTAACCACTAAAAAAACAATAGTCAATGCCGCCAGCAGGATAGTCAATGCGATTTCGTTGGGCGTCTTTTGTCGTTTGGCCCCTTCGACCATCGCTATCATACGGTCTAAAAATGTATTGCCCGATTCCACAGTAACACGGATAACCAGCCAGTCCGAAAGAACGCGTGTTCCACCTGTAACGGCTGACCTGTCTCCGCCGCTTTCGCGAATGACCGGCGCGCTTTCACCTGTAACTGCGCTTTCATCCACCGAGGCCACACCTTCTATAACCTCTCCATCGATTGGAATAAATTCGCCCGCCTCAACCAGGACCACGTCGCCTATCTCCAGCAGCGACGCCAAAACCATCTCGAAAGAAGAGTCACGCCGAGGATTAGCGAGTTTTCTGGCAACCAGGTCCTTGCGGGCCTTTCTTAAACTGTCCGCCTGCGCCCTGCCGTGTCCTTCCGCCATCGCCTCGGCGAAATTGGCAAAGAGGACCGTAAACCACAGCCACAGCGAAACGCCCAGGATAAACCATGGGCCGGCTTCGCCTTTGCCGAAAACGGCCTGGACGAACAGGACGCTGGTCAGAACACTGCCGACGAGCACCACGAACATCACGGGATTGCGGAATTGCCTGCGTGGACTGAGCTTGCAGAACGAATCCAGGATAGCAGGCCGGACGATTGCCCAATCAAACATTTTTTTCCCTTTTGCAATACTACTCATATTTTCCTCAGCAAATTCTCCCAGTTAATATGTCTTAAAACTGCGTTCGATATTCCGACATCAACGCGGACAGTATCGCTTAAAACCTGAAATTAATGTCCAACTGGATGGTCCATAACATATCGCCGTTTAGGGTTTTGTCATTAAACCAGACAGGACCCACAAGAAGGCTGATATCCGGCGTAAAATAGGTATAAATTCCCAT
>Ga0116138_1001977_pt1 | contig 10903 bp, 13 predicted proteins | sample June2015DPH_20_1_2_FD_88971 | JGI IMG/M metagenome (GOLD analysis project Ga0116138, IMG submission 88971) | Peatland microbial communities from SPRUCE experiment site at the Marcell Experimental Forest, Minnesota, USA - June2015DPH_20_150 | ecosystem: Environmental > Terrestrial > Soil >... | reverse complement strand
TTCAATGGCGATTGGCTACACGCTTTCAACATTTTCCAGCGACATAGTTCAGAGCTTCGCGTTTTCAAGGCTTATTTCGACGCTTTTCTCGACGATACCGCCTGTTTACTACCCGATTACTTACATTCCGCTTCCGTACAGATATTTGGCCTATCTCTCTCCGACTACGTATGCAGCAGAGTTAGCTCAGAATGCTGGAGGGTATCTGCCGTTACCGCTTGCGACGATTGTTCTCGATTGGGGTGTCCTAATGGCTGTAGCAGTCGCACTCTTCATGATAGCGAAGAGCAAGGCACGGTGGAGGGAAGTTTAGTGATCAAAAAAACGATTGCATTAGTCCACCAATCTTCGAGCTTGTAAAGCGTGCGTTTTCAAAAAGCCTATTCTAGCACTGTGTCTAGTTTCTTTTGTTTTTGGGTTTCTTTTTTCATTAAGTCTTGAATTGCTTGACTAATTCCACCAGGGTAGGAGGGGTTGACGACTGTTCGCAAGAACTCTCTGACTAGGCTTTCAGGAATGTTGCATATTGTCACGTTCACAAACATGTCATCTTTGAACTTGCCGTTTTCCACGATATAGTTTATGAGTGGCCTATCCCTCATGTTTTGTAACTTCCTTGTTTTGTTGGCGAAGGCGTCATCTAAATGAAAACGCGAGTTTTGAAGGTTAAAAGGAGTTTGTCAATACGACATTCTTAGAAGTTGGAGAGACCAGAGTTAAAGTGAAGCTAGACTGTTCCTTATGCTCTCGCATCAAGGACTGCGTGCGGTAGGCGGGCGTGTTTTTTCCGGTTCTTTGCGCAGAATCTTCCTGACATTTTCTACCTGAAAGCCTAGACTTCGCAGCAGAGCGATCGAGGAGACGTTTTGTTCCGACGTTCCCAATATCACAGAGTCCATTCCTTTTTTGTATAGGAAATTCATCGCTCGAGCCGTGAGGGCTGAGGCGAGGTGTTTGTTCCGAAATTCGGGCAGAGTCGCTGCTGGACCTAGATAACCTCTGTTGAGATGCAGATATTTCATTGCGTCCGTGTCTGGCTTTGCCACGACAGTCGACACGATCCTCCCTTTGACCTCGGCGATCTGCACCCACTCCTCGGTGAATGGCGGGTCTTCGGCTTTCCAGTTTTCTATGTCTCCGCGTTCTAGTCTTTTCCATCCGAATCCTCTGTTCACAGCTTCAACGAACTGTTCTTCCCCATCGGCTCTCAAGCTTCGAAGTTTGGTGTCTTCGTCAACCTTTGGGATTGGTCTTAGGCCGTCGAGTTTTGCGGACATTCGCTGAAAGCCTGGTTGCAATATGTAGCCTCGTTTGGTCCAATCGGCTATTTTTGGGCTTCCTTCATCAATCATTATCAGAACAGCACTGGCTTTGCCATTCTTTTCCGCGGCGTTTACGAGCATGTTTTCAATGGCCTTCTGATTTTGTCCTTTGCTCGCGGCAAGCCAAGTAACGTGTTCTTCCGAGTTCTCGTGAGAGTGGGTTCCGATGAGGCCTAGCACCTTGCCGTTCTCTTCTGCAACAAGAAGCCTGAGACGGCGACTACGGATTTCGGACTGAACTCTGCCTTCGTCGAATGGAATGAACTCATCGTGATCTCTGTACTCATCATTCAACAAACTGACGATGGCGGGCAAATGCTTCTTGGCGAATTCTGTAATCTGGGCAGTCATATTCCCTTCAGCAGAAGCAGAAAGCGTCTATAAACTTTTGTGTAACGCACCATTTTGCGCTCTTGTCCGTCTACGCTTCGGCTCCGTGGAATGATTGCCCAATCAATCATGTTGGCGTGCGCTCGTGCATACAGGAATTAGGATTCTAGTTTTGTTTTCCTTTGTTGCTTCTGGTAGCGTTTTCGTATTTTTTCTGCAACCTTGCCGTCTTCTACTATCAGGGCGCCTTGATAGCCGCAGTCAAGGCATTTCCAGATGGAGGGGCGGTAGAAGATGAGGAAATTGATGTTTGTTGAACCGCATTTTGGGCAGAACTTCATTCTCGCCAAGATTTCTTCTTGTTCTTTGGATCTAGCTATCGACTTTTTGAGGCTCCACTTCTCTTTCAATATGTCGCCAAACTCGGTGAAATTGAACCCTTTTGCTTCTTCGCCGCATAGTGGGCAATGCTGTCCAGGCTCGAGCTTCTTGTCATACGTGCATTTTGGGTTCGGACAAGTCCATGAAGGCATCATAACGCCCCATTAAACAAACCAACCACGAAAGATAAAACTTGTTGCAGAATTTCACTCACTCAAGATAAGCCCTAATGTATTTGCTCAATATCTCTTTTGGCGACTTGGACAAAACTCCAAGAAAGCGCGCGCGACAACCTAGCACGCTATGCCAACAAAGTATAAGTTGACAGCTCTAAGCATATGTTATCGTGAAATAGTTGCCTCTGTCTTACGTCTGCCGCACCTGTGGTAAGATATACTCTTCGGAAGAGTACAAGAACAATCGTTTTTGTAGCGACTGTGGGACATTCTTGATGCCCAAGAGTAAGGCTTCGGGGCTTCTCAGAAGAAGCGGCTACAGTCTGAAGTCCAAGGTTCCGAAGAGCGGCGTGCTGCCTGAAAACTATGAGATGCGAAGGGGTCAGATGGAGTTCGTTCAGGAGGCCGCAAAAGCTGTTAAGAGCAGGGAGATTTTTGTTGGGAGCGCTCCTTGTGGAATCGGCAAATCCCTTGCGTCGCTGCTTGCGATTTTGCCTGAGCTCGGGGAAAACAGGCTGATGATTTGTTTCCGAACCAGGAGCCAGCTGCACATATACCTCAAGGAGCTGAGGGCGCTCTCGAGAGATCTTTACTGTGTTTCCTTCTTCAGCAAACAAGACATGTGTCCGTTGAAGACAAGGGGCGATCTGTCGTATTTTGACTTTTTCGAAGAGTGCAAGAGACTGAAAGAGAACTGCGAATCTTCCGCTAAGCCCTATTGTAAATTCTACATGAGCATTCTGAGAGGGAGAAGAGAGACGGAAGATTTGGCTCTGGATTGTGCGCGAAGAGTCCTTGCGCCGGAAGAATCGGTCGAGTTCATGTCCAGAAGAGGATTCTGCGCCTACGAAGCCTTGAAGAGGGTTCTGCCCAAGGCGAACGTTTTTCTCGGAACGTACCACTACGCCTTCGATCCCGCGATTAGGGAGTCGATACTGAAGAGCTTCGGAGTCGGCCTTTCCAAGGTCTTCTTGATCGTTGATGAGGCTCACAACCTGCCAACCTTCGCCAGAGAATTGCTTTCCGACCAGTTGACGGAGGGCACGGTTGAAAGAGCCTTGAAAGAAACTGAGACTTTCGAACATGAATCGTCTGGATCAGTCAAGGAGCATCTGCGAGTTCTCATAAAAGAGGTTTTTCAACGTGCGCAATCCATTTTGAAGGCTGAAGATCTGAGGCTGCTTAACCCTCAAGAACTCGGCGATTTGTTTGTGGCTAACAATGGTGCGTCGGGTCCTGAAGTTGCGGGCCTCCTTCAGGAATATGGGGAATACGTGAAAAAGAAGCGGCTTGAGTCTGGTTCCGAGAGGATTTCGAGCTACAACTATCGAATCGGCACGTTCATGGAGAGCTTTTTCAGCAATGTTGGGTCAAAACATGTGCATCTGCTTGAAAGAGATCGGAATCGTCGGGTTGCTTTGGAGGTCAGAAGCTTCGACGGAAGAGAAATCGTCGATCCAGTTCTGAGACAAGCAAGAGGAGCAGTTCTCATGAGCGGTTTTCTGTCTCCGCTAACCGTCTACAGAGATCTGATGCTCTACAGCTCGGACAATGTTTGTCTGAAAGAGTTTGACTCTCCCTTTCCGAGGGAGAACAGGCTCATACTGGCAGCTGAGGACGTGTCGTCAGAGTTTAAGAAGAGAACGGACGTGATGCTTGAAAAATGGAAGAGCTACGTTGAAGCCATTTCGCGGGCTACACCGGGCAATTTGGCGTTTTTCTTCACGAGCTACGGGCTGATGCATGAAGTTGCAAGGCTGATTAAGACGAATAGAAGGATGATTATGGAGGAGCAGGGCACGAGAAGAAATGAGGTGATTGAGAAGCTGAGAAGCTCGTCTAACAATATTCTTTATGGAGTCATGGGGGCCAAACTGAGTGAAGGAATGGACTACCCTGGCAACGTGCTCAAGTGCGTCGTGACTATGGGATTGCCGTTGGCAACATGGAACGTCTATGAAGAATCGCTCATCGATTATCTTGAACAGCAGTTTCCGGGGAAAGGGAGAACCTACGCATATTTTGCTCCAGCTATACTGCGACTCGTTCAGGCTTGCGGGCGCGTTCACAGGTCAGCAGAAGACAGAGGATGCATAGCGATGCTGGACGAACGCGTCACCCAGCCTCACATCAAACGACAACTTCCAGGCTACTATCAAAAAGAGATGATAACCGTGCGAAATCCATCTGAATGTGGCGAAAAAATGGAGAGTTTCTGGCACTCCCCTCGCAGGCTTTGAAAATCTCGCTCGTACGCAATCTTCCTTCGCGCGTTCTTGATTTTACCGAGACATGCGCAGCGCGCGCTTATGCTTTTAATGTATCACTTCAGAGCCTTCTTGATTACTTCGGCCGAGAACGGTTTTCCGTGTGCGGGATAGACTGTTGTTGCCCCAAGTTCCAGTAATTTCCTCCAGCTTTCTTTGACTTTACCGCTGTCTTCAGCAACGGTGGGTAGCCCTGGGCCAAGCCTGAATGGAAGCTTGTTCATTGCAAGGTCTCCCACAAAAGCCTCTCCAGAATCCAATAGCACGCTAACTGAACCCATGGTATGCCCAGGAGTGTAGACAATTCTTCCAGAAATTCCATACTCCTTCAAAGACAGACCATCATCTTCGACAACTAGTTCAACTTCAGCGGATGGAATCTCGCCATAAAACCATGTGACAACTCGACCGAGCATTTTTCTGCCTATCCACCCTCCAGGCGTATGCATCTTTTTCCATTCTCCAGTTTCAAGACAATCCTTTGCCAGTCGGTGCATTGCAATCTTCGCCTTTGTGGGTTCTTTGATGTCTCTGGCAGAGCCAATGTGGTCTGGATGCCCATCAGTTATGACAATCAACTTGATGTTCTCAGGGTTCAATGAGATTTCCTTCATCGCTTTGATTAAATCCATTTTCTTATTAGGTGGTCCACCGTCAATCATTATCACGCCTTGTTCTCGAATTATGTAGCAGTCGTTGAACCCAAGAGAAAAAGGAAAAATCTCTGTCCTCATCTGAGCGACTCACCCCGCGACTCGAGCGCGCGCAGTCGTATTGTCCTCTATCGTGTTGTGAGTCCATAATGTAATTCACAAACCCCTGCTTAACGATTGTACCAAAATTCTCTTCGATGAGCAAGGCGTAGGCGACGAGTTGGTACTTGTGGTCCATGCAAACTGGGCCATCGTCAGAGCTCATGTTCTTGTACTCCACAGGAACAAACTCGCCCTTCGCGGTTTTGATTATGCAGTCAACGTTACCCTGCAACCCCAACTCACCAGAACTCAACGTTGTAAACAAAAACTTCTCGGCACCAACAAACTCAGGCGAATAGTAGACTGCGTCTTTTCTCCTGAGCTCTTTAGCAACATAATCTTCATGCAATTCTTTACTATCCTCTTGCTGAGAACCAAAAACTGGCGCCGCATGCAAAACTCTATCAAAATAAACCAACCGGGGACAATAAACGTAATGCTTGATATCAGTAACAGAGACAAAAGACTCAGCAATATCTGAAACAGGCAACCGCTGTTGCCGCTTCAACCATTCATCCCTAAACTTGCCCAACGTTTAAAACCCTTACAGTTTCTCTAAGGCTTCCATAATCTTCGCGTAGCTCTCCACGCTACAATGCCAACCCGCAGAAACCATGTCATTAACAGCTTGCTTAGCCTTCGCTTTCGAAATAAGCCCTTCACAGACAGCCTGCATCAAAACATAAGGCGAACCAACATAATCAACACCATAAACCTTCGCAGTCTTCCTCGCCACCTCATCATCAATCACCGCGATTCCTGAACGTTCACGAGCGATAGTTAAAACCTCAGCATCCGCCAAGTGAAGCCCATGCGTCTCCAACAACCTCGCCAAAAACTTCTTATCCATAGGTTCGCAAACTTTGAAAACTCCATTCACAAACAGCGTATCCAAAACAATCGCATCAGGAATGCCTCTGCGCTTGCCTTCATCAACAACCTCTCTCTTAACAACTGGCGACGTCAACTTTTCACCCTGCAACCCCTCAAAAACCCTGCTGAGCCCAGCCTTCGTTAAGTAAATCAGGGGCGTCGAATTGAAAACTGGCGGTTTCACTTGCACTTCGCCGCCGACGCTTCACTAAACTCCCGTTCAACTTCTTCAGGCGTGTAGCGGACCCACTCGACGTTGCGCTGCTTCACCAAGTCAGCAAACTCCCATAAAGAGAGTCTTGCAGTCTCGGCCGCCTTCGCAAAGGTCACTTTACCTTTCTGCAAGAGTTCCAGCGCGGTCTGCTTGCGCCATTCCGCTATGCCGATTTCAAGAAGGTTCCTCACTACTGTTGCTTTATCGAGCTTTTCTTCTTCAATGATTTCGCGAATTTCTTTTTCCACTTCTGCAGGCACTCTTACAGCCAAAGGCTTAAGCGTCAACACAACCACCGTATACAATAGATACCAAATGCATACATAAACGTTTTGCACCGACTGTCAAGCAATACACCATTAAAAATACGCAATCTTGTCTTTCTCCTCCTTGAACTGGTACTTCTTCGGCTTGCCTACCTCTTTTTTTCCCTTCAAGCAACTGTCGCACATAGAGAAAAGCAGAACGTTCTCAACCAGATCCTTAATCAGATTCTTTAAGTCCACAAGCAAACTGTTCAACTCATCCCGCCGAAGATCCCCCATGAACCCACTGTACTGAATCCGCTGCAACCCATAATCCTTAAGCGTCTCAGCAACAAGTGCCCGCAAATTATCATCCGAAACATCATAAATCACAACATACCGCAAAAACAATCACCTGACAACCGCACACACAAAAAAAGAATTCTCTTTTTATCATACAGCTACCATCCTAGACAGAAGGGCACATACTCTGCTTCCTTCAAGAGAAAACGCACCACACAATGTGCCTGCAAATAAATAAAGCTCTTCAACGATCCTTTCTGACCGTTGAACATCACCTCACTGTCCAAACGCTCCTGAAAACTAGCCAACAAAACCTTAACCACATCCTTACTCAAGACTCGGCCTTCCTCAACAGCTTCCGTAGCCAAAATTTCGTTAGGTTTTATGATGCTTCTTGTGATCAGCCCCACCAAGGTCCGATCGACAAGCTGTTGGCGAAATTCCTCCATCAAATCCAAGACAAGAGAAGGCTTTCCAGATCTATCAGCATGTAAATATCCAGCATAGAAATCCAGCCCAGCATAGCTCACAGCCTTCCAAACCTCAGGAAAAAGAATCGTCTGATAACCAAAATTCAACATCGCATTAAAAGAATCACGAGCGCCACGAGTCTCCCGCGCGCGCTTTCCATGCCTTTCTTCACTTTAACTCTTCTCTCTCCCCTTTCATGGACGTACTTTTCTGGCTAACAGTTAAAAGTGTAGGGAAGCCCGTGTCTTAATCCCTGTTAACTCGAGGAAGTGAATGGTTTTGGCGCAAAGTACCCTAATCAAGCCGCTTCCATCTCAAGCCTTGCTATCGTTCAACATGCAGAACATAGACAGTCTGTTCCCAGGGTTCATGATGGGCGATTTCGCCGTGATGTACGGCCTGCCACACGTCTTGACGTTGTCTTCGCTTCTGGCTGTTAGGGCTTGTCTGCCCTGCCAGTTGGGCGGCTTGGGATCAAGCGTCGTGTTCGTGGACGGCGGAAACACGTTCAGGCTGTACAGGGTTTCGCGGCTGGCTAGGCTGCACCATCTCAGGCCGAAGGATATCCTTAAGCGATTCTTTATCTCAAGAGCGTTCACAATGCACCAGATGACTTCGCTAATCCTCGACGGCCTCGAAGAAGCCATCGACAAGTATGAGGCGAAATTCGTGATCATATCGGATTTTCAAGGACTATACCTCGACAAGGACATTAAGCCGGACGAGAGCAGAGAGGTTTTCAGTCAGGTCTGCGCTCACGTTTCCGAGTTTGCCGAGAAGAAAGGCACAATAGTGCTTGCCACTTGCTTGCCGCACCCCTATTCTAGGCGCCGTGCTTTCTTGCACGCAGTTGCTTGCGCAAGATCGAACGTCACGATATCGGTGACGAACAAGCGGACGTACCCGTTTGGCAAGCAGTTTGCTCTCGAGAAGCATTCGTTGTTCAAGCTTGGACGTGTTGATTTTCCATGTGAGAATTTGACTTTGGACGATTTCGTGAGAGGTGGTGTGTGATGGGGAAAACGGTTGAATCGTACCGGATTGCTTTAGACACGGAGATTCGGACTTGGAACGGGTTTGCCAAGGCCTTGCGCAGTGATGACAGAGAGGCGTTTGAACGGATGACTGACGCGTGCAGGAATCACGCTTCGGCTGGAAGCAACGCTACGCGGCCCGAGGTGTTCGAGTCGATGGTCATGTGCATCCTGCTGGAACAGCAGAAGACTCTAATGCGTCTGGAGAAGGAACTCGTTGCAGTCAAACAGAAGCCAGCTCAACCCTGATCATGTGAGGGGCTGGGTACTCGACGTATACCCTTCCAAACTGGGAGAGTTTGCGGTTTGGATTATAAGTGAAAACGGAGAACGCCTGCGATTCACGGACAGTTTCAAGCCCACAATCTACGTTTCAGGAAAAGAGGAAGGCTTGGAGAGGCTTGCCGCTCAGCTTCCGTACGACGGGGCGGTTGTTTCTTGGGATTTTGTTCGAAGGCGTGCGAAGGCAACTGACGTCGAAGAGTCCAACGTTCTCGAAGTGGTTCTCGAAGACTGCAGAAGACTGTCTTCGTTCACTCGTCGAGTGTTGAAGTCTGGAAGGTACCTGCAGTACGAGGTTTTTAACTGTGATTTGAAGCATGAGCAGCTGTACTTTTACGATCGTGACGTTTTTCCGTTGGCGCTCGTTGACGTCAAGTCTGAGAGCGGCCGATTGAAGTATGGCCTGCTTGATTCGGCTGAAAGCGTGGATTACGCGATTCCGCCTTTGAGAATCTCGCGAATCGACGTGGAAGTTGCCAAGCAGGGCAAGATTGCCAAGACAAGCGATCCCGTAAGCAGAATCACGGTGAGCCAAGGCGGTGGCGGAGAAGTCGTCGATTCGGGCGACGAGGAGTACAAGTTGCTTCGATTCGTGCAGGTGATTAAAGAGCTTGATCCAGATATTATTGTTACGAAGGGTGGAGATTCGTATCTTTTCGTCTACCTTGTTCGGAGGGCGGTGATTAACGGGGTTGTGGATAAGCTTGTTTTGGGTCGGGAAGGCACGCCGCTTGTTGCTAGGAAGGTTCGTGGAAGGACTTTCTTCTCTTATGGTCGCACTTTTTACAGGGCTCCGATGAGGCGTTTGTATGGTAGGGTTCACGTTGACGAGAGGAACACGTTTATCCTGGCCGAGTGTGGGCTGGACGGGTTGTTTGAGATTGCGCGGACTTGCAGGGTTTCGCTGCACACGGCTGCGCGTTCGTCGATAGGTTCGAGCATGTCTTCGATTCAGTTTTATCAGGCTATGAAGGATGGCGTGTTGATTCCGAGGAACAAGAGTATTCCTGAGGCGTTCAAGTCTGCTTTTGAGCTGCTCGTCGGGGATAAGGGTGGCTTCGTCTATGAGCCGGAGGTGGGCGTGCATGACGATGTTGGGGAGGTTGACTTTGCTTCTATGTACCCGACGGTGATGGTTAACAACAACATCTCTGCCGAAACGGTGCTGTGTAAGTGCTGTCCAGACTCGAAGCTTCGCATTCCAGAACTGGGCTACAACATCTGCGAGAAAAAAGTGGGAATCGTTCCGAAGGCTCTGAAGCCCGTGATCGCGAAGAGGCTGCTCTACAAGAGGCTGAAGTCGGAGGCTGAGGATGAAAGGCTGAGGGAGGTTTACGACAATCGGCAGACGGCTCTGAAGTGGATTCTCGTCACGTGCTTCGGCTACCTGGGCTACAGAAACGCACGGTTTGGCACTGTGGACGGGCACATAGGCGTCTGCGCTTTCGGCAGAGAAGCCTTTCTGAGAGCGTCAAGAATAGCCGAAGAAAAGGGATTCAGGATTGTTCACGGCATTGTTGATTCGCTTTGGCTCAAGAAGAGAGGAGCAACGGATGAGGAGTATCAGGAATTGTGCAGCCGGGTACGCGAGGAGACGAGGATTCCGCTGAGTTTTGAGGGTCGGTATAACTGGATTGTTTTTCTTCCGTCTAGAATGCATCCGAACGTGGGTGTTTTGAACCGTTACTACGGAGTGATGGAGAGCGGCAAAATCAAGGTAAGAGGTCTGGAGGTTAGAAGAAGAGACACTCCCCCATTTGTGTGCAGTGCTCAGACCAGAATGTTGGAAGTGCTTGCAGAGGCCAAAAACTCGAAAGAATTTGTCGAGAAGATTCCTGACGCTTTGAAGGAGCTGAAAGAGTACAGGCAGAAGCTTCTGGACGGCGAGGTTTCAGTCTGGGATCTGATAATAACAAAACACTTGTCGAAGGATCCGAAGAGCTACAAGCAACGGGTCAGCCAAGTCATCGCAGCCGAACAACTAATCAAAGAAGGAGCTGAGGTTGCGGCAGGAAAGAACGTCAGGTTCCTCTTCACGAGCGCCAAAAACAAACGTCACGAAAGAAGAGTTCTGGCAGAAGAGCTAATAGAGAAGAATACGGACTCGGACACCAAGAAGTACCTGCTTCTTCTCTACACATCAGCAGCCAACATGCTCAGTCCCTTCGGCTACTCCGTTAAAACCATTTATGATGCAGTCAAAGGACAAAGACAAATCAGATTGGCATCACAGTAACGCAAACAGTCAAT
>Ga0116138_1001976_pt1 | contig 10904 bp, 9 predicted proteins | sample June2015DPH_20_1_2_FD_88971 | JGI IMG/M metagenome (GOLD analysis project Ga0116138, IMG submission 88971) | Peatland microbial communities from SPRUCE experiment site at the Marcell Experimental Forest, Minnesota, USA - June2015DPH_20_150 | ecosystem: Environmental > Terrestrial > Soil >... | reverse complement strand
GTGGGGCATATTCTTGAAAGGGCTTTCATGAAGGCTGTTAACACGGGCAGAAGAGTTCGCACTGAGACCGGGATCGATGAGGGTTCCCTTTCGGTGAGTTCAGCGGCTGTGGACCTTGCCGCGAAAGAGTTTGGAGGTCTTAGGGGCTCTAGGGTTCTTGTCGTAGGCGCGGGGGAAGCTGCTGGTATTGCGGCGGAGACTCTTCGGAGGAGAGGCGTAGTCGACATTGTGGTTGCGAACAGGACCTTTGAGAAGGGGGCTGAGTTGGCTTCGAAGGTTTCTGGCAGAGCCGTAAAGCTTGGTGATGTTTATGATGTTGTTCCTGAAGTGGATGTGGTTATTTTGGCGGTTTCGGTGGACAAGCCGATTTTTGTTGCAAGTCGTATGCGAAAGGCGTTGGCTAAGGCTGGTGGTTCCAAGCGTTTGTGCGTGATTGATATTTCGCAGCCTAGGGCCGTGGAGGAAGCAGTAGGCTCAGTTTCGGGGGTTGTGCTTAGGAATATTGATGATCTCAGGGGCGTGGTTGAGGAGAGTGTTCGGAGGCGACGTGCTGAGGCTGAGAAGGCAAGGTTGCTTGTTCTTGAGGAGCTGGAGAGGTTTGAGGGGGAGCTCTCATGGATTCTTGTTGAGCCTTTGGTTTCCGAGATTTTTAGAAGGTTGGAGGACGTGAGGCGGAGGGAGTTTGAGAGGGCTGTGAGGAAGATGGCGGAGTCTGATGGGAAGAAGCTGATGGTCTTGGAGAGGTTTTCCAAAGAGCTTGTTGAAAGGATAATGCAGGTTCCAACTGAGCAGCTTAAGAAATCGGCTCTCGAAGGCAAGGGTGAACTGCTCTCGGCTGCTGGAAGGTTATTCAAGATAAAAGGCGAAAAGGGTTGATGTGATGTCCAAGTCTCAGAGGCTTTTCGAGAGGGCGCAGAAGCTGATTCCCGGCGGAGTGAACAGTCCAGTCAGGGCTTTTTCGCCTTACCCGTTTTTCACCCGGTCTGCGAGGAGGTCGAAGCTGTTTGACGTTGATGGGAAAGAGTACATTGACTACTGTTTAGGCTATGGGCCGTTGATTCTGGGTCACGCTTATCCAAACGTCATTGAAGCCGTGAAAGCGCAGCTTGAGTATGGAACCTTGTTCGGCACTCCGTCTGAGCAGGAGGTGGAGCTGGCGGAATTAATCTGCGGGCTGGTGCCTTCGGCGGAGATGGTTCGTCTGGTGAGCACGGGTGCAGAAGCGACGATGGCCGCGATTAGGTTGGCTAGGGGTTTCACGGGTAGGAAGAAGATCATTAAGTTTGAGGGTTGCTATCATGGGGCGCATGATTCGGTGCTTGTGAAGGCTGGTTCTGGTGCGATGACGTTTGGGATGCCTGATTCGCTTGGGGTTCCTGAGGAGACGGCTCGGAACACGGTTGTTGTGCCTTATAATGATGTTGAAGCGTTTGAGAATACAGTGAAGAAGGAGCGGTCGGAGCTTGCGGCAGTTATTGTTGAGCCTGTTATGGGTAATGTAGGCGTGGTCGCGCCGAAGGAGGGGTTTTTGGAGGTTTTGCGGGAGTCTACTGAGCGATACGGTGTTGTGTTGATTTTTGATGAGGTGATCACGGGTTTCAGGCTGGGTTTAGGCGGGGCTCAAGAGTTTTATGGGGTGAAGCCGGACTTGACGACGTTGGGCAAGATCTTAGGCGGTGGTTTTCCTTTGGCTGCTTTTGCTGGTCGTGAGGATCTGATGCGGCTGATTGCTCCTTCTGGAAGGGTGTATCAGGCGGGCACGTTTAGTGGTAATCCGGTTAGTGTCTCGGCTGGTTTGGCTACGCTGAGGGTTCTGCGGGGCAGTAAGGGCTTCTATTCTGAGTTGGAGAAGAAGTGTGTGAAGCTTGTCTTGGGCCTGGAGTGTGTGGCGGGTGATTTGGGTTTGAGGGTGCAGGTTAATCGTGTGGGTTCGATGTTTCAGTTGTTCCTTGCGCAAGAGCCTGTTTATGATTATGCGAGTGCGAAGAAGTCTGACAGCAAGAGGTTTATGCTTATGCACAAGAGGCTGTTGGAGCTTGGCGTATTTGTTGCTCCTTCTCAGTTTGAAACGTGTTTTCTCTCGAGTGCGCATTCGATGGTGGATATCGATAAGACGGTTGATGCTTTTAGGGATTCTTTGTCGTATGCTATGCGTTGTGAAGGCTTAGAGGGTTGACCTGCGGTTTTGGGTTGAAAACACTGCATAAACGCACCTCCCCCCTCCTAGGCCGGTTTCTCGGGTCTTCGGATGTGAAATCCCGCGTGTGCTCATTGCAGGACTGGACATACCCAACGGTTGGGCTGAAAACACGCGAACTGTTGATACCCCCCTCCTAGGCCGTTTTTTCCGATCTTGGGCTGAGCGGCTTACCCGTTCGATGAGGGCCAATGAATGTTGGGTTGAAACCACGTGGACAGAGAGAGACGGCCCCTCCTCCCTCCCCTAGTCGGTTTTTCTGATCTTGATTTTCATTGTTTGTCTGTGTAGGTTTAGGAAAGCTAACTTGCGTTATCTGTATTTTGGGATGTTGTGACATCCGAACATTTGACCTCCCCCCTATTAGGTCGGTTTTTTGGTTTGGGTGTTCTTGAACGTTTTATGTAATTTGTGGTTGACTGGGGCTTGGGTTTAGCCTTTGATGATCTTGGGGTTGAATTTGGTGAGGTTCAAGTGTGCACGTGCTCTGGTCACTGGCGGAGCAGGTTTGGTAGGCGGTCGCATCGTTGTTCGTTGCAGTTCGGCGCAGCAAGGAGTCGTCGTGTTTGATATATTGTTAGGCTTGGAATAACCTTCTATTGACGGTTTCTGGTATTGTTGGAGTTGAATGCGTTGAGCGGCCGAAAGAGGTACGGTGTGACTCTGGTTGAGAATTGCGTTCGTAGATGTGGATATGTCTCTGAGAACTGGATCGAGGCGTTTTACTTGTGAGGTGGCCAGTCAACTTCAGGCTATGGGGCATGAAGTTGGAATCTTCACGTCTAGATTGAATACCCAGAAATGTTTCAGAAAGTGCCTATCTCTTCCTGTTGAGGTCGCTTCGAGTCGAAGTTCTTCCAAAGAGGAAAGCGCGAATTCGCTGAAGAGGGCGATCAGGAAGAGCGGAAAAAATGCGATAATCAATCTTGCTGAGCATTTTGGTTATGATATGATGGAGACCGATTTCGCTCTGAAGACGAGCGAAAAGATTGCGAGCATGGGATACGAAGCGGTTCTTTTTCAGTACCATGGGGAACATTGGCTTTTTCCAGTCTTCTATCACTTGAACCATGCGAAAGGCGCCGTGTATCTTAACATGGTTCCTCCGAGGCCTCGCCCGGAGGCTTTGCCTTTTCAGGAGTCGACTCTGGAACGAAGGATCGTGGACAGGCTGGTCAGTCTGCCTTTTGTCCGTAGGTTTGAGAAGGCAAGCCTCAGAAACGTGGGTTTGTTCATGACTCCGAGCGAGTTCCAGCTTCATCAAGCGATGGTGCAGGGTGTGGTTGGGCAAAAAAGGGCTGCTGTTGTTCCGTTGGGGGTTGATCATTCCGAGTTTTGTCCGTCGGGTGAAGAGGAGCCTTTTGCGCTTTATGTGGGGCGGATTCATCCTCATAAGTCTTTGGAACTGGCGATGATGTCTATGAAGAACATGAATTCGGACTATTCGCTGGTGGTTGCGGGAGATGTTGACGATGGTGACGTTCAGTATGTGGAGAGGCTTCTGAGTTTGGCTGAGGATTTGAAAATCTCGGAGCGGTTTGTACTGATTTTGCGTCCGTCAGAAGCGCAGATTGTTAGGTTGATGCAGTGTTGTTCGGTTTTTCTTTTTCCTAGTACGATAGATACTTTTGGGCTGGTGGTTCTTGAGGCTATGGCCTGTGGCAAGCCGGTTGTGGCATGTAATGGGGGTGGGGTTCCTGAGATAGTGGGTGATTCTGGTTTCTTGCTTGAGCCAAGGAGCGATCTTTGGCATGAGGCTGTGGCTAAGTTGCTGTCTGATCCTGGGCTCAGACGTCAGATGGGTCGGAAGGCATTAGTAAGATCTAGCGCTTTCTCTTGGGGAAAGACTGCGAAGCGATTCCTCGCCAGTTTGGATGGCATGCCGGCGCCGAATTAGGATGTGAGTTTTCGTGAAAGTGTTGCTTTGTTCCCAATTTTACGGTGACGGCGGTCGAGTTTTTCCTGCTGGGATATGTTTTCCCATAGGATTGGCATACATTGCATCAGTTCTCGATGATCATGATGTGAGGGTTTTTGATGCGAACGTGGTTGACGATCCCCCAGGAAAACTTTCGAAGTTGCTTGAAAGTGACGTGCCTGACATGGTCGGCATATCCTTGAGGAATGTCGATTTGTTGGATCCGCCCAATAACGACGTGAATTTCTACGGCCGCTTCAAAGCGATGATACGTCTCATCAGGGAAAAGGCTCCGTCTGCTAAGTTGGTCGTTGGCGGAGCGGGGTTTTCGATCTTTGCGGAACAGTTAATGGCCGAGAACAAGGAGATCGATTATGGTGTGGTTTCTAACGGTGAGATTGCGATAAGGGATCTCTTGAAGAATCTGGATCATCCTGAGAGAGTGAAGAACGTTTTCTTTCGAAGGGGGAAGCGGGTCGTTTTCTCGGGGGAAGGCGAGTTGACTGATTTTGACAGTTTGCCTGCTCCTTCGAGGCGCCTATTTGACATGTCTGAGTACCGGAAGACGCCCTTTTCGGTGGGTGTTCAGTCGAGGCGCGGCTGTGCGTTCAGGTGCATGTACTGTCCGGACCCCTTCTTGGGTGGGTACAAGTTGCGGGTGAGGTCTCCGAAGAGCGTTGTGGACGAAGTGGAAGCATTGGTGAATGATTATGGTGTTGAGTCTTTCTTTTTTGTTGATCCGATTTTCAATTATCCCACTGAGAATGCACGTGAAATATGCCGAGAGATGCGCAGGAGAGAATTGGACGTAGAATGGAATGCTTACTTTCGTGAAGATCTGTTGAACTCAGACTTTGTTACGGAAGCTGAAGACGCAGGTTGCAGGATCTTCGAATTTCACACTGATGGTGCCAGCGACCAAGCTTTGAGCCTGCTGAACAAGAATATGCGAGTCAAGGACATAGAGAAGACTATGGATCTGACTCGGTTTATGGAACGTGCAGGCGTGGGCTACAATTTCTTTTACGATCTGCCGAGCGGCAACGTTGAAAACATGCTGGCTCTCGCGAGTATGACAGGAAAAATCGTGTCTAAATGCAGAGAAAAACTTGCATACTTGACGCTGGACAGAATGCGCATTTATCCTCACACGGTGCTGTATGACCTTGCCTTGAAAGAGGGCAAGATTAGCAGGGGTACTAGTCTGTTGAATTCATTTTATTATACGTCTTCGATGTCGAAGATTCAAGAACTGTGCACGGAGCCCATGAAGACACTGTCCTACCTTCTAGCCAGCAAGAATTTTAAGGCGCGCCAGAAGCCATGCAGTTTTTGCTCTTGAGCAGCACGCTGGTTTCTAACTGAGTCTTGTTTGATGGAGCTAGGACTGGTTTCCAGAGCATGTTTGCGATAAGTTTCCTGGCTTGAGGAGCAAAGATTATGCCGAACCAGTTTTTGCTTACTTTTGATGTTGAGGATTTCATCAATGTTGAATCTTTGAGGGCCTTGAGCTCTATATTGAACTTGCTTGAGAAGTACGGTCTGAAAGCCGTTTTTTTTATAACCGGGCATATGGCCGAGAAACTTGCACTTCACCCGGAAATCACGCGTTCATTGATGGTTCATGAAATCGGATTTCATTCATCAGCACATTCGGTTCACCCGACGATTTTCGAGTACTGTGATGTTGAGAGGTATGAAGATGCCTATTACGCGTCGGTCAAGAGGGAGACATCTCACGTCGATCCATTGTCGGGGAAAATTGAGGAGGAAGGAGGGATTCTTGCACTTGGAAAGTTGTTTCCAAATAAGAACATACGCGCATATAGAGCACCAGGTTGTTGCTGTCCGCCGCCTAATCTAGAGGCGATGGCTGGATTGGGAATAAGATATGATTTTTCTTGGAGTGTTTCAAATGGTCTTGTTAATTACAAGGGGATTACTTTTTATCCCAAACCGATTTTTCGTGACTGTGACAATGCTCTTTTGGGAAGTGACGTTCAAATCATCAGCTGGTCGAGGCTGATCTGGTCGATCTTGACGCGAGAGATGACTGTTCTCGATTTTCATCCGCAGAGTCTTGTAGAAAAGGGCTTCTGGGATAGTGCATATCACATGGGTAACCCTCTGCAACTGAAAAGAACTTTGCTGAGGGATTCTAAGGAAATCCAGAGCAAGCTGGCGAAGTTGGAAGTGCTGCTGAAGAGGGTTCACAACTTGGAGAAAGTGGGAGTAATAGAGACTTCGCCAAACCTGATGAAATCAAAAACGTGTCTTGACACCACGAAGCTCGACATCGATGAGCTTGCAGACGATTTTTCTTATTGGCCTAAGACGTTTTTTGGTTACGAGCCGAAGTATCTTCGTTCTCAACTGTTAGAATTCTTTGAGCTTGACTAATAGGTGTAGGATCAAACTTGATTTCTGTTGTTATTCCAGCGCTGAACAGTGCAGCCACGATTTCAGGCACTCTTTCATCTGTTTTCTCGAATGAAACTGGTGGCGAAACGTTCGAGGTTCTTCTTGTTGATAATGGAAGCCGGGATGAAACGGTTGACATAGCGCGAAGGTTTCCTGTGAAGATATTCCACTGCGTAAGGAAAGGCATAGGGCCTCCGAGAAACTTGGGAATTCAGAAAGCCAAAGGCAATATTGTCATCTTCACGGACTCAGATTGCATAGTCGAAAAAGACTGGATCAAAAAGATATTCACTTTCTTCAACCTGCACCCGGAAGCTGATGGAGTCGGCGGACTAGTCTTCCCCTACGCTCAGAGTCAAAATAGAATTCAGGAATTGACGGGAAGGATCTTTGTTGAAGACCAAGGCTATCCCAGAGGCATCAAAAAAATTCAACTTGGTTCCTTGCGGGGACTCATCTTTGGCTCAAACAGCGCTTACAAGAGAAGTCAACTTGTGAAATCAGGGGGATTCATCGAACCGGGAGGTTCAAACTTGGAGCTTTCATTGAGACTTGTCGCCAATGGAAAGAACCTTTTTTTTGATCCTGATATAAAAGTGTTCCACGTTTTTTCCGACAGCCTAAAGGGTATCTTCAAGCAACAATTTAGGTGGGGAGCCCAATGGACACAGATGAAAAGAATACATCACCTCGATGGAGGAGCAAAGGAAATCGCTTATGCTTCTTACTCTTCTGTTCGATGGTTTCTTTATTTGTTTTCTCCTAGGGATTCAGAAAAAAAGCTCCTGCACTTTTTTCAGGTAGCAAGTTACGGTTTGGGTCGCGTCTACGGGTTTCATTCAGAATATTGAAACGATAAATCTAGATCGTGTGCGTAGAACAAGCATTTGAGCTATGCCGTTCATGTTGAGTATCTCTTTGCCATTGTGGAGATAGAGAAGATGGATGGGGTTTTGAGTCGTCTTTCAAATGAGGTACGGTACGGTGTTCTTTACTTGGGAAATTACTCTATTCTGAAACTTATCTCTCCAAGACCGGATTATGTTGAGGTGAGAGTTACCGAGGGATGTAATAGCAGGTGCATAACGTGTGGAGCTTGGAAGAATTCTAGAGAAGGTGAATTATCTACTGAGGAAATGATCGATGCTTTCAAGCAATTGAGAGAAATCGGAGTGAAATCCATTCGCATCTCGGGAGGAGAACCGTTAATTCGATCTGACATCGTAGAGTTGATAAAAGAGTGTAGACTGCTGAAATTTCAAGATGTGTATGTTGCGACAAATGGGCTTTTGCTTCCGCAGAAGGGTGAAGAGCTTGTTAAAGGCGGAGTAACCCATTTCGGTGTCTCATTGGACGGAATTGGAGAAACTAATGATGTGATTCGGGGAGTCACTGGAGGTTATGAGAGGGTGCTGGAAGGCATCAACGTAATAAAACGCTCTATGAAGAAAGTGGGGACCGATATTCCTATAACGGTTTTTACGACGTTGCTGAGGCAGAATGTTCGTGAGGTGCCACTACTCTTGAAGCTGTGTGAAGATATCGGCGTGAGCTGGTGTTTCAGTCTGCTGGATGGAAATCTTGATTTTTTTGAGGGAATCGATATTTCAGATTTAGTCATCAAAGATTGGAAGGTCATCGATGAGACTATAGATTATTTGAAGAAACTGTGGAATGAGAAGCCTTGGCTCGTTTATTCCGGACCACAGATTCTTGAATATGCCCGAAACTACCTGAAGGGGATAGAAAGGGACGATGATCTTCCATGCACTCTCGGGTACAAGGTCATCTCCCTCGGATCAAGAGGACAAGTTTATGCTGGATGCTATGTTTTCGAGCCCATCGGAAGCATAAGAGAGACAAGGCTCAGTAACATAGTGAAGTCTAAGGAATACAAAGCGCTTGCAGAAAAAATGTACCGAAGGGAATGCTCAGGCTGCACCTTCTTTTACGAAGACAACGTCTTAATTAGGCATATGTTTCCGAAAGCAGAGAGAATAAGAAGTTTAGTTAGAAGCAAATGAACATGGCTCCTACACGAACCCTTTTTTTAACGTTTGACGTAGAGGATTTCGTCAATGATAGATCGATCAAGGCTTTGCATCGCATTTTGGAGATATTGAATAAGAACGAACTTCAAGCCCTATTCTTCATCACAGGACACATGGCAGAAAAACTTGTTGGACACGAAGAGATTCTTGATCTTCTTCATGACCATCAAATAGGATATCATTCGTCAAGCCATTCGGTGAGACCGACAATCCTTGAATACACGGATGTGGAAGATTACGCTGAGGGCCGCTTGGAATCCATCAGAAGGGAAACTTCACACATAAATCCGCTGACAGGATCGATCGAAGGAAGAGGCGGAATACACAGTCTCCGCGAGTTGTTTCCTGATCAAAAAATTAGGGCCTTCAGGGCCCCTGATTATGGTTGGTCTCCACCGCATTTGCAGGCCTTGACTGATCTTGGAGTAGATTTCGACTTCTCCACAAGGCTATTTCCTGAACCCGCATCCTTTAGGGGTATCAACTTCTACCCGTATCCGATCTATCACTACTGGAACAGAATGGGCGTTTACCGCGCGCTGTTGATGGCGCTGCCGAGAAAGCGGACAATAGTGCTGAATTTCCATGATTGGTACTTTGTAAATGTGGATGCTTGGAATCGATGCTATGCGAATGGAAACCCTGAAGAGCTAACGATGACGAGGGCGCGAAGTCTGAGAAAAATGAGAAAGATGTTCTCTACATTCGAATCGTTCATTAGAAACGTCAAAGCGCTGAACAGAACGAATCTGATCGCAGTCACGCCGCAGTTTAGAGGTTTAGCAGACCATGCTCCAATCGACAGGGACCGCGTAATGAAACAATGCGACCAGATGGCTGAGTGGTGCAAGAGATACTATCACTACGAGCCTAGAAGTCTTCGGAAGCACTTTGAAGAGTTCTTTTTTGCGAATTGAAAGCGTGAAAACTAATATAAGAAGAAACATTATCCGATAATGGAGGCCCAGAACGATGCAGTTGACGACTCGTTTGAAAAGATCGAAGCAGATGATTCGTCTTGTGAGACCGCTGGAATTAACGTCGAGCGATCTGATATACCCAATTTTCGTCCGGGAGGACGGTAAGAGCTTTGAAATCCCGTCTTTGAAGGGGCAGCATTATCTTTCTCTGGAAGGCGCCGTCAAGACTTGTGGCAAAACAGTAGACTTAGGTATCCCCGCAGTGATGGTTTTCGGAGTGCTGAAGCAAAAGGATGCAGATGCCTCTTCTGCACTGAAGAAAGGCAATTTTCATGCAAAGATTTTCAGGAGGTTGAAGAAAGAGTTCGGTGATGATCTTGTCCTTATATCTAATGTGTGTTTGTGCGACTACACTGCAGACGAGTATTGCGTGTACAGCGAGAAAGGCAAGGTGTTGAATGAGAAAACCGCTGAAATGCTGGCTAAAATAGGGGTGGTTCATGCTGAGGCTGGTGCTGACGTGATTGCTCCTGCCGCGATGTGTGACGGTCAGGGTGCGCACATAAGATCAGCTTTGGACAAAGGAGGGTTTGAGGATGTGTCGGTCATGTCGTACATTAAAACTGACAGTTGCTTGTTCGAGCCTTTTTTTGAGGCTATGACCTTGTCGAAGACTCCTAGACATGGGATAGATTCAAGCAAGTTTAGAACAGACGTCATCAATGAGAAGATGTTCATGCGAAAAGTGGACCTTGACGTTAGCGAAGGTGCAGACATGGTAATAGTCAAACCTGCCGTGACAAATTTGGATCTTGTCAAGGGTGTTAAGGAGAGGTATCCGACTATTCCGCTCGCGGCCTACCAAGTCAGCGGCGAATATGCAATGATAAAGCTACTCAGTGAGCATGAGCATGTGGATGAGGGCACTCTGATTCTTGAGACTTTGAACTCGATCAAAAGAGCAGGAGCCGATATGATATTGACGTACTACGCCAAAGAAGTGGCGAAACTTCTGAGCAAGCAAAAGTAAGGAATCGCAAAATACCAATTCTTTGAACTGCGGCTTTACATTCTTTCAGGATCAGCCTGAATACTCAGAATCTTGAAGTCTTGTATTGATTAGGAATAAGCAAAGAGTAACTAGTCGGTCGAACCGTTTTAAGTTGCAAGCTCGAGTGTGGCGTTGTTTGAGCGGAGAGAAGTTAAGGGTCGCTGTTGTCGGACTGGGTAAGATGGGTATTCTGCACTCTTGCATTTTGAATGTTCTGCCTCAGGTAGAACTTTCGGCCTTGTGCGAGAAGAGTGGTATGACTCTTAGGCTATTGAAGAAAGTGTTTAATGGGGTCCGAATGGTTGATGACGTTCGGAAACTTGCTAATTTTGGTCTTGACGCGGTC
>Ga0116138_1001974_pt1 | contig 10910 bp, 9 predicted proteins | sample June2015DPH_20_1_2_FD_88971 | JGI IMG/M metagenome (GOLD analysis project Ga0116138, IMG submission 88971) | Peatland microbial communities from SPRUCE experiment site at the Marcell Experimental Forest, Minnesota, USA - June2015DPH_20_150 | ecosystem: Environmental > Terrestrial > Soil >... | reverse complement strand
GTTGCCAGAGGAAGGAATCCAGTGGAAGCGTTTTAACTTCGGAATCGGGGTGAATAGAGCAACCATATCCAGAGACGCTGCGACTCGCAATTCGCTCGGGTTTGGCGCCCACCGGTCACCCTAGGCGCCAAACCCCAGTGCCTGGAGGAATCAGCATTGACGAATACCGTCAGCCTTTACGGTCGCAGACGCCGGATGATGGCGTCGCGCGCGACACCGAGCGCGGAGCGAATAGCACCGTAAGTCTGCGCCTTGTCCTCAAGCGAACTCAGCTGGATCGGTGGCGGGGTCGGTTGGATACGGTGAACCACTTTCTCCACAATCGAGAGCATGAACTCGGGAGCGCCCTTGGCAATTCCGCCGCCCAACACAATGAGGTCCGGGTCGAGAATCCCCACAACATTCGCGATGCCCACTCCCAACATGACAAAAATCTTCTCGACTGACACCGGAACTGACACCAAGTATGGGCGTGATCCGTCCCTCTAAACGCTTTTCCAGAGGAAACCTCGGGTAGGGTTTGGACGGGAGGCCGCATCTACGTGGCACCAAAGTCAACGGCGGGGCATTCTACGTGAGAGTACAGCGCGGCATTATGCAGGCGGCCAGTTGGAAGACCGTACGGCGGGTGGTGGCGAAGGTGGAGCATTATGCGGGGGAATTGTTCCCTTGAGTCGGATTCATCGTGACCAACCTGAGCCTGCCGAGCCGGGCGGTGGTGCGATTCTACAACATCTCTAACGACGCCGGGCGTGTCAAGAGATTCTTCGTTCGTTTTGTTCTTCCTCCCGCTACACCCATACATTAGCGCAAACCTGCCCTCCAGTCGGCGAGTGATTCGCCGCAACCGTCGGTCTATCTCAATCCATGTCCAACCTGGGCGCTCGGCCCGTTCTGATTCATCGTCTCGGTGTTGCCCACCAGACATCTCTCCGATCACTGCGGACCACGATGACCTCTGCGAACTCCCTGATTCCGGGAGGCGGGTAGCCTATTCAAGCGGCCGGTTACTGCAACGCAGAACCATTGTTGTAGGCGGGCATCCCCGCACGGGCAGCACCGCTTTTCTGCCGCAGCTGTACGCGACGGCAGAACTCCCTGTAATCGATCTGGTCGCGTAACATGATCCAGAGCCGAGTCCCCAGTTTGCGAGCCGCGGCGATTCTGGCCTTTCCCAGTCCTTTCTGCACCAGTTTGCGGCGATAGAAGCGTTTCAGTTCCCGATCTCGTCGTACGGCCTGCATCGCCGCCTCGCACCACAGAAATCGCAGCAGAGCGTTGCCTTGCTTGCTGAGTGCGCCGAGCCGTCGCCGGCCACCGCTGGAATGTTCGCTGGGAATCATCCCGATGTAGCTGGCCACCGCTTTGCCATCGGCGAACCGCCTCGGATCGCCCAAGAACACTTCGGTGGCCAAGGCGGTGAGGGGCCCGACTCCTGGGTGCGTCGTCAACCGTCGTGCCTGGGGACGTTGCCGGGCTTGCTCCCCCACCTGCTGGTCGAGATCGTCGATCGCTTTCTGCAACCGCGGGTACAACCTCAGCAGGGCGGCGCGTCGCTGGGCGGTATACGGAGCGAGTGGCAACGCCTCGAGCGCCTGCTGCCCGGCCTGGCTCCACAGACCGTGTCCCCGGCGCAGACCGTGACTGAGCGCCAGGGCTTGCAGCGTGTTCTGCAGTCGCGTCCGCATTCCTACCCACTGATGACGGTGCCGGAGCAACGTGCGCAGATCGCGTTGCTCCGTCGAGGGCATCCAAATCGAGGGAAAGCGATTTTCCGCTAGTAACTTCAGCAGCAATCGCGCGTCCCGCCGATCGTGCTTCTGTTGGCGTGTCTCGGCCTTGCGGATCTTCGCCGGATGACCCACCTGGCAGTCGATCTTCAGCTCTTCCACGAGCTTCAGAAACCACGGCATCGATCCGGTGGCTTCGATCCCCACCGGGACGGGCCCTGGGAGTGCGGAATAGAATTCCCGCACCTTCTCGCCTTGGTGCTCGAGGGTCTTCTCCACCAACTCCCCTGTCTCGGTATCCAACATTGCAATCGTTTGTTGTCGACCATGTAAGTCGACGCCTATGATTTCCATCTCGGCCTCCTTCGATCCGAGCGCTGTTAGGTTGGACACCCCACAGTTTACTCGGATCGTCGCGAGGCCGACGTCGTTATGTCATCAAGCGAGGGACTGCCGAGCAGTGGATCAAGGAGGGCAAGCAGGCGATCAAGATAAACCGGCTGTCTTGCCATCGGTTCCGTTCCAACGAAGTGCGGCTGTGGCTGAGCGTGCTCGCGTACAACCTGGGGAACCTGTGGCGACGGTTGGTACTGCCGAAGAAGATCGAGAAGTGGTCGTTGACGAGCTTGCAGCAGCGGTTGGTGAAGACCGGCGGGCGGCTGGTGAAACATGCACGGTATTATTGGCTGCTCTTGGCGGAAAGTCATCTGACGAGGCGGTTGTTTACGGCGATGGTGCGGCGGATTGACTTGCTGCCCTTGCCAGCGGGGTAGGCGAGCCGCCGACCGAGCGGATTTCAGTGACCAGGGAGGCAGAGGCAGGAAGAGTGTCGGAGGCACGGGGCGAAAGGGGGGCAGTTGAGATCTTTGGGGTTCTCAGGAGAGGCCAAAATGACCCCTTGCGCGGCCCGTGGAAGCACCCGGCACTGCAAACCCGACTGACAATTGCGTTCGGTGGCGGTCAGGAGGATATCTTGGGTCGGCGGGAAGTGGATAATGGAAATTCCCGGTAAAGCCGAAAGTCGTCCCGGTGTAGACGCCGCTGGTGAAATGGCGGGTCATCGATGTGGAAACGGCCCAGGCGTCCTTGAAGCAAAAAACCTTCTTCTGCTTCAGGTTTTCCCGCCCACCCTTGCAGGTGAACTCGGCGACACCTTCTGTGCCGACGAAGTTACAGGAATGTTTGAATCCCGTCACGCCCCAGGCAATGAGCGCGGCGGGGAGGGCGATAACGATAGCCCAAACCGGGGTGTGAATGCCGGTCAGGAAATCCAGCCCCAGGCCCGCGCCGATGCCCGCGCCGGCAGAGACGGCCACGATCGCCAAGCGCACCTGGGGGGACTTCGGCTCGACTTCCCTTTTGAGCGAAGTGTAGGCCCGTACGACTTCTCCGATTTCGCGAGGCGGCACTACGAAGAAGTCGCGGTCCTGGGGGAGCGCACATCCCAGATGATCCGTCACCGAAGATGGAGGCGACCAGGCGTTCGCCCCGGTTTGCACTTGAATGTCGTTGAGAACTTGAGTGGCCATTGGGCCCTCCGCAAATCGCCAACGCTGTGGGGAACTAAAACCGAATCTCTGGCCTAAGAAAACAACTATTATTCCGAAGGGTTGAGCCGCGGGGGGCATTCTAGCGCGTTCTCGATTCGCAATGGTAGCGCTGCGCAGCCTTTGCGCGCTGGTCTTTCCGGCGTCTCCGGATATCGCGATCACCCATCGCCGTGCGGGGTCATTGCACGCGCATGGGGTCGGGTATACATTACAGATCCGATGCCGGCGGGATTGAATTACGCCAGAATAAGAATTGAGGAAGGACTGCTGACCCGCACGAAGGAGAGGCCCGAATGAATGCCATCAACCCCACCAGCGCTGAGCATCGTCAAGACATGGAACGAGTACTGCGCATCCTCGAGGACACGCCGCGGATTGACCGAACCCTGGCGGTGCCCAAGGAGGAATTCCAGGCCCGTGCGAAAAACATCAACGCGGCGCTCCAGCGGCACGGGCACAAGGTGGGGATTGTGTTTTCCGATGAGCACTACTGTGGCGACGTTCCCTACCTGGGCGGCAACATCAACGTCTCCATCGAGCAGGTGGCTGGCGTCGTCGGACCGACAGGGTTTCACATTGTTGCTGGCCTCGAGGGCGGCTACGTTGCCGAGCAACTTGCCGGGCGCGCGGGCGCCACAGTGCACAAGGTGGAGTTGTTACAGTTGGCCGACGAGAAGTATCCCATCGCTGCGGAACGTCTCGAGGACGTGATCATCCAGGCAGCGGGCGGCCAAGTCGACCATGTTGCTCTGCTGACGCCGCGCCAGGTTATCCCCGCCGGAGTGGTGAGTTATCTCGAAAAGCTCTTTGGGCCTGAGGGCGTTGTGGATGCGCAGGAACTTTATTTCCGGGTCAAATACGAGAAGAGCGAACTGGAGATGCGCCTGATCGCCGATGCCGCCCGCGTCGGCGATGCGATGCTGCACGCCATGCTCGCCGTGTTGCGTCCCGGCCGCCTGGAGAGCGAAGTGGCGGCGTGGGGCGCCTGGACGGGCCGCATGCTCGGCTCGGAGGATGACGGCTTCAAAATCATGGTGGGCGCCAACCAAGCCAACCGGACGCTGATTGGCCCGGCGCTCAATCGTCCCATCGGCGAGGGCGAGTGGGTGCATCTCGGCGTCGCCCCGAAGCGCGATGGGCTGACGGCGTGTGTTCGCCGCTCGGTGATTGCTGTCGATCACCCTTCCAAGGTGACCGGCGACCAGCAATACTGGTTCAAACTCGTGGAGGGCGGCTACAAGGTTGGGGAGCAGTGGTACCGAAAAGTGGCCGCGGAGAATCTTCCCGCGCGTCTTCAGGAGCAGGCTCTGGTGGACTACTTTCGCGCCCACTCCGACGAAGTCTCGAAGCGCATCGGGAAGAAGATCGACCTTGCCGCGCTGAAGCCCTATACGGGAACGCACAACTCCGGTTACACCGAATGCCAGGAATTTTTTGGCGCCATCACGCTGGATAGTCACGAGCCGCTGGGGTCGCGGATTGTGACCATGCTGGACGTCGCCCTGCGCGGCATCGGCAATCACTGGAATGAGGTGGTCATTCCCGGCTTTGACTACTGCGTGGTGGAAAACACGCTCGGTAAGTTTGGGACGCGCGTCGAGCAGCTCTCGAAACTGCCGGTAAACGTTCAGGAGATGGTGCTCGCGTAGTCGCCGCGTCGGTGAAGGTCAAGTCGACGGTCCCCGGGGGTCCGAGAAGGTATCAACTGGACCACGCCGGATATGGAGAAATGGCCAATGATTCGCTTTCAGAAATCCTCGATCTTTTTCCTCATGATTTGCCTGATGGCTTCTGCCATCGCTGTGGCCAATCCGCCGGAGGGCACGGGCTCTCCGTCGATCCTGCTTCGCCAGGGTTGGGCCATCCAATCTTCGGCCGACGTGCATGAAACGGGCGACGTGATATCCACTCCCGGCTTCAAGGGGCAGGATTGGTATCCGGCAACGCTTCCGTCCACCGTGCTGAGCGCGCTCGTGAAGAATCAGGTCTATCCGGATCCCTACACGGGCACGAATTTGCGATCCATTCCCGGAACCACCTATCCCATCTTCCGCGACTTCTCGGAATTAATGATGCCGCCCGGCAGCCCGTTCCTGCACTCCTGGTGGTTTCGCACCGAGTTCCAGCTTCCTGCCAAATACCGAGGCAAAACGCTGTGGCTCAATTTCGACGGCATCAACTACCGCGCTAACGTCTGGATGAACGGACGCCGGATCGCCTCCGCCGACAAACTGGTGGGCACCTGGTGCCTGTTTGATTTCGATGTCACCGCCGCTGCCCGGCCCGGTGAGACGAACTCGATCGCCGTCGAGGTTTTTCCACCCCAGCCGCACGACCTCGCCATTACCCTGGTGGACTGGGCCCCAATGCCCCCCGACAAGGAAATGGGCATCTGGCGCGACGTCCACATCACGGCGACGGGTCCGGTGGCCCTGCGTTATCCGGCCGTATTCACCAGGCTCAATCTGCCTTCCACCGACCAAGCCGAACTGACGGTCAGGGTGGAACTCCAAAACTCCGCCAGCCACGCCATCGAAGGGACACTGAAGGGAAAGATTGAGAACATCGAGTTCTCACAGCCCGTGCAGCTCGGCCCGAATCAGACCAAGGTGGTCCGCTTCACGCCGGAGAAATTCGAGCAACTCAAACTGGCGAACCCGCGTCTCTGGTGGCCTGCTCAAGTGGGCCCGCAAAACCTCTATCCGCTCGACCTGCAATTCGAGGCCGGCGGGCAGGTCTCGGACACCAGTCACATTCGCTTTGGCGTCCGCCAAGTGACCTCCGAGATTGACGAGAAGGGGCACCGGCTGTACCACATCAACGGGCGGAACATCCTCATCCGGGGGGCCGGCTACAGCTTCGACCTGCTCTTGCGCTCATCGCCGGAGCGGCAGGAGGCCCAGTTGAATTACGTTCGCGACCTGAACCTGAACGCCATACGGCTGGAAGGTAAGCTGGAGGACGATCATTTTCTCGAGCTCTGCGATCAACTCGGAATCCTGGTGATGCCGGGATGGTGCTGCTGCGACCAGTGGGAGAAATGGGGCGACTGGGATACCGAAAACGAGTTGGTCGCCGCGGCATCGCTGCGCGACCAGATTCGCCGCATCGAGCGCCATCCCGCCGTCTTCACCTGGCTGAATGGCAGCGACTTCCCACCTCCGCCCAAAGTGGAAAGCATGTATCTCCAGATTTTGAAGGACAGCGATTGGCCCAACCCTACAGTGTCCTCGGCGTCAGGGAAGTCAACGACCGTCGGGCAGAGCGGCGTGAAAATGACCGGCCCATACGAATACGTCGCGCCATCGTTCTGGTATCTCGATACGAAATACGGCGGGGCGTACGGTTTCAATACTGAGACCAGTCCCGGCCCGGCGATCCCGCCCATCGAAAGTCTGAGACTTATGCTTCCGGAAGACCATCTCTGGCCGATTGACTCCGTGTGGGAATACCACGCCGGCGGAATGTCGGACACTCTCAGTGTATTCACGGAGGCTCTCGATAAGCGTTATGGTCCCTCGACCTCGGTCGAAGAGTTCTCCCGCAAAGCTCAGATTCAGGCCTACGAGGCCCACCGCGCCATGATGGAAGCGTACGGCCGCAACAAATACACCTCCACGGGCGTGATCCAGTGGATGCTGAACAACGCCTGGCCCGGCATGATCTGGCACTTGTACGATTGGTATCTTCGTCCCGGCGGCTCTTACTTTGGCGTCAAGCGCGCCTGCGAGCCGCTGCACGTCCAGTATTCGTATGACGACCGCTCCATCGTGGTTGTGAATTCATATTACAAATCTTTTCCGGGCCTCAAAGTCACGGCGAAGGTATACGACCTCGACATGACGGAGAAGTTTTCCCACGAGGCCACGGTGGACGTCGGTCCCGACAGCAGCACGCGCGTGTTCACCTTGCCGGAGCTGGACGGTCTCAGTCCCACCTAATTTCGTGAGCCTGAGGCTCGAGTCCTCAGGGAATCTGTTCAGCAGAAACTTCTACTGGCTTTCCACGCGGGCGGAGACGCTCGACTGGGAACGGTCGGACCGGGATGAGAGTGGCCAATACCAAATCTCGACCTGGACTCCCACGAAAACATTTGCCGACTACACGGCGTTGAACACGCTGCCTCAGGTGGATCTGGTCGTGGCGGCGCAGTCCGTGCGCGGCGAATCCGAGAGTTCCACCACGGTAACCCTGCGCAATCCCAGCCGCACGCTCGCCTTCGGAATCCGGCTAAAGGTCAACCGCGCGACGAGTGGGCGCGTCAGCCGGTACGTTCCCAGGGACGACGAGGTGCTGCCCGTGTTGTGGCAGGATAACTATTTCCCGCTGCTGCCGGGCGAAAGCCGCCAAGTCACTGCAACCTACAAATCGGAAGATCTTGGCCGCTCCTCGCCAGCCGTCGAGGTGGAGGGCTGGAACGTGAAGACGAAACTGGTCCAGCCCTAAGGGGTTCTGAGTCGAAACCGACTTTAGCGGAACGAAGATCTGATTCCTGCGGGTCCATGGCGCGACGGGCGGTACGGCCGGGTTTCCGGCGCACGGCTGACTTCACAACGCCTGCGACAGTAGTGGAACATTCACTTCAAAAAGTAGTTTATGAATATATAGAATGCTACATATTCGAAATATATAAACCCAGGATGCTCGCTATGAAAGCGCTCCACCTAAGTTCGTTAAACACTCTGTTTTTGGTCTTGTGTTTCTCTGGCCTCGCTTTAGCTCAGAATAAGCACATGCAACTGCTGGCGCCTGACGTGGGCTGGTCGCTGGGCGCAAGTATTATGTGGAATTCGAGGTCAAGTAATATCAATGACTTAGGACGCGGTTTCAGAAGTACGCTCACTTATTGGCTTGCCTCGGAATACTTTGAGGTTCAGCCGAATCCCGCGCAAGCCCGAGCGGCAGCCGGCAAGCTCCACGCGCTCGGGCGGATTCGGCAACCCGAAGAGGTCGGTCGCCTTGCAGTGTTCCTGGCCAGCGAGGAGGCAGCATTCATGACAGGTGCGGCCGTAGTCGTGAGTGGTGGTTTCGGGATTGGGCTGCCTCCCACCGCAGGAGCGTTCTTTCCCCATTAGGCGACACATCGGCGACGGACCACTGGAAGGCTGCCAAATGCGACGGGCAAGAAAATGATGGTGCATTTCCATTACCAACCCTTCTAGAATCCGAGCCGCCTTGAAGTTCGAATTTGGAAAAAACCGGTGACTGAACCTTCGACCCAAGTTCGACTGAACTCAGCGGGGCCCGTGCCGGGCCTGCGCCGAGTCCTAACACTGTGGGATCTGATCTTCTACGGCATCGTCCTGATCATGCCCATCGCGCCAGTCCCGATGTTCGGCGTCGCACAGGTGCTTTCCCAAGGCCACTTCGTCACCACGATTCTGATTGCCATGATCGCTATGATGCTCACGGCCGTCAGCTATGGACGGATGGCGACACTCTACCCCACAGCGGGCTCCGCTTACACTTACGTCGGGCGCGGCCTCAACCCCCACTTGGGCTTCCTCGCGGGCTGGGCCATGTTTCTTGATTACCTGATCCAGCCACTCCTGAACGGCATTTATGGAGCGCTGACCATCCAGCGTTTTTTCCCTTTCGTTCCTTACGCAGCCCTGGCGGCGCTTTTCGTAGGAACCATGACCTTGTTGAATTTGCGCGGCATCCGCGCTACGGCACGCGCCAATATCGTTCTCCTCATCATCATGTGCACGGTGATTGGAGTCTTTATGCTGCTAGCGGTTCGCTACCTTTTTCATTTCCAGGGGTGGCGCGGGGTTTTTTCCACACAGCCTTTCTACGACCCCAAGACTTTCAACCCTCGGATGATCTGGACGGCCACCTCTTATGCCGCGCTGACCTATATCGGATTCGACGGCGTCACGACACTCGCCGAAGACGTGGAGAACCCCAAACGCAATGTCATGCTGGCCACCGTGTCGGTTTGCTTGTTCACCGGCATCGTTGGGGGGCTCGAAATTTACCTCGGGCAGCGCGTTTGGCCGGATTTCAGGACTTTCATCAACGCCGAAACGGCCTTCATGGACGTCACGCGGCGGGTCGGCGGGCCGCTGCTTTTCCAGGCCTTAGGGATCGTTCTGATTCTTGCCTGCGTGGGAGCGGGCCTGACCGGGCAAGTGGGAGCTGCCCGTTTGCTCTTTGGCATGGGGCGGGATAACGTTGTCCCGCGGAAACTCTTCGCCTACCTCGATCCCAAACGCAACACTCCCACCCGGAATATCTGGTTGATCGGAATTGTGGCGTACATCGGGACCCTGTTCATCAGTTACGAACAGGCTGGCGAGATTCTAAATTTCGGAGCATTTCTCGCCTTCATTGGGGTGAACTTGGCCACCTTCTGGCAATTCAATGTGGTGCGGCGCCCGAGCCGCAAGCGTCGATGGCTTGCTGACGTTGTGGTACCTCTCCTTGGCTTCGTGTTTTGTCTGTGGATATGGTTGGGACTTAAATTGCCCGCCAAAATCGTAGGTGGGGTCTGGTTTATTGCGGGATTCATTTACTGCGCCATCAAGACTCGCGGGTTCCGCGATCGGCCGATTATGATCGATTTTAGTGAGTCCCAGAAAGGGCAGAAACTTTGACGGCATTCATACACGGGTCATCTGCCGGAAATGCGGCTCGCAACTGTGTTCGTGGAAAACTGAAATTCGCTGTGCAACGAACTCGGACAACAGCCGCTGTGAATTCCAGAAGCCGTTTTGGCATTAGAACACTTGCAGACGGCAGAAACGTGAAATTCAGTCACGACGAAGTGATGGACGCCACGTTTATCACCGCTCAGATCGAAGGTAACGAAGTCGTGTATTCGGTCCTGTTGAACAAAGCAGAAATTAAGCTGAGTCGTGAAGAGGTCGAAGGGCGTTTCGAACGCGAGCTTTCGAAGAAGTAGCTGCGGCGACTAACGGTTATGACGCGGCCACTGCGGGTCTTGTCTGGTTCACGCCCCCTTTCTCGCAGACTTGGCGATGCGGGGCTGCGCCATTTCTTTCTTGATGCGGGAGAGTGTCGCTCTGTTAGATTCGCTCCTAGGTTCCCTTATGGTTGACCTGCCCCCGTTTTCTGTACCAATCATAATGCGAGTTCCAGCGTTGACTGAGTGGTCTGGGGTTTTTGTACCACTTTCAGAGTGCGTTTTCGGCCCCTTCGAGGCCAGTCAGGTCGCGGCTAGCCGCGACCTGACTGGCGAATTCGTTCGGCGTCTGCTCTCCGAGAGCCCGGTGAGGACGGCTCTCATTGTACTCCCGCCGCCAGGCCTCGATGATCTCTTTGGCCTCACTCAGCGTCATGAACCAATGGGCATTCAAGCACTCTTGTCGAAAGGTCCCGTAGAACGATTCCACGTAGGCATTGTCGGTGGGCTTGCCGGGCCGAGAGAAGTCGATCCGCACGCCGTTCTGATAAGGCCACAAGTCCATCGCCTGACTGGAAAATTCACTGCCCTTATCGCAGAACAACATCTTCGGCGCTCCCCGCTGCCCCTTGATCCTGTTCAACAACCTCACGACGTCCTCTCCTTTCAAGCTCTGCCCCACCTCGATCGCCAGGCTCTCTCGCGTGAACACATCGACGACGGTCAAGGCACGAAACCGTCGCCCGTCGGCCAACTGATCCG
>Ga0116138_1001957_pt1 | contig 10961 bp, 13 predicted proteins | sample June2015DPH_20_1_2_FD_88971 | JGI IMG/M metagenome (GOLD analysis project Ga0116138, IMG submission 88971) | Peatland microbial communities from SPRUCE experiment site at the Marcell Experimental Forest, Minnesota, USA - June2015DPH_20_150 | ecosystem: Environmental > Terrestrial > Soil >... | reverse complement strand
GCGCAACACGTTTCGCTATTGCCTGGGAAATCTTTACGACTTCGATCCGCGGCACGACATCGTGGCGGCTGACCAATTGGAAGAAATCGACGTCTGGGCGCTGGAGCAAACCGCGGCCTTGTTGGAACGCGTGAAAGCCGCTTACGACGATTATGCGTTTCACAAGGTCTATCGCGCCCTCTACGATTTTTCGACCGTCGACCTGAGCGCCTTTTATTTCGATATCCTCAAGGACAGGCTCTACACCGCGCCCGCGGCCTCCCTGCGGCGGCGCGCCGCTCAGACCACGATTTACAAAATCGCCGACGCGCTGGTCCGCGCCATCGCGCCGCTCTTGAGCTTCACCGCGGAAGAGGTGTGGTCTCATCTGCACGCCGCTCCTTCTGCCGCGCCGGGGCGAACTCGCCCCGCACCGCTGGGGACGCCGGCCAGCGGCACGCGCGCCGAAAGTGATGCCCTGAAGGCCGGGCCTCCGCCGCCCCTCAAGCAGACGAGCGTGCACCTCGAGGAGTTTGTTCCTGCCGGCCGGCTGCGCGAAGGACTGTCTATGGCTCAGGTGGCGCGCTTGGCCGCTTGGCCGCGCTTGATCGACATCCGAAACGAAGTGCTGAAGGCCCTCGAGGTGGCTCGGCAGGGAAAATTCATCGGCACCGCGCTGGAGGCGCGCGTGGTCCTGGCGGCCGAGGGCGACGTTCTGTCGCTGCTCGAACGCTATCGGTTCATGCTGCCCACCCTCTTCATCGTTTCCCAAGTCGAATTAAGCGAGGGGCCGTTGTGGGAGGGCCGCGAGACCGCAGTGCCCGGACTTCAGGTGAAGATCGAGCAGGCGGCAGGCAGGAAATGCGAGAGGTGCTGGAATTACTCAGAGCGCGTCGGAGAAGATTCGCGCTATCCTCAAGTCTGCGAGCGGTGTGTGGAAGCGCTCAACGAGATTGAATCATTGATTCATTGAGTCATTGCGCCATTGTCTCTCCGGCCTTGCTCGATTCTTTCAATGATTCAATGGCCCAATGGCTCAATGAATCAATTCTAGTGTCCGAAGCTCTTACAGTTCGCGTGAAGAATTTGTCGCGCCTTATGTCGGTGGCGATTGCTGTGGTGGTGTTTGTGGGCGACCAGGCGACGAAAGCGATGGTAGAGAGCTCAATTCCTGAGCACGCGGTCATCCCGATCATTCCTCACTTCTTTAACCTCACCCACGTGAAGAACGCCGGCGCCGCGTTCGGCATTTTTTCCGATGCCCCATCACCCTGGAAAACAGCCATCTTGATCCTGATATCCGCTGCGCTCCTCGCCACCGTGATCGCTTTTGCGTGGCGAGATCACCGCCTCCGCTGGGAATCCGTAGTCGGACTGGCGTTGGTTTTGGGAGGCGCGCTCTCCAACCTCGTAGACCGCATCCGCCTGGGACGCGTGGTCGACTTCCTCGACTTTTACTTCCGCACCTATCATTGGTATACATTCAATCTGGCGGACAGCGCCATCGTCGTCGGCGCAGGGTTGCTTATACTGCAAGTGCTCATCTCGGATTGAACATTTGTCCGCAGTCCGTCGTCAGTGTTTCAGTCGGTCAGTATTTCAGTACTTCAGTGACTGACAGACTGAGATACTGACCAACTGAGGAACTGGTGACAGCAACGGACCGCGGACAACGAACAGCTCTTCATGACCGAAACCCGCGAATTTGTCGTTCTTCCCGATGAAGCCGGCCGCCGCCTCGACATTTTCCTGGCGCGACACATGCCGGACTGGAGCCGCAGCCAGCTTCAGCGCCAGATTCGCTCCGGCCTGGTCACCGTCGGCGCTGAGACTGTTTACAAAGCGAGCGAAGCGGTCCGTGCCGGGGACCGAATCACGATCCGAGCCACGTTTCGCGAGTTGCGCGCGGTGGCCGAAGACCTGCCGCTCGACATTGTTTATGAAGACGATGATCTCGTGGTGGTGAATAAGCCTGCGGGCATGGTGGTGCACGTCGGCGCGGGCGTGAAATCGGGCACGCTAGTCAACGCGCTACTCCATCACATCGCCCAACTCTCGGGCGCAGGAGGCGAGCATCGGCCCGGCATCGTTCATCGCCTCGACAAAATGACGAGCGGGCTGCTGGTGGTTGCCAAGAATGATTTCGCGCATCGAAAGCTCGCCGAGCAGTTCAAGAGCAGGGAAGTCCGCAAGGTTTACAAAGTGCTCGTCCATGGCCGCGTGGCGAACGACAGTGGAAGAATCGAGCGCCCGGTCGGTCGCGCGCCCTGGCACCGCACTCGCATGAAGGCGGGCGGTCTGAACCCGCGGCAGGCACTCACGCTTTATCGAGTTCTACAGAGATTTCAGTATTTCACCTTGCTCGAAGCCGAGCCGCGCACCGGGCGCACGCACCAGATTCGCGTTCACTTGGCTGCGATTGGCCACCCCGTGGTCGGCGACACGCTTTACGGCGCGCCTGCAAAATTGCACTTGGCCGGGAGAACGCAAGAAACCCTGGAGCGAAACTTCCTTCACGCGGCGAGTCTCGAGATTCGCCATCCTAAGACCGGCGAGCCGCTTCGACTGGAAGCGCCGCTGCCCGAGGAGTTGCAGGAATTTTTGGATTCCGTTGCACGGTAGGGGCGCGCCATGGTGTGCCCTCACGACTGGGGAGGTCAGCAGCCCCTGCTGCCTGGCAGAGGAGCCATCGCGCGACGAGCATTAAGGCCACACGGCGCACTTTATGCGGCTCGGGGGAAGAGCTATACTGAATTTAAGCGAGAAGCTGGATTTTCAGCCGGAAGGTAGTGGTCTCGCTGGTTGGCCTGCGCAGCGCGAAGAGCGGGAGGTGCTCATACAATGTCAATTGAACTGAAACCGGAAACCGAGAGGTTGGTTCAGGAAGAGATCAGTAACGGCCATTTTCATTCCGTCGATGAGCTCATCGTGGAGGCAGTCCACGCTTGGCGCGAGCAGCACGGCGGTGAGCCATCTGCAGACCAACCTGGGGCGAAGAAAACCCTCTATGAATTCTTTCGCGAGTCGCCATTAGTTGGTCTGGAACTTGATCTGGAGCGGGACAAAGACACCGGCCGGGATATCGAGCTATGAGTGGCTTCCTGCTCGATACCAATTTCGTTTCCGAGCTTGTCCGCGTCAGACCTGAACCGCGGGTTGTCGAGTGGATGCGCGCTGCCCAGGAGAATCTCCTACACCTGAGCGTACTTACTTTGGGCGAGATCCGAAAGGGCGCCACCATCCTGCCTGCCAGCCGCAAGCGCGATCAGCTTGAACGCTGGCTGGTGATCGATTTGCCCGGCCAATTCGGCAATCGTGTGCTGCCGATCAATGCAGAAATCGCGGAAATATGGGGCACGATGGCCGGACAAGCGCAGCTCAGGGGTATTACGCTCGCCATCATCGATGGCCTGGTTGCGGCAACGGCAAAGCACCACGGCCTCAGCGTCGTCACACGTAACGTGAAAGACTTTTCCGTGTGGGGAATTCCCGCCGTAAATCCTTGGGAGACGACGTGACCGCGCCAATTCACGCGTGTTGACTTTTCCCAGAACCGCTTTATGCTGTTCAAATGCTTTCCGTCGACGAATTCGCCAGGCTGCTGACCACGATTCCCGAGGAGAAATTTCATCGCCAGGGCGTGCTCGATTTCATGCGCGGGCACAAAGTGGATCCGGAGAGCCTTGGCCCTTATCTGTTCTTTTCCGCCGAGCATTACACCCGCAATCTGATTCACAAAACTCTGATATTTGAGCTAATCGCGATCTGTTGGGACATCGGCCAGAAGAGCCCCATCCACAATCACTGCAACCAGGAGTGCTGGATGGCGGCGCCCATCGGGAAAGTGCAAGTGCATAATTTCAAGCTGGTGCGCAAAGATCCGGCGGCTCACTTCTGCGCGCTCGAACCCAGCGTGCACTTTGTGATTGATGCCGACAGCCCCCAGCAAGTGGACCCCAGCGAGCCGATTCATCTGGTCGCGAACCCGACTTCCTTCGGAGCGCGAGCCGTCACCCTGCACGTGTATTCGAAGCCCTACAGCACGTGCGAGGTGTACGATCTGAAGGCGCAACGCTACGACGTTGTGCCGCTGGTGAATACTTCCGAATACGGCGTCCTCCTCAAACCCAATCTGCAGGTGGAAAAAGTCGCGGTCTAATAATCCTGTCAATTGTCCGTTGCCCGTAGTCCGCTGCTGTCACAAGTTTCTCAGTTGGGTAATGACTCGGTCTGACGGTCACTGAAGTACTGAAATACTGACGGACTGACGCACTTTCGACCGACACCGGACCATGAGCAAGTAGATCCCTAAAAATTCTGCCCATCGGGTTTAACTGGCGTTATAATCCTCGCTCCGTAATCAATTCATGAGTGTGCTAAAGGAGGAACGATGAAGCGAATGCTAGTTGCAGTTCTCGGGGCGGCCGTTCTTGCGGGCCTTGCGGCAGTGTCCTTCGCCCAGGCTCCACGCGGCACCGCAAAGATAACCGTGGGTGGCAAGACTGTGACCGTGGAATACGGGCGGCCGTCGTTGAACGGCCGGACGGTGAACGACCTGCTCGGCCAATTAGGGGAAGGTGATTTCTGGCGGGTGGGCTCAAACAAATCCACAACCTTCACCACCTCGGGCGATCTGAAGTTTGGCGACGTCACGGTCCCCAAGGGTGAGTACAGCTTGTGGGTGCAGAAGGCGAGCGGTGGCTACAAGCTGGTCTTCAACAAGCAGCACGGCCAGTGGGGAACGCAGCACGACCCGGCTCAGGACTTTGCATCTGTGCCACTTAAGGAAGAAAAGGAGGCCAAACCGGCCGAGATGGTGACTATTACCTTGGAGAACGAAAAAGGCGCCGGCGAGATTTCCATTCAGTGGGGCGAAATGGAACTGAGCGCGACGTTTAAGTGAGCTGGGATTCGGGATCCGGGTTTCGGGGTTCGCGAACCCCGAAACCCAAACCCCGAAACCCGATTAACTGTCACATAAAGCGCGAGCGAAAGCGCTCCTGGGTTTCGGGGCTGCTGCGCTCGGCGATCCAGTCACCGACTTGCGCCGAGGCTTCGTAAAGCGGATTCATGGCTCGCTCGGAAACCCGCACAACTCCCGCAGCGAACCAAACCCCAAGACCCACGAGCATCCGCTTGATGGAAGCGGCCGGACGGCTGGCGTCGAATCGGAAGTGATAACGCGGCCCTTCGGTGGCATAGCCTATAATCACCATGCCGATGTAAGCCATCAGCAGTATGACGGCACCAATGTTGATTAGTTCTAGCGTCAAAGTTCTGAGCGTTGGAACCACGTTCTCTCTTCCTCCTTTATTCCTCTCGCCCACCAGTGTCATGCTGATCCCGCGGAGCGGGAGAAGCATCCCAGCAGTCTCTTCTCACTCATATAGATGCGCAGACTCGATTTCAGATTCTTCCTCCGGCCATCTCGCGAAGAATCTGTAGGTTAGCTGCGTCATCGAATTCTTTGCGAGGGCGCGAGCCTCAATCTTGACAGGGCAATGGATGAACCGGTTGAGGGAGGGCCTTGCAAACATCAGAGTGATACTCTAGTATCACTGCTATGAAAACCCAATTGGTGACAACCTTGAAGCGGAGTGCGACAAGGATTCTCGCCGAGATCGTGCAGGATCGTTCCCCGGTCCTCATCACTCAACACGGAATCCCGACTGCGTACTTGGTGGATGTAATCACTTTCGAGGCGCTCCAGCACCGTCTGCAGCTCCTGGAGGGAATCGCGCGCGGGGAGAGAGCCATCCAAGAAGGGCGGATCTCTACTCATGACCGAGCGAAGCAAAAACTCAAGCGATGGCTAGAATAATCTGGGCTGATCCGGCGATTCAGGATCTGGACGCGATCGCCGATTACATTGCGTTGGACAAACCAGAGGCTGCGCGTCGACTGGTCCGAAAGGCGGTGGAGGCCGTTGGACGGCTGCGTAAGTTTCCGCAGATGGGCGGGGTTCCAGCCGAGCTGAGGGGCCTGCCCTATCGTCAATTGGTTGTCCCTCCCTGCCGAATTTTCTACCGGGTTGAGGAGAAGGTCGTTTACATCGTTCACGTCCTGAGGGGAGAGCAGCTCGTTCGCAGAGAAATGTTTCCCTCCAAGCCTCCCAAATCAAAGGCCGGAGAGTAGGATGCCCCCGTGTTCTCCGTGCGGAAAATTCTCCGACAAAGAGACCGCGGAGGGCCCACTGAGCCCAATGGCAGAGGTCTCTGGAACGAGGGCGCAGAGGGGCCGATGGCAGCTCGACGCCACGGCAGAGCCGTATTTTCCATTCACCCCCGTTTTTCTGCACTTCAGGCCCAAAAATCTACACTTCGGCGGAATTGTGTTGACTTTTATGAGTAGACTATGCTAGGCTAGTAAAGGTAGGATGCCCCGACCTCCTTATGTCCGTGGCCAGTTGCCCGTTGTGACCGCCGGCGACTGGCAATCGAAAAAGCAAACCCAACCAAACCCATTGAGGTTAAGTACTTTAGAATCTGAAATATATGCTACTTCAGAAGAAAGCAAACCCATTGAGGTTAAAGAGCCTAGTTTCAGTGAATTAGCAAGAAAAAAGAGCGGTTTTTCTGGAAATATGAATGGTGCACATCCTCTCTATTCCCGATTTGCGAAGAACCGAAGCTGGAAACTTGAAAATCAAAACTAGAGGTCAGGGAATTAAAAACTGGGAACGAAGCCGGAATGTGATTTAGAATGAATATCATACATCGCACGGTTACCGCCTCTATTCCCGATTGCCAAAGGACGGAAACTGGACAGTGGAAGATCGAAAACGGGAAACCGAGCTTGGTGGGCGGGGCTGTGGGAGAGGGTCGCGCAAGAACCAAACACCGAATCCCGAATTCCGAACCCCTAGCCCCAAGCACCTAGTCCCGGTATAATTGCACATGCATATGGCTACAGCGCGCACGATGTACGAGAAGATCTGGGAAGCTCATTTGGTTTCTGAGCCGCCGGGGCAGCCGGCGCTCATCTACATTGACCGGCATTTCATTCACGAGGGTACTTCGCCGCAGGCGTTCTCAGGGCTGAAGGTGGCGGGGCGCAGGGTGCGCCGGCCGGACCTGACGTTTGCAGTGATGGACCACTCGGTTCCGACCAAGGACCGGGATCTGCCCATCCTGGACAAAGTCGCCGTCGAGCAGTTTAAGGCGCTCGAATGTAACTGCCGGGAGACCGGCGTGACGCTCTTCAACATTCAGTCGCGCCATCAGGGCATCGTCCACGTGATCGGGCCGGAGCTCGGCATCACGCAGCCTGGGCAGACAATTGTATGTGGCGATAGCCATACTTCCACCCACGGCGCCTTTGGCACGCTGGCGTTCGGCATCGGCACGAGTGAAGTAGAGCATGTGCTGGCTACGCAGTGCCTCTCGCAGTTCAAATCCAAGAGCATGCTCATCAAAGCGGACGGCCTGCTTCAGTCGGGAGTTACGGCCAAGGATTTGATCCTCGCCATCATCGGCAGACTCGGCATCGCGGGCGGCAATGGCCACGTGATTGAGTACGCCGGCAAAGCCATTCGCGCCCTCTCCATGGAAGGCCGGATGACAGTCTGCAACATGACGATTGAGGGCGGGGCGCGCGCCGGCATGGTGGCGCCGGACGACACGACTTTTGCTTATATGGAAGGCCGGCCGTACGTCCCGCGCGGCAAGGATTTCCAGATTGCCGTGGACGACTGGAAATCGCTGGTCTCTGATTCCGGAGCTCATTATGATAAAGTGGTTGAGATGAGTGCATCTAGTATTGCTCCACAAGTGACCTGGGGCACGAATCCCGGCATGGTGACCGATGTCACCGGCCGGGTGCCCGATCCGAAATCGTTTCCCGATCACGTGGACCGCGAGGCCGCTGAGCGCGCGCTCGAATACATGGGCCTCGCGCCGGGAACGCCGATGACGGAGATCCCGCTCGACCGGGTGTTCATTGGCTCATGCACGAATGCGCGGCTCGAAGACTTGCGCCTGGCGTCAAAGGTGGTGGCCGGCAAGCACGTGTCGCCAACGTTGAAAGAAGCGCTGGTGGTGCCCGGATCCATGGTGGTGAAAGCGCAGGCCGAAACGGAGGGTCTCGACAAGATTTTTCGCGAGGCCGGGTTTGAGTGGCGTGACGCCGGCTGTAGCATGTGCATCGGGATGAACCCGGACGTCCTGGGTAGCGGCGAGCGCTGCGCGTCGACCTCCAATCGGAACTTCGAGGGACGTCAGGGCAAAGGCGGACGAACACATTTGGTTAGTCCCATGATGGCCGCGGCGGCGGCGATTGAGGGACACTTTGTCGATATTCGCGAGTGGGACGTGGACGGAGATAAAGGTTAAAGGTAAAAGGGTCAAGGGTAAAAAGCTGACGCGTGGCTTTGTCCTTTGACTTTTACCCTTTAACCTTGAGGATTTTTGACTCATGCACTCATACACAAAACACACCGGTTTGGTTCTGCCCTTCGATCGCGTGAACGTCGACACCGATCAGATCGTGCCCAAGCAATTCCTGAAGTCGCTGACCCGCGAGGGTTTTGGGCGCACGCTCTTCTATGACTGGCGCTACTTGCCGGGCGAGCAGCCGAACCCGGATTTCATCCTGAACAAGCCGCGTTACAAGGGTGCTTCGATTCTGCTGGCGCGCGCGAATTTTGGCTGCGGCTCGAGCCGCGAGCACGCGCCATGGGCCATCCTCGACTACGGCTTTCGCTCCATCATCGCACCCAGCTTTGCCGACATCTTCTACAACAATTGCTTCAAAAACGGCATTCTTCCGGTGACCCTGCCCGACGCCCAAGTGGACGAACTCTTCGAGCGCACCGAGAAGAACGAGGGCTATCAATTGACCGTTGACCTGGAGAGCCAGACCGTGACTGACGTCCATGGCCTCAAGTTGGCGTTCGAGGTGAATCCGTTCCGACGCGAGTGTTTGCTGAACGGTTGGGACGACATCGGGTTAACGCTGCGTAATCAGAACCAGATCGACGCCTACGAGAAAGACCACCCCCAGCGGGCCGTCGTGAACGAGCCGGTGGACGCGATCATCACCAAGGCCGGAACCCCAATGTGAGTCCTTCCCCTTTGGACGGATTTTGGGAGCGAGAACGCGATGAACATCAACAAGAAGTTTTTCCTCTTAGCGGTGGTGTGTCTGAGTATGGCGGGCGGCCTTGCGCTGGGCGTGGAGGCGGCAAAAGGCCTGAACTTAAAACCTGGCTTCAACCTTTTTTCAAAGCAACAGGATATTGAGGCGGGGAAACAGGCGGCGGCAGAGGCGGACAAACAACTACCGCTCCTCAACGACCCGGAGACACTCCGCTACATCAACGATCTCGGAAAGCGACTCACTCAATTCGAGCCGCTGCCGGCCGATTATCCGTGGACGTTCAAGGTCGTCAACACCAAGGACATCAACGCCTTCGCCTTGCCGGGCGGCTTCATCTACGTAAATCGCGGCGCCATCGAATCGGCGGAAAATGAAGCGCAGCTTGCGGGAGTGATTGCCCACGAAACCGGCCACGTGGTGATGCGCCACGGAACCCATCAGGCTACAGAAAGAATCGCGGCCGAGGTCCCACTGGCTATTCTTGGCGGATTGTTGGGGCAAAGTTCAAGCCTCATGAGCCAGTTGTCGGAGATGGTCGTCAATGTTGGCGTGAGTTCTCTGTTTCTGCACAATTCCCGGAGCGCCGAGGCGCAAGCCGACGCGGTGGGCACCTACGTCCTTTACCATGCCGGATACGATCCCCACGGCATGGCGCAGTTTTTCACTATTATCGAGAAGAAATATCCTGCGACGGCGACCCAGTCGCGGGCGGCCCAATTTTTTTCCGATCACCCCGATCCTGGGAATCGTATTCAGGCTGTCGATGCCGAGATTCCGCAACTGGGTCCCGCCATTCAAGGCAAGCAGGACAGCCCCGAATTTCAGGCCGTGAAGAGGCGAGTGCTCGGCATGCCCGCGCCGACGGTAAGCAATCAAGCAGGTCAGACACAGTCTGGGGGCACCATTGGCAATGTGTCGCGAGTTGACGTGATGCCCAGCGGTAATTTCAAGAATTTCAACCACAGCGCCTATCGGATCTCCTATCCGGACAACTGGGAAGTCTTTGGCGACACGAGTTCCGCGGTGACCATCGCCCCACGCGCCGGAATTTCGGGAAACGCCGTGGGGTATGGGGTCATCATCAACAGCTTTCAGCCGGAGCCGGGCCGGGGCAACGGATCGCTCGATGACGCCACCCATCAGTTGATCGATTCTCTTCGTCAAGGCAACCCAGACCTGAAGATGATTGGCCACGGCGAAGATGTCCGCGTTAATCGGCGGCCGGGGAAGGGCGTTGAGCTGACGGGGCCTTCGCCAATCACGGACACTACAGGCCACCCTCTGCGCGAACACGATTGGTTGGTGGCAGTCCAGCGGTCCGACGGGACTCTGGTTTATATGGCTTTTATTTCGCCCGAACAGGACTTTAACACTTTGCGCCCCACGTTTGAGAGCATGGTCCAGGGTTTCCAGCTCCGCTGATGGCAGCCCTTGAGGGTGTTCCTTCGCGCCAGCCGCATCGAGTTCGAGTATCCTTGAGAGGGGTGAATCGCACCCTCCTGCGAAGCACGCTTATCGTGTGCTGGATTGGCACGTCGGCGTTCGGCCTGGGAGCGCAATCCGAGCCGACCATGGCGCGGGACTTTGCGCAAACGGATGTGCCGGTTCCCTCGAGTCAGAGTGAAACCGAACGGCGGATGGCCTGGAAGCGGCTGCTGCCTGACGTGGGACACGATCAGAAAAAGATTTGGGTTTTCCCGTTGCAGGCCGCGCAGGGGAAACATTGGAAGCCCGTCATCGGAGTTGCGGCCACGACGGCGGTGTTGGTGGCGCTGGACCCACACGATGCGCCTTACTTTCACCGCACGTCCTCGTTTCGCGGCTTCAACAAAACCTTCAGCGGTTTGAACACTGGCCTCGCCATGGGGACTCTTCCGCTCGGTCTG
>Ga0116138_1001956_pt1 | contig 10972 bp, 7 predicted proteins | sample June2015DPH_20_1_2_FD_88971 | JGI IMG/M metagenome (GOLD analysis project Ga0116138, IMG submission 88971) | Peatland microbial communities from SPRUCE experiment site at the Marcell Experimental Forest, Minnesota, USA - June2015DPH_20_150 | ecosystem: Environmental > Terrestrial > Soil >... | reverse complement strand
CCGATGCTGTGACGAGACCAAGTGAGAACTGCTCGGGACAGTGTTCCTTTATGAGGATTGGATAGAGAAGCCCCCCGAGCGCGACAATCGTGACACCGGACGCTCCGGTAAACGCAGTGAACAGTGCACACGTGACAAGCGCAACGATCGCCAACCCTGCTGGCATCCATCCGAACAATGCTTGAGCGAGATCGACGAGTCTCTTTGGCGCCTTGCTCTCAGCAAGGAGATATCCCGCGAATGTAAAAAGAGGCACAGCAAGGAGCGTTGGTGTGTCGGCGATTTTGTAGAGATCGATAATGAGCGCTGAGGTATCGATATCTGCAGAGGTGAACGCGTACAGTCCGATCGCACCAAGAATCGTAAACAGCGGCGCGCCGAGAAGAGCAAGCAGCAGGATAATGAAGACAAAGATCCAGACGCTCATAGTCTCTCTCCTTGCGGCGCCTCCCCCGTAGCTCGTATGACAGCACGAATGAGGAAATGCACAGCCAGAAGTCCAAAACCAACCGGAATGATGATCTGCGCGTACCAGGACGGAATGTTTTCGAAGATTGTGCGGTGATCGGCGATCTCACCCAGCACAAACGTCCAGGATGCCTTTGCGAGCAGGTAGCAGATTCCGGTTGCGAAGAGATTCGTGAGCACTTCCACGGAAGCGCGGATATTTGGAGAAAGAAACCGCCGCAATGCGTCTATGTTAATGTGGCGATTCTCGCTCGTTGCGATCGCCGCACCAAGGAAGCCGAGCCACAGAAGCAAATGGCGCAACAGAATGTCGGCCCAGAAAATCCCCGAGGAAAACAGGTTGCGCAGCACGACCTGAAGGAAAGCCATCACAACCATAACCGACAGCAGGGTGATCAACACTGCTTCTTCAGCCCGAGTCAGGGCTTTGTCAATACTTTTGAGGATGTTCATTTCGATCCAGTGTGTGTTTTCCGGTAGTCAGTGACAGATTCTTCCACCTTGTTCAGGAAATCTTCAGTATAAAGCTTGCCGACGAGCGCACGGCGGGAACGATTCCCCACCTCTACATAATCCTGGACGTCTTTATCGTTCGCAGAGAGGACCGTGATTCCGCGTTTCTTCAGCTCGGCAAGGGCGTCCCTGTTGTCTTTCCTGCTCATCTGTGTAAGCTTCGAGATGTAGAGACGGCCGTTCCTCATCAGAATTTCCTGCAGGTCATTCGGAAGCTGATCGTAGTATTTCTTCGAGATGAGAACGGAACCGGAGGCATCCGCCAGCGGTACATCGATCATGTATTTCACTCTGGTATACCATTGCAGAGCAATCGCTGCGTATGGAGTGGTATAGAACGCATCGATTAGACCGGTCTGTAGCGATGTGTTGACATCGGTAACGGATAATGGAATCGGGTTGATGCCGAGAGTCCGGAATGCAGTCTCAGCGATCGGGTCCCCTTCCCACGTCCACATTTTGATTCCCTTCAAATCTTCCCTCTTCCGGACCGGTGAGGAGGTAAAGACGTGCACGAATCCGACTTCCGCCCAGCCGAGCAGGACATATCCCCCCGCCTCGAATGCCTGTTCGAAGTCGTTGCCGAATTCCTTGTACAGCATGTCCATTTCGTCGTCGCTTCGCACGAGAAACGGAGAATCAAGAATGCGGACTTTGGGGGCAATTTCCCCCATTCCGACCCCCGTAAACCCTCCGCTGTGAAGCTGTCCCACGCGGATCTTTCGAAGAACTGATTTTTCGTCCCCCTGAACACCTGTGGCGTAAATCTTGAACCCCATGCGTCCGCCGCTTTCCTTTCGGATGGCGACATCGTACTCCTTCATGACGTTCATCCAGGTGCTTCCCTCGGGTGCGATGGTCGCGAACTTGATGCTATACTGTTGGGCATAGGCGGTGAGAGTTGCAAACAACACGACGGCGAGAATCAAACTGGTTCGTTTCACTGGTACTCCTTTATGGTAACTGGAACTAGTGCCACTTCTCATAATAGATCTTGTATTCAGTAAGGCACAGTGCTCGTTTCCAATTGCACAATCCCAAACTCAAACACAAAAACACTTTTTGGAAACGGCACTAGAAAAGGTCATTCATGTGTTCTCGGAGAAGTCTGGCTTTTTTCTTTGCGATTGCATTCGAGAGACGTGCATCCGGCAGGATATCGGGCGATGCATCTTCCACCTTCTTCAGCAGAGACTCGAACAGTTCCTGATTCTGCATCTGTACGGCATACGTTTTGGCGTAGTACACATATGTCAGGAGGAATTTCCCACCATTGATGGAGAGGGCCCGCTCGAAATATTCTTTGGCTTTTTCCGGCTTTCCGCCCAACACTTGCGGCATGCTTCCCTCCATCGTACCAAGGATCAGATACGGACCGCCATAATAGTATGTCGGATCTGTCTGGCGGACAAACTCCATCATCGCCATGACCTTGGGAAGGTCAGCTACTACGCCAACATCCGAGCGCGTAATATTGATATAGCTTCCCCATCCAAATGAAGTCCAGAAGACAGCGGGAACATCGTCCTTTGTAAGGGTTGAGAGCGCAGATTGTAATGAGGCGACATCCTTCTCGAGGGCTTCCTTCATTCTTGGGTTCTGTGTCAGCACTCTCATACCGTAGTCACGGGCGCGGAGGTAGAACATGCGCGCTCGTTCAAGACTATCATCCTCGGCGAACGCAAGTGCATATGCATTGAATCCCTGCGAGGCCATCAAGAGAAGTTTGGTGTTCTGAGGATCCCCCTTGATAAGCGCTTCAACGAGTTTCAGGTTTGAGCCGAGCGCGCCCTCGGCGAGCTTCAGATCCCCTTCTTCATTGAATGCTTCAAGGCCGTAGTCCATGATACCGCCCATGGTCCTGATTGCCATCGTTTGTATGCAACCCTGCAGCAAGAGGGCGCAAAGGAGCAGAGCAAGTTTCTTCATTCGGGATTCGAGTGTTTTTGCGGATCGGGGTTCGCTCAGGCAACAGCCCGTCGGGAACAATTGCGGCTTCCCTGTGTCCCATCTCACAAAGAGTATTCTTCAAAGGCCTGATAATATGAGCAAAAATATACTCAAAAAAGGTAGAGTTTCAAACTCGTAACTTTCGCGATCGCTCATTGCGACTGAGGCGTCCGCGCCGTCAAGGAAGCGATTTGAAACTGTTCAGAATATGAGCTACCTTGTGAGCGGTTTTTCAGACCACAGTTGCGTGAGCAGCAACCCTTCCAGAACGCGTAACTACCAATCACTCAATTGTTTCCATGCACATACTCCTCGTCGAAGATGAAGCAAAGGTTGCACGCTTCATCAAAGAAGGGCTCACGGCAGAAGGATACGAAGTCGAAATTGCAGCCGATGGCAAGAGCGGAGAAAAGAAAGCTCTGGACGGCGATTTCGATTTGATCCTTCTCGATGTGCTCCTTCCAAAAAAGAACGGCTTCGAAGTGCTGCACGCCCTCCGGACCAGTGGACTGCGCACGCCGATCATAATGCTCACGGCCCGCACCGCGACCGAAGATGTCGTTCAGGGGCTCGACCACGGCGCAGAAGACTACCTCACAAAACCATTTGCATTCAACGAATTGCTTGCCAGGATCCGGTCACTCCTCCGCCGGGATCGCCAGAGTCCGACAGTCTATCGCCTTGCTGATCTTCACCTCAACACGATGACGCGCAAAGCAACGCGGGACGGCACCGTGATCGAATTGACGGCCCGTGAATTCGCGCTGCTCGAATATCTCATGCGCAATCCCCACAGACTCATCACCCGCCAGCAACTCGCAAAGGAAATCTGGGGATTCAACTTCGATCCCGGGACAAACATTATCGATGTGTACATCAACCACCTCCGGAAGAAAATCGACCAGAATTTTGAGAAGAAGCTTCTCCACACCGAACGCGGCAAGGGATACTACATTTCCGACAAGGGCCTCGCCAAGGGTTCGACGAAATGAAGTTGTTTCATTCCATCCGTTCCAAACTCACAATCTGGTACACTGCCCTCCTGGCAGTAACGCTACTCGGTTTTGGAGTAGTTTCCTACCTTTTCACGCGATCGACACTTTCCGAGAGCCTCGATCTCTCCCTCAAGAACGAAGTCAAATGGGTGAACGAGTTCATCGAGCCCCAGGCCAAGAAAGTCCGCCTGAAACGTTCAGCGCTGCTGGAACTTCAGCAATTGAAAAAAATCGCACCGGCCCCCGTGGAAGTCGACCAGGAAGCGGCTGACTCAGTCGGCACTGATGAAATTTGGAACCAGATCTACCAGCATACGATTCTCAGCCCTCACCGGCAGTACATCCAGATCCTCGACCGGAATGGAGATCTCCTGTACCGGTCGCCGCACCTCGGCAAACAGAATCTGGAATACGCAGAGATCCCCTACGGATCGGTGAATGTCGTTACTATCCGCGATGAACAGGGACGCGGTCTCCGGCTCGCCATCACACAGAACGACTACGTGAAGATCTTTGTTGCCTATCCGCTTGATGAATTGAACGAGGTGCTTGCCGGGATCTTTAGAATTTTCCGAATCCTTGCCCCTATTGCGCTGCTTATCTCGATCATCGGCGGATGGTTTCTGGCGCACCGATCGCTGAAACCCGTCGATACGATTACTCGCACCGCACAAAAAATCAGCGCGCAAAACCTCAACGAGAGGCTCCCCTCTCCCGGGATCGACGATGAGCTGGGCAGACTGACAGCAACATTCAACGACATGATCGGACGGCTCCAGGAGTCATTCGCTCAAATCCAACGATTCTCCGCAGATGCCTCACATGAATTGCGCACGCCGCTCACCATCATGCGCGGCGAAATAGAGGTTGCCCTCCGCAAGAAACGCATGCCAGCTCACACACGCGAACTCCTCGCGAGCATTCACAACGAACTCATCCGGCTCTCCTCCATCGTCGAAAGCCTCATGACACTCATCAAGTCCGAATCCGGCCGACTGTCGTTCCGGTTCGACGACGTTCCCCTCGACGCACTGATGCGAGAACTTGCAGAGGATGCTCTCGTGCTCGCCGCACCGAAAAGAATCAAGGTCGAGGTGGGGGAACTGGAAAGCCTGAAGGTCCGGGGCGACGCGGCGCGTTTGCGTCAACTCCTCCTGAACCTGGTTGAAAACGCGGTGAAGTACACTCCAGACCACGGCACGGTATCACTCACTCTTACAAGACTCGGAGGCAACGCCGCAGTCAGGATCGGCGATACCGGCATTGGAATCCCAAAGAAGGACCTCCCGAAAATCTTCGATCGCTTCTATCGCGTGCAGGCAGATGGATCCGGAAGCGGTCTGGGTCTCGCCATCGCAAAGTGGATTGCCGAAGCACATCATGGCACAATTGAGGTGACAAGCCGCGAGAAAAAGGGGAGCACCTTCACCGTATTGCTGCCTCTCTTGCGGAGCACAACGTAGAACCTCAATCTCCCCGCGGACTCGTGGTCCGAGGTCTTTCAACCTCCCATCCGTTACCTTGATTTTCGCACCTTTTTTCGCTATGTACGGTTTGTTACGCGCCCGTCAACGCACGTATCAATTCACCACACCGAGCATGGCGCAGCGAAGGGGGAGTTCTGGTCGGCACACCTATGCGGAAAACGTACTTCTTCTCGGACGCGCATCTCGGTATCGGCACGAAAGAAGATGATCGTCAGAAAGAGCGCGCGCTCATTCAGTTCCTGGAACTCGTGCGTAGCGACGGCGAACAGCTTTTTATCGTCGGCGACCTCTTTGACTTCTGGTTCGAATATAGAACCGTCGTCCCTAAGGGGTACGTTCGTCTCTTCTCAAAACTTGCCGACCTTGCAGATGCCGGCATTGCACTGACCTATCTGGCTGGAAATCACGATTTCTGGCTGCGCGACTATTTCCAGGAAGAACTGGGAATGAAACTCGAGCGGGATCCTGTCGAGCGAACGATTCATGGAAAGCGCTTTTACCTTCACCATGGCGACGGCCTCCTCAAGAACGACGCCGGATACAGGATCCTCAAGCGGGTACTGCGAAACAAAGTGAACATTGCCCTCTTTTCCATCATCCACCCCGATCTGGCGGCACTGATCGCACGATGGTCCTCACATAAAAGCCGTCAGTACACGTCAAAACGCACGTACGAGGGGGATGATATGGCGAGGTTCGCAGAGCAGAAAATCGGCGAGGGATTCGACTTCGTTGTGATGGGGCATAATCACGTTCCATGCAAGCGGAACATCGGGGCGGGGGTCTACGTCAATTTGGGGGATTGGATGAGCGAACGTACGTATGCGGTGTTTGACGGTGTTTCACTCGATCTAAAGAATTGGGGAAATCCTAAATCCTAACCCCGAAATCCGAAACAAGCACAAATGTCGAAACAGAAAATGACCGGTGTTGTTTTATCCTTCGGATTTTGAATTTGTTTAGTATTTAGAGTTTAGGTTTTCGTGCTTCAATATCTGTCTCTTGATAAGTGTTGCCGTCTCACTGAGAACCGATGACCAAGAAAACTTATAGTTCTGAGGATATGGATCGGTACTTCAACGATCCCTCGTATCGCCATTCGTTTCTGAGGCGGGGCAAAGGATTTCTGAAACGGAACTGGAAACCCCTCACCATCCTCACGGTGATTGTTCTTGCCCTCCTGATTTGGTACGGGCGATACATCGTCAGGGGACTCCCTTCCCTCGAGGAGATAGAAAACCCACGGCCTGCTCTGGCATCGAAAGTCTACGGCGAGGACGGCGTCGTGCTCGATCAGTTTGCCGAGCAGAATCGTACCCGCATCTCCCTCTCAAAGATCCCGCAGGGCCTTATCGACGCACTTATCGCAACGGAAGACAAGGACTTTTACACCCATTGGGGTGTCAACCTCCCACGCTTCGCGCGCCAGATGGTAATCAATGTCCTGACCTTCCGGGGCGCTGGCGCAAGCACATTGACGCAGCAACTGGCGCGTAATCTGTACAGATTGCAGGGAAAGGAAGAATCACTGTTCGACAAGATCACCAGAAAAATACGCGAATTCTTCACTTCGGTTCAAATCGAACGGAACTTTACGAAACAGGAAATCCTCGAACAGTACCTCAACACGTCCTTCTTTGGTCGCAACGCGTACGGCATCGAATCGGCTACGCAGCGGTATTTCAACAAATCTGCCTCCGAACTTAATCCTACCGAGTACACATTGCTCGTCGGAATGCTCCAGGGGCCGAACTACTATGATCCGATCAAGAATATCGATCGGGCGAGACGGCGGCAGAGCATCGTGATCGGTCAAATGCTCCGTGATGGGCACATCGATCAGGCGGAAGCAGACCGAATCAAGTCCGACACCCTGACCTTCAAAACGCTTGAAGCCGATTACCGTGTCGGCATCGCGCCGCATTTCGTGGAATGGATCCGGCAGCAGATGATGCAGAAAGCAGAGACCTACGGATTTAATCTCGAGCGTGACGGATTGCGCATCTACACATCGCTTGACAGCCGGATGCAGCGATACGCCAACCGGGCAGTGGATGATCATTTGACAGGATTCCAGGAAAAGTTCGACAAGTACTGGGACTGGAGCAAGAACACGGAGATCCTCCAGAGTAATGTCGATAAGATGATTCGTGATCTCGATGTGTACAAGAAAGCCAAGAATTCGGTGATACGCGATAGCATCGTTGCGGCGCTCCGCACGAATGTGCCATTCATCGACTCGGTCAAGAAAGCTGCCCGGCAGATTGAAGTGGGAATGGTCGTCATCGACCCGCACAATGGTCACCTCAAGGCCATGGTCGGGGGAAGAAACTTCCGGGTCTTCCGCTACGGATTGAATCACGTGACCCAGATTCACCGGCAGCCGGGATCTGCCTTCAAGCCGTTCGTGTACACTGTGGCCATCGACAACGGCTGGCCCGTCTGTTACGAAATCCCGAACCAGCCCGTCACGGTGCCGATGCCCGACGGCACCAGGTGGACACCACAAAACTTCGAGGGGGACTTCGGAGGAAAGTACACACTTCGCGAAGCACTCAAACGGTCGATTAACCTCGTCGCCGTTCGTCTGATGCTCGAGATGCAACCCACCACGGTCGTCGACTATGCCCATCGGATGGGAATCAAATCAACCATTCCTCCCTATGCTTCGATTGCGCTCGGGACTGCCGAGGTGTCTCCACTCGAGCTCACATCAGCCTACGGAGTCTTTCCAAACGAAGGAGTGCTTGTTGACCCGATTGCCATCCTGAGGATCGAAGACAAGGATGGAAATTTGATTGAAGAGAACGTGCCGGAAAAAAAGGAAGTGCTGAGCAAAGAGACGGCTTATCTGATGACGAATCTCATGGAAGGGGGCGTCAACGAAGAAGGGGGTACAGGCCGCGTGATTCGTTCATTTTTCTCGCAACCCGCGGCGGGCAAAACCGGCACAACAAACGATTATGGGGACGCGTGGTTTGTGGGGTTCACTCCCCACCTCTCAGCGGGAATCTGGGTGGGCTTTGATGACAACCGCATTAAGTTCGGGAGTTCCGACGGCCAGGGCGGACGTGCAGCGGCTCCAATTTTCGGCAGATTTATGCGGGACGCTTATGAAGACCCCGAGATCGGCCTGCAATTCGATTACTTCCATCAACCCGATGGGATCATCGTCGATACCATTTGCGTCCTGACGAAAAAGAAGGCGCGTCCCTTCTGTCCGGAAGACACGACGGAGATCTTCAATTCCAAATACCCTATCGCTCCATGTGATGTGCACACCAGCGCCCACTGGCGGGAAGAAAAGAGCGGGAATAAGATTAACTGGTAGAGAAGCAGTGAATAGTAAATAGTGAACAGTAGAAGACAATTCGTCAGTCTGCTTCTGTCTGTCCGCTGCATTCTGTTACCTGCACCCTCCTCCCAACTTCTCCATCACGCCATTGCTGCACTACTCCAATACTCCACGACTCCAATACTTATTTCACCAACTGCATCTTCTTCGTCTCCACCGAGCCTGAGGCAACCAAGCGATAGAAGTAGATTCCGCTCGATAGATTGTGTCCATCGAATCGGGCGGAGTAATATCCTGGTGTGAGTGGACCATCAACAAGTACTGCAACTTCACGTCCCAGCAAATCATAGACGCGCAGCGAGACCGGGCCGGAGTTCGGCACTGCGAATCGTATTGTTGTGGTTGGGTTGAACGGGTTCGGATAATTCTGGCTCAGATCGAACACATTCGGTATCGCTCCGTCACGCTCCACGACCGTAATATCCTGACCGGTCTGGAACCTGAGTTCTGGAGACCAGTCGCTGGTTCCATAGGCGTTCGAAGCTGAGACGGTCCAGGAATAATTCGTTAATGGACCGGCTAGTATCACTGAGCTCAGGAGCGTGGTGTCGCTGGTGGTTTGATCCATGACGACAACATTAGGCGTATGGGTAACCTCGGTTACCCGAACTCTATATGAGGTGGCAGATCCTTTCCGCCAGACGAATGTGGGCGTCCGGCTGACATTACGGAGTCCGGAAGGAGGTGAAACCAACGTCGGCGCGATTGGCCATCCGGTCTTGAAACTCCACGGGTTGGAGTACGCCCCTGAAGCCCCCTGGTTGCCAGCAAGTGCCCGCCAGTAATAGGTTGTCTGTGCGATAAGCCCGCCAGGTACGGCAGAGGTGTCTGACGTATTGATGGTTGTGGTGAGTGACGACGGATTGAAGTCGGCGCTCGTTGCGACCTGAACCCGGTAGAGAAGCGTCGATGCATCACGGCGCCATGCGAGATATCCATTCTGCGAGAAATTCTGTTCCAGGTTCTTTGGAACAAGAAGGACCGGCGTTGTCACCAGCGCATTGATGGGAATGACGTTGCTGAGAGCGCTTTCGTTGTTGTTCTTGTCAAGCGCGGAGACAGCGAAATAGTATTGTTGATTGACGGTGTCGAGGCGCGCCGACGGAACGACGGCCGGTTGACCGGTGAGCGCAAGCAGATTTGACGAGACTTCGAGGTCCGCCGGTTGATACGATTGCTTCGTAAATCGGTACAGAAGATATCGCCGGGCCGTATCGCCATCGGCAGCCGCAAGCGGCGGGTCCCACGTCAACCCGTAGAGTCCTGTGCCAGGATCAAGGGTCGCCCTTATATTTGTCGGAGCTCGCGGTGGAATCGTATCTTTCCAGGTCATCACCGGGATCGCTGCAGCCGATGCGTAGTATTTGTACTTCAACGAATCCGCAAATGCTCCGGAGACCCCGCGGGCCGAAAACACGATAGCCCCTTGGGCCTTTGTCGATCGATCGAACGAGATTTGAAGACCCAACTGCGCGGTGCCCACGGAAGTTATGATTCCGGAGTAGAGATGGCGACCGTTCGTCTGAGATAACCACCATGGTTCAAGTTTCGCATAGTCCTGTCCTCCACCAAACGGCCAGTAGAGTTGTGGAGCGATGTAGTCAATGTATTTGCCGGTCATCCACGCAACCGCGTCACAGTACAACACGTCATAGCCGCTCGTTCCCGAGGTCCCTGCCGGGATACCATTCTTCCAGATTCCAAACGGACTCATCCCCACTTTCACCACAGGCTTGATTGCCTGAACGCTGTCATAGATCATCTTCATCAACAAATTGACATTGTCACGCCGCCACGGGGCAAGACTGTCAGGGTATGAGAATCCTCGATGGTAAATGCGGAACGTGGCTGAGTCCTCTTTCGTGAAGCCCTCCTCTGCATAGGGGTAGAAATAGTCGTCCATGTGAACGCCGTCAATGTCATACCGTCTCACAACATCTGCAATGACACGTGCAACATGATCACGTACCAAAGGAAGTCCCGGGTCGAGAAAGACATACCCGTTAGTCGGACACGTAATAGCCCAATCCGGGTGCCGCCTGATAACATTTGTCGAGTCAATTTGGGAGGGTGAATTTCTGCTGAGCTTGGCCCGATATGGATTGAACCAGGCATGAATCTCCATTCCTCGCTTGTGCGCCTCTTGTGCGGCAAACTCGAGAGGATCGAAACCGTCCACCGGCTTCACCCCCTGGGTTCCCGTG
>Ga0116138_1001936_pt1 | contig 11032 bp, 3 predicted proteins | sample June2015DPH_20_1_2_FD_88971 | JGI IMG/M metagenome (GOLD analysis project Ga0116138, IMG submission 88971) | Peatland microbial communities from SPRUCE experiment site at the Marcell Experimental Forest, Minnesota, USA - June2015DPH_20_150 | ecosystem: Environmental > Terrestrial > Soil >... | reverse complement strand
GTGCCACAGCTACGCCTGTAGCGGCCGTCGCAGGCGATAGAAGTGTCGGAGGTGCCGGTGCTGAAGGGAGAGCGTTGCCTATTGTTATCGATCCGTTGCGAGGTGTAGCAGTCGCAGTTCCTGATCCAGGCTCGTTGAAATTGAAAAACGCGAATCGGGTGTTGCTCAACTGACTGAGGCTGACTCCCGGAGCGGCCTTGAAACGAATTTTCAGCAGTGTACCGGAACCGCTCAGAGGGGCCGGTCCAGCTGCGCCGACACGGAGTGTGTCAACCGTATCGCGCACTGCGATCGTCATGCCGCGGCTCAGTGTTCCCGCGGTCAATACTTGGGCAATTTTCACGACAGTCGAGTCGTACACAAGCCTGAAATCGTACGAGTAGATGCCGAGTCCTGTGAGGAGATCTGTGGTAATCGGGACATCAACGGAGTCGGCAATGTTCACGGACGTGTCCGGCAACGAAACCCGCAGGTCGTTGATGGCGATTGAGCCGGACGTCGCGGCGAAGCTGAGAGAATCAACAACGGCGACAGTGGTTGTTCCACGGGCAATAGCAGTCAGAAGCCCGGTCGTGTTGTTGATCGTCGCGACAGAAGGACTGGTGCTCGTCCAGGAGTAGGGGGGATGTCCACCGCTTGTAACACGGAAGGTTGTCGTGTCTCCTTTGGTCAAGATCCCCGTCGCCGGCGCTATAATCAGAATGGGGGCTGCAATCGTCCCGAAGTTGCCGTTGACGAGCGAAGCATGGATCGTCTCATTAAACAGGACATTTGACAACGCAATCGTGGTGGAGCCTGATGCGGCAGGGAGTACTTTGAAACGCACGTACACCAAAACCCCTGAGCCGGACAGTGGCTGACTTCCAGCAAGAGCAACGTCGATGTGTCCCCCCGAAATATTGTAAGCAGGGGCCGTCCAGGTTGAACTCATTGATCCCGCCTTGATCACGTCCAATGCCTGAAGAATCGATGAGTTGAACGTCAGCGTGAATTGCGAAGAAATGATGCCAAGACTCGTCACGTCTGATATATAGACTGGCAGATTGAAAGTCAGCGTCTGCGTGTAACTTGTATCATGCAGCGACAGCGTGAGACTGTTGAGCAGAGGCGAGTTGATTGGGAACAGGTTCGTTGAGTCCCTTAGGCCCTGCGAATCCTGGACGTACACAGTCAGCTGCCCGACTCCCACGCCATGCAGTTTCCCGTTTGCGTCGATAGTCGCAAAGGAGGGATTCGACGACGTCCACGTGAGTGGTGGGATCTGGTCGCCGGAGACCGAGAACTGAAGAGAATCACCAACGACAAGGTTTCCCGGAGGAGTCTTCGGCGAAATGGTGATCGTCCGGAACCGGAAGTTCCCATTGTGGATCGTAATGGCAGGAGTTCCCTCATTGAGAAGCGCAGAAGTGACGCTTATGACATCCGTCAAAGACGACGGACTGGCAGAAGTGGCGACTTTCAGGTAGATAAGGGGCCCTGAGCCGGTGATGATCGTTCCGGAAGCGAACGCAAGCTGACGCGTGGTGGGATTAAAGGAAACATTTCCCGTTCCCGCGAGGAGTGTGCCGGCAGTGGAGATGTCGTAGATATACATCACCCCGGAATTGTAGGAGAGGGTGAACTGCCCGGAGTACACGCTGTCGAGCGTCGCGAGGCTCGAAATGCGCAGCGGGACCAGCAGCGTATCACCTTTCTTCGCCGTCGTATCGGGCACCGTGAGGAGTTTGGCCTGGGCGGCAGCGGGTTCTGCTGCCGCGACCAGACAAACCACCAACGCAATGCTGAGTAGTGTCGACCTAAGTGTGTGAGACATCAATGCCCTTCAAGAGTTCGTGAATGACGGTGATTGATCATTTCCCCTCTGACATTCACGTCTATTTCAGAAGCATCATTTTTCGAACGGTGGTAAACGTCCGACTGTCGTTCGAGACAGCATGGATCCTGTAGAAGTAGACACTGCTTGCGACCTGGAGGCCGTGGCTGTCTCTTCCATCCCAGACTACCCTGTAGTACCCCGGAGCTTGCTCACCACTGACCAACGATCGTATCTCATGTCCCAGCAGGTCGTACACTGTAATTGTCACGACACTGGTTGCAGGAAGCTGATACTGAATCGTTGTTGTGGGATTAAATGGATTGGGGTAGTTCTGACCCACTTCAAACGTCGTAGGAAGCGCAGGCTCCAAGCCGGCACTGACCACGACCTGCTTGACGTCGGGAGTCACGTTGGTTTCGTTCAGGATGAGACGGGCGACCTTGAAGTCTACCGTCGAAAGTCCTTTTGCCTTGTCCTTCAGGTGGAAGACGACCACAACGACATCCCCATCCTGCGTAATCGGCATCGTGCCGGCCATGGCGATCTTGGTAGTGTCGGGATTCATCCGGAAGTCGATCATCATCGCATCGGTAACTTGCGTCTTCCTCACATCCATAGGAGTGACTAACGTTGAATCGTATGCGAGTTGAAGCTCTGTCGCGTAGAGCGGGATGGTTCCATTCAGGTGCAGAACGATCTGAATCTCATCCGCTGTCGATCCGCGAACAGTCCGGAGATCGTAAGCTGAAGCAAGGGATGGGCTCGAGCTTGTCTTGCCCAAACCGGGGAATCCTGTGATCAAACCGACCACGTAACGCAATATGTAAGAAGCGTCGAGTGCACTCACCGAACCGTCACCCGAAACATCTGCCGCCGAGAGCTGTGACCCCGTAAGAAATGGAGCCACAAGGTGCTTCAGAATGAGGGCAGCGTCATAGGATGTGATCGTGCCGTTCAGGCTGACATCACCCATAAGAACGCCGGTGCGCGTCGTCAGGAATGGCGTATAGTTCACGTCACCCGAGTTGTTGAGGTAAATCCGGTTTCCTGTGCCGGTCAGGTTCTGTGGACTGCCCTGGTTCTTGTACGGTCCGCTTACAGCTCCCCAGAAATTGCTGGTGGCATTCCAAGTATTGGTCGTATTGTTGAACACACCTCCCCCAGTATTGTCGTGAATGTTGTTCAAGTGAAGTACCGGGCTCGAAGAGCCATCACCGTAGACTGCATAGTTCACGTTGTGATGAATCTCGGTCGCTGTGATGGCAGGAGAGGAATTGTAGAGATAGATGCCAGCCCAGCTGCTGAACGAGACATAGCTCGAGTCGACGGGTGCACTGCTATTGTCGATGCGAATGTTTCCGTTGTTTGAAGAGCTCCCGTAACGCACAATAGTGTTGAAAATGTGGGATGTGTTGTTGCTGGCTCCGTTCAGCCAGATCATGTCCCAATTGCCGGGTGCCGGAACAGTCGCAATACTGTCCGCATTGGAATCACCTCCGTACGTATCGTCCTTCCAGGAAGTGAACACGATCTTGTTTGTGGATGTACCTTCAGACTTCAGCACACCCTGCACTTCGAGCCGCCCGTTACCATACTCACGCGGGAATTTGATGATGGTGCCAGGAGTTATCGTGAGAGTCGATCCGCCCGCGACGAACGCGTCGCCGCGCACGGCTACGACCTTTGCTGAATCTCCCTCAAGATATGAACCGCCAAGCGTTCCATAGATTGTTCCCTCCGTCACGAGCGTCTTCTTAAACGTGTTGTTGAAAACCGTGTTCGTCCGATACACGTTGCCGAAGACGTTTCCTGTGCTATCCTTTGTGAGCTGACCAAGGACGCCGACTGCGTAGCGATTTCCGAAGATCGAGTCGCTCATCAAATAAGCACGAGACGAAAAGATACCCGCGAGAACATTGTTGGACACGGTGCAATTCTTAAAGAGTAACAGTGTGTCGATGGTATTGTTGAGTGCCGAGATGTAGAAACCATGACCGTTGTTGTTGCTCGCATTGGAGTTTGTGACGCGCAGCGCAACGCCGGGGTTACCATTGTTTTCGATATATGCACCCGTGGCCCCGTTGCCGATAATGGTGCAGTTTGTCATCTCGGTAAATGATGATGAAGTCCGCGCCCATATGCCATAGCTTCCATTGTACGCAACCCGGCTATTTCTCAATGTCACAGAGGACGCATTGTTGCCACTGAGGTAAATACCGTAGGTCGAGCAACTGTCAACTGTTGTGCTGTCGATCGTTATGGGAGTATTGTTGACATATATTCCAGAGGTGGACGATTTTCTGATGAGGTTGTTGCTGAAAACCATTGCACCAAGGTTCGCGTCGAAATAGACGGTTTGTTGGCCATCGCCTCCGCCAAACTTGAACTGGCAGTATCGGATAATTGAACTACCGCTCCCGTTCCGGAACCCGACATAATAAATATCCCCGGGCAAGGGAATTCCCCAGTCGGTAGGTGTCGTTGTTTTTCCGCCTGCAATGCTGTCGTGCCAGGATGTGAAGACAATCGGATTTGCCTGAGTCCCTTGTGCAAGCACCGTTCCATAAGCGTTAAAGATGGGGCCCCTCCCTCCAAATCTCTGGAACTTGAGATTGACACCTGGTTGTATCACCAGCATCGTGCCGTTGTTGACCTGGAAATCTTCGATTGCGACGTAGGTCTTCGAAGTGATTGCGGATGGGAATGTATTCTTCAGCGTGTCGTAGAGCGGTTCAGCGCTGTTGCCGCGCAGCGAAATTGCATTGTTGTACGTGTTCCCGCTAATGATATTGCCATCAACTCCGTTGTTGTCGACGTAGCTGTTGCCCGTCCGCCCCCACACACCGATCGGGTACCTGTTGCGTTGAATCGTGTTATCGACAAATCTTGCTTCGGTGGAGAGAATTCCTTCATCCCCGTGATCCGTAACGAGATTGCCGACAAACTGTATATTCGCAGTAGACATCGAGGGACTGTAATCATAGATGCCGCCCCCGCCGTTGTTCGTCACCGTATTCCCCGAGATGGACTGCTGGATGGCACCATTGTCGACGCCTATCCCCCAACTGCCATTGCGTCGGATGATACAGTTGGAAATTTGCCTGTACGCGGAGCCGCTCGTCGCACGCAGGCCGGTGGCACCATTATCAGTAATCGTTGAATTCTGTATGGTGATATCCGATCCCGTCGACACACCGCTGCCGTTTGTACTGCTTCCTTCGATGTACATACCTTCAGCACCGCAGCTGTCAAGGGTAATACCCGTGAAGGAAATCTGCGAGTCGCCGGTACGTATTCCCATCGAATAGGATTTTCGGACGATGACGTTTGTAACCGGTGTCGTGAGCGATGCCTGAGCTTCGATCCAAAGGGTTCCCTCACCGGAGGAGTAGCCGCCGAATTTGAATATTACATTTTTGAGGACGGTGCCGACGGATGAAGACGTGCGGATGCGGAAGTAGTCCCAGTCCCCCCTCGCCGGCAAAGAGTAATCGGTCGGGAGATTTGTCTTCCCCCCGTAGGTTGAGTCTCGGTAGGAGGTAAAAACAATCGGGCTCCCGGCACTTGCGTCTGCCTTCAGCGAGCCTTCCACTCGCCAATACAGGCCGGCAGCCATCTTGATAATGACGCCGGGTTGAATGACCAGCGTGTTGCCCCCGACCACTCCCCATCCGGGTGCGTTTTCAATGAACGTGTAGACAGGAGAACTCATGCTTGATGGGAAGACTGCCTTCAATGTGTCGGAGTAGCTCTCTTCGTACCTGTTTAGCCGGAGGGCGATAGTATTATTGTAGGCATTGCCGGTGATCGTATTCCCGCTGTACGTTGAATTCACTCTGCCCAACAATGCGATCGGATAGCGGTTGTTTTGAATTGTATTGCTGACAATGGACGACCGGGACGTAACGATTCCTTCTTGCCCATTTCCTATGATGACGTTGTTCAGATATTTGACAGTATCCGGGCCTCCGACATTGAACGTCCAGATACCCGTCGCTGCGTTGGAATCGACTCGATTGTAGGAAAATGTTTGAACTCCCGTGGAATACCAACTATAAACACCACCACCACCATTGCGGGAGACATTGGAGCTGTCCATGGAAACCACCGTGGCATTGGCGGTGCCACCGTCGGCATCAATCCCCCAACTGCCGTTTCCTGTGAAAACGCACTTGTGTATCTGCAAACGTGAATTCCCCTGTGCCAGGATGCCATGCGATCCGTTGCCACCGAAGATGGAATTGCTGATTGTTGGATTAGAACTATTCAGGTAGAGACCGTAGTTGGATGAATTCGTTGAGAAGATGTTCGTAACAGGGTTGGGGCTGATATTCACGAAGTACAAGTTTGCCGTACCTCCGGAGCCACCAAATTTGAAAATACAATACGAGAACGAGCTGGCACCGCCGCCATTCATGTACACACAATCCCAGTCACCTGGATTTGGCCCGGTCGCTGTTCCATCTCCGTTTGAATCGCCACCGTAACTATCATCCTTTTCAGAAGTGAAGATGATCATGTTGTTCGCTTGCCCGTTCGCGATCAATGCGCCATTGATCAGAAGACGCGCCCCCGGAGCGAATTTCACGATGACACCGGGATTGATCGTCAGAGTTATACCACCATTCACGGTGATGCTATTCTTCACCCAGTGCACACCACTTGCCCAGGTTGTGTTACCGCCGATGGTGGCAGTCTCATTTGTTACGGTCAGCGCTGATGCCTGGATGCTCCAGGGCTGGAAGTCGACAAGGGGGCTGACGCGATCCCCCTGCCCTGTCGGATTATTTGTCGGACTATACGGTCCGGTATCGCTTCCCCAGTAGTTCCGTTCTGCCAGAACCGTTTGCGTTGTGCTGGAGTTGTAGAATCCCCATTGAATGTTTCCCACAATTGTATCCGCTGTGATAACGGGCTGGCCGGATCCGATCGCCGTGAATTGCAGACCGATGGAATTCCCGCGGATGTAGTTGTTCGTGATAGTCGGGCGAGCGCCATTGTCCATGAAGATTCCAACCCCATTGGAATCGATCCGACTGTTCATGATCACAGGAGTCGCGTTTACGGCAATTCGAATGCCCCCCGCGGTATTGTGCGTGATGACGCACGAGGTGTCGACCACGAACGTCGTAAGAAAGTCGCTGAAGACTCCGTAGCCGGCGTTCTGGTCGAATGTCGATCGCCAGATATGGGGAGAGGATGCGCGGACGTTGATGCCGTTCGTGGAGCTGAAGTTAACTACGCAGTTGGATATGCTGATAGCGTAGGCGCCAGTCTTGTAAAAGATAGCGGCTGCATTTGGCCCGCCGCCGGCGTAGCTCACGACGCAATAGTTGAACACAGAACCGACGTTGGCAGTATTCTGGAATTCGATGCCGTACCATGCTCCAGGCGCGGGCGAACCAGAGTTTGCCGTGAACGTGATTGGGTTGGCCAAAGTCCCGTTCGCATTAAGGATGCCGGCGATGACCAGAGCCTTGTTGAACTTGACGATCGTCCCTGGCTGGATGGTCAACGTTTTTCCGGCGATCACATAGACGGAATCTGCGATCACCGTCCCCGTTGCCCAAGTCGTGTCCGATGTGATTGCGCCTGTGATTTGACCGAGAGAAATTTCCGGCGGAAGAAGAGTGGCGCAGAGTGCACAAAAAATAGTAACACGTACCAACGTTGTACGCATAGGTAAACGCCTTTCTGAAGAGTTTGTCAATCGAAATTTCAATCTAGGAGGGCGCGCTTCCTCCGCCGTACTCGCCCGATGGGCTAAGCCGAGGAAGTGCTCATCGTACTATCGTTGCCATATCGCAACAATTCGTCCGGATAATACGATTCCACAATGCTGCACATCAACATCTACTATATAGAGTTAAATCGATTCGCTGGGTCAATTGCGCATCTCATGCTGGCTCTACAAAATGCTCCCCCTGAGATCCGCAAGTGTTTGGAAGGATAACGTTGCATTGCAAATGTAACAACAAATCAATGATACACAGTTCCCTGTAGAGAAACAAAACAAATGTGTACCGAAAGCTGCGAGTTCGCATTTTCGTGATGCGGGGCAAAGAGCCCTCGCAAGCCTACGCGATCAACAAATTGGGTCTTTGCTAATAACAAACGTCTCGCAGGGCGACTGCTTTACCTTATTACAGCGGTTCACTCTCCTTTGTATACGGGAAGTCCGCGACTGTTGAATTACTTGACATGGTCGCGTTGAAGATCAGAGGTCATAAGAAACCACCGCGCTCTTTATATAGAGGATATCAGGAGTACTCCACGCTCACAGCAGCGTTGCTCCTTCACCCAGTGCATTTGTCGGTCGGAGATTTCGCGTTGATGTGCCACCCCATCATTCATCAACAAGAGAATAACGGTTTCTTCAAGGCATCCCTTTGTGACAGCTCGATCATGTTCAAACCGACTGCAGGCTGTTTCGAAGACCGGGTTCTTCGAGTGGTTATCATCCAGCTCGTCGTTCATTACCCAAAGGGAAAATGGGTGTGAAGCAAGTGGCCTATCGACACCTTTGTCCGTCGTCTGGAGAAGTTGTCACGAACTTGAAGTGAGTCGGATTTCGTGACTATTCCACCTCCCTCAGAAGGATGCAGAAAGAGAGCACTGCCCTCCGTAGCTAGTCCGTATTGGGCGAAAGCCGGGGACTTCCCGTCCCGTTCCTATTGGTTCAATCCCCTTGTTCCCACTGTTGGCAATGACATAAATCACTATGGCGTATTGCCTTTCGCCAAAGTAATTGATAAGTTTCCGGTCAGCAAGGCAGATGTCTTGCCAGTCCTGTACCTTCCACGAGAACTCAATCAGGTATTTTCCAGTTTCGGGAGCGGATCACCCAGTGAAACCGAAAGTGCTCATCGTCGACGATGAGGATTTTTTCCGGAAGATGATCGTGTTGGGCTTTGAGCGAAATGGATTCACCGTATTCCAGGCCGACAACGGTGAGGATGCGGTGAGGATCGCTCAAACTGAATTGCCCGATCTTATCCTCCTCGATCTCGTCATGCCAAAGCTCCTTGGATTCGAGGTGTGCCAGCTGCTCCGCAAAGATAGCCGGTTCTCGAAAACGGCGATCATCATCATGTCTGCAAAATCCTACAAGCCCGACATGGACAAGGCTGCGGAATTGGGAGCGGATGCGTACGTCGTGAAGCCATTCGAGTTCGGTGACCTGATGAAGACTGCCAGCGACCACATGCACAAACGCAAGAACTCGTAATGATGAAGGTCCGCTTCTGGGGCACACGCGGTTCCATTGCCACACCGGGTTCTTCGACGACGCGCTATGGGGGGAATACTTCGTGCGTCGAGTTACGCACAGGCTCCCACATTGTCATATTCGACGCTGGCACCGGCATCCGTGAGCTCGGCGATCAACTGCTCAAAGAATTTCCTACCCAGCCTCTGACGATCCACGTCTTCATCAGTCACACCCACTGGGATCACATCCAGGGTTTTCCTTTTTTCCTTCCAGCATACGAAAAGAAAAACACCATCCACCTCTACGGTCCCCCGGGGCGCGACAAATCGCTCGATAAGATCCTCACGATCCAGATGGACTCGGATTACTTCCCCGTTGAGCTGGGGGCGATGAGTGCTGATCTTCACGTCCACGAAATGCGGGAAGATATTACGATCAATGAACTCTCCGTGCGGCACTTCTACCTGAATCATCCTGCGCTTTGCCTCGCGTACCGTGTATCGGATGGAAAATCAAGCGTTGTGTACGCAACCGACAACGAGCCGTATCAAGGAACGCTGTTCAAGCACTCCCAGAATCCCGCGACTGCCCTGGATTTTCCGACCTACCTCGACGAGAAGTTTGTAGAGTTTCTCTCGCAGGCGGATCTTCTGATCGGTGAGGCGCAATACACAACAGAGGAGTACAACAAAGACAAGCGAGGGTGGGGACATTCCCCGGTGGAGTCTGTTGTGCGTTTCGCGGTTCAAGCCAATGTGAAAAAATGGGCCCTCTTTCATCACGACCCGCATCACGATGATAGTTTTGTGGACGGGATGGTGAAGGAAGCGAATCATCTTACAAAGCTCATTGACGGCAAGACCGAATGCATCGGCGCGCGGGAAGGTATGGAGCTCACACTCCCGTAAAACCCTCTGGTCCCCTCCTTCCGGCATCATCAAACCTCAGAAGTTCCTCCTTCATAGTCTGGATATCCCATCCTCATGAGAAACCATCGCTCAGTTCTGTTTCTTTCTATCCTCTTTCTCGCGTCAAACGCTCTCATTGGTCAGCTCAAGTTCTCTGATCATTCGCTGCTCAGCAACGCTGACTACGTAGAACACCAGATCAAAGCCATCAGTGATGCCGATCTCTTCGGCGCCCTGCAACTGGATCAACCAGCGTTGGGAAGTACGGAAGCCGCCGCTCGGCGAGAGGACTACGCTCAGGCCTATCGCGCATGGGGGTCGTACTGGGATTCCAAACAGCAACCGAAATATGCAACGCAGACCTACCACCTTCTGACCGATACAGAAATGCTGATGGGGTACGAGGATGTCCGGGCATATGCATCCCACTCCAAGGAGGAAAACGACACTGTTATGGCCAGGGCGTCGCTCATCCTGAAGAATATTTTCCGTCCCTGGGGGGATGTTGTTGTCGATTTTGGACAGAAGGTGGACTTCAATCGTGAAGTCGGCCAATCGGGCAAGTACGGATTTCACTACTGGGGGTGGTCGAAGGCGCTCATCCTCGCGTATGTGAACAGCGGTGATCAACGATACCTTGCGAAATTCGATGAGCTCTTTCATCAATGGTATGAGCAACGAAACTCCATCACTCGTGGATTCCCCGAGCTGGATGTGGTTTACTATGAACTTGGATTGGGTGTCAGGAACAGAATGTTCATCGAGTACTATTTTCTGCCATATGCGCAGCGATCGCTGCTGACCCATGAGCGAATGCTGAAAACCATCCTTGCCGCTGGCCGATGGTTATACCAGCTTGAGCAGTGGGAGGGGTATCGGTCCGGAAACTGGCAGATCCATGGCAGCTACATGCTGGCGCAGCTTGCCATGGTGTTCCCCGAGTTCAAGGATTCAAAAGAATGGTTGAAGCTGGCGCTGCAACGCCTCGAAGAGCATTTGCAGCAGGACTTCTTTGAGGACGGGGGGCACTCCGAACGGGCCCCAAGAAATTACACGCAGGCAACATATCTTTCCTATCGGAACCTCTACTACTTGCTC
>Ga0116138_1001929_pt1 | contig 11060 bp, 13 predicted proteins | sample June2015DPH_20_1_2_FD_88971 | JGI IMG/M metagenome (GOLD analysis project Ga0116138, IMG submission 88971) | Peatland microbial communities from SPRUCE experiment site at the Marcell Experimental Forest, Minnesota, USA - June2015DPH_20_150 | ecosystem: Environmental > Terrestrial > Soil >... | reverse complement strand
CGGGAAGGATCTAATCCCGCGCGAAATGATCGCGGCGTACGCAACTCTGAAAAAAGCTGCCACGAATGCAAACCACACAGGCGGGCGGCTTGACGACCAGCGTCACAAACTGATTGTTCAAGTCTGTGACGAGATCCTCGCGGGCCAGCATGAGGACATGTTTCCTCTGCACGTCTGGATGACGGGAAGCGGCACCCAATTCAACATGAATGTGAATGAGGTAATTTCAAACCGCTGCTGCCAGCTTGCAGGCACGCCGGTCGGTAGCAAAACGCCAGTTCATCCTAATGATCACGTCAACATGTCGCAGTCTTCCAACGATTCGTTCCCCACTGCGATGAACATTGCGGCAGCTGTAAACGTGAAAGAGCGACTCATACCGGCGGTTAAGAACCTGCGTGATTCAATCGCAGCGAAAGTCGAGGAGTGGAAGGACGTTGTCAAGATCGGCAGAACCCACATGCAGGACGCTACGCCGATCACACTCGGCGAGGAATGGTCTGGCTACTCAGGCATGCTTAGCGACAATCTCGAGCGTATCGAGGATGCACTGCACGGCGTGTATCGGCTGGCGCTTGGCGGAACCGCCGTGGGAACCGGCATCAATGCAGCCCCGGATTTCGGCGAGGCGGCCGCTGCCGAAATTGAAAAGCTTACGAACCTGCCTTTCATCAGCGCTCCCAACAAATTCACGGTGCAGGGCGCTCATGATGCTCTCGTCCAGCTCTCCGGCACACTTCGCACCCTCGCGGTCTCGCTCTACAAAATTGCCAATGACATTCGGCTGATGTCCTGTGGCCCGCGCGCAGGCTTCGCCGAGTTGGTGATTCCTGCGAACGAACCCGGCTCGTCGATCATGCCGGGCAAAGTGAACCCGACCCAGGCCGAGGCGCTAACCATGATTGCGGTCCAGGTTATGGCCAATGATGTGGCCGTGGGCTTCGGCGGAGCGGGCGGATACCTGGAGATGAACGTCTATAAGCCTCTCATCATTTTCAACGTAACTCACTCGGTCACGATCATGACCGACGGATGCACTAACTTCCGGAAATTCCTCATCGAAGGGACAAAACCAAACTTGAAGAAGATCAAAGAATATGTGGATCGCTCTTTGATGCTGGTGACTGCTCTCTCGCCCGTCATTGGCTACGACAAATCGTCGAAGATTGCGCACTATGCGCTAGATAACGACCTCACGCTCAAGCAAGCCGCACTGAAGCTGGGATTTGTCACGGAAGACGAGTTCGACCGCGTGGTGGATCCGGCGAAGATGGTCCACCCGTACGTGGCAAAAGCCAGCTGAGAAACAACTTTAATTTCTGTCGATACGGCACTGAAGAAACACGAAGGAGAGAACATGACGACGAATAAGCGCGGAATTGAATTGCTTCACGATCCATCCCTCAATAAGTCCACAGCCTTTACGGAGGCCGAAAAACAGGCCTTCGGAATCGTTGGCTTGGTACCCGATGTGACCGAGACCGAAGACCTGCAGTTAAGCCGGGTGATGCTGCAACTGGGCCATAAGAATACGGACCTTGATCGCTACATTTACCTGGTCAACCTGCTCGATCACGACGAAACCCTTTTTTATCGGACTGTCATGTCTGACCCCGCTCGCTTTCTGCCGATCGTTTACGACCCAACCATTGGGGAAGCTTGCCTGAAGTTCGGCCATATTTACCGCCAACCTCGCGGCATGTATTTGTCGATGACACGCCGCGGCAAGGTGAAGGAGATTTTGAGAAACTGGCCCCAGAAAGATGTCCGGTTTATCTGCGTCACGGACGGTGGCCGCATCCTTGGCCTTGGAGATCTTGGCGCCAACGGAGCGGGCATCCCCATTGGCAAGCTGCAGTTGTACACCGCCTGCGCCGGTGTACTGCCGCAGTATCTGCTTCCGATGTACCTCGATGCGGGCACTAACAATGAGCAGTACCTGCACGATCCCCTGTACTTGGGCTTGCGCAAGACCCGCCCTTCCACCGAGGATCTTTATTCTTTCGTCGACGAATTTGTAGAGGCGGTGCAGGAAGTATTCCCCAAGTGTTGCATCCACTTCGAGGATTGGACTGGAGCAGATGCCGTGCACTTGCTCCAACGCTACCGCGATAAGTATTGCGTCTATAACGATGATGTGCAAGGCACAGCTGGGATCACTCTTGCTGGGATGATTAATGCGGCCAAGCTCAAGGGCACGAAGCTAAAGGACGAAAAGTACCTCTTCCTCGGCGCGGGCTCGGCCGGGATTGGCCTGGCCAACTTGCTTTGTTCTGCACTGGTGGCACAAGGCCTCACGCTCAAAGAAGCGCAGTCGCGGGTCTACATGTTCGACGTCAACGGTCTTCTGGAAGATACTCGCAAAGACCTGGTCGACTTCCAAAAACCCTATGCACACAAGCACGCGCCAACTCGGGATTTCGTCGCTGCTATCGAGAGCATCAAGCCAACGACGATCATTGGGGTGAGCACGATCGGCGGCGCGTTCACGCAAAAGGTCGTGGAGGCAATGTCACGTGTCAACGAGCGCCCTGTAATCCTTGCGCTCTCCAACCCAACCGAGCATGCGGAGTGCACGCCAGAACAAGCTTATACCTGGTCGAAGGGCAAAGCGATCTATGCGGCCGGCGTGCAGTTCGAACCGGTCCACTACAACGAACAGACATTTCTGCCGGGACAAGCGAACAACTTCTACATATTCCCGGCGGTGGGTATGGCGATCTTCGCCACGCAGGCGAAGCGCGTTACCGACGAAATGTTCATCGAGGCCGGGCAGGCGGTGGCGGATCAGGTGCCGTCCGACCTGTTGAAACAAGGCCTTCTTTATCCATTGCAGTCGAACATTCTTGAGACCGAGATTCAGACTGCCGCGCGGGTGGCAAAGCTGATCTTCGATTTGGGGCTCGCTCGCGTCAAGCGCCCCGCCGACATGGTTGCGTTCATTCGTGAGCACATTTACAAGCCGGAATACAAGACGCAACTAGAGCCCGTGGCCGCAGTAGCCTGACGGAATGCGCAAATGGATGGTGAGGCAGTAGGCACGACCTCTACTGCCTCATTCCCAACACAGGGAACGCGTTCGAATTACTAGGCCGCGCAAGCGGCAATGGAGAATTGTGCCTTCGAACATCAACCAGACTGGCATGTGGCTTTCGCTCGGCCTTGCCTTTGTTGGTGGGTATGGCGACGCGGCCAGCTTTGTCCTGGCAAAGACGTTCACTGGACACGTCACCGGTAATTTGGTTCTCGCCGCCATCGCTGTAGCGGCTCATGATTGGCGGGCAACGCTTGCGCCTCTTTCCGCCATTGTCACTTTCTTAATTGGAATTGTTTTGAGCGTGCTGATCGTACGGCCCCTCAAGACGTGGTCATCGTGGCCGTTGCTTCCTACGGTCATGGGAATAGAAGTAATCCTGCTAGTAGCAGCGTCTCTTGCGCTCTCATCAGGTCTGGCTCAAGGAGTCGGAATATTCGTGATCTTTCTGTCTCTAGCTCTGGGTCTACAAAACGGAGCGTTTCGTCGTGTTGGTGGCATCAGCGTTCACACGACATATCTGACAGGGATGATTACAAGCCTTATCTCGACAGAAGCCGAACAATACACTTCCGAAGAGGTTCCTCACGACGTAAGACCTCACGATCCAAAGATAGAACTTCTCTGCGTAATCTGGATAGCCTTCGTGGTGGGCGCTGGGACGGGAGCAGCGTTGGTCCTTCATTTTGGCGCACTCGGGATGCTAGGAGCCGCGCTGCTTTTGATCCCACTCGCGCTGTGCGAGGTGCAATCTTGATCAAGCGAGAGTTTCCCAAGCTCGTGCTTCTAGTGTGCATCATGTTATGCATTTCGGCGGCCTACGGATATTCTCAGACAGGTCTAGGAGAAACGCTTAGCGGCCCGGACAGCGATGAGACGGGTCAGGGCCACCACCGACATCTCTTTGGAGACTGGGATGGCGAACGTTCCCGGCTGCTCGAACGCGGTGTGCGATTCGACTTCCAGTACGTCAGTGATTCTCTCTGGAACATTGAGAGCGAACAGCAGGACCGACTCGCAAGTTTTAATCGGTTCCGAGGTACGGTGGACATCGATTTCGGCGCGCTGGTCGGCGAGCAAGGATTGTATTTCCACGCGACAGCGCTATGGCAAGGCGGCGGCAATCTTGGCCTGCTCACCAGTCCTAGCGGACTGTCGAGCGCGAACACATGTCGCCTCGATTCCTGGTGGATTGAGAAGAGATGGCTGGATGAACGGATCACTGCGCGCATTGGTCAGTTCGCGGGTCAGGATTTTTACGGAGCCCAGCACGATGCGGCTTCCTTCATTTTTGAGCCGATGGGATATGCATTAGGCAATCTATTCACAGACTCCGAGTCCTTCGATCCTCCTTCTACTCCCGCGTTTGAATTGCGTTTCGTGCCGATTCACAACCTCTATGTGAAATCAATGGTGGCGGCTGCGGTCCGCTCGCCTTTTTCACAGAATCCAACCGGCCTGGTTCCGACGTTCAATGGAACTCCGGTAAGCGTGTCGGAGATTGGGTTTAGTCCGGGCAAGAAGGCGTCGTCCGTTCGAGCCTTCGACAATGTCGAAAGCCGAAAAGGATACTCGGGCCTCTATCAGTTCGGCGCCTCCTACAATCCCGCAAAGTTCACGTCACCGACGAGTCTGACACCCCGGGCGGGCAACTACCTTTTGTATTGGATGGCGAGCCAGGCCCTTTGGCGCGTGGATCCGAAAGAAGCAAAAGGCTTGGACGCGACGCTTGCCTACGACTGGAGCCCCGCGGACATCAACCGGAACAACACGCAGCTCACGGCTGGAGTGCGATTCAACGAGCCGCTGCCTCTGCACATTCACAACACCATGTCCCTGGGTTATGTGCGTAACAGCTTGAGCTCGCAGTTCCTCCCGCGAGCCACGCCTGCTTGGAAGACGGAGAATGCCGTTGAATTCAACACGCTTCTCGACCCCCTGCCCATGCTCCTTGTGCAGCCGGTCATTCAGTACTACGCGAACGTGGGTGGACGAGCGCAGCGCTCCGTGGTTTTCGGATTCAGGACCAAGGTGGAGTTTTAGAGATGTTTTGGCATTGCTTTAAAGGAGATCCTTCATGAACATCGGTGGATTATTCGGAGCGTTAACTCCTGTCTTTTTTGTCCTCGCGCTTGGTTACCTGGCTGGGAAGCGCAATGTCTTCGATGCGGACCAGTCCGCGGGTTTGAGCAAACTGGCGCTAACCTTTGCCCTGCCGGCCTCTCTGTTCGTCAGCATGACCGACATTCCCAAAGATCTTCTCCTGCAGCAGGGTCTTCTTGTCCTGGCACTGATTCTGTCCCACGCCGGGCTTTTCGTCGTTGCGTGGGTGCTCTTGCGAAGGGTGAAGTCGCTCAGTGGGACGCCTTCCATCATCTATGCGCTTATGCTCGCTACCTCCGCGACCCCGGTCTTTGGCCTCGCCGTTCTCGAACCACTCTTGGGTCGAACCAGCGGGGGTGCCGTGGGACTCGTGGCCCTGGCAATTAACCTAACAGTACCTCCGGCAGTGATCCTTCTGGAAATGGATGCAGCGGCGAAAGATCTAAGAGTCGCCACCAATTCTTCGAAGCCAAGCGCGATCGTAACCGGCCTGAATGCTGGTTTGAAATCGCCACTCCTGTGGGCGCCAATCCTGGGAATCGCTGTTGTCCTTTTGAGCGTTCACTTGCCAGCTGTGGTAGCCAGCTGTTTCGAGTTGATTGGCTCAGCCACATCCGGCGTAGCGGTTTTTGCGGTAGGCCTCGTTTTGGCAGCTCATCCGGTTCGTTTTTCACGTGCGGTGTTGGTCGGTTCCCTTGCTCGTGTAACCGTGCAATCGGCGGTTCTCTTCGCCATACTGCATTTGTTGCATGTTGTTAGTCCGTTTGCGCGCGAGGCGCTGGTTTGCTGTAGCTTTCCCCTGGCTACCGTGGTCGTGCTCTTTGCGGCCAGGTACAAAGCAGTGGAGTCAGAAGCCGCGTCTATGCTTCTGGTCTCAACGCTCGCTTTGGTGGTAACAGTACCGACGATCCTCTGGTTGAGCCACTGATTTATAAAAATACTGACTACGGAGAAGATTTTATGAATGTCGGGCTTTTGCTTCTGTGATTGACTGTGGGACTCACTCTGGCGGCGCATGGCACGCAAAAACTGTTCGGATGGTTTGGGGGACCAGGGCTTAACACCACAGGACAGTTCTTCACTGTCCTTAATTTCCCTCCCGGCGTCGTTGCCGACTCGACTCTCGTCATCGTCACGCAGGGAGTGTCAACTCCTGTTGCGCAAGCGTCGGTGACGCAAACGCTTCGGCGCACCGATAAGGGTTGGCGGATCGCCCGACGCCTCATTAAAGAAGCAGCAGAGGGAGGCTGCGGTGCGTGAAAACAAGAAGGAAGCCGCACACCAGTTTGAGGTGGCTGAGCTACGCCGAAAGGCGAAGGACTTCCATCAGCCCAGACCGGTGGGCTGGAACAAGCCCGCGATACACAGACGATACACAGAAGTATGTCAAAGGACAGGATATCGAAAGACAGCATGGCGGCGTCTGGATTCAAAGTTACGAGCATGAACATGGCGTCCGAGCAATGCGCCGTGCCGGACGCGATGATGAAGAAGTAGCATATTGCTATTAAGATGGAAGCGGATCGCCTGCGAGTCATCCGCTATTAAAATTCACCAAACACTTCGATAAATCGAATGTCATTGCCTGCAGACAATCGAAAGTTTAAAGCTGCCAGCCGCCGCGAATTGCTCAAGCTGCTGCCGTTGGCGGCCCTCGGCGCTTTTGCCGTGCCTAGGTTTCAAGAGCCGCTGCTGAAAAAAGGACTGGCGTTTAGCGACTGGATGTCGGACAAGTGTTTCCGTTCGCATCACCTTGCGCCCACGTTTAAGGCGAGTGACCTCACCCCCCTGGACAAGTTTTACGTCAACACATTTGACGTGGACGACCCCGAAGTGGACCTCGACCGCTGGTCCCTTGCGGTCAGCGGAGAAGTCCTGAAGCCAGGTACGTACAACCTGGCAGCCATAAAGGCCCTGCCGAAATTTGCTCAGAATACGCGGCACATCTGCGTGGAAGGTTGGGATGTCATCGGCCGTTTCGGCGGCGCCAGGCTCGCAGATTTTCTGGCCATGGTGGGCGCTGATCCGCACGCCCGCTTCATCACGGTTGAGTGTGCCGACACCTACTACGAATCGGTGGACATGGCCACCGCGCTGCATCCGCAGTCGCTCATGTGCTACGAGATGTATGACCAGCCGTTAACGCGGGAGCATGGTGCACCCTTACGGCTGCGCATGCCGACCAAAATTGGCTACAAGCAAGCGAAATATCTTACGACGCTCACAGTCACCAATGTTTTGTCGAAAGTGGGCTACTGGGAAGATCAGGGATACTCCGAGTTCTATTCGATTTGAAGATGAGGCCGCTTTGAAAACCAAGACCATTCGAATCGAAAACGAAAAAAGTGGCACGACGATTGCTGTTTATGAACACCCATACATCGTGCGTCTCTGTCATTGGGCCAACACGATCTCGCTCTTTGTATTAATCGGCAGTGGTTTGCAGATCTTCCGTGCCTTCCCCAGCTTTGGCAGCAAGGTGCCGCAGACGAATCTGATCGACTGGCCCAGGTCACTCGCCATAGGCGGCTGGCTCGGCGGTGCTCTGCAATGGCACCTGACCTTTATGTGGATCTATCTTGCCACCGGCGTTATTTATCTCGGATACCAGTTGTTCTCCGGCCACTATCGCCAGGTACTGTTCACTCACCGCGACTTCGCGGGCGTGTGGCCGATGGTGCGCCGGTATTTTTTCTTCGGTCCGAAGCCGCAGCAGCGCGAAGCCTATAACGCCTTACAGAAACAGGCATACACCACAGTCGTGATTCTAGGAGTGCTTTCCGTGCTCACCGGTTTCGCTATCTGGAAACCGGTGCAACTCTCCGGGCTGGCATGGGTGATGGGCGGTTTCCATTGGGCGAGGCTGTGGCACTTCTTAATCATGATTGCGATAGCCCTGTTCATCCTCGGCCACCTGGTGATGGTCGCGCTACACGGCTGGCAGAATTTCGTTTCCATGCTTACCGGGTGGAAGAAAGATCCGGAATATCTTTCCGAGTAAAGCAGTTGCAGCCGCAACTTTAGTGAGGGGATGACGCTCTTGCAGGAGAATCCAGCCGAAACCGCCTACGAAGCGGAGCTGATACAGCGCATCAAGAGCGGCGAACATGATTTGTTCTATCGCCTGATTCAACCGTACGAGAGACGCGTGTATGCGACCGCGCTTTCGATTGTAAGAAATGAAGCCGATGCCGAAGATATCGCACAGGACTCGATCCTCAAGGCCTTCCGCCACCTTTCGCAGTTTCGCGGCGAGGCCAGGTTCAGCACTGGCTTCTTCAGATCACCATCAATGAGGCGCGTATGAGAAAGCGCCGCATGACGCTCCGTGCCATGGAATCCATCAGCGATCAGCAAAACGACGAGGGAGACTACATGCCCCGCGAATTCGCCGACTGGCGCGAGATTCCATCGGAGAGCCTTGAGCGAAAGGAAATCCGCACCGCATTAGTCGAAGCGTTGTCGTCGCTCGGTGAAAAGTATCGTTCAGTATTTGTGCTGCGCGACATTCAACATTTGAGCATTGAGGAAACAGCCCGGGTCCTCGAAATTTCCCCCGGCTCGGTAAAGACGCGGCTGCTGAGAGCGCGACTGATGTTGCGCGATTTCCTGAGTCCAGGCTTAAACGGACAATGGAGTGCGACACCGGCGTTTGCGAAAGGGAACAAGCCATGGGAATAACCTGCGAAGCAATATGGCGCGAGAGTTCCAATTACATAGACGGGACTCTAAGCCCCGATTTGCAGCAGTCGATCGATGAGCACATCAAGACCTGCCAGGCTTGTGCGTCGGTGCTTGCCGGTTTGCAGAACATCGTCACGCTGTACGGCGACGAACGCATGGCCGAGCTCCCATCTGGATTTTCCCAACGATTGCATCGCCGTCTCGAGGCAAACATGCCCACCACGCGGCGCAATTTCTTCGGCTGGGCGGTCGCGTTGGCGGGATCAGTGGTCGCAGTGGGAGGAATCGAGTTAAGCCGCGCTTCGCACCAAGTCCCTGACTCAATTTCTAAACTCTCTCAACATTTGGCAAAACCAATCCCTCCGGATATGCAGGTAGTAGTCTCAGAGAAAGGGAAGCTTTTTCATCTAGCGGCATGTCCTTTCATTATTAACCGGGAAACAATTCGGCACATGACAGCGAGCGTAGCCCTCGCGCAGGGCCTTAGTCCCTGCACGAGGTGCTTGAGCAAGTATTTGTAAGGCAAAGCGAGCAGGGCTTGAAGTACACCGCTTTATCAGTTTTATTCTCCGCGCGGTAAACGGCTTGGGTTGGTTGCTGCCTTGAGGGATCGGTCCGACGTGCCGCCGTCCTGAGTGCTCAGCGGACCGGAGGTGATACCAATCGCGCCGATGATTACCCCAATGCTAGAGCTGCTGTGCGTAAGAGAGCGTAGCGGTTTCTTGCGAGCCTCGCAGCTTGCGGGTGAAAGTACGGTGCGGCGGTCGTGAAAACCTCATTCTCTTGGAGATTCGGATCTTTTCGAAAGGTACAGTCGAGGCAGCAGACGCGGACTTTGGGAGCACATCTACCTGAGTGCCCCAAAACCCGACTCGCGCAGAAGTGAAAAGCCTATAATTTTCTCCCCTGCTCGGTGAGAGATCTTGATTCCTGCCGTACTTGTGCCCAAGGGATGGGGAGATCGACGACCGTCCCGCTTTGCTTAATCGTCTGAACAGCTTCGAAGGCAGCGAGAATCACCTGTCGCTGGACACGGGTACAGAACGGCGCACCAAAGTGATGGCCCATTGGCCAGGGAACGAAAAGCGCCCGCGGAGCTTTGATGGCGCGGGTCACGTCTTTGGCCACCGTGATCGAGACAGTCGGAATTCCGCGTTCTTCGATCTTTCTCTGAATCAGTCCGACCGACTGATGACAAATTGGTCATGCCGGAGCGAGCAGCGCAACGTCCGCCCGCTCTTCTTCATCGACTGCGCGGGCAATGCCCTCGGCTACCGTAGCCTCGAACCGCTCCGGATCCATGTTGTAACCGATAAAGCTGAAGAAATTTCTTGTGAGCCCGCCAATGACTCCTTCAGCCGCTAAATCCTGTATTCGTTCGATAGGGAAGATGACGTTAATGTCCACGTCAGCATCGTCATGCGGATATTTGAGTTGATGAATGATTAGATCAGGCTGCCGGGCATCGGAGGGCACGCGACGGAAGCTGAAGTCACCCAAAGGATGCGCAACCTCCATCGGACGGTCCCGCTTGAGGTGTACACCGCAAGAACTGATGAGGCAGACTGTGCTGTCCTTCAGCGGCTTGGCAAGTCGCGCCAGAGGTATAAACTCGCTCTTGGTGATCATCGAGCCGGGGTAACGCTCGTTGATGGTCTGCCACAGGCCGGGGCGGAGTTGAGTTCCGCTCTCCCGGGGGTCGACCGGCGACTCCGTTGTCTTCGAGGAGTGCAAATTAGCGGCTGCCATCGTGAATCCATTCCCCTGAATTGCGAATGAAATAAAAGTGCAGACGAAAGTAAAGCAACGCCAGTGTGGATGAATCCTTCTGCATGGTTTGCTCAATGAAGTCGCGATCTGGCTCCTGATTATGCAGAAGAATCTTCAGGGCTTCGATCCAGGACTTGTCGATCTCCTTCCTCCCACCGTTTTCGTTGCCATCGCCAAGGTGCAGGCGCACGAAGCGAATGAGCTTTTCCGAGTCGCCATCTTTTACAGCTTCGCGCAAATAAGGAACTGACATCTTCTATTCTCTTCTTTCCTCAGCAACGCTGAAGCGAAAAAGGTCAGGTCGCGAGTAGTGTCGAGAGACGTCGAGCGTCATACACTCACGCTCTATCTCGATGAGATCAAGACATGCATGCAAGATAGTTTCCTGATCGAAGACTGGTATCATTTCGAGATTTCGGAGCGCCCGTAGGTACCGGAAGGGAGTTGGAGCGTTCCCTCAAGACTGCTG
>Ga0116138_1001925_pt1 | contig 11070 bp, 3 predicted proteins | sample June2015DPH_20_1_2_FD_88971 | JGI IMG/M metagenome (GOLD analysis project Ga0116138, IMG submission 88971) | Peatland microbial communities from SPRUCE experiment site at the Marcell Experimental Forest, Minnesota, USA - June2015DPH_20_150 | ecosystem: Environmental > Terrestrial > Soil >... | reverse complement strand
GATATAGGTTGTTTGTTGTCTGATACACTAGGCCTGGACAGTGAGCACTTAATTCGCCGTAGGACACTGAGATGACGCTGCTTAGTGTAAATGGTCCAACTATCTTGTAGTAGATCTGGTTGGTGACCGCGAAGTGTATGGTGAACAGCACTCCTGACCCGTTCTGGTAAGATACAGATGGATCTTGTATAAGCTGTACGTACACGTTTCCGTTGTTGTTGTCGATGGACCAGGCGTTCACTATGTATGGAGGTTGCAGGTAGGTTCCCATAGCAACTGAGAGGGCGTTGATTTGGGTATAGTCAAAGTGTATTATCACATAGAAGTCGCTGACTTTGACGCCGTACCACAGGTACACTTCAACGTCGAAGAATTGCTGTGGAACGTTCATGTCGACTTTGACCAGGTGTGACTTGTCCGCTGCATTCCGTACGTCTAACATGGGTTGCACGGTGTTCAATTGGTACCAGCAACCAGGCCAGCCGAGTTCAGGCTGTATGTCTTGGCCCAAGTGGTTTTCGATTCTGCCGTACAGGAAGTATATTGAGCATCCGGGCGCGTTTGGATAGCAGGCGTCGTAGATGACGTGGAAGAGCATCGTGAACATTGCCTTTGTGCCGGAGAACCCTGTGTAGTTACCCTTCACGGCTGCAGCCAACTCGTAAACTCCGTTGACGTGGTCAGTGTTGTTCACGGCGACGTAGTAAGCGTTGGGCGCAAAGAAGGCGACAAGGTTCGATGTGACACTCTTCAGGTCCAAGAGGGTTGGGTCCCACTTGACTTTGATGTCGAAACCGTATATGTCCATCGGGTGTCCGAAAGTATCCAGGCGATTCGCATCAAAGTTTGCTGCGTAGGCAGTGACGTTGAACAAGGTACAGTAGGCAGGCGATTGTTCTGGCTGAATGTTTGGCGACATGAAAATCTTTGTCATGTTGGCGTAGTAGGCAGTCCCACTAATGGGACCTGCAAGATGGTCTGTCACATGAACGTTGTTCGCTCCTTGAGTATAGTTTACGCCGTTGATGGTCCAGTAGTAGAACTGGAACTGGGTGCCTGTGTCGGTCAGGGGTAGGTTGTACCAAACGACAGTGTCGTTGGCGCGCCAATCCTGTCCCGGCGAGCCTGTGACAGTTATCGATGAAGGCGAGTGGCTCCAAGTAATCAGCCATTGCAGCTGGTATACAGCCGTCCAAACGTATGGTTGATCGGCTGTCACAGTGAGGTTGTTCACTCCAGCCGGACCTGCGCCGAACTGGTTCGTCCAGTCTTGGAAGATGTAGCGCTGCTGGGATCCAACGTCGACCTCTGGTCTCGCCTTCAGGGTAACAAGGCTCCACGCATCAAACCAACCAGTCACAGGACTGTCCGTATACGTGTATCCTCCTACTGTTGGGCTAGATTGGATGACGCAATAGTACTGTGTCTGGTATCTTGCTCTGAGGTGTTCCCCGTCCCATGACGCGTCAAAGGCTATGCTCAGTGGGAAGCTGCTGCTTGTCCATACATAAGATGGCTTGTCCCAATACCTGAAATCATAACGTACGTTGAGACCCACCGAAACGTCTTGTGGTACGTGTGGCGGACCGAACGTGTAGACAACCCCATCGTCGTACCAGTTGCCGGTGTCCTCTATGCCTGAGGCGTTGAAAAGGTTGTCCAGCAGGTACACGAACGATTGCCTCTTGTAAAGGGCGATTGCAGTGTGGTTCTTATCCATTAGGACATTTAGCCAACCAGTTCCGTTGACACTCGCTGGGTTTCCGTCAACCGTCCAACGGTCGAGTATGTAGCGTCGTCCTCCTCCTGGGTTGTATTCCGGAGCAATCAATGGCACAATTGTATTGGCATAGTACCAGCCAGCCCCTCCTGGGGTTGGCACTGGCGGGTTGAGGGTGTTAGATACGTGTAGTTGGTACATCATGGCCCAAACTGTGTCTCCGGCCTTGTAGCCGTTCACAGTGATCATGTCGCTGCACATCCAAGTAGGATCTGCACCGCTCACGTGGTTGCCAAACTGTACGCCATTGACGGTAAAGTTGACCAAGTATATCCATTTGTCGTCAGTGGGCGGGTCAAAGTATACGCCGGCTGGGCTTGACCACAACCCGTGTACACCTACCCAGCAGATTTGGCTTGAGTCTACCCATGCTGAGGTTTCTGTGACCCAGCCGCCACCGTCAACGTAGATGCCTACTGTGACCCCAGGCAGTCCAGGATCCGCAATTGTCACCTTGTATTGGGTATTGTAGTGAGCAGTCGCGTTGTGATATGCATCCATGAGCACCCATTGTAGCGGGTTGCCGTAGCTTCCTGCACCGTCAATATCCCAGTACGAAAATATGTATTTCGTATTGCCAATAATGACGGGGTCAGTTGCGTTTAGCTGCACATATGTTCCTGGTGTATAATCGTTTGTTCCAGGAGGCACCGGTATAGCTGAGGGGTTTGTGTACACATCCAAGTGATACATTGTAACTGCATTGGCTTTGAAAACTATCGGTAAGACTGCGAATGTTGCTAGGAAAAGCGATAGAACGATTATCGTAGCTGCTATTTTAGTATTTTTCATTTTCTCCTTTTCTCCTATTTCCGTCACGCCGAAGCGTGCAATATAACAGAGTATCCACACATGTATATAAAACTAACGATTCTTAGTTCTATTCTTGTATCAAATTAGACCATACATGGATACGGAATGATATGCAAAAAGCTTTAAGGTGCAATAGAAGAGAACAGAAAGGAATAATGATGAGAAGGCCTCTTCTGAAAATAGCTCTTCTATTGCTCTTAACCGTCGCGTTCATGCTACACTCCGAAGTTCATGCGGCAAGTCCCAGAATCATTTACGTTGACGAAAAATGGCCGGGCCCATGGTACGGAACCATACAGAACCCCTACCAGAACATCACTAGCGGATTGACAGAGGCATTAAACGGAGACACAATCTTCGTGTACAACGGAACATACTACGAACAGCTTAGCATCACCAAATCTGTGACCCTTCAGGGTCAAGACAAGAATCTCACGGTCATAGACGCAAACCAGACAGGAGACGCTATCACGATAGAAGCCGACAACGTCAACGTTACAGGGTTCACAGTACGAAACGGCGGACCAACCTCCAGCGGCGTTTCAATACTTGGTTCCACAGGCAACGACATTAGCCAAAACGTAATAGAAGGCAACTACAACGGAATCCGCCTTTTGGATTCGAACGGCAACACCCTAGCTGACAACGACGTCTCAAACAACTATTACGGAATCTCTCTCAGCGCATCAAACAGCAACAGCATCACCCAAAACACCGTCTCCTCAAACGAAGACACGGGAATACGCATCAGCGATTCCAACAACGTGACCGTGGCAGACAACAGCATCACAAGAAGCACTTTCGGAGTGGCCCTTCTAGCATCCGACAATAACACGTTCGCAGACAATAATGTCTCTCAAGACACGGACGGTTTCTACGTCTTTGCTTCTAGCAACAACGTCTTTTTCAATAACAGCGCCTTCTCGAATACACAGTCTGGAATTCGGCTAATCCAATCCACCAACAACTTCGTGAACAACAACACGTTCTCAAACGACCTAACCGGAATCCTCATAGACAATTCCACGACCAACGCCTTGACAAACAATAACCTTCTCGCGAACAGCCAGTTTGGAATAGATTCAGAATATTCCGACAGCAACATAATAGCAGGCAATACTATTTCGGAAAACGTGGTGCGCGCAATTCTTCTTTTCTATTCCAACAACAACACAATTTTCCACAACAGCATTGGTGACGGCGCCAGAACGCTAGCAAGCGTTAATTCGACCAACCATCTAGACAACGGGCTAGAAGGCAACTACTGGAGTAACTACAAAGGAACAGACGAAGACCAAGACGGCATCGGCGACACACCCTACGTAATTGACAAAGACAACCAAGACAATTACCCCCTCATGGGAGCATTCACAGACTTTCTCGTACCCTACCAACAGAAGACATATCACGTCCCAGTCATAAGCAACTCCACAATCTCACAATTCCAGTTTAACGAAACAATCAAAATGCTGACTTTCAACGTCACAAACAACAACAATGCAGGGTTTTGCAGAATTGATATACCTCAAGAACTGTCCGGCAGACCCTATGCGGTCCTGCTTGACGACAAAAAAGCCAACACAACCGTGCTTCCAACTTCAAACTCTTCCAACACTCTTCTATATTTTGTTTACAATCAAAGCGTACAGGAAATCAAAATACTGTCAGAACCTTACTATGAACTACTCAACGACTATGAGATCTTACTGGAAAACTTCCGAAAACTAAACTCAACTTTCTACCAAATGAACCAGACCTACATAAACCAATCTCAGTCCTTCCTAGAATTGTATAATTCATTGAACCAAACATATCAGAAGACTCTGGCCAACTACGTGCAGCTCTCGAACAACTTCGAGACACTCAACCAGACGTATCAAGAAGCAAATAGCACTTACTACAATTTGTTAACACAGTTCAATTCACTGAGTCTGACCTATAGCAAGACGGAATCAGAATATGCCAATACCCGCCTTGCCCTCGTGATGGTCTCCATCGCCGCCGTAGCAACGATAATCACAACGTCTTCAGCAGCCGTAAGATATCACAGAGAATCCAGAAGACAAGAAACCCTAGCTGAAAAATACAGGAGCGAACTGGAAAGAATAAGTCTCTCGGAGGTTGCCAGAAGACAATTCGAGGCTGACGTTCAGAGACGAAAAGGAAAAATCGAGGATTTTCAGAGCAAATACGGCATCGAAGTCCGCCCGCGCGACACCCTCGAAGATGTCATAAAAAACTTGGAGCTGAAGAAGAAAAGGGAGGATTGAAAAGTGAGTACACATTTAACCTATTCGTTCACTAACTGCACGTTTTTTCTTCACTACACAGCAAACAAGCGTGGTGAGGAGTAATGAGATCAATCACGTTCACTGTATCAAAAGGTGGGGTCGGCAAGTCCCTTTTGACGGCAAACGTTGGAGCTGCTTTGGCCAAAAAAGGAAAAAAAGTAGTACTGGTCGAGGGGGACACAAATCAACCACTAAGAACAGTCCTTGGACTAACCTTCTCGCCCAAAGACTTCAAACTCGAAGACGCCGTGGAAAAAGACACCGAAATCAACAAAGCGGTTTATCGCACACAATTCGACAATCTGTTTTTGATTCCTTCCGGCGTTTCTCTTCAAGGTTACTTCGAAATAGATCCCATCAGGTTCGCCCGCAAACTCTGCAGCCTCGAAACGGATTTCATGCTTGTCGATGTTCCCTTCCCACTAGGCAAAGCGGCATTCCTCTCATTAGGACTCTGCGAGTACTTCGTCCCAATCCTAACTGAAGACGAGTTCGTTCTGTGCGTAGAATCCACGATAGATACGCTAAGGCTTGGAAAATACTTCCTGAAGTCAATTCCCCTCGGATTCATACTAAACCGCATAAAAACACCTGAAAAGTTCACAAAAGGATTCGTCGAAGACCTCGAGAATCTCCTTGAAGTCTCGTGCATAGCACAAATAACGGAAGATCCAGAAGTGGCACAATCATATGGAGGAGTAGGATCAAAGAAACCTTTCCTCGCCTACAGCAGACCCTCCGAAAACGAATTCACAAAAGAGATTGACAAGATAGCAGCCTGGCTTCTCAACAAAACCAAGAATGAGGAGAAAGATGTTATAAAACTGCTCCAAGAAGTAATCAATCCTCCAAAACTCTAGAAGAGGGGCGCGCAATTGACGCCCCAAGCTAAGAACCCAAACTGCGCTCTTCTGTGGATATTACAATCATTTTGCTGTCCAACTGCGTGCCTTTCTGTCGATTTCGACCATGCACTGGAAGGTTAACTATTCATTAACGAATAAACCGTTTAACACAGAAGCGTCACTTGACAAAGTGATACAAGTTCCAACCCTTTTTATAGTCCATCAACCCCTCCAATATTGGAAAGCGGTGTAACTCCTCCTTTCGTCCTATTTCCGTCACGCTTACTTGGGTTGCAACGCTTCTCCTCTATCAATATTCTAACAGAACTGATAATAGGGACAATTCATGTCAATTGCCTGTGCGTGTCACGGCGACTGATTAAACCAATATTTTTCGGCTTCTCTAACTTGCTCCGTAATCGCTCTGGAGATCTTCTCAAGAATCGAAAGTTGCGCTACGTAATCGACATCATCATTCTCCAAAGCTTCAGCTTCTTCTTCTCATCACCTGTCAAATGTCTGAAAACGTTTTCTGACTCACATTCAACAAGCAACGAGTTCAACCTTTCCTTCTCTTTCTCTGTCAATCCTCTCCTTGTGCCTGCTATTTCACGAGCCAGTTTTCCAGTCTCGCTAAACACCAGTCCCGCAACCAGCGGGTCCATCACGCCAAGCTCAAGTCCTTGCAGCAACTTTTCGACCCTTTCTCGACCTTCTAAGAAATACATAGTCTTTCGTGCATCTGGAATGTCCAAGAAGATTCCAGGTTCATGTTTCACTAATCCAGCGTTCTCAAGCTCTCTCATATGTTTCAGCACGCCTGAAAGAGTCATTCTCCACCCACGCTCCCCCAGAATACTTGCGATGTCTGACAAGCTTCTAAACTCAAACGCCAACAGCACCTTTACTATCTCAACGCGAACGTCATTCCCGAAGACGTTCAAAAGGCTCCAATCATTAGCTTTCAGCTTGGAAGCACTTCGACTCATCTTTGAGACCTTCAAGCAGTTCCCATTCATTTTTCTCAAAGCTGTAGCGAGAGGTTAATCATTCATGAATAGATTAAACATTAAATAGATAAGCATTCTCTAACGACCCGGTTAAAGTTCCAACCCTATTTATAGGCCCTTGCACACGTCACACTCAAGAAGCGCTGGTCCAGACAGTTACGGTTACCAAGTCTCCTTGGCTCCTATCTCCGTCACTCTCCAGCGCTCCTATTTCCGCTAATCTCCAGCGCTCCTATCAAATCTATCAACAATAAACGATTTTGGAATAGTAAAGCACATCAAGTGTGATGATGAACACATCACACCGGCAAATCAGTTCGGTCTGAGTGTGTTAGCGCTCCATTTCATATCTAGCGCACAGCATAGGGAGCACGTTTGACATTTGGATGTGTAACTATAGCAACGAGTCATGAGGGAAATGTGCAACCGCCTTTCGGTGCACCTTTTCTATGTGTGAAGCGCGCCCTAAGCGACATGGTGTTCCAGAGCAGATACTGATCAGGGAACACAGTTTAAGCCTGCCAGAGGAGGCACATCGGATTTTGCCAGACGCTTCCAGGACATAGGAATCCAGCACATCACCGCCAAGAAGCACAGACCCACAACCCTAGGCAAGACGTAAGCGTTCCACAAAGCATACGAAACCGAACCGCACCTGTTCAACCAGCACTGGAGCTTCATACGCTACTACAACCACACGACCCCGCGAAGCACTAAACTATTTAACACCCGCAACAATTCACTTCAAAGACAGAAAAGTGGAACCCAATTTCAAAATAGAACATATGCCCAAAGTTGGGCAAGGGTTTTTATCCTAAGCTGTGTTTTTTTTATTGTTGACAGGTTATCGGCATGGCGCTAAAGAGAATTGTTGCCACACTCTTGACCGCGTGTCTTCTGATATGCAGCTTCGGGACAGGTTTAGTAGAAAACTTCTCGATTGGCTCTCCACATGTCGCAGGTCCAGCTATGCCGGGAATTACGGAGAACACAGTTTGCGACTCGATGGCCCGCGTCCTCAATGACAAAAACGAGTCCACAGTGGTCATCATCAGCAACAGAATGAACGTAACATGGATGAACATCGGTTCCTCAACTCTCGTAAGTCCACCAACAGAGATCAAGGGCAAGATCGACGCAAACCTGCTGAACTTGACAGGACTAGTAACAGAAGGATACATCAACGACAACCAGACAAACGTCATAATCTCCGTCTCAAACAGAAACATGCCCCAAGCCGACCTCACGTCATTCACAACTCTCTTCAAGGCCAAAACGCTGTACCACAGTGAGCATGCCTACCCTCAGATGAACTTCTTCGCAGCTCATCTGGACTATACGACGATACTCGAACTTGCCGAATCGCCAGAAGTCGACCATGTCTGGCTGGACCGCAACTTCCAAGTGTGCCTGGACCAGAGTGTCCCACTAATCAAGGACCCAACGGAATGGGCTCAGATAGGAGCGTCATACAACAGGTCCATCAACGGTACTGGAGTCACAATAGCAATCCTGGACACAGGCATCGACGCCAGCCATCCTGACTTCTACTTTCCAAACGCCACCTCCAAAATCGCCTCGGCGATTTCCTTCACTGGAGAATCAACGGCAGATGGCTATGGACACGGTACACACTGTGCAAGCATAGCTGCTGGAACAGGAGCGGCCAGCGGAGGTCAGTACACCGGAGTTGCTCCGGGAGCTACGCTCCTGAACGTCAAAGTCCTAGACAATCAAGGAGACGGTCAGGAGAGCTGGATAATAAGCGGAATCCAATGGGCGGTCGATCACCATGCAAACATACTGAGCATGAGCTTCGGCAGCGACACCAGTAGCGACGGAACAGACCCTATATCAACAACGGTCAGCTGGGCAACCCAGCAAGGCGCAGTGTGCGCTGTTGCCGCAGGAAACTCTGGGTCAGACATGTACACGATTGGCAGCCCAGCGGCCGCTGAGCTCGCGATAACGGTCGGGGCCTCTGCCAAAGATGATACTCTCGCCAGTTTCAGCTCGGTAGGGCCGACAAGCGATAATCGAGTGAAACCAGACTTGGTGGCTCCGGGAGTCAACATAGTGGCAGCCCGTGCAAGCGGAACAAGCCTAGGAACACCCGTCTCGCAGTATTACACAATGCTTTCGGGGACCTCAATGGCAACCCCGCACGTTGCAGGCGCAGCAGCACTGCTTCTGGACGCACATCCATCGTGGACCCCATCGATGGTTAAAGCGTCACTGGCAAACTATGCTAAAGACCTGGGCTCAAACGTGTTACAGCAGGGATCAGGCAGGATAGACGTGTGCAAAGCCGTGACAGCCTCTGTTATAGGTAATTCAAGCGTAGGCTTTGGCGCAGTGAGTCTGAACACGATTTATTGGTCAAACATTGTGTTTCGGAATCTGGGGAACCAAGGAATCAGCGTAACCCTAAGCGTGGAAACCTGGCTCATCGGCGACGGGACGCATTACCCAGCAGCCTCGCTGAGCACATCAACATTGTACATTTCCCCAGGGGCGGAGAACCTGGTTCAGCTTCAGCTGAACACAGGTGTGGGCTTGCCAGGAGGCTACTTTGAGGGAGATGTCAACGTGGCATTCGGCACGACAAGTGCCCGCATTCCTATTTTCTTCTGTATCGTCTCCCAGTTGAACGTTGAAGTTGTCAACGAGGCGGGCTCGAAACTAATGGCTGCTTTTTCACTCATAGACGCTACCACAGGGCAGATGAAGGCATTCTGTTCAGAGTCTGCAAAAGCCCACTTCACGGTCACTCAGGGAAGCTACGTCATTCAAGCCATGAACGTCTACGCCTGGGAGGTTTCTGGAAACATCGATCCTTCTCTCGCCTTTATCATCCACCAAAAGTTTTCATTAGGAGTGGGCGAAACCAAGAATCTACAGCTTTCACTGACTTCAGCCTATAAGGTTAACGTTCGCACTACTGATGCAAACGGCGCTCCACTGCAGTTAACGCTGAAGCGGATTCTTAGCCCATACTACTCGATGGGCTACGCTGCAGACATGGGTGTGTTGGCCAGCCAGAGCATATACTTGACAAACATCAGCGAATACATGAAACCACCAGGCTTTTTCGGTTTCACCGGCTTGTCGGCAGACGATGTCTCTTGGTCAAAAGGAGGCGTCCTGACTTCGGACGTTGACGCGTACTTCATCGGCTGGGACATCAGCAACTTCGGGCTGGGCAGTTTGACCAGCCTAAGCTACGCAAACTCTGAGCTGGCAACTTTCGGCATTGAAAACCTAATGCCAAAATCCACAGCAGTCTGCGAGATGTGGTTCAACCAGATAGCAGGGTTGTGGCAGACAGGAGTCTGGTACGGCACACCGACACACCCAGGGATCAACTGGAAGGCTCACATACTCCCGTATCATTACAAGCAGCAGCAGTCTGAAAACTATTCAGACCTGGAATGGTCTTGCATATACACAATGACGACTTATCCCTATGCGGATCCGGAGTACTTCGTGATAGACAGACATTTCCAGCCGATAACCCAAGGCGAGAACGCTTCATACAGCATGGGAAAAACGCCGCTCCTGCCCCAGGACGTTGTGAACAGTCCTCCATATGTTGGAAACGGACTGTACATCCCATACTATCCCCTGCGTGTAGAGCAAAACCTGTTCATAGCCAAGTCTGCCGCGGGAGCCACGAAAACACTTCAAGTCTTCAAGAACGGCTACCTCATATCAAGTAGCACACCACTCTGGGCGCAAGCTCCAATCCCAATCACTCAATTCCTGAGTTCCAACGGCCCCGGCCTGTACACCTTCGTGGTCAATACCGGAACAAGCTTCAACTACAGCTCACAAAACACTGCTGAATACACGATAAACTACACGAGCACGAGCACAGACCTCATCCCACCCTCAATAACAAGAATAGACTGTGACCCATGCTTCACGAACAATGAGCATCACGTGAAAATACAACTGGCCGACAACGATGGAATCAGCAACGTTTCCCTATCGTACTCTACAAACAGTGGCCCATACATCACCTCCAGCCTGACAAACCTTGGTAACAATGCCTTCTCCGCAGACTTGACACTTCCCACGGGGACCCAGAAACTATCTCTGATTATTGAGGCATCAGATGGAAACGGCAACAAGATCCGGTACACGACGGATCCCGCAGCTACGCGGGGTTACCAAACACAGATTGACGCCAACCTGAATGGTGGCACGATAACGGGCAAATTGACGGTCATAGGCGGATCACTGCTCCAACCAGTCTATCTGAAAGTCAATTCAAACGGACAGACCATGTACACCCTGACAGACGCGAACGGAAACTTTGCGTTTAACCT
>Ga0116138_1001922_pt1 | contig 11079 bp, 12 predicted proteins | sample June2015DPH_20_1_2_FD_88971 | JGI IMG/M metagenome (GOLD analysis project Ga0116138, IMG submission 88971) | Peatland microbial communities from SPRUCE experiment site at the Marcell Experimental Forest, Minnesota, USA - June2015DPH_20_150 | ecosystem: Environmental > Terrestrial > Soil >... | reverse complement strand
TCAAACACTACCGAACAACGACCCGCCGCGCGGCAGGATGGCCTTCAGCATGGGCCATACAGCCTGGCACGCAGTGCACTCAATCCCACATTGACTCCGAAAAAGGATTAACTACTCTTCCATCCTTTCGGACTATTACGCCTTAACGCAAGCATCGATATACTGTACCGCGTTTCAGAGGCGACGTTCGTCCCTCTATCGACCCGCTACCAAGCCTGGTCCAGAAATACATGGGTTTTCATCCGAAACCAAACAGGTCGCACTTCACTTTCACTAACTGCGCGGAGGAATCGTGAAGACTTGTTCGACACATTCATTAGGGATTGTAGACCGCTGGACGCGCTTTCTCGGAGCAATACTGTCGGCTGCATTGATGACGCCTGCCGTTGCCGCGTCCCAAGCGCCAGCAGTGGTGACCGCCGTCGAGAATGGTGTAGGGTCTCACGAATTTGCGCTCCTCCAGAACCATCCAAATCCATTCAATCCATCTACGATGATACAGTATAGCCTTGAGAAGCCTGTCCAGGTTTCCCTCAAAGTCTACAATTTGCTTGGCAATGAAGTGGCCTCGCTCGTAAATAGCCCGCAGGAAGCCGGCAGCTACACTGTGACGTTCAATTCCAACAAGGGAACCCTTAGTCTCGCGAGCGGTGTATACTTCTACCGTCTCGAAGCTGGTTCGTTTGTCTCGACGAGGAAACTGGTCATCATGAAATGAAACAGTCGATGCCAATCGCTTTCACGCAACGCTTACAGAAGGCATTATGAAGAGCATGATTCGGTCGTTTCGATTTTCTGTCGCACTTATTGGACTTTTGGCGGTGACGATTACACCATCGAGGTCGCAACTCAACATTCAACTTGGCGGCGGAATCGGTGTAGCGATTCCAACTTCGGATTACGGCGGCTCCACTCTCGAATACTACAATGGATCACGCTATGGACTGAGCAGTGGTCTCAATCTCAATGGAAAGGCGAAGATTGGGTGGTCCGGATGGAGTATCGCCGGTGAAATTGACTACTCATCGTTTCACAATACCGGAAATTCTGAACCGGGGCAGGGATCTTTGGACATATCGCAAAACGTCCTTTCGGTGAAAGCCGGACCTGAATTTCGTATCGGCGTACCCGAGTTGCCCGTCACCTCCTATATCGGTGGGAACCTCGCGTTGAATAGATTCGGCGGGGAGACTACGTTTCAAGGGGTTGCGAAAATTCCGAGCGCAACGTACAGCATGAAAAGTACAACGCGGCTTGGAGTAGGATTCTCGGCAGGATCGGAAGTGAGCTTCGGTCCTTTCCTCTCGGTCGACTTTAACCTCTCGTACAACGTGATGAATGCCTTCGGTAATAAATGGGACGTTGTCAATCCGGGGATCAACCAGCGAATTGACTCTTATCTTTCATTGAATGACGCTCCCGATCCCCAGTTTGCTCCAGGAGATGATAAGCACTTCATATCTCACGAATGGAATATTCGGTCGATTCTGTTCACGGCAAGCATCTTGTTCGGTTTGTAGTGCCGCTCCATGATTGATTGAAATGAGAACACAATCGCGGTTGTGTTGATAAATGCCGCGCAAGCGGAGAACATGTGCCAGGTGACGGGATCTGCGTCGCTCTTCAGAACTAACTCGATTATTAAACGAACAAACGTCGCCAGCACTTCAATCACGCTCCTGACGGGTGCAAGGTTGGACGGCAGAGCGCTCATGCAAGGTGCAGCGGCCGGACAGATTTCGTCGGATCACGGTATCATCGTCCGACCACCGTTATTAAGAGTCGAGGTAAACGGGCGGGTTTTTTGGTACGATAGCACGACAACGTTTTTCAGAAGCTTGCCGAGTCCCATTAATGGGATCAAATCTAACGTTAATATTTCGGAGGACTCATGAAAAATGCAATTGTTCGAACACTTACGTTCACCAGGCTCGCGATGCGACCGGCCGTCATCATGTCGATCTCGCTCGCGATGTTTCTTCTCGCGGCCTGCGAAACGAACCAGCCGTTGGGTCAGCGCGACTCGAACACAGTAGTCGGCCCGCAAGGTCTAAACGGATCGCTTTCCAAGCTAGGGAATGCTAGCACATTGGCGACTGTTCTTTTGGGTTCGGCGTCGACTTTCGCGGTCCTGGGTGGGACAACGGTCACCAATGCAGGTCCATCAATCATCACAGGAGATCTGGGTGTTTACCCGGGTACCGCAATCACCGGCTTCGACCTGACGTTAAACACGATCGTGTACAGTCCACTAGGGACAGTGACGGCGGGACTGGGGATAGTGCACGGGACGATATATGCGGGAGGTCTTGTTGGCTCTGTCGTAGAAAAGGCTCATAATGATGCCGCCACTGCGTACGCTGCTCTCGTAGACCAGCCGTGCAATTTTAGCTATGCGCCTGTGCAGGAACTGAACAATCTCATTCTTACACCAGGAGTGCATTGTTTTCCGTCATCGGCTAATTTGCAGTCGAATGGAACACTCACTCTTGATTTCCAGGGAAACAGCAATGCGGTCTTCATCTTCAAAATCGGCAGCACCCTTGTGACCAAAAATGGTTCAAAAGTCATCGCCATCAATAACAACAATCAGACTTGCAGTAGTGCGAACGTGTATTGGGCTGTTGGTTCCTCCGCGACTATCGATGGCTCTCAGTTCCTGGGAACCGTTATTGCCTATACAACCATTACAATGACTTCCGCCGCAAACAATCCCGTTAGTACAATCGTGTCCGGCAGAATGTTGGCTTTGAATGGTGCAGTGACGATGAGTACCGACAATATCTCGGTCTGCTCCGGCTCCGGCGGCGGCACGATTCCGCCTCCCAAGCCTTGCCGAGATTTCGTTACCGGCGGTGGATGGATCGATGGCAAAGCGACCTTCGGCGTCTCCGGCGGCATCAAGAATGGCAAGTTCTGGGGTGAGCTCTCATTCAATGACCACCAAAAGAATAGTGTGAAGGTCAAGAGCACGAGCGTTACGGCTTACATCGAAATCGATGCCGTGACACGTCAGATCGAAGGCATTGCGAAGGTCAACGGTAAGGGTCCCTTCACCTACAAGGTTGTTGTTGTTGACAAGGGTGAGCGCGGCCGCAACGACAGCTTCAGTCTGGAACTCTCGAACGGTTACAAGGCTTCGGGCACTCTGAAGGGCGGCAACATCCAGCTCCACACCAAATGTGGAAACTCGCAAGATAACGATGACAAAGAGTACTATGATGATAATGATGAAAGAGATGGTCATAAGAACTGCGATAACGACGAAGGTGATCAAAACCACCTCGATAACGATCATCACTGAAATTGAGGATCATCATGAGGATACGTCTCGGTTCGCAGTCCGAGGCGTATCCGTCATAGGAACCGCACGCTTCCCATGTAGCGGCTGATTTAAGACGGACGGATCGGCGTGAGTGCGGGGATGAGGATGAAGGACGTTGAGGTCAATCATCATGACACCTGCACGTGAACTGGCGTGTAGGAAACAATACTTCTCTTAACGAGGGAGGTCCCTAATGTTTCGACATTGTTCGATCGTCATGCGCGACAGGATGATGAGCCTTTGGCTCAGAAGAATCATCCTCGGTTCTTTGATACTGATTTGTGCCAGCGCAACAATGCTTGCGCAGGATCTTCTACGGACGCAGCCAAAATGGTGGATTGGCGGCTCAGGCGCCCTAAACTCCAATTACTACTATGGATCGACCCAGTTACTCACTCCAACGATCTCGACCCTTGGCGTTTTTCATGACGGGGATGGACCGGGGGTCAATGGCTCCCTCCTTCTGGAGTATCGGCCAGGCCGTGTGTGGGGTGGCATACTCGAAGTGGGATACGATACCCGGTCTGGAAAGTGGGGTGACGTAAACGCCCCGGGCACCAATGTGACGGGATCGCTGTCTGCGGAGCTCAAATATATCTCCATCGAGCCAAGCTTAAGGATCGCCCCCTTTTCATCCGGGTTCTGCATCTTTGGTGGTCCGACACTGAACCTCAATCTCTGGAACGAGTTTACCTATTCACGGCATAGCAGCCCTGCGTTCTGGGCCTCGGGCGATTGGAGCGACATTCGTAAAATCGGGATCTCAGGACAGATAGGCATAGGTTGGGAGATTCCACTCGTGTCGTCAGACGCCGCCACTCAGATTAATCTCTCGCCATTTGTCTCGTTCTCCCCGGTCGCTCAAGGACCGCGCACCGTGGAGGAATGGGATATTTACACCATCCGTGTAGGCGCCGCATTGAAGTTTGGATGGGGCGATGTCATCGAGCAAGCACACGCTGCAGTTGTGCGTCCGGCCGTTGTGGAAGGTGATGTCCAGTTCTCGCTACGGGGGCCGAAGGCCGTACCGGCGAAGCGGAGGGTACGTGAGTCATTTCCGCTCCGCAATTATGTGTTCTTCGACGTCGGATCGACCGAGATGCAGAGTCGATATGTGTCGCTGACGAAGGACCAGGCGACAGGCTTCAAGGAGGAACAACTCCAGGAATTTCAGCCTGTAAACATGACCGGTCGTTCACTACGACAGATGACCGTGTATTATAACATCCTGAATATTGTCGGCGATCGCATGAAAAGAAATCCCGGAACCACCGTTTCGTTAAGTGGAGCGTCAGAGAACGGACCAGCGCATGGCAAGGCAAGAGCGGAAACGATCAAGCGGTATCTCGTGGACGTCTTTGGAATTGAGGGTTCGAGGATAACGACAGAGGGACGAGACAAACCAAAAATTCCTTCAGAAGTGCCGGGCGCCACAAAAGAACTTGACCTTGTCCGGGCTGGAGATCGTCGCGTTGATATCGAGAGCAGTTCGCCTGAGATGATGATACAGGTCGGGGGTGCTTCTTACTTCATGCTGAAGCCGGTGCAAATCGTTTCAGTAATAGAAGACCCGCTTGACAGCCGCGTTATTTTCAACGTGGTTGGAGCGAAGGAAGTGCTCGCATCGTGGTTGCTCGAAATCACGGATGATCAAGGAAAGGTTCAACGCTTCGGACCATTCACGCGAGACCAGGAGAGCATTTCGGGGAACACCATTCTGGGAGATCGTTCCCAGGGGGATTACAAAGTCGTCATGCTGGGACAAACAAAACTCGGGAATTCACTGAAAAAAGATGGGTCGGTCAGCCTGGTACGCAGAGTAGTATCGAAGGAAGAAGCGTTGCGCTTCAGTATCCTGTTTGATTTCGACAAATCGAAGACCGTTGAGAGTTATGAGAAGTTCCTTACCGAGGTTGTCACACCGCTCATTCCGAACGACGGCACGGTCATCATCCACGGGTATACGGATATCGTCGGAGAGGAAGAGTATAACGATAACTTATCCCGCGAACGTGTCCAGGACGCCCGGGGCATCATCGAACGCGCACTACTGAACAGCGGCAAGACCGGGATCACGTTTGAAACATATGGGTTTGGCGAGAATTTGCAGTATGCACCGTTTGACAACAAGTTACCGGAGGAGCGATTCTATAATAGGACCGTCATCATCGATATCGTGCCGGCGAAATAATCTGTCTGTGGATCCTTGCCGCGTATGGTGGGAGGAAGAGACAGCTCCACGTAGAGGAGGGGAAGGAAATGCGCAATGAGAGAACCAGTCACCAACAAGAGAATGCTGAAAGTGATGTCGGGCTGCCTCTTCATCGGAGGTCTGGCGGCGATTATCGGGATCTATCGCGCAGCGAAGAGTACCGAGAGCCCAGCCTACGACGTTTAGGAAAGGGACAATGAAACTGTATTTTTACTCGAGTCAACTGCTCACGTTCGTGGATGCGAAGTGGACTCTTGCGAAGTTTGCAGCCGGTGGCATCCTTCTCGGGACTCTCCTCCTTCTTGGTGTTGTGAAACTGAATCAATCCGTCGCAGATACCCTTGGGTCTCATTCGGCAAATGCGCTCACGGCAGAAAACGACATTCTGCGGCAGCAGTTGAATTTGGTTTCACCCCATGTGACCAAACTGGAAACACAAGCGGAAGAACTGAAAGAACGTGCCAACGAGCTCCACAAGCTTCTCCAACGCCGTAAAATTCTCCGAGGAACAGTGATGAGTTTGACGAATGCGACCGAAGTGTCCAAGCGCCGGTCTTTGATGGCTGCGGCGAAAAGTCCCCGCCCTTGATTTCAAACGAGGGATGTGTGCAATCAATTCAAAACCTGGGGAATCGTCCGAAGGACCCTGAACGACAAAGAGACGCATTATTTTGCTGATTTTTTGGGGTATCCTGTACGCAGTGTAATAGATGTGGCATGTTGGATCCCCACCTGGCTCCTGCCTGCGGAACAGCGGGAGCCAGTTTTATTTTCGACCTGGATGGGCGCGAGAGCACGAATACTCTTCGCCCGTCGGACCGCTTTTCTTCTCAAGTCTGACAATGATTCGCTCCGTTGCATACCCTCATCAACGCACTTTGAGTTGTTATTGACTCGGAATGGACAAATCCCTACCTTGGTGCTGACCTGTCTGTTTCGGGTGGCGAGATCGTTCACCCGCCTTAACTCCTTTCAGGTTATTCGCACGATCCTGAAGTAACTGATTGCCTGATGCCGAAAATTCGAATACTCATCATTGAAGACAATCGCGTCTTGCGCGATGGGCTGACTGTCATGCTCAATGGACAGCCGGATATGCATGTCGTGGCCACCATAGGAAGCGGCAACAACGTTCTCGCGAAAGCGAGCGAGACAAAGCCTCACGTGATTCTCCTGGACGTAGGCCTGAAAAATCTCAACGAGCTCTCTGTAGTGGAATCAGTAAGGAAGAACATTCCTGAAGCGAAAGTGATCGGGATGGGTTTTATTCCGACACAATCAGACATCGTTGAGTTTGTGACGGCAGGCGCATCGGGTTTCATCCTGAAGAACGCGTTGGTAAAGGATTTTCTCAAAAGCATACGATCGGTGGCGCAAGGAGAAAAAGTACTTCCGCCATCGCTTACTGATTCACTCTTTTCTCATGTCGTTGCGCTTGCCCTGGGAAAAAAGAAAGGGAACCCAGCCCAGGCCGTCCGTATGACGAAGCGCGAGCGAGAGATCATCGTGCTGATTGCCGATGGTCTGAGCAATAAAGAAATCGCTCAGCGGCTCAGCATCGCTACGCACACGGTGAAAAGCCATGTGCACAACGTGATGGAAAAATTAGCGCTTCATACTCGTCTGCAAATAGCAAAGTTTATGCACGACGACAATTCTTAGATCCCGCTGAACCTCACCTTCCACCGAAGCAAGTAATCCTGTCTTCACCCGTGACAATCCTTCTGCTGCAGCGAGGGAGTCAACCGTCCGATCCTGCCTCAAGAAAAAACATCAGTGTTGCTGAATTCTCATTCCCTTGAAATGGACTTTGTCCAATCCACGTAAGGTTTTCGGGGCTAGCAAGGGAATGACTGCGCCATCCTCCTTCTGCTTTGAAGAACGAACCCCGCGTATTTGCCAAAAAAATCGGGCTTCTCCCCAGAGGATTCCAACGTAACGCTCGCCAGCGAGCGCCAGTCCCACCGAAGCGGCAAAGTTCAGTCCCCCAGGTATTAATCCTTTTTTCATCCTTTTGACCTATTCCCGATTCGAAGAATCGTCGGTATCGTTCTCCCTGAGTTCAGAGAGGTGTTGTTCGCCCTCGCAGGGGGGGCGGCATAGCCTTTTTCGAAGGACCTGTCGAGAAAGGGATCCATCCACGTCAACTGAATGATTCGCTACGAACGGAGGCAAAGGTGCCTGAACATAAAGATCCATTGAATCCGGATCCGGACGCTGAGTTCATCGGATGGCAGCAAACCAGGAGTGGAGAACCATATGCACTCTACAATGTAATGGCAGAACAGCATCCGCTCTACCAATCGACTGTGTCAGAAAAAACCTTGCGCGAGAACAACCTGGAGATTCCGCCGACGCCGCAACAGGGAGAACATGTGGGGAGGAGCAATGATGAAGAATGACAACACTCAAGCAAATCACAGGGGGAGTTCGCCCCCCTTTCAGGACCCCGAGCATGATTTCTATGATTGGTTGAAGGAGCTTGTGTCTATTGATGTGCGCGATGAAAAGGCCTCGGTGATTCAAATAGCCAGGCGGCCGGGAAATGAAAAGGCAGCGCTTGACGATTTGAATGATGGCGGGTCTCATCAAGGCAGGGATGACGAATCACGCTGGCGTGATGTTGGGGGGAACAACGGAAAAGCGGTCTGAAGGCCTCGCTCCGCTGCAAGTCTAGCTGAGTGGTTTTTTCTCTCCACACCTGTCAAGCTCTCTCGCTCATTCAAATCTTTGTATGCACATTGATCCTCTATCGTATTGTTGGACTTTCATCCAACGGGCAATTGATGGCGCAAGAAAAACAATCGGCCGCAATACAACGGTCAGGGGCTTTTCATTGTACCGATACGATTCAACGGGCCGAATTGTTCACTACGGACCTGAGGGGGAAGTCCTTGAATATGATTCAGCATTTCAAATCACAGGCGTACGGAACAAACAGGCTGAACATTCGCTTTCAGTATCGAAAACAGTGGAGCACATACCTCAATAAGGAAGACCTATGCAAGGACTCATCGCGATTGACGAAGCAGGGAGGCTTGACGATACGCAAGCCGATCTCCAGTCGCTGAACGATTCTGGAGTTCACGAGCTGGATGTTACGCTGATCCGCCCCACCAACTACACAGACGATGGGTACCCGATCAAGACGCGCATCGGTGTCATCCGCAGCAACACCCTGACGCAGATTGGCTCGCTCGTCCAGGATCTTGAGACATATCCTTTTTTTAAGGGAGTCTTGTTCAACATCCGAAAGATTGATGAAGCGATCGAGTGGATACCCGTCAAGGATATCGTCAATCGCTCAAAGGTATCCGGAGTGAGGTCCATTGTCATGCTCGTCGGTGTGCAAACGAACCAGTACCCCCGGGCTTTGGATATCGCATCAAAGTTCCTGCCGCATGGGATCCCGGTGGTCATCGGCGGTTTCCATGTAAGCGGCATGCTCGCCATGATCGGTGTGACAGCCGATCTCAGGAAGGCAATGTCGATGGGAATAACTCTTGTCGCCGGAGAGGTTGAAGAAGGAAGATTGTCCGCTGTCGTCGAAGACATCCTCAGGGAGAAGGCGAAACCACTCTATAATTTCCTGAATCCCACACCAAACCTGCTCAATGTTCCGATACCTCGTATTACAAAAGACGAATTTGAGAATTTCGCGTCACGATTTACCACCATCGATACAGGGCGTGGCTGTGTGTTCAATTGTGACTTTTGCACAATTATCAACGTTCAGGGCCGGACAATGCGGCACCGGGATCCGAAGCAAGTTGTCGAATTTGTTAGGCACAGTTACCGTGAGGCAGGAGTCTCACATTGCTTCTTCACCGACGACAATACCGCACGGAATCCACGATGGCGGGAGCTCTTTTCGGATCTCACGCGTATGCGCGAAGAGCAGAAGATACCGTTCACCTTCATGATGCAGAGTGACCTTGCAGCCCGGAAGATGCCCGGCGGAGATTTCTTTGAACTCGCGGCGCGCGCGGGTTGTAATCAGGTGTTTTTCGGTGTGGAAAGCGTAAACCGCGAGAATCTGCGTTCCCAGGGCAAGTTTCAGAACCAGGTTGCCGAGTACAAAGACCTCATTGATCATTGCCACTCACTCGGCATTACCTGCCACGCAGGGTATATTCTCGGATTGCCATTTGACACGGCGGCGAGTATCAAAGAAGACGTTGCCGAGCTTCAGCGCATGATGTTCGATTCTGCCTCGTTCTACATTCTCTCTCCGCTTCCCGGCTCGAAGGATCACCAGCGGTGGTGGAGGGAGAAGCGCTGGATGCACGAAGATTTCAACAACTACGATTCCGCTCATGTCGCAGTAAAGCCCGAACGTATGACGTGTGATGAGCTTATGGAAGCGTATCACAGCGCTTGGGAGCAGTTTTATTCCACTGAGCATATGGTGAACGTTCTTAAGCTCTGGAGAGAAAATCATCATTACTATAGAGAGAGGTTGTCTTTTTTCATGTGGTACCTCTATTCATCCAGAATTGAACGTCTGCACCCGATGAACTGTGGATTCTGGACCGTACGACGGCGCAGTGACCGCCGGGCCGGTCTTCCACAAGAGTCGCTCGTTCCATACTGGTTGAACCGGACAAAAGTTCTCACGCTCCGCTTGTGGAGTATGGTCGGGCTCTTCTTCCAGCTCGAAGAGGTGTGGCTTCGGAGCAGGCAGAAGAGCGGAGTCGAGGAGGCGCTGCATGAGTTCATCTCGAAGACGAAAAAGGACGTCATTGATTGGCGGGACCTGAGTACGAAAGAACTGGCAGCATTCTATGCGGAGCTTTCGCTCAAGATGCCGGAGATCAAAGTTCCGTCCCTGGTGCGTCTTTGGTTCAGGAAACGAAATCCCTTTGCCGGCGCTTTCACGAGATCATCCGTTGAGCGTACATGGCACCGGTGGTATCTCTACCTATGGAATCCTCTGAAGTGGGTTGAGGTATGGGTGTTCGAATGGGTACACGGTTTTCGATTCTTCTCTGATCTTCTTTATGAGGAAGTGGAGAAAGAGCCGGATTCATTCTATAGCCTGACTCGAAAATAGGAGTTCTGTTGAGATGGACCCGGTTCAATTGAGATTGATGCTGATCGTAAGCGGATAGAATACTTCATTATTGGATATTCGATGTTCGATATTGTCCGCCGAAGGCGGATGCGCCTCTGGTGCAGAAATTCCCCGAGCGTTAGCGCTCGCTGAATAATGAATATCGAACACTGAATTCCGAATATCGAAGTATGTTCAGTTGAGATTGATACTGATCGTAAGCGGATAGATGCCGGAGAGGTGAACTGGCGGTTCTTTGCTGTCATGGAGGTCCACGACCCAGGTCGCCACAACGTAGCCGATGACGGCGCTTACTACGCAGTCGGAGGCCCAGTGATAGTCCTGATAGACACGTGAAAAAGCGGTCATCGCTGCCGGGATAAACGCGAGCACCTTCAGTGTTTTGGAATCGACGTTTCTTGATAGCACCGCCGAGAGCGCAAACGCCAGCTGGGTATGTCCCGATGGGAAGGAATGATACCCGTCATC
>Ga0116138_1001921_pt1 | contig 11080 bp, 10 predicted proteins | sample June2015DPH_20_1_2_FD_88971 | JGI IMG/M metagenome (GOLD analysis project Ga0116138, IMG submission 88971) | Peatland microbial communities from SPRUCE experiment site at the Marcell Experimental Forest, Minnesota, USA - June2015DPH_20_150 | ecosystem: Environmental > Terrestrial > Soil >... | reverse complement strand
CGGCGGTCGTTGATAACCATTGGTAATCCGATGGTAATCAAACGCCGCTGCGCCTACGCCAAGGCCGATGGGGAACCCTGTGCGATGGCGCCATTGCACGACCGACCCTACTGCTTCGCCCACGACCCCGAGCGAGCCGCCGAGGCCGCCGAGGCTCGCCGTCTGGGTGGGCTGCGCCGGCGCAAGGAAGGCACGATCGCGGTTGCCTACGACCTACCCGGACTCGACTCCGTGGCAGGCATCCGTCGGCTACTGGAGATCGTGGTCACCGACGGAGTAGGCCTGGATAACGGCATCCCACGCCTGAGAGCCCTCATCTCGACCGCGGTGGCTGCGACCAACCTTCTCAAGGTCGGCGAGTTCGAGGAGCGTCTGGCTGCTCTCGAAGCCGCTGTTGGCCACGGGCACTCCGACGAAGGCGACGCCGCCTTCCCAGCCGAGTTCCCGACCGAGGCGAAGCGATGACCCTGGATCGACGGCTGGACAAGATCGATGAAGCCCTCTCCCCAACGCAGCTCGTCCTGCGCTGGCTGGCCGAGGCTCACAGCTACGGGGATCTCGTGCCTTACGTGAACTCGCTCCTGGCCGGGGACCCACCCGTGGCTCCTCTTGATCGTCTTGCTCGCGAGGCAGTCCACGGCGCCCGGACAGCCATGCGCGGCAAGCGGCCAGAGATGGTCGACGCCGCGGTCCGGAGCGCCCTGCGCGAGACGGTCTTTCGGTACGAGCTCGTGCTCCGCATCAACGTTGTGGCGCACGAGCTTCTCGATCAAGAGGAGCTCATCGCGGCGCTCTTCGCCTCGCAGCTCGCCATGCTTCTTGGCGAGACTCCCGACAAGGGGGTTGGGGGCGACTCTCACCTGCGCCGCCTCGAGCTATGCCGCCGCCTGACTCTCCTTCGAGTCAACGAGCTGCTCGCATCGCGGGAGGCCCGCTCAAGCGTCGAGGCACGCTACCTCGGGGGACACTCAACCCTCTTCCCGGACGTTGCCGCCGCGTTCGAGGCGCAGCTGAGAACCAGTCAGGAGATCGCGATCTCAGCGTGGCGTGCAGCCGAGATCGATGGCGTCGATCCGCCGCCGCCCGAAGATCCCGATACGGTAGAGGTCCGGGCAGGAGAACTCGTCGCCGACCTCGTGGAACCCGCCCGCTCCGAGACTCTCGACAAGCTCGGAGAAGGAAGACAGGCGCTAGACATCGCTGCCGGGTGGGTGCGAAACAAGCTCGCGTACACCAGCGGTCCGTTGACCTCGCCCTCTACCCTTGCAAGCGTGAAAGAGAGACGACCCTGAGCGACAAGAGCCGAATCGAGTGGACCGACGCCACGTGGAACCCGGTGACCGGCTGTTCCAAGGTCTCACCTGGGTGCGCCCATTGCTATGCGGAAACCTTGAGCCTGCGCTTCGGTTGGAGCCAGAGGCCTTGGCTACCCCAGTACGCCGCGGAGAACGTCGTGCTACATCCAGAGCGACTGGACCAGCCGCTGCGATGGCGTCAACCTCGGCGGGTTTTCGTTAACTCCATGAGCGATTTGTTCCACGAACTCGTCCCGGACGCTTTCGTCCATGAAGTGTTCGATCGCATGGCCGAGGCTAGTTGGCACTCGTACCAGATCCTCACAAAGCGGCCCGAGAGGATGGCTGCGGTCGTTGGCGCCTACTACGTGCAACGGCCCGGAACGCAGCCGCTGCCGAACGTTTGGCTCGGCACCTCCATCGAGAATGACCGCTGGACTGGAAGAGCTGACGCCCTTAGGGCAACGCCGGCTGCCATCCGCTTCATCAGCGCTGAGCCCATCCTCGGGCCGCTCCCCTCACTTGACCTAACCGCAATCGATTGGCTGATCGTCGGGGGCGAGTCCGGAGCGGGCGCACGGCCTATGGATGCCGCATGGGCCTGCGACCTTCGGGATTACGCGCTGGTGACCAGAACCGCCTTCTTCTTCAAGCAGTGGGGAGGCCGGACCCCGAAAGCCCGAGGCCGGGCGCTCGACGGGCGTACGTGGGACGAGATGCCCCTAGCCCGACTGGCGGCCCTCAGCGAAGACTCGGAGCTCGATCTTGTCGCCGAGTCGGTCGATTCCGTCCCATGCGATCTCGTCGGGAAAGGTGCCGAAGACGAACTTGGGGCGGGGGCGGGCGTCCTCGTGGAGGCGTGACGACCACTCGACCACGCCTCGTTCCCTGAGAAACAGAAGCACCTGATGGGTGTCGGGCTGGCCGAGGTTCAGACCCAATAGGTGCTGGTAGATCTGGGAGTAGTTGACATTTCGAGCGCCGGCGAAGGGTCGCAGCTGGTTTATCGCCCGGTTGATGGCCGACCGCCTCTCCATTCGCAACGCGACCTCGATCAGACGGGCGTCGAACCTCGCTGCAGCTGCCTTGAAGGCTTGCAGCCACTTCTCCGTTCCCTTCGGGCTGCCGCAACCCTGGGCAATCGCTCTGTTCGCGTGCGTCGCGTTGAAGACGATTCTCTGGACCGACGTGTACGGGAATAGGTGGTCGCGCGCCAACGTGAGTCGATACAGCTCAAGAAGCGCAACGACATCAAGGTCGCCGGTGGGACCGTAACAAGCTCGCCATGACGTCTCGTCGCCGAAGAAGCGGCTTACCGCCCGCGCATTCTCGAGTTGCGCGCAGCGGAGCAGGGCTTGAACGTCGAAGCTCAGCAGCAGCTCCGTTCGCCGGCGGTCGCCGAATTGGCGAACCAGCTCGTACGAGACCTCGATGCCATCTGGGTCCAGCAGCGCCAGGCTTGGAGCACCACGACTTTCGGTGAGCAGCTCAGGCGCTCTCTCATCCGCGGTGCCGTCGAGGATCAGGTAATCGATGAGCCCGTCGTACCGGGTCATGGCCGCATACAGAAGGGCGCGGGTCGGTTCGTCCTTCTCAACGAATCGAAGATGAACCACTACCGGGCGGCCTCGCTCCTGGAGGGAGCTCTGGACCACAAGTGCCGCGTCCGCGGCTACGACCGGGGAGCCGCCTACTCCATCACGGTACTCACCGGGGCCGGCAAAGAGATCTAGCACGAACAGGTCGCGAACGCCCGGAGACTGTCCAAGGATTCGGAGCCACTCGGGAAGGTAAGCCTGATAGGCTGCGAGCTTGATCTGGGTTTGCGGTCGATCCCCTACCAGCCGCTCGCGGGCGGGCACCTTCCGACCCGACGGTCCAGGCGGGCTGGCCCATGGAAACACGTCTTGGGCAGGGGACGCGCGCTGCTTCGGCATTGGCCAGGACGACCAGTTAAGGACCCGCGATCGACGGACCAACGCTCGTGTCCGTCACGCTCAAGGGACACGTATGGTACTGCGCCGCGAACCCACGTGATTCACCTGAGAAGTGGCTCGGATTGCCGACACGATGACTCCATCGTGGAGAGCCGCTCGCGAAGGCCGAGTCGATGCCTAAGACGGACGGCGAGGCCACGCACCCTTGCCCTCCGCCCAGTGGAGGCCGGAGCCCGCAGTCGCAGTATGATCGGCAGGCTCGACCGGAGGCGGCATGTCGCGGATCATCGTCTACACGGGCAAGGGCGGCGTTGGTAAGACGAGCGTCGCTGCTGCCACGGGCCTCCTCGCCGCGGAACGCGGGTACCGCACGATCGTGCTCTCGACGGATGCAGCCCACAGCCTCGCGGACTCCTTTGACGTACCGCTGGGCCCCGAGCCCACGCTCGTCGGGCCGAACCTGTGGGGCCAGGAATCCGAGGTCTCGCACAACATCGCCAAGTACTGGGGGACCGTCCAGTCGTACGTCTCAAGCGTCTTCCAGTGGCGTGGTCTCGACGAGGTGATGGCCGATGAGATGAGCGTGCTGCCCGGCATGGACGAGCTGGCCAGCCTGCTCTGGATCGCCGAGCACCACGACAAGGGCGCGTACGACGTTATCGTGGTCGACGCGGCCCCGACCGGCGAGACCCTGCGCCTTCTCTCGCTTCCGGAAGTCGGCAAGTGGTGGATTGAGAAGATCTACCCGATCCAGCGCCGCATCGCCCAGGTGACCGGCCCGATCGTCGGGAGAGTGCTCGGCATGCCGATGCCGAGCAACGCCGTCTACTCGTCGGGCGAGGAGCTGTTCGGGCGCCTGGAGCACATGCACGACCTGCTGGCCGACCCCGAGCTGACATCGATCCGGCTCGTGCTGAACCTCGAGAAGATGGTCATAAAGGAGGCGCAGCGCGCGTTCACGTACTTCAACCTGTATGGCTACCCCACCGACCTCGTCATCTGCAACCGCATCGTCCCCGACGACGCCGGGCCCTACTTCGAAGCCTGGCGCCGGGCGCAGGCGCGGTATTGGCCCGAGGTGCAGGCGAACTTCGAGCCCATTCCGATCCGCCGCGCCCCGTTCTTCGAGCACGAGGTTGTCGGAATGCCGATGCTGCGCGAGCTAGGCGCGGCCGTGTTCGAGGGCGAGGACCCGACCGCCTTCTACTACCGTGGTCACCCGTACAAGGTCCGCCGCGAGGACGGCGCATTCGTCCTCTCGCTCGAGTTGCCTTTCACCTCTAAGGACGAGGTCCGGCTCCACCGCAACGGCGACGAGCTAGTGGTGCAGGTGGGATGGTGGCGGCGCAACCTCATCCTGCCGCGTACGCTGGTGGATCTACCCACGGCGGGCGCGGGGTTCGAGGATCACGTCCTCAAGGTCAGGTTCGCGGCGGGGCCGCACAGTCAGGCAGGAGCGTCAAAGCGATGACCGATCTAGAAGCACGGCTCGCGGAGCTCGAGCAGCGGCTTGCCGCCGTGGAGGCACGCGAGGAAAGCGAGCCCACAGGGCTCGTGGGGCTGTGGCGAGAGTTGTTCCCACCGCAGGTCCGGAAGCACATGCGGGCGGCGCGAAAGGAGCAGCTCCTCGCGGCGCGGGCGTTCCTCGACCATCGGATCGAGCGACTCGAGAAGGAGCCGGCAGAGTCGCTGCCCCGCCGGGAGAGCATCCCCCTCGAGTAGGGCCCGGTCGCCCGGTCGCGCGCATAAGCGGTGAGTCCGGTCGGGACCAACCCAAACCCCGCACGATGGCAGAATAGCGACCCGCTTACCGCGAGCAGGGCGACTCGCTGGCCGCGGCCAAGCTCAGATCACGACCCAACTAGGTTGCGGTGGCGGAGCGCGTATGCCCGGTCGGCCAGCGCGGTGCCCGCGAGCAGGAGCGACGCCGGACCAAAGATCACCGCCAAGAACATCCAGCTGCGCGCATCCACCCCGAGCGGTGTCGGGGCGGGCGCGTGAGCAAAGGCCTCGGAACAGCCACACGCCGAAGCCATGATGAATAGGGGCAGCGACACGAACCCCAGGACCAGCCAGATCCAGCCCAGGCTGTTGACCCCGAACCGCCGGCCTCTTCCCCACAAGCCTCGCGCCGGATAGAGCGCGAGGGCCGCAGCCAGGACGCCCGCGACAATGAAGAAGGAGCCTGCGTATGGGTTGGACTCGATCGAGTAGTCCGCGAGAGCAGTTAGGCCGGTCAGGATCGCAAGTGCTGCCGCGGCGAGGGCGAGCGCGGCACGGATGAAGTCGAACAGAGGGGGCCGCTCGATCTCGACAGGCCTCTCGTCGCCGACGACGTGGCGGACGGTCGATACCACCGCCACGAGCGCGACGGCGACCAAGAAGCAGATCGCAGCCAGCACGACCAGAGTCGCGATCATTGACGGTCCCTCAGCGAGCCCGTCCGGCCGCTCCGTGCAGCCGCCCCCGGTGCCCGACGATGAATCTGCGCCCCCAGGTCCGCCGATACAAGGGTTGGACTGACCTAGTGCCGTTGCCTGCCCGGGTCAACCCAGGGGCCCTCGGCTCCGAGCGAGCTACCAACGTGACCGAGCCGGATGGGTCGAGAATCGCTGACGGATCCTGATCCACTCGCGGCTCGAGAAGGTCCGGCGCAAAGTAGGTGCTCGCGCCAGGCCCACGCTATGGCTGCATAGGGGAACCAAAGGATCACACTAGCCAAGACCGCACCTCACGAGAGGGACGCCGAGGCCCCCGACGCAGCCGCTCGAGCGGCGGGAATACGCCGGGATCGGCGGCGACTATCGGAGCGGGGGCGGGCCCTCGACTGAGGCCGCCCATGCCGGGGCAGTGAAAGGGCCCCCGGTCGCCCGGGGGCCCTTTCGATCACTGCGTTGCGGGTCAGTAGCCGGCAAGCGCCGGCACGAACCGGGCCGCGTCGATCGTGCCCACGCCGCTGGCAAGGTCGTAGCCCCGGCCGGCGTTGTAGCCGACGACCGTGTAGGTGTTGCCATCACTGTTGGTGAACGGCCCGAAGGTGTTGTTGCCCTTGGTCACGTCCACGATGCCCGACTTGTGCTCGCCGAGCAACTCGTAGAGCTGCGGGTTGAGCAAGCCAAGTCGATGGTGGGCTACCTGGTCGGCCAACGCCACGACGCCCGCGAACTCGGGCGAGGACTCGCTGGTACCCCCAAAGATGTGGTAGCCAACGTGGCCGGGCAGGAACGTGTAGTAGACCACGACGCCGCCATCGACCGCCGCGCTCATGCTGATATCGGGCGTGCCGCGCTTGCCGTCGACGACCTTCCGAACCCCGTCCTGGAAGTCAGGGCGGGAGAAGACCGACGAGACACCGCCGCCGCCGGCGCCGTAGCCGTCGTTCCAAACAACGTCAGGTGCGAGCCGGTTGCCGGCATCGTCGAGAGTGAGCTGCGTGCCGCCGATCGACGTCACCAGCGGGTCGCTCGACGGCCACGAGTTGACTCGGAACGTGTACAGATCGCTCACGTTGAGCTGGTAGTCCGTTGCGCCGGCGTCGCCGGAGGCGCCAAGAACGGTCACATGGTGGTTGTAGGCGTTGAAGTAGGCGCTCCGCAGGTCGAGCAGCGATGCCTTGCTGGGGAACGTGTTCTCGGTGGCACCGAAGCTCTGGGAGATCACGTCGGCCATGTTGTGGTTGATGACGTAGTTCTCGGCCTTGACGATCTCCGGGAAGCCGGTCACGCCCTCGGTCTCGCTGACCGGGGTCTCGACCAGGAGGATCTTCGCGCGCGGCGCGAAGACGTGCGACCACTCGACATCAAGGGTCGTCTCCTCGGCCCAGCCGACCATGTCGCTGTTGGTCGGGTCGAATGCGGGGATCGGGCCGGCCGGCGCGATGATCTTCAGGCTCGGGTCCTGCAGTCCGAAGGTCTGGTCGAAGACGTGCAGGTCGTTGGCGATCGTCGGCGAACCGAACGCGTCGACGATGGCGATGGTCTGGCCGCGCCCGTCGATGCCGTCGTTGAACAGCGGGGCGAGGTCATACGCCTTGACGAATTGCGCCGGCTGGTAGCAGTGGATCCCGTACAGCGCCAGGCATTGAGAAGTGGTTGGCGGATAGGACAGGTTGCCCACCTGGGGGACATTCTGGAGCAGCGGTCGGGCGGCCACGACCGGCGACGTGGTCACTCCCGCGAGCAGCGCCGCAGCAGCGACGGCCACGGCCAGCTGGCTCGCGAGCAGCCGCCGCACCCTTGCTCGGCCAGAATTGCCGGAACCCGTACGACTCAAGGCAAACATTGGCACCTCCCCGGGACGCAGAGCGATCCGCGGGTCGGTCTCGCCAGTGGCTCGGCGCGGTCCCGGCGGCCGGTTGTTTGGGCCGCGCGTCAGAGCCTCCCTCGCACCGGGCAATCGTAGCCACGGCGGCATCGTGGGACAACAACATCAAACCGGACTAAACCAGCCAAGAGCTACCCACGGCACGGAGCACCGGCCCCCGACGCAGCCGGCCTGGCTGTCACGACGTAGCCGACCAGCGGAGCGGGGCCTAAGCATGGAAACGCCCGCCACGGCGGGGGGTAGTGGCGGGCGTTTCAGAGTATCGAGCCGGTGGAAGTCTAGGCCCTGTTGGTTCGAGACGTGCAGTTCTCCAAAGGTCCTCGCCGCGGACCTATTGGTCTCGGGGTCGCGCCACCCGCGATGATCTGCCAGGGCTCCACGGCGACGGTGGACGGGACCGGCGCCAGCGGTTCGGCTATGTCGTCCATTCATCCGCGGATCACCAGTTGTCCCGCGATGTCCGGTCACCGACAGCCGCCTCCAGACGAGAGCGGGTGTTAGATCGGGTATCAGACCCGAAGGTTGCCAGGCCCCGACGCACCGCTCGACTGGCCGCCAGACAAGGCCGCGCCAGAAGCCGCCCCGAGCCAGAGCCCGCCCGACGATCTTGTTCTTGGCCCGACGGGCGATCCAGTCGGCTCTCCCTGGCACCCTCAGCCTAGCGACCCGAGGTGGCCTGGCTATGGCCCGCCTGGTGCGCGGGCCTGATCCACTGGTACCAGAGCGAGGCCCTCAACGGAGCGGCCCGCCGCCGGAGGGCCGCGCGGGCCTGAGAGTCGCATGCCACGTTTGGCTGGCACCTGACCGGTCGCTCGTGGCCGTTCAGTTCACGATCGCTGGATCGTGCGCTCATGGCCGGAGCGGCGGCGGCCGCGTCTTGACAGCTAGCTCCCGGTGCGCTCGCTGGCCGACACCTCAAAGGCCATCAGCCGCCGGGCTTGGAGGCGGAACCTGTAGCTGACTATCGCTCCGTCACTGCCTCTGGACACAAGCCGGAATTCCTTCTCTCCCGCAAGCACCGTCGCACCCCTCCACCGCCCGTACCGAAGAGCGAAGGCCCCAAGAACAAGCCCCAGAGCGGTACGCGCGGCTCGGTAGCCGCTCGGAACGACAATCACCCCGGCCTTTCTCACGTCACGCGGGCTCCGATGGATCCACCTCTCGTTCTTGTCCGCTGTCAGAAGGACCCGGTCAAGCATGGTAGCCCGCTCAAACACGTCTTCGTCCTCGTGGCCGCCTACCCCTGCTGAAGCCGCGGTCACGCAGTTGACGCCCGCCGCCGTCAGATCCGTCACGAGGCCCGCGGGAACGTTCTCGTCTACGAGGAGCTTGAGCGCTGGAGGAAGACCAGCGGCGGAGCGCAACAGGTCATCCGTCACCTCAAACCACTGTTCAGGCTCGCGCGTCATCGCCATGTCGTCCTCGGCTGGACCTGAGTGTTCGCCCTATCCGAGCAACACCAACTCGCCTGGGCGGTGTCCGCATATGCCCGCCCATATGAGGATGCAGGCGACGGGCGTGATCCGCCGGAACACCGCCTCACCTCGTCGCTGCCCATAGACCGCCGCCGCGATGTGGCCTTCGACAGAGTCTAGAGACAATGCATCGTCGCCCAACCGGGGCCCCATGGCGTTGCCGCGATCGGCGCGGCCTCCGTTGCGACCGAGCAGAGCCACCGTCTCCTCGAACACTGCCCACGGCAACAGCGGCTGCTTGTCGAGGTTGTCGACCCGGATTCCCTCGGCGGTAATCTCGGCAGTGAAGATTCGGCCACCCCTGAGGAGGGGTATTCGGGCCGTCGGCCCCGCCACTTCAAATCGGCGCTTGATCCTGTCAACAACGGATGTGGCATCCACAACATCGTCCCTGTGACGCTCAAAGGCCGGGGCGCGAACGACCGAAGGAAGCGCGATTGCCCGGGGCACGTCAGCTGAGGAGTACTCCGAACCTCGCCTGCGGACTTCCGCTGATCGGCCAGGAACGTCCGTGGCAACGACGGGAGATTCGTCGGCCGGAGGCCCTCCCAAACCGACGATTCCAGATCTGCGAGGAGCCCTCGGGTTAGGGCGCGGCCGGGGTCCGAGTGCCATGTCGTACAGACGGCCGTAGGCCAAATGCCTGAACCGAGGTGAGACCGCCTGGTCCAGCGGACCGTTCCGCAATTCAAAGGCAGCGATGTCTTCAGCCACGTCCTCCATGATCTCAACCCAGGCCGCGCACGTCGCCGTTCGGCCAGCACCGATCTGCTTGCGGACGTTCGAGTCAAATGCGGGGCCGATCCTTCCTTCGGTCAGCAGAAGAACCGCTTTGGTGATTCCAACGCAGGACGCGGTTCCGTCTGAGGGAAGGGCCGAGAAGAGGGCCCAAAGATCCGCCAGGGCCTGGCTCTGCTGGGCCGTTCTATGGGCGACCGTCAACAACGTCAGATCGCCCAGCCTATCCAGCGGCTCCGCCGCCAATTCGAGCAAGTCCTCAAGGAAGGGCGCTTTGTGCTGAGCTTCCGACCTGATCCGACGCATTGGCCACGGTCGGGTTGCCTGCCATTTCCGCAGGATCTGCCCGAACAGTCTCGCCTTGGCCTGGGGCTTCACAGCAAGCCAGGCGTCCCAGTCGGTGACGTACCTCGCGTCGAAGCCATCCACGGCGTCCCGGAACTCCTCGGGCGTCTTCCGCCTGATCGCGTGAACGGACATCTGCAACTCCTCAGGCCGATGCCCTTGCCGGGCCGATCCGCCCTGGGCTGATCATCCCACCCCGCCCCAAGTCCACACGAGCTGCTCATCGTGTCGGCGGCGCTAACCACCTACCCCTCTGCTGCCTCACGGGCGAGGTTGAGCTCCAACAGCCGCCCCAGAACGTCATCTGGCCCAATTTCCGTTGGCCAGCCGTAAGCCGCTAGCGCCGCCCGGTCGAGTCGCTCGTGAGCGTCGAGGAGCCACTGGGGCCGCTCGTTGTAAAGGTTAGTCAGGGTGCGACGCTTCTTGCGCAACTCCGACCAACCTTCCGGGTCAAGCCAGCCGCGGCGGAGACGGTCGAGTTCCAGGGCAGCTTGTGCGATCGCCTCGCGCTGTTCTGAGGTTGGGTGCGGGAAGGGGAAGGTCTCGAAGCAAGTTGTTGGCGTGTAGCGGAAACCCGATTCGACTTCGCGCAGCTGAGTACCCATTCCCCGAGCCCATTGCTCATGGACGCGGGAGTGGAGCACACCGAAGGCGTAGTCGTCATCGCGGGCCACAGCCACGACGGCGCTGTCGGGGAGCGTATCGGCCGGAGCCCAAACGAACAGCCGGTATTTCGACACACGCGGCGTGACGATGAGGCGCTCCAAGCCGTGGGCCGCTTCGCGCAAGTCCCCTCCGCTGCGCCCGAGACGCCACCAGTTCTCCCTTCGCTGGCGGTCTCGGTTGCGCATTTCGCTGAATTCGCCACCCTGGTTCGCCGGAATTCGCCACCCTGTTTCGCGGGTTTTCGCCGCGTTCTCGGAGGCCGCGCCAGCGGCCGACGCAGGGCGTCAATTCATCCCCTGAT
>Ga0116138_1001918_pt1 | contig 11084 bp, 8 predicted proteins | sample June2015DPH_20_1_2_FD_88971 | JGI IMG/M metagenome (GOLD analysis project Ga0116138, IMG submission 88971) | Peatland microbial communities from SPRUCE experiment site at the Marcell Experimental Forest, Minnesota, USA - June2015DPH_20_150 | ecosystem: Environmental > Terrestrial > Soil >... | reverse complement strand
ATTTGAGCTTTGAAATTTGTCATTTTTCCTATTTTTAAGTCTTTCCTTTCGGGTTTTCCCAGAGATGATCAGAGTGATCTCGCCTTTTAACTTACGCTCTCCAATCTGAATTTGAATCTCACTTACTTTTCCCCTGAGAACCTCCTCATAAATCTTTGTCAATTCTCGAGTGAGAACCATTTCTCGATCCCCGAGGACATCGAAGAGGTCATTCAATGTTTCTGTGAGGCGGTGTGGGGATTCGTAAAAGATGAGGGTTTCTTTGACCTCTTCCACTTGTTTGAGCAAATCCCTTTTCTTTTTGGATTTATGAGGGAGGAAGCCCTTAAAAAGAAAGGCATCAGTTGGAAGACCAGAAACGCTGAGGGCGGCAATTACTGCAGAGGGACCGGGGATGGGAACAATGGGAATCTGGTTTTCAATGGCTGTTTGGATAAGTCGGAACCCGGGGTCAGAAATGCCGGGTGTCCCAGCATCCGAAACGAGGGCAACTCGATGGCCCTGCCTCAATTTAGAGAGTATAAATTCCTTTTTTTTCAATTCATTTCCTTCAAAATAACTGGTGAGTGGGGTTGGGATCCCAAAGTGTCTGAGGAGGAGGCCGGTATGTCGAGTGTCCTCTGCAGCGATTAAGTCCACTTCCTTTAAGATACGGAGGGCCCTCAGGGTGATGTCCTCTCGATTCCCAATGGGAGTGGAAACGATATAGAGTGTGCCTTTTTCTGGGTTGGGAGAAGGAGATGTCATAATTCTCTAATATCATTAACTAATCGACAAAATATCACCTCTTGATGATTTGATCAAGGGGAGAAGGTAAAAAAAATTATTGACAAATCGTCTCAAAATCCATAAAGATATAGTCATCTCAAAAAGTTACCCGCCTTCGCAGAAAGCCACGGGTTTATTTGTGGATGAATGCGAAAAGGGTAACCCTCTGAAGCTTTAGCGTAGGAGGGTATTGCTTCGGTGGGTTTCGCGATCCATCGCTGAAGCTACCGAGCGTAAACAACCTAATGAAGCAATTGGAGCCACGGCTTTAGCTAGGGGGCTCCACAATAAAGGAACTTATGCCCGAAGAGGTTTCATCAGATAAAAAGGCTCCTGATCTCAGTGTCGAGATGCCATTGCCCGAAGGAGTGGAGACGGATGAAGAGCTCCTTCTCGCTAGAGATTTAACCAGCGCCTTCATCAAGGCGATCAAGGCCTTTCGATTTTATCCACCGGACAATCCCACTCTCAAAGGATTCCGGGACCAACTTCTTAAGAAATTCCAATTTTTCTTAAATAAATATCAGTCTTTCGTGATTGTCATTGGAGAATACGATCTTTCCTTTAAAAGTAAGATCTTATACGAGAACAGGGATGTGAAGACGAGTCTTGCCTTTCTTCTCTATAGAGACGGGTTAAGAGAAATCCGGTTCGTAAAGGGTTTGGAAGAGTGGGAGGTCCAAGGGATCATTGATATCCTCAAACAAGGTGAGAGTATCAATCAATTAGAGGATGATATCGTCACCCTGATGTGGGAAAAAGATTTCGTCCACATCAGTTTTTTGGCGACGGATGAATTCTTGGAGGAGACACCCGTCATCATCCCAGAGACGGTTGACCAATTCAGGAAAAATTTGGTTTTTAAACCCCTTGCCCACCATGTGGAGGTGGAACTCACAGAGGAGGGTTCAGAGGAAGGGATCGATTTGGATGAAATCCTATCCAAGGTGATCGAGGAACCTCCTCCCTTTGTGTCAGATCGAAGCGTCTATTTCCTCACCTCAGACGAAGTGGAAGGATTGAGAAAGGATGTCGAAGCCGAGATCGACCCAATCTTTGTATTCAATATCATGGACATCCTCTTCGAAATTTTGGCTTTGGAAAAAGAGCGTGAGCCCTATCATGATGCAGTCAATATCCTGATTAAAATATTGGATGCCTTTCTGACTCTCGGCGAGTTCACCAAAGCGACCGATCTTTTGAAACGAGTTTATATCACACTCAAAACGTATGAACTGCAGGATTGGCAGATTGAAAACATCCGAAAAGTCATCGTGGAAGCTGGTGAGGAAGTGCGGATCGAACGGGTCGGGAAGGTTCTGGAGAGGGAAGAGGTACGGTTGGAAGAGGTCAATGCCTATCTCATGCTCCTTCAAAAAAACTCCATCAAACCCTTGATCAAACTGCTGGGGGAACTTAAAAATTCAAAGGCGAGAAGGATATTCTGTGACGCCCTCTCTGAAATCGGGAAGAACAGCATCGAACTGTTTACTCCCTTTATCGATGATCGACGATGGTATCTGGTCCGGAATATCACCTATATCTTGGGCCGGATTGGAAAAGAACAGTCCTTCCCCTATATCCAAAAGGTATTCAATCATGAGGAGAATCGGGTCAGGAGAGAGGCGGTACAGGCACTGGGGCTCATCGGTGGCCCCAAGGCTATTGGATTACTGGTGAGGGCTCTCACGGACAATGATGTTCGTATCCGTTGCATGGCGGCTATAAATTTAGGGAAGGTAGGTAAAAAAGCAGGCCTCATTCCGCTATTAGAAGTTGTGCAATCTAAGGATTTTTACAAAAGAGAACCAGCGGAAATCAAAGCCTTCTTTAATGCGATCGGAATGGTGGGTTCCAATGAAGCCATCCCAGTGCTGCAGCAACTGTTGGAACGAAAGAGTTGGTTCGGCCGAGGGAAGACCGATGAGATTCGTATGGGAGCAGCCAACGCCCTGGCCACGGTTGGAACACCCGATGCAAAGGCCATCTTGGAAGAAGGAAAAAATTCAAAGGACGAAACCATTCGGGGTGCCTGCACACAGGCATTGAGGGGGCAAGCCCCTTGAGGGATAGAGGGTCCAATGGCAGAGATAAAACCCTCAGTTGACCATGAACACCTTCCCACAAAACTCGGGACGGAATTTGTCACCAAATTCTATCGTCTTCTTAAGGGAACTGCTGTTTATGATCGAAAAAATATCCTCATCGATCGCCTCACCCAGGAATGTCTTCAGGTGATCAATGGCATCATCCAATCGGAAGGTAATCTCTTCTTAAAAATTGTTCGGGATAATTTCTTCTTCAACAATATCCGTATCCTGGTGAAAGCTGACAAATATTCTATCTTTAAAGCTTTCTGGCAGGAGATGAGAAAGCGCTGGATCGGGGAAGTGGAATTCACGAGCGAGGTGAATGGAGAGCATCTTAAAGAGTTCATCTATCTTCTCTCAGGGTTAGAGGAGAATAACGAGAGCAATTATCTTTATATCAAGAAGCAGTTGGAATACCGAAACATTGAAACCATTAGTGCGGGCAAATTGGAGTTTTTTAAAGATGAAGATATCTATGTTGATTCTGAGGACCAGAAGAAGTTTTCGAAAGAGGTCTATTTTAAATCCATTGGTTTAGTCAAGGAAATCGTAGAGAGCATTAATCAACAAAAAGCGCTCAATATCCGAAAAGCCAAACGCCTCATGCAGAACGCTGTCAACGCCATCATGCAGGATGATTCCACTTTGTTGGGTTTGGCAAATATTAAGAATTATGATGAATACACCTTCAATCATTCTGTGAATGTGGCTATCTATGCCATCGCTTTGGGTCAAAGGATCGGGATCCCCAAAAAGCACCTCTCCCATCTGGGCATGGCAGGTTTATTCCATGACATAGGAAAGACGAGGATTCCGAAGGAGATCCTGAACAAAACTGGGAAATTGTCTCCGGAAGAATGGACGATGATGCGATCCCATCCCCTCGTGGGAACGGAAATTGTCATGAGAATGAAAGAGTGGGGAGAACTCTCCACCCGGATGATTGACGCTGCTTTTGAACACCACCTTCGATACGATTTGACTGGATATCCGAAACTCACCCGAAAGAGAAAGATTAGCCTATTTGGCAGGATTATCACCGTTGCCGATTTTTACGATGCCTTGGTGAGGCCGAGAGTGTATAATCGATTCCCTTATGTCTCCGAAAAAATCCTGGGAATCATGCTGGAACGAAGTGGAAAAGACTTTGATCCTGCCATCGTCAAAGTGTTCATCAACATGATCGGGATCTTTCCCCTCGGAACTCTGGTATTATTAAATACCAATGAGATGGGGCTTGTCACCCAGATCCAGGAGGATTCAGAACTGATCGATCGGCCCAAGGTCTGCCTCCTTTATTATAGCGATGGAGAATATCGGAAAGGGAAAGTGGTGGACCTGAGAGAGATGGATGAGGCCACCAAGGATTTCAAGAGGAGCATCGTAAAGACCCTCGACCCGAATGAATATAATATGAACGTCGCCGAATTTCTTATATAAAACCATTGAGGAATTCTGGAATTTAGGAATTCCGAAATTTTGATAGATTCAATTCCTTAATCCCTCAATGCCTCAATCCCTGAATTCCTAAATTTCATTTGGTTTTCTTCTTTTTCGATTCCTCCCATAATCGGTCCATTTCGATGAGGTTAGACTGAAGAAAGGTTTTCCCTTCACTGTAAAGGGAGGTCTCAATATAATGAAATCGAGATACAAATTTGTCTAAGGTTTTTTTCAATGCCTCCTCCGGGTTGATTTGGAGAAATCGCGAAACGTTTGCCATGACAAAAAGGAGATCCCCGATTTCTTCACGAATCCTTCTTCTGTTTTGAAGAGAAAGGGCTTCTCTAAACTCTCTCATTTCTTCATCCAGTTTATTCAACACCCCCTCCCTGCTTGGCCAATCAAATCCTACTTTGGAGGCCCTTTGGGTCAATTGATAGGCCTGGGACAGGGAAGGAGAATCTTTGGACACCCCTTCTAAAATGGAACTCCATCCTTTTTTAGAGTCACTTCTCTTCGACCGAGGGGGAATAACTTTTTCCCTCTTTTTTTTACTCTTCATCTAGACCTCCAAATCATTAAAAGATTGCTAAGTTGCTGTTTTTATGTTATTTAGATACCTCTAAAAATAAAGGATTTTTAATTTTTGTTCAATAAAAAGAAACATTTCATAAAAGATGATCCGTTCGGCAGCGCTTAAGCCCTGCTCTTTAGGATGGGGAAGAAGGTACTGCTCGGGGTCAACTTTGAATAGGAAGGAAAGGCAATGGATTACCGTCACACATTGAATCTCCCTAAAACCGACTTCCCCATGAAAGCCAATTTGGCGAAGAGGGAACCGGATATCCTGAAGGCGTGGGAAGCGAAGGGGACTTACCGCCAATTAAGCCAGCGAGCGAAAGGAAGGCCGAAATATATCCTCCACGATGGACCTCCCTATGCGAATGGGAATATTCACATCGGGACTGCCTTGAATAAAATCCTCAAAGACTTCATCGTGAAATCGAAGTTCATGGTAGGGTTTGATAGCCATTATGTTCCAGGATGGGACTGTCACGGATTGCCCGTTGAACACGAAGTGGAGAAGAGCCTCGGTTCAAAGAAAGGAGAACTCTCCATCGTTGAAATCCGGAGAAGATGCCGGGATTACGCAGCCAAATTTGTAGGGATTCAGAGAGAAGAGTTCAAACGCCTCGGGGTCTTTGGGGAGTGGGAGAATCCCTATCTGACCATGAATTTCGAATACCAAGCAACGATTGTGCGGGAGTTCGGAAAGTTTCTTCTGAACGGTTCGGTTTACAAAGGGAAGAAACCGGTCCACTGGTGCCCCACTTGCAAGACGGCACTGGCTGAGGCAGAGGTGAAATATGAAGAGCACCGTTCTTCCTCCATTTATGTGAAATTCAAAATGATCTCTGAGATCTGGAAGGATTTCCCAAGCCTCCAGGGGAAACCTGTCTCCGTCATTATCTGGACGACCACGCCCTGGACGATCCCGGCTAATTTAGCGATTGCACTCCATCCGGATTTCACTTATGTGGCGGTGGACGTAGGTGGGGAAATCTATATCTTGGCAGAGGGCCTCTTGGAAGAGGTGATGAAGAAATTCGGAATCAAGAAATATGAAGTATTGGAAAAATTTCCAGGGAAGAAATTAGAGGGGTTCACCTGCCGGCATCCCTTCCTCGACCGGAATTCGCTCATCCTCCTCGCCTCCTATGTGACCTTAGATGCTGGAACAGGATGTGTCCATACAGCGCCCGGCCATGGTCAGGAGGACTACGAAAGTGGAGTGCAATATGGTTTGGAGATCTACAGCCCGGTCGATGATGATGGCCGGTTTACTCAGGATGTCCTTTTCTTTGCAGGACAGTTCGTTTTTGATGCCAATGATGCCGTGAACAAGAAGCTTGCCGAGGTCGGAGCGCTTCTCAAAGAAGAGATGATGGTGCATTCCTATCCGCATTGTTGGAGAACCAACGACCCGATTATCTTTCGTGCGACAGAGCAATGGTTCATCTCGATGGATAAAAAGGGATTGAGACAGAATGCCCTGAAGTCGATCAATGAAGTGACCTGGATCCCTCCCTGGGGAAGAGATCGGATCTACGGGATGATCGAGAACCGACCCGATTGGTGTGTCTCCAGGCAGAGGGCCTGGGGGATTCCCATCGCCGTCTTTTACTGTTCCGCCTGCAAACAACCTTTGGTCAATCAGGAGACGATCGATCATATCGTCCATCTTTTTGAGGAGAAGGGAGCGGACATCTGGTTTGAAGAAGGGGCCCATCACCTTTTGCCCAAAGGAACCCGATGTCCTCAATGCGGGGGAAGAGACTTTATAAAGGAGATGGACATCCTGGATGTCTGGTTTGACTCAGGGGTTTCTTATGCAGCCGTCCTGGAGAAACGGAAAGACCTTGAGTTTCCAGCCAGTCTCTACCTGGAGGGAAGTGATCAACACCGGGGGTGGTTCCACAGCTCTCTTCTGACTTCTGCCGGGACAAGGGGGTGCGCCCCTTATCGTTCCGTCCTCACCCATGGGTTTGTTGTGGATGGAGAGGGGAAAAAGATGTCCAAGTCAGCGGGAAATGTGATCGCCCCCGAAGAAGTCATCAACCAATTGGGAGCCGATGTCCTGAGGCTCTGGGTCGCGGCAGAGGATTACAAAGATGACATTAAAATCTCCAACGAGATCCTGAAACGTTTGGCCGATAGCTACTTTCGAATCCGCAACACCTATCGCTTTCTTTTAGGAAATCTTTACGACTTCCATCCTGAGAAAGACCGGGTTCCCTATCATGAACTCCATGAGATGGACCGATGGGCTCTCCATCAGCTTCAGAAACTGATCGGTAGAGTTCGCGAGGCTTATGAACATTTTGAGTTCCACACGGTTTACCATAGTGTTCAAAATTTTTGTGCGGTGGAGATGAGTGCCCTCTATTTTGATATCTTGAAGGATCGGCTTTATACGTTTTCATCCGGCTCTCGGGGTAGGAAATCGGCTCAGACCGTCCTTGATGAGATTTTGAAAAGCCTAACCTGCCTCATGGCTCCTATTCTTTCTTTCACTTCGGAAGAGGTCTGGAAATACATTCCTCAAGGTCCGGGGGAGGCGGAAAGTGTTCATCTCGCATCGTTTCCTGAAGTGCAAAGCGAATATTTGGATGATGCCCTGAACGAGCGTTGGGAGCGGATCTGGGAAATTCGGGCGGTCGTGACCAAAGCTTTGGAGGAGGCCCGGAAGGAGAAGGTGATCGGACTTTCATTGGATGCGCAGGTCCATCTCCATCTTCCTGAAAAGGTCTTTTCATTTCTTGAATGTTATGAGAAGGATCTGAAGTCAATCTTTATTGTCTCCTCGGTCACCCTTCATCAAACCAAGGACGAAAAAGAGGTGAGGGCAATAGTATCCCGGGCAGAGGGTAAAAAGTGTGAACGATGCTGGAACCACGATGTGAGTGTGGGTCATCATCCAGGACATCAAGCCATCTGCCAGAGGTGTGTCGAAGCGATCCAAAAATAAAGTGAGGTAAGCACCAAATTCCAAGTACCAAATACCAAATAAACTCCAATGTTCCAAATTCAAAACCTGTTCCTGACAGGTTCAGAATTTTAAAGAAAATCGTTTCGGTCATTCGGATTTGGTAATTGGAATTTATTGGGGATTTGAAATTTGGGATTTCAGATTCCAGATTACAAAAAATTATTGATCCCGAATGGGGGCGTCATTAGGGTGGGCATGAGAAGGAAGTACTGGGTCCTTTTGATTTTCTGTTTTGGGGTTCTCTTGCTGGATCAGTGGACCAAATACCTGATTGTCCAGAAATTACTTCTCTATCAAAAGGTGGAGGTGATCCAGGGGTTCTTTAACATCATCCATGTGAGGAATACAGGTGGTGCTTTTGGAATTTTTGGTGGAGAAAACGGGGGACTCGGTTCCATCCTCTTTGTGGTCGTCTCCCTGATTGCCATTGGAGCCATTATCTATCTCTTCATTAAAATAGGGGAGGACGAAAAGACCCTTGCCCTCTCGTTTTCTCTCGTTTTGAGTGGTGCGATTGGAAACCTCATCGACCGTCTCCAATACGGGGAAGTTGTAGATTTCCTCGACTTCTACCTATCCACTTACCATTGGCCTGCCTTCAATATAGCGGATTCAGCCATCTGTATTGGTATTGGTTTGATGGCCTTAGAATTGTTGGCCCGAGACAAAAAGAAGTTAAAAAGCTCTTCGTAAGTCGTGAGAGGATTATTATTAATTCATAATTCATAATTTATAACTCATAACTCTTCACTCTTAATTATGTATCCCATCCTGTTTCAATTCGGCAGCTTCCATATTTACGCTTATGGGTTCTTCATCGTCGCGGGCCTTATCACGGCCGTGGTTCTTGCCGGACTGAAAATTCGAAAATCAAATATAGGAATTTCTTTTGAGAATGTGGTGGATCTCTTCTTCTACACGGTCTTGTCAGCCCTCATCGGATCGAGAATACTGTTTGTCTTGATCAATTTCGATGTTTATCGCCAACATCCTATGAAGATATTTAAAATATGGGAAGGGGGATTGGTCTTTTATGGGGGACTCGTCCTTGCGGTCATTGTTGCCTTCTGGTATATGAAATGGCACCGATTGCCCATCTGGAAAGTGGCTGATCTGATTTCCCCTCTGATTGCTTTGGGTCTCTTTTTTGGCAGGATAGGCTGCTTTCTGGCTGGGTGCTGTTATGGGAAAGAGACTTCCCTGCCGTGGGGGGTGGTCTTTAAAAATCCGGATTCGTTGGCCCGGTTGAATGTTCCGCTTCATCCCACCCAACTCTATGATGCCGCCAATGGTTTAGCCATCTTTTTCTTCTTAAATTGGATGGAGAGGCGAAAGACTTTCGATGGTCAAATTTTCTGGCTCTTTCTCTTCCTCTATTCGATTACACGTTTTTTCATTGAAATCTTTAGAGGGGACCCGAGAGGTTTCCTATTTGGAGATTTCCTTTCCACCTCCCAAGGGATTGGAATCTTGTTAGCCATACTCTCCATTTTTGTGTTATTCTATATGAAGAAACAATCCCGGAGATAAAAAGATGGCGGTTTTAGAAATCCGCAAATTTCCTCACCCCATTTTGAAAAAGCGGTCTGAGGCAGTGGGCCGGATTGATGAGGGAGTGGGGAAATTGATTCATGACATGAGAGAGACCATGTATGAGGCAGGGGGGATTGGTTTGGCCGCCTGTCAGGTCGGAGTTCCTCGAAGAGTCATCGTTCTCGATGTCAGCCCGATGGATCCTCAACACAGCTTCTTCGCCTTGATCAACCCTGAGATCATTTCCGAAGAAGGCGAGATTGACCATGAGGAAGGATGTTTGAGTGTACCCGATTGCTTGGAAAAGGTGAAGAGGAAGGAGAAGGTCTGTGTGAAAGGCTTGTCTCCTGAAGGAATGGAAATGGAGATCAAGGGAGATGGAATTTTGGCCATTGCGCTTCAACATGAAATTGATCACATTAATGGCGTTCTTATATTGGACAGAGTGAGTCGGCTGAAGAGAGAAATTTATCGGAATAAATTAAAAAAAGAAAAGCGTAAGGAAGAAAAACCTTGAGCGCACCGCCCTGGCGGATCGTTTTCTTTGGGACTCCATCCTTTACACTCCCGACCCTGCGAAGACTTTTAGGGGGGTCCGATCAAGTGGTCGGTGTCGTCACTCAGCCAGACAGGGAAAAGGGAAGAGGGAGAAAAGTTGTTATTTCTCCTGTGAAGGGACTTACTCTTCAGCATGGCCTCATCCCTCTTCAGCCAGAGAGGGTGAAGGAGGAATCCTTTCAGGAGGCGGTAAGAGGTCTTCAACCGGACCTCATTGTCGTTGTGGCCTACGGTCAGATTTTGCCAAAGTCCATTTTAAACATTCCCAAATACGGGGCCGTCAATGTCCATGCCTCCTTACTTCCCAAATATCGGGGAGCCGCTCCAATTGCCTGGGCGGTCCTGAATGGGGAGAAAGTGACGGGAGTAACGACCATGGTCATGGACGAAGGCATGGACACAGGGGACATTCTTTTACAGACTGAGATTCCAATCGGCGATGAGGAGACGTGTGAGACGCTCCATGATCGGTTGGCCTTCTCAGGAGCTCAATTGTTGTTAGAGACTCTGGAGAAAATGAAGACGGGAAATATTCGGCCTATCCCTCAGGATCATTCGAAAGCGACCTATGCCCCTCTTCTTAAGAAAGAGGATGGACACATTGATTGGAAAAAGGAGGCTAAGGAGATCGATCATCAAATCCGTGCCTTCAATCCATGGCCCGGTGCCTTTACAAAATTGGGTGACCGGTTGCTAAAAATTTATAAAGGAGAGATCAGAGAAGGGAAGCCTACTGGAAAGGCAGGAGCGGTGGTCTGGGTGGGGTCGGATTTCATAGAGGTGGAGGCAGGGAAGGATTCCTTCCTCATCCAAGAAGTCCAATTAGAGGGGAGAAGGAGGATGACCACCCGGGAATTTCTTTCCGGACATCCCCTCCCTGTTGGGACAGTCTTTCATTGATATCGTGTTTCGTGCTGGTGATTCGTAAGAAATTGGAATTCATTTTTTGAAATAAATTTTTCTAACACGATTCACGAACCACGAATCACGTGTCACGTCTTTTTGGAGAAAACTTTGGAGGTTAAACCCAGGAAGAGAATCTTCATCGGACTTTTGGTTTTCACCTGTTTAATTCTCTTCTTTCTCATCTTTCTGCTCTGGTATGTCCCGATGGTGGGATTGAAGAACATCCATCCCTCCCT
>Ga0116138_1001911_pt1 | contig 11094 bp, 12 predicted proteins | sample June2015DPH_20_1_2_FD_88971 | JGI IMG/M metagenome (GOLD analysis project Ga0116138, IMG submission 88971) | Peatland microbial communities from SPRUCE experiment site at the Marcell Experimental Forest, Minnesota, USA - June2015DPH_20_150 | ecosystem: Environmental > Terrestrial > Soil >... | reverse complement strand
AGGGTTCTCTCGGCGCCGCGCTGCGAAATCCCGGCAATACGATTACTCCTCAAGCTGCTCAAGTAAAACGCATTCTCTCCTATCCAAACGTCCTGCTCACTCCTCACAATGCCTTCAACTCGCGTGAAGCGCTGCAACGCAAGTCAGAATTGACGGTCCAACAGATTCGTTACTTCCTCAAACACCACGATTTTCTGTGGAAGGTGTAGGACGGCGCCACTTCTGCCCCCAGAAAATTCGAAATCCTAATATCGAAATCCGAATCAAATTCAAAATCCAAAATTCGAACTAGTGTGACGAAGGCAATTTTGTGCTTGGAGTTTCGTGCTTAGGATTTGTTTCGAGTTTCGGATTTTGTTTTTCGGGTTTATGCCGGATGATCCAGCCATGGTTCACAGGTCTCTCGCCGGCTATGGGCTCAGGGCTTCTTTCGAAACGGGAGCCACAGAAGCCAGAACATCACGAATGCAATCGCGTCAGCGGCAAGAATGTACACTGGCCAGGGTCCCATAAGCTCAAGCAACGAAACCTCGGACGGTTTTTCGCAGAGATAGAAATAGTTCGCGTGAAAAACGTAATTGAAAACTCCGATGAGTATCGCGTAAACGTGCAACCAGAGCCAGGCTTTCCAGTACGATCCCTTGTGCGGCACCGAAATTTTTCGCCAGGTAAGGAAAAGAATTCCAACGAGAGGTCCGCCATGGGAGACGAAGAACTGAAGCGTTAGCCAGGAGAGTGGTGGTGTAGAGACATCGGGCGTCAGCACCGCCATCGTTGTCCCTGCAAGTCCCCAGTAGTAGATCAGCTGGTATACCTTGGCGCTTCCAGTGAAGAGGGTATAAACTGTCAGCCAAAGGGTGATGTCACACAACTGGAGCGGGAGGCTGTGCGGGAATGTAAACCAACCCTGGTTCAGATAGTATCCGTACCAAACCAACTCATCGACAAGAATTACGGCTGCGAGACCAATCCGGATTCTGTTCACGGCTGGATCATTGTTCCTGGACCACCACACCAGCAATGCCGCAAGAAGCGGAACGAGAGCGATAATGACGAGGTGAGTGAGGCTGAAGATTTGGAATTGGGAGGACACGCGTGGTGCCCGGGGCTATAGGATCCTTCCGAAGGCTGGGCGAAAGGCACTTGGATCCTTCGGAAGGACCTTGGCTTTTTACAAGTTGAAGTAGAGCTTATACTCAAACGGGTGCGGCATGGTACCGATGGATTTGATCTCCACCTGTTTGATCTTCACCCATTGGTCGATTAACTCATCGGAGAAGATGCCATCCCTCCGCAAGAACTCGTTGTCAGCTGCTAGCGCATCGAGTGCCTCCGCGAGGTTTCGGGGAAGAAACCGGATATGGTCCCGCTCCATCTCGTCCACGTTGCTGCCGATCGGACCAAACCCTTCCTTCACCGGATCGACCTTGTTCACAACGCCGTCGATGCCTGCGAGCAGCATGGCAGACAGGCAAAGGTACGGGTTCGCCGTCGCATCGGGCGGACGGTATTCGAAGCGGGTCTCCTCGGGGTTGTTCACGTAATTCGGTATGCGAATCGCCGACGACCTGTTGCCGGTTCCGTACGTCAGCGCGACCGGAGCTTCATAACCGGGCACGAGCCGCTTGTATGAGTTCGTGCTCGGGTTCGTAAATGCGGAGAGCGCTGCTCCATGCTTCAACATCCCGCCGATAAAGTACCGACCAAGCTGGTTGACGTTCCCGTATTCCCCTTTCTTATAAAAGGCGTTCTTTCCATTCTTTGTCAGGAACATATGAAGATGCATGCCGTTGCCGGATTGTTGATACATCGGCTTCGGCATGAATGTCACGAACAGGTCCTTCTGGCGGGCATAGTTGAAGAGCGTGTACTTCGTCGTGATGATGTTGTCCGCCGTCGCCAGAAGATTGTTGAAATATGTTTCGATCTCCTGCTGTCCCCGTTCACCGGTCTCGTGGTGGTGGTATTTGACGCTGATGCCGAACCGCTTCAGGATCTTACATGCCTCGTCACGGAAGTCGTCGTACACGTCGAATGGGTTTGCAGCGTGATATGCGCTCTTGAAGAATTCCTCGGCGTGCTCTACTTCGTAAAAAGAAGAGGCTGTACGTGTATCGAAGCGAACCTTTGAGAAGATGTAGAATTCGAACTCTGGTCCCCACCAGGACAGATCAACGCCGACGAGTTTCTTGAGCGATGCTTCCGCTTTCTTTGCCAGCTGACGCCCATCCTGCGAAAAAGGAGTCCGGTTCTGGTCTGTCAAGAGAATGTTTGCGTAGAAGCTCAGTGTTGGCTCGGTGCGGAAAGGGTCAATCACAGCCGTGCTTAGGTCGGGGACAAGGATCATGTCGCTGTTTTCGACTTTCCTGAAGCCGTAGCTCGATCCGTCGAAGCCAACGCCTTCAGTGACGAGCTTGGTGAGAATATTGGGAAACACCGGGAGTGAGATGTGGTGAAGATAGCCGGTAAGATCGATGCACTTCAGGTCGATGATTTCAATCTTGTTCTTCTTGATAATGGTGTTGCATTTCTGCAGTTGCCGCGTATCCATAGAAGCACTCCAAAGCAGGTTCGGTTGAATGTGGGAAGCGGGCGGTATTATTTCGCCCCAATCTTCATGTTGCCGAGCCCCTGTTTCTTCATCAGGGTCTCGATTTCTTTGACGCTTCTCGGCGCTCCGGCTGAAAGAAGACGGTTGCCGTCGGCTGTGATCAGAACATCATCCTCAATTCTGACGCCGATGTTCCAGTATTTTTTATCGCACGGACTTCCTTCAGGGATGTAGATACCCGGCTCATCGGTGAGAACCATACCGGGGACATACGGCTTCCCATACGGCGCCGGGTCGTGCACATCGAGCCCGATGGGGTGACTCAATCCATGCATGTAATATTTTCTGGCATCCAGTTTATCCTTGATGATCCCGAGCTTGATGAGTCCCTCGGCGATCACGTCGTACGCTTTCTGGCTTGGCACCTGCGGCAATGCGCCGGGCTTGAATTCCTTCATGGCTTCGGTTTGAGCCTGCAGGACAATCTCGTAAATCTCTTTCTGGGGAGCGGAGAATGTACCGTTCACGGGAATGGTCCGCGTGACGTCTGCCGAATACCCTTCAACCTCTGCTCCGATATCCATGACGACGACATCTCCGTTCTTCATCTGACGCCTGTTCGCCTCGTAATGGAGGATGCAGGAGTTCGGACCGGACCCAACGATGGATGGGAACCCCGTGTATTCTGCACCGTTCTTGGCAAAGCAGTATTCGATAACAGCCTGGAGTTCGTACTCGTACATATCGGGCTCACAGCTTTTCATCGCCTCGACATGCGCTGTGATCGTGGCATCGATCGCTTTCTGAAGAAGGTCGAGCTCGGTCTGTGACTTCACCGCGCGGAGTTCGGCGACGGAGGAATTGAAGTTCTTGATCTCCAGAGCCGGGAACGCCGCTTGAAGCTCAGTCCTCACCTGGCGTGAAACGGAAGTAGGTTTCTCCATCAGGGGGTCATACACGATGTCGGGCATGCTGGGCGCATAATAGAGAATCTTCTTGCCCGCCAGAGCTTTCTTTGTGAAAGGGAGAAGTTCCGTCGCCGGAAGGACCATGGTGAACCCCAATGCCGACTTTGCGCCGTCCAGGCCGAGGCTCTCGCCTGCAGCGCTCGAGGTTTTGGGCCGAATGAAGAACACCTCCTTCACAGTCGTGACGCTGTCCACCTGCACTCCATCGGGGCAGAGCAGAAGATAGCTCCTTTGTTCATTGCACCCGGTGAGGTAGAGGAAATTGCTCTCCTGGCGGTAGAGGTAGTTGACGTCATTCGAACGGTTGGCGGGATCTTTGGCTTTGAAAATGGCGATGGAGTTTGGTTCCATCTTCGCCATGAGAAGTGCCCGACGCTGTTTGTACTCTTCCGGTTTGATCTTGAGAGCATCGTCGCTCTTGACGGCCGATTGTCCGAATGCAGTGAAGCTGCAGAAGAGAATGAACCAGAAAACGAAAACTCGCGCTGTAGCAGGTTTGGAGGTCATACATATCCTCGCATAAGGAAGTTGTCAGTGCTTCTGTGAGCACGAAGTCCGACTCCTGACAGGTGATGCGGTCTGTGAGAAGTCGGACTTCGGTACAATCGCCAGTACAGATGTTTTATTTCACAAGTGTGACTTTTGACGAAGTCGTTGCAGACTGGGTCATTGTGAACATTTGCTCGCCGGTGCCCGAGACGTTCATGTCAGTCGTGCTCGTCTGTTCAATCTGTACGAGCAGCCCTTCGTTTGAAGCAAAGTATACGACGCCTTTGACTTTGACCGTGCCGTCGAGGACGAGTTCCATCCCTTGTCGGGAACCAGTTCCATACTGGGTGGAGGGGCCTTCGAAGGAAATCTTCAGGCAATCGTACCCTCCGAATTTCTCGGCTGCTTCGATCTTGAACATGACATCGGGTTTGACAACAATGTTAAATCCCTGTGCGTTCACCGTGTCTGGTTGGGTCTGCTTCCAGCTGTCGCCTATACCCACCTCGTTTTCTGGCAGCTTTGCAAACAGGCTCCGCATGAACTCAGCGGGATTCCCGCCTCCCATCATCTGCATCGCCGGTGTCTGTTCAATCTTGTCGATCAGCTCCGAGCTCAACGTCTTTCCCATCGATGTGACCGTCAGACGAACACGTTTCCCATTGAGCTCTTTCATGACTCGTGCGGTGTCTTTCATCATGGGAGAATCGATCTTTGAGAAATTGGTGTCGACCGTTCCGATCAAAATCATCTCGCCGTTCGCTCCGACGTTCTCGCCGGTGAGGGATAGGCCAAACATGCTCCACGATGTGGAGCTGAAGTCCTGACCCATCATCTGGGTTCTTCCCTTATTGTCTGATGTCAGAACGTACGAATGGGTTGTTCCCTTCGGCATCTTGTATCTAAGCTTCTCGCCCCCTGCGAATGCGATGGAAACGATCGCCGAGCAAACGAGGAGGACGAAAAACATTTTGCTGATTGAACGGGACATGTGTGTGCTCCCTGAGTATTGAATTGAATGAAAGCAGTTAGTTGTCGGTGGAATGATATGGGGACTTAATATCGCATAATTTTCTTTGAAAAGGTGAAGGAAATCGGTCTTGAGAGGCGTCTGCCGGTTTTCTCCTTGTGTAGAATATCGAATTCTAGCGCCGATTTTGAGGGAGTATTGCCAGATTTCGGAAGAAACAAAGATCGGCCCCGACGTGAAGAAAACGAGACGAATGGGGAAGTCGCGCGTGATGACGGCATTGAAATCGGAGGAGAATTCGTTGGTGGGTTTACGAAGGCCGGTGGAAGGAGTTACAGGTGTGATAAAAGAAAAGGCCGGGCAGAGTGCCCGGCCTCTTGCGGTTAAGGATGAAAGACCGATTATTCAGCTTTGTCCTGTTTGAGTTTCTTCGAAGCAATGAAGTAAAAAATAACCAGTGCAAGTCCGCCTGAGATAAGCATGCACGCCAGATAGACAGAATTCTCAGCGTCAGCATTGCGATGTAGGTACATCGCGATCATCAGGCCGAAGCCGACAAAGGCGGCGACAAGGCCCCATTTCAGGCTGCTAAGGGGATTCGTCTGGAACCATTCCTTCATTGGTTTGCCCTTGAAATCGATAGGATTGACCCCTTTTTCGATCATCGCCATTCGCTCTTTATGCCGGTTGTTGAAGTATACGACGAGCACCCACGCTGCGCCGCCAAAGAGGAAAATAGGGATAAGAAATTCGCCGTTCATAATGCCTCCGGTACTGAGTTGTGAGAATTGATGTTCGATGGTGGCTTTAGTAACTTTGACCAGAGTTTTGGTCCTAGGGTTTCAACTCCAGGGCTTCTTCCTGAAATGGTCAATAGTGAGTGATCCGCGCTGACCTTTTTGAAACCCTGAAGCCAAAAATGAGGTCAAAAGAAGTGTGTGGCACATTCGATAGGATGACGTGCACAAAAATGACGGTGCGATAGTTCAGGAAGTCCTCGCGGGGAACAAGCGGGCATTCGGGGATCTGGTGGATCGCCACAAGGACAAGGCGATGACGCTGGCCATGCGCATGCTCAGGAACCGGGAGGATGCTGAAGAGGCGATTCAGGACGCGTTTGTGCGCGCGTTCAATGCTTTGCCCCGGTTTGAATGGAAATCGAGTTTCTCTACCTGGTTCTATCGGATTGTGTACAATGTTTGTGCAACGCAACTGAGCCGGAGAGGAGAAGATCTCCACATCGCGATCGATACCCGGGAGGACGAAGAAGCCCTTGCTCTGCCTTCAGGAGAATTGCCGCCAGACATCCGGTATGAATCGATCGAACTCGAGCAGATTGTTCTCAAGGAGATCGAAAAACTTCCTCTGCCATACAGCGCCGTCTGTACCTTGTTCTTCGTGCACGACATGAGTTATGATCAGATTGTCGAGGTAACGGGGATGCCGCTCGGCACCGTGAAGGTTCGCCTCTTCAGGGGCAGGATCATGTTGCGCGAGGGGGTTGTGAAGCAGCTCGGTGAAACAAAAGTAGGTGTCGCGTGAGTCAAAGAAGGAGAATGGCAAACGTGAGGTTCCTATGAATCATCTTACCACCAATGAAGTCTTCCAGCTGGTCGATGAAACGCTGGCAAATGGAGCCAGGACGAAAATACTTGCTCACCTGGAGGTATGTTCGCAGTGCAGGCAGGAGGTCGAATTTCAGCGAAAACTTCTGAGGGCTGCGAAGAGTGCTCCCCTCGTGCGACCGTCGGCCGATCTTCGGGCCAGGGTTCTCAACGCCGTCACACCTCTAAGCAAGAAGAGTCTGCTGTCGCGAATCGTGAACAACCTCGGCAGCATTCTGGCAATGGGCATAGTCCTGACCATCGTATGGTACGCCGGTTCGACCACGAATCCATCCGCGGGTAGCCAGCAGCCATCGATTCTTTCCGAAGCTGTGAAGACGTATGTCGACTACTATGCTCGCGCCAGGGATTTCATCTCGAAGAAACAGGTCCAACTGGTCGGCGAAGCGCCGAAGAATACGTCGCCACAGAGTGATAACGTACTATATCTCACATTTGTCTCGATAATCATACTCGTAGCAGTTGATCGGTTTGTTGTTCGGAGGTTCATGAGGATTCGAGTGTAGCACGTTAACTCCCTTGAAGGTACAACAAGGCGCCCTCGGTAGACGGGCGCCTTTTTTTCTTCCACTCTACTCGCGTCCCCTTTTGTTTAAACCTAAATTCCTCTATATTGAACACCAATCCATCGCATTTCAAGTGCTCCGAATGCGTCATCGAGAACTCCGGTCACCGATCGGGGTTGCCTGGTTCGGGGCAAACAATCCCGGAAAGTCCTCGTGTCCCAACGATTGAACATATTCTTTGTCGGTGATATCAACGGCAGGCCTGGTCTTACGCTCGCCTCAACGCTTCTGAAACAGTATATCAAGAAGTACGAGATCGATTTTTGCGTGGCTAACGGCGAAAACGTAAACGAAGGGAAGAGCATCTCCGAACAGGAGACAAAAGAGCTCTTTGATATGGGTGTACACGTCATCACCAGCGGGAATCATATCTGGGATCGATGGCAGATCAAGTCGCTCCTGGCGACGGAGAAGAATCTCCTGAGGCCGCTAAACTACCCGAAGGAAAATCCGGGCGTCGGCTATGTTGTCTACGACCTCAAAGAGAAAGGTCACGTCGGTGTCATCAACCTGCAGGGAAGGACGTTCATGCAGCCTATCGATGACCCATTCAAAGCAGCCGACTGGGCTGTCAGCAAGATCGCGAACGAGACGAAGGTGATCCTGATTGATATGCACGCCGAGGCGACGGCGGAGAAAATGGCCCTGGCGTGGCATCTGGAGGGGCGCATCAGCGCGCTGGTAGGGACCCATACGCACATCCCGACAGCCGATGCGCGGATCCTACCAAAGGGGACAGCCTATATTACCGATGTTGGTATGACCGGACCGTACGACTCCGTGATCGGCCTGCGGAAAGAGATAGCGATCAAGCGGTTTCAACACCAGGTTCCCTACAAGTTTGAGCTGGCACAGCACGATGTCCGGTTCTGCGGTGTGTACATTCAGGTGGAAACAGAAACAGGCAAGGCAACGAAGATCGAACAGGTTATCTTCCCCGGCTTCTAAGCTGCCGGGGTGGTTCGAGATTTCTTGCACGACATTCCAACCGTTGTTGAACGCATTTCATTCCGACCATGTCCGCACAGATCATTGACGGCAAGAAAATCTCCGAAGACATCAAGCGCGAAGTGAAGGAACGAACGGCGCTGCTGAAGTCCGAAAAGGGAATCGTGCCTGGACTTGCGTTCATCCTTGTGGGTGACAACCCCGCGTCGCAGTCATATGTCCGGAGCAAGGGGAAAGCCTGCCAGGAAATCGGGTTCTATTCAGTGACCGAGAAAATGCCGGCGGACACGCCCGAGGAGGTGCTGCTCGGAAAGGTCAGGGAATTCAATCAGGATCCGAGAATTCATGGGCTCCTGGTTCAGCTCCCGCTGCCGCCACAGATCAGCGAGCAAAAGGTCATCGAGGCAATCGATCCGCGTAAGGACGTAGACGGATTTCACCCGATCAGCATCGGAAGAATGGTGGCCGGGGGAAAAGGGTTTCGATCGTGCACGCCGGCTGGTATTCAGGAGCTTCTGGCCCGAAGCGGTCACGACCCCGCCGGAAAACATGTCGTTGTGGCCGGACGCAGTAACATCGTTGGAAAGCCCATAGCGAACATCCTTTTGCAGAAGCAGAAGTGGGCGAACGCAGTGGTGACGGTTGTTCACACCGGGGCGAAGGATCTTTCCGTGTACACACGGATGGCCGACATCCTGATCGTAGCGATTGGAAAACCGGAGTGCATTACCGGTGCGATGCTGAAGGAGGGAACTGTTGTGATCGATGTCGGGATCAATCGTGTGGACGATCCTACAGCGAAGAACGGCTACCGACTGGTGGGGGACGTCGATTTCGAATCCGCTCGCAGAGTTGCGAGCGCGATTACACCGGTTCCCGGTGGCGTGGGTCCAATGACCATTGCCATGCTCCTCAGCAACACACTGCAGGCTGCCGAGGGGTTGATGTAGAGCCAGCGCAAGAAACTCCGAGGTGCAATTCTGAAAAATTACCCCACACACATTGAGCCGCGATCAACTCGATCCAAGAATCTCTGCCTTCGATAACATTCCCCGAATGGAGCTCGGGAACTTCAGCCGACATTCTACCATCCTCACGGGGCTCTACGCCTTCGTTGTGATCGCTGCGGTCCTGAACGTTGTTGGCAGGTCTCACTTCCCTCTCCCCCTTGTCATTCCTCTCTTCATTTTCGACACAGAATAATAGATATCGTATCCTTCAGGCTTTTGCTGCGGCTTTTTCCTTTTTCCGGATGAACGCCGCCGTTATTAATGAGATCACGAGCCCGGTAACGACTGTTCCAAGGAAACCGGTAAGTGCACTCATGGATGGAGTCTGCACTGGGGCTTGCAAGTCGAGCTGTGCCTTGACGGCAGCATCAGACATTCCTTTTGCCTTCAATACCTCTTCTCCGACTCGCCGTATGTCCTCAAAGTAGTGCGGGAAAAGCACAGTTGTAAAGAGCAACGAACCAAAGAATATAATCACGCCTCCGAAGACCGACATCAACACCCCGGCGCCCACTTGTCCTCCGTATGTCCTTCCTTCTGCCGCGGTCAGACGCAGTCCCCAGGCCATAACTCCGATTTGGATGAGAATGACGATCCAGAACAAATTGAGAAGCACCGGATGGAGCTACCATCCGGTCAGACCCATCACCGACTGCCAGGCCATGCACGTGAGCCCGAGAACGACAGCCGCCTTGAGTATGGATTTCATGCGATTCTCCTTCGCTGTGTGAAATGGGAATTAGATGAACTTCGATGAAATGTTCGAGGAATCCTTTGATGAGTGTCCTAGCAGGAGAGGGACTGAACGATGTTTCAATCCGGCATGCAAGTTGGTGGTTTAGGCTTGTGCAGGGGACACTGGCACGATAGGGTTGAACAACCTGATCGTCTCCGCTTTCACAAGTACCCAGATGGAATAGCCTCCAATCGCCGTGCCGATCGGGAAATTGAGAAGATGCAATGCTGACGTAATCAGAACGAGAATCCGTGCCCATTCTTTGTGCCGGAACAGCCCGATACCACCTATGATCCCGGGGACGGAAAGGATGAACAGAAAGACACCAACGAAGAATCCGACAACGGTCAAAATCGACGCTGCCTCTTCATCCTGAGCCAAATACCCGATGCCGGCAAGAAGCACAAAAATGAATGCACCGATCAGAATACCGAACACGCTGAGACCGATGCTGAGAGCGCCTACTGCGGTGACCTGATTTTCCATGTCGACTCCCTGAAAGTGTTCTTCACGTAAGATCTTGCTTCGATGTGTTTGGGATAATTGAACCCATCGATGGACAATGAAGCATACGTTGATCGGGAAGCAGGGTTGCGGGAAAAGACGTGATGGATGTGAAGTTTTCCCTCAGGGTGCAGAGGCACAAGGAGGCGACGAGAGGTCGATCTAATCGTCCTTCTCTTCTCCATGGTTGGCCAATGGTGACGCGAACGCCTTCTCGCAATTGTTCCATTCCTGAAAGCCGACGATGCCGACGGCAAGCACGAGAACCGGAATGGTAACCTCATAAATGGGAAAGAAGCCGATCCTGTCGCGGAGGGCATACATTAACACAGCTGCGATAATGCCGCCGCGGAGAAGCACGTAGCGGGTAATCACGAATACGAGCCTGCCTTGTTGTTGGATCTTTGGCCAGTTCTCGACACGCCGGCGATGATTGTACGATTCGAGCCAGCCAATGGCTGGGACCACGACCAGGAATGCAATCAGGAGTGAAAAGGTGGTTACGTTGACGAGCGAGGCCTGATCCAGAAGCACGCCGAGCCCGAAGCCATAGAGGAGGCCAACCGCAAAATTAGTGTATGCTGTTTTCATCGTCTGCACCCCTCTCAACGATCAGTCAGCGTACGGACAATCCGACCGGTTCAATCGCATCTCTTATTGGAATCTTATCAAATTCCGTGCACGAACGCAAGTGCAGGAAAGGCCGACCTTTGAAGAATGCCCACGT
>Ga0116138_1001909_pt1 | contig 11100 bp, 8 predicted proteins | sample June2015DPH_20_1_2_FD_88971 | JGI IMG/M metagenome (GOLD analysis project Ga0116138, IMG submission 88971) | Peatland microbial communities from SPRUCE experiment site at the Marcell Experimental Forest, Minnesota, USA - June2015DPH_20_150 | ecosystem: Environmental > Terrestrial > Soil >... | reverse complement strand
TGGATCAGCGCACGCGCGAGATAATCGAGCACGGGCGCCGAATCCGCGCGGTCCTGACACAGCCGCAATTCGCGCCGCTGTCAATCGCGCACCAGGTGGCGTTGCTGCTGGCGATCGACGAACGGCTGCTCGAGCGCCTGCCGCTGGACAAAGTGAGCGAGCTCCGGTTGAAACTCGGCCCCTGGCTGAACGAGCACGCCGCGGAACCCGTGCGGCGAATCAACACAGCCGGAGAGTTGGAGCCGCGAACGCGGCTGGCGCTCGTCACGGCGGTCGGAGAGCTGGTGGAAAGCTTGAATCACGCGGGCACTGCGCCGGCGAAGCGATAACTCGATGGCGCAAGAACGCGAAATCGCCACCCGAATCACCTCGCTCAACGAGCTACTCGAGATAGTTGCGGCGATTCGGGCGATGGCTGCCTCGCAGATGCAGCAGGCGCTCAGATCGCTGGAACCGATTCGCGGCTATGCCGAGCAGATTCGCGAGGCGTTGTCCGAAGCCGCAACTCTGCTGCCGCCCGCCGGCGTGATCGAAGCTGCGGCGCGACCAAACAAATCCGGCCTGGTCGTGTTCTGCGCCGAGCACGGCCTGTGCGGCGGCTTCAATGAGCATCCATTGCGTGCGGCCGAGCGCGCGACCGGCGGCGGGCTTGCGTTGATCGTAGTCGGAACCCGCGGCGCCCAGATTTGTCGCGAACGCGGATTGAGTCTGGACCTGGTGCTGCCGATGGCGACGCATTGCGCGGGAGTCACAGGCGCTGCACGCCGTGTCGCGGCAGAACTCTATCGGATGTTCAGCGAGCGCCGCATCGCGGGCGTCGAGGTCGTCTACGCACAATATGCCGGGGGTCAGCCGGCGCGCATCGAGCAGCGTCGCCTGCTGCCGCTCGAGGCGCCGGTCGTGCAAAAGACTTCCACCAACTTGCCCCCGATCATCAACCTTCGGCCGCAGCGTCTCTTTGATGACATAGTTGGGGAGTATTTTTTCGCAACGCTGGAGAACGCCGCGATGCAATCATTCTTCAGCGAGAACTCGACCCGCTTTCGCGCGATGGAAGCGGCGCATCAGAACATCCAGAACAAATCCCGTGACCTCACAAAACTGATGCAGCGCCTTCGCCAGGAATCGGTAACCACCGAAATTCTCGACCTGATAAGCGGCTCCGCCGCACTAGCCTCAAGTTCAGCTCCTGGCCGCGCTGGAATTGCTCACGCCGAATAGATCCATTTCGACTGACACAGCGGACTCTGCGAACTGCAAATAGCATTCGCGCACCCAGAGCACTTTCGCGAGGTTCAGGGATGATGGCGCTTTGCGGATCTGGCACGTCCGCGCTCCGCTTCGGCGGGCCCGATTGCAGCAATTCTTTCGTGCAAGATGGATAAAAGTCACCCGATTGGTTAGGGGAGCACATGATTTGTCGGCGGATGCCGAAAGGTGAGGCAGTGTGGAGCAGCATGCCGAGGTACTGATCGGCAGACCGTGGCATCAACGGGTCCCGACCTGGCGGGACGCCGTTGCGACGCTGTTGGTGCTGGCGATTGTGATGCTCCTCGGATCCGGCGCTCACCAGATGGTGGCGCCTTTCGTTGCCGCGCAACAGCCGAGGATCTCCCTCTCTCCGGCTGTCCTGCCGGTCTACGCTCTCCGCACGACGTTGCGCATGCTGGCCGCGCTCGTCGCCTCGCTAATCTTCACGTTCATCTACGCCACGCCGGCGGCCAAGAGTCGGCGGGCCGAAACAGTGCTGATACCGCTGCTGGACGTCCTCCAATCGGTGCCGGTACTTGGCTATCTCTCTTTCACGGTCGTGTTCTTCGTCTCGCTTTTTCCCGGCACTTCTCTGGGGCCGGAGCTTGCCGCGATCTTCGCGATCTTTACGGCCCAAGCCTGGAACATGACTTTCAGTTTCTATCAGTCGCTCATAACCATTCCGACCGATCTCGACGAGGTGAGCCGCAGTTTCCGGTTCTCGGGTTGGCAACGCTTTTGGCGCCTCGAGGTGCCGTTCGCCATGCCTGGGCTCATCTGGAACATGATGATGTCGATGTCCGGCGGCTGGTTCTTTGTCGTCGCCTCCGAAGCTATCTCCGTTGGTAACATCCAGGTCACGCTTCCGGGAATCGGGTCCTACGTCGCCCTTGCAATCCAGCAACGTGACCTCGCGGCAGTTGGATGGGCAATCGTCGCGATGACCGTCACGATCCTTATTTACGATCAGCTGCTCTTCCGTCCGCTGGTAGCCTGGGCCGACAAGTTCCGGTTCGAGCACACGGCTGCGGTGGTCGTGCCGAGGAGCTGGGTGCTTGACCTGTTTCGAGGCGCGAGCTTCCTTAGACTCCTTGGCAAGCCGATCGGCGGGGCCGTGCAGGCCACCCTGCGAGCCCGGCTTGCTCTCCCCCGAAAACCTCGTTGGCTTCCAGTTTTCGCGCTACCTCGCCGCGCAGCTGATGTCGCCTGGTTCGGCCTTCTTCTTGCCGGCCTTGCATATGTGGGATGGAAGCTCATGGAATTTGCCGAACCCGAACTGTCTTGGGGCGACGTTACTATCGCCGTAAACAACGGCGTCCTTACCTTCCTTCGGGTCGTGATCCTGATTGCCCTGGCGTCAGTGGTCTGGGTTCCGATCGGAGTCGGTGTAGGGCTGCGGCCGAAGCTCGCGGAGAAGGTCCAGCCGATCGCGCAGTTTCTCGCCGCCTTTCCGGCCAACCTGCTCTTCCCGGTCGCGGTCTTCCTAATCGTGAAGTTTGTCCTGGATCCCAAGATCTGGCTTAGCCCGTTGATGATTCTCGGGACGCAATGGTACATCCTTTTCAACGTTATCGCCGGCGCGAGTGCGTTTCCGAACGACTTCAGGGAAGCAGCAGCGAGCTTCCGAATCCGCGGTTGGCACTGGTGGCGCCAGGTGATGCTGCCCGGAATCTTCCCTTATTACGTGACGGGCGCGATTACGGCGTCCGGCGGCGCCTGGAATGCGAGCATCGTCTCTGAGGCGGTCAGTTGGGGGCCGACAAAGCTCAGTGGGTCAGGGCTTGGCGCTTATATCGCGCAGATGACTGAAGCGGGCGATTACCCTCGGATCGCGCTGGGCGTCGCGGTCATGTCAGTATTCGTCATCACGATGAACCGGCTGCTATGGCGGCCGCTCTACGCCTTTGCCCAACGGCGAACGCGGCTCGATTGAAAGGAACTAATGGCTAGCCCGGCGAACAAGCCCGTCATCGAAATGCACAAGGTCTGCAAAGTTTTCGCCAAGCCATCCGGCGAACCGCTGGCGGCGCTGGCCGACATCGAACTGTCATTGCGAGAAGGCGAGATCCTCGGCCTCCTTGGCCGCTCAGGTTCAGGGAAGTCGACCCTACTGCGCATTGCTGGAGGACTTATTAGGCCGACTTCCGGTGAGGTGCTCTATCGCGGGCAGCCGTTATCTGAGCCGGCCGAAGGTATAGCAGTTGTATTTCAGAGCTTTGCTCTATTCCCCTGGCTTACCGTACTCGAGAACGTCGAGGCCGGCCTCGATGCGCTCGGGTTGGCCCATGACGAGGCTCGCCGCCGGGCAATGTCGGCCATCGACTTGATCGGTCTCGACGGGTTCCAATCCGCTTATCCTCGCGAGCTCTCAGGGGGAATGCGCCAACGGGTCGGCTTCGCACGGGCGATCGTAATCGAGCCAGTTTTGCTTCTCATGGATGAGCCGTTTTCAGCCCTCGATGTTCTAACGGCTGAGACCTTACGGACCGACTTCCTCGATCTCTGGATAGAGCGTCAGCTTCCCACCAAGTCGGTATTGCTGGTAACCCACAACATCGAAGAAGCGATCATGATGTGCGACCGAATCCTTGTCCTTTCCACAAATCCCGGGCGTATCGCGGCCGAGATTCCGGTCCCCTTGGCGCATCCACGCAACCGATTGGATACCGAGTTTCATAATATTGTTGACGAGTTTTATTCGATTCTTACTTCGCGCGCGACGGAGTCGATCGGAGCACAAAGACAAATTCACGGGGGTTTGGCGCAGCCGCTGCCACCGGTCCCGATCAATCTGCTCGCCGGGTTCATTGAGGCGTTGGCTTCACCCCCTTACCAAGGGCGTGCCGAGCTGGCCAGGATCGCCGGCGCGCTGGCCCTGGACATCGGGGAACTCTTCCTGATTGCCGAAGCTCTTCACATCCTGGAGTTCGCGGAGCTACAGGAGGGCGCTATCAAGCTGACCGCGGCTGGGCGCGTTTTCGCCCAGAGCGGAATGGAAGAGCGTAAGCGGCTGTTCAGCGAGCATCTGCTTCAGTTTGTGCCTCTCGCCGCCCATATCCATCATGTCCTCAATGAGCGCGAGGGTCATCTCGCACCCAGGGTAAGATTCGAGTCCGAACTTGAGGACCATCTGAATCCGAGCGACACGGAGAAGACTCTGCGCGCCGTCATCGACTGGGGGCGCTATGCGGAACTTTTCACTTACGATGGCGAGACAAGGACGTTCACCGCCCGCAACCTTGTCGCGAACAGCTGAGGTCACGGTCTTCAAGCCACGATGCGCATGAGTGTTGCCGCGTTGGCGACAGCATATCCGCCGGCGTCGTTATTGAAATAGGCATAGACGTCGCGGCCTTTCTGGAGAAAAGCCTTCATATGGGCGCCCCATTGCTCGAGTTCACTTTCCGAGTACGACGAGGCGAAAAGGGCCTTGGGGCCGTGGAAGCGGAAGTAAACGAACGGCGCAGTAGCAATCACGCCGGGGAAGGGATAGCGGCTGGAATGAGAGAGCACGAGGCCCACACTATGTTCGCTGAGCAGCGCGACTGCCTCCTTGCTGAAGCATGACTCGTGTCTGAACTCCATCGCGAGCCGCAGCGGGGGCCGTGAAGCGCCGTAGCCGAGAAACCTTTCCACCAGCTTCAGATTCTGCGGTGTGGCGTGAAAGCTCGGCGGAAGCTGAAGAAGAATGGGGCCGAGTTTTTCCTTGAGGGCAACGGCTCGTCCGACGAACTCGGTCCATTCTGCCCTCACACCCTTGAGCCGCTTCATATGCGTGATTAGGCGCGACGACTTGAGAGCGAAAATGAAACCTTCGGGCGTTTGGCTGTGCCAGTTCTCGCAGGTCGTCAAGCGCGGCAGATGATAGAAGGAGTAATTGACCTCCGTGGTGTTGAAATGCTTTGCGTAGTAGGAAAGCCACTGTCGAGACGGAAGATCCTCGGGATAGAAACTGCCGCGCCAGCCGTAGTAATTCCAGCCTGAAGTGCCTACGAAGAATTGAGCCATTTGCACAAGCTCCGACAACGCCCCTTCGTCGCTTCGCGCGGTCCACGTAGCCAGGACCTCCTGCGCCACCTGGCCGGCCGCCACGACGTAGCGTCGGGCTTTTGAAATGAACTCCCAGCCCGGATCAAATCACGGCTTCCTTCGCGCCGGCTTCGCCTTCGCCCTGGCCTTGCGAGGGACTACTTTGGATTTCGCCGCCGCGACGGCCTTGCTCGCCTTCCCGCGAGCCTGGCGTGCAACCGGCCGGCGCTTCTTTTTGCCCCGGGCCAGATCGAGCAGAGTCTTACCGGAACGCCTCGATTTCTCACGCCCGCGCACGATCTCTTGAACAGTCTCTTCAGGCAGCACCTCTACAATCACCGCAAGCCCGTCGCGATCGCTGACATGTGGAAGGAGTCGACGGATGAGTTCAAGGCCGTATCCCGCCTGCTCCGGAGTGATTTCTTCAGCCTCGGCCAATTCGGCGAGCTCCTGAACGGCCTCGAGCGCAGCATCGTGCTCGGCGCCGAGCCTCTCAACGTAGTCGGCTCCATAGATCTCGGCGAGAGCTGGGTAGAGAACCTGCTCTTCGTAATGAAAGTGCGGACCGGCATGCGCCGCCATCTCGCCAACTCCCTGTCGAACCGCCTCGATGTCATTGGCCTCGATGGCGTCCATCAGGCCGAGCAGCATATCGCGCATCTGGCGGTGCTCCTCGCGGAAGACTTCTGTGAATTGATTCGCCAACATTTGCTCCCTCCCGGATTTACAGCGCCGACCCGATCCGGCTGCGCTGCAACTCTCCAATTTGCTTCTTCTCCTGGATCTCAACCTGCAATGCAACACTCACAGAGAAGGAGAGCAAATCGCTTGCCATCGGGACTAACTGGATTGGGCCGGTTATTGCACTTCTTGTGTGACGCAGAAGATGGCGATGAGTCCGAATGCTCCGGCGGAACTGTCTCCAATCGCACCACTCACATCAGCGCCTTCGATATTCGAGATGCTGGAGGAACTCGATGGCGAGCTACATCTGATCGAGCGCGTCGAAGGATGGTCGCCGTACACGCACGCCTATCGGCTTCCTGACGGCTCGGTCTATTTTGGTAGCGCTCGAGGCGGAAGAGAAAAGCGAAGACTAGTAGAGCAGATAGCGCGCGCGCAGGATGCGGAAATTCTCCAGCTCCGGTTGCCAACCCGCGACGATCTGTTTGGGATCCACGCCCGACTTGATTTCCTCCAGCGTTCGACGCGAACCAACCATCGAGAGCGTCGCGTCGATCTTGAAATCATTCGCATATAAACGATGCAGCGCGGCAATCAGCTCGATTCCCAGCGCCGGCGAATCAAGCGCGAGGCGATCGTCGAGAGAAATCCGTACTCCGTGGCAGCTCCGGCCGGCATAGGTGTCGGCGGATGGCGTGAAATCGGCTGACCGAAAGCGAACGCCGGGGATCTTTCGCTGGTCCAGGTAGGAGAGCAGCGCCGCAGAATCGATCCACGGCGCGCCCACCAATTCGAATGGGGTATCGGTCCCGCGCCCGACGCTCACATTGGCGCCCTCGATCATCGCAACGCCCGGATACAGCGTCGCTTCAGTAAGCGTTCGCAGGTTCGGCGAGGGCGGCGTCCATCGCAGCCCCGTTTGATCGAACCATTCGGAACGCGCATAGCCGCGCATCTTGATCACGTGCAGGCGCGCGCCGATGTGGTTTTCGCGATTGAACATCCCGGCAAGCTCGCCGACCGTCATGCCGTGGCGCGTCGGCAGCGGGAAATATCCGGTGAACGATTTCAAATCGGCGTCCATGATCGGGCCTTGCACGACAGCGCACGAAATCGGATTCGGACGATCCAGCACATAAAAGTCGATGCCGCGGCGCGCCGCTTCTTCCATCGCATAGGCCATCGTCGTGACATAGGTGTAAAAGCGCGCGCCCGAGTCCTGAACGTCGAACACCACCGCATCGAGGCCATCGAGCATCGTGGCGCTCGGCCGCCGCGTCTCTCCGTACAGGCTAAAGAAGCGCAGACCCGTGACGGGCTCGGCGCCCGGCGCGACGCTCTCATCGACATCGCCGTGCAGGCCGTGCTCGGGACTGAAGATCGCGCGCAGCGTCAGTCCGCGCGCATGTGAAAGCGCTTCGATATCGCGAGTGCCGGCGTGAGTGACGCCGGTCTGATTGGTGATCAATCCGACGCGCGTGCCTCTGAGTTGCGCGAATCCGTCACCCGCCAATACGTCGGCGCCGCTCAGAACCCTTGTGTGAGCGGCAGTGCGTTTGGCCAATGCGCAGAAAGAGTTCAAGCAAGGCCGGCATTCCACGATGCGATCCTCGGACAGGGCGCCGAGGCGATCTGAAATCAGCGCGAGAATTTCGCGTCGCAACGGGCCCGCATCACCTGCGCCGCCGGGGTACGTGCGGTTGGTCAAGATGATCGCATAGGTGGAAGATACGGGATCGATCCACAGCATCGTCCCGGTGAATCCGAAATGGCCGTACGAACCGACCGGCAAGAGCTGCTCGCGATTCGCGCACAGCGGTGCGCCGAGATCCCATCCCAGCCCGCGCAGGTGGCTCGCATCAACCGCGTCGGCCGGCGATTGGGGGGTCGTCATTTCGTCGATCGAACGCGGAGAGAGAATCGTGACCGCGCCCGCGCGTCCGCCGTCGAGCATCATCCTCGCGAAGATCGCCAGGTCGTTGGCGGTGGAGAACAGTCCGGCATGACCCGCGAGGCCTCCCATTCGCGCGGCGGTCGGATCGTGGACTTCGCCGATGCGCAACTTGCCGTCGACGTATTCGGTTGGCGCAATACGATTGAGTTCCCGCGCCGGCGGGCTGAAACCAGTGTCAGCCATTCCGAGCGGCGTGAAAATGTTGATGCGGCAATAGTCGTCGAGCGGAAGCTTCGCGACGCGCCGAACCACCTCGCCGAGCGCCTCGAAATTGATGTCGCTGTACTCGTAGTGCGTTCCCGGAGGATGAAGCGGCTTCGCATCCGCGGTCATCTTCATTGCGGTCGAGTAGCCGGTCCATTTGCGGCGCAGGTCCAAATCCGGCGCCAGGCCGGAATAATGCGTCATCAACTGGCGAATCGTAATGCGTTCCTTGCCGTTGCGAGCGAAGGCGGGCCAGTAAGTCGCGACCGGCGCGTCGAGGTCGATCCTGCCGCGCTCGCGAAGCTGCATTATCGCGACCGCGGTCGCGACGGGTTTGGTCAGCGAGGCGAGATCGAAAATTGTGTCGGGAGTCATCGCGACTCGCCGGGGCTCGAGCGCGCGATATCCGAAAGCGTGGCGATAAACGACCTGGTTGCCTTGCCCAATCTCAACCACGGCGCCGTGGATTCTTCCCGCTTTGATCTCAGACTGGACGATGGTGTCGATTTGTTGCAAATCCGCTTCGCGCAAGCGAGCGGACGAGGCGGCATCAGCAGACGCCAATGTTGCAAGGATCGCGGCGAGCAACTGGAACGCGAGTGCCGCGATCAGACGGTGCGAGAATGACGCCGTCGGGTTTCTCATTGCGACGATTGTACCACGTCCGGAACGTCATCCTTGCAGGCCGCGCCCTCCACCTTCAAGCCGGCGGCGGTGTACTGGTTGCGCGGGTTCCATAGCATCCAGCCGTCGGAGCCGAACTTTTCGGCGGCCGAAATTTGCGCCCTTATCTGCGTGCCGGTGAACTCTCGATGGTCGAAGGCGTAATCGCGAAATGCTTGCAGCCACGGGCGAAACCGAATCGAGGGGATTCCACGCTCGCGCGCGTTCTGCAGCGAGAGGAAGACGATTTCATACGGATGCGCGACCGGATTGCGATAATTGGGAATGCCGAACTGGAAGCACGACGGGTACAGCATCGGCGAGATGTAGTCGACGATGGGCGCGAGTTCCTCGAGCCGCTGCCCGATATGGGTATCGTCGAGGTTCCACGTCACGTATCCAAAGGTGTCGGCGGCGAGAAACACATTGTAGGGAGTGAGGCGCCGCCGCGCCTCGGCCAGAAAGCCGGAGATTGCGGCGAGGCGACTCTTCATGTCGGTCGGCTTCGAGAACTTCAGCCCTGGCGCGTCGGGAAAGCGCACATAGTCGAACTGGATTTCGTCGAAGCCGAGGCGCGCCGCCTCGAGCGCGATCGCGATATTGTAGTCCCACACCTCGGTGTTGAAGGGATCGGTCCACGCCAGGCGTTCGCGGTCCCTGAAGATTGCGCCGCTGGCGCGCTTCACCGCCAAATCGGGTCGCGCGGTCGCGAGCGGATCATCCTTGAAGACGACAATTCGTGCGATCGCGTAAATGTTATCGTGATGGAGCCGGTCAATCATTGCCTTCGCATCGCGCATCGTCGTGAGCTGGTTCGAATGAGCCTGCTCGGCGAGCGGAAGCGAGGTTTTGAATGCGATCATCCCGCGGTCGCCTTTGACGTCGATCACCACGGCGTTAAGTTCGGTTTTGTCGAGGAGGCCGAGCGCCGCCTCGCGCAACTTCGTGCTGCCGATGCCGTAAAATGAAAGATAGAGCGCCTTCGGCATCATCGGCGTGAGCGCAATCGGTCCGGAATGATCTTTCAACTCGCCGATGGAGATCGATTCCCGCTGATGGCCGTATGCTCTCAAGCCGATCCTGTCACCGTGGCCGCTGATTTGGAACTTGCCGTCGTGATCGGTTCGAACCACAACGTCCCCGAGTGTCACGATCGCATCCTCCACCGGCCTCCTGGTCGAGCCATCGATGATGGTCCCGGTGTACGCCAATGCCGGCAGAGGCCTGAACAAAGATGTGAGGACGAACAAAGACAGCGTGAAAATAATCGGTCTCGACATCAACTGTCACCGACTGGTTGTTGGCGTCCGAGCCGGTAGCAGACTCCCGAATCTTTGTCCGATGTCGCCATCGGTAACGATGAAGCGGGGAAGCGCCATGACGTTGTCGCCGCGCGAGACCTTGCGTCGTTCGATGCTGAATGCGGCGACGTATCCGGATTTTGTGGCGGCGGCAATCAGCTCATCGTCGTAGATGCCGAACGGCCAACTCAGCATCGTCACGTGGCCACCGAGCCGGCGCTCGAGCACCTGTCGCGATTTGTTGAGCTGACTATCCACCAATTTCCAGTAATCCTCGGCGGAGAGTCGGCGCTTCTCGATGCGAAAATTGGGATGCCAGTACGTGTGCGATTCCACCGAAAAGAGCCCGGTGGCTTTCAGTTCCGCGAGCTGTTTCCATGTCATCGCATACGAGGCGTTCGAAATCGCGGATGGATAAATGAACAGTGTCACCGGGATTCGATAGCGCTCGACCAACGGCGCCATGTCGCTGAACACGGTACGATGGCCATCGTCGGCGGTGATCGCAACGGCGCGCGGCGGCAACTCGCCGTGACCCGCGGCGAAATTCACTACGGCACGAAGCGGCACGATACTGTAGCCATTGTCATGAAGATATTTGAGCTGCGATGCGAAGACCGCGGTGGTGACCGTCATGCTATCGGCAACCACCGGGCCGAACCGATGGTAGACAAGAATCGTCGCGGACGTTGCGCTCTCTGATGCGGGGCCCGCGATTGCGATCGACGTTATCGCACTGAGGAACAGCGCCAGAAGTGTAACGACAAGATCGAAGCGCCTCCTTTTGTTCATTGCTCTGTGGCCGCGCACAGTCCAGTCGTGAACGCGCAGTTCTTCGTATTCCGAAGCTGGCCTTGGAGCACGCCAGCACCCACCAAAAGGAGCTTGGCGCGTGCGGCTACGGCGATTGCCGGTAGCGCTCTGCCGTTTGCTTTATCTGTCGTGAGAGCTTCAAGAATATATCGCCCTCGTCGTAGATGAAGAGCACCAGAGCGCCGCCGGCGCCGACAATCA
>Ga0116138_1001893_pt1 | contig 11157 bp, 11 predicted proteins | sample June2015DPH_20_1_2_FD_88971 | JGI IMG/M metagenome (GOLD analysis project Ga0116138, IMG submission 88971) | Peatland microbial communities from SPRUCE experiment site at the Marcell Experimental Forest, Minnesota, USA - June2015DPH_20_150 | ecosystem: Environmental > Terrestrial > Soil >... | reverse complement strand
CAGAGGCCTCGCCGAAATCTCCCGCCTCGGAGTGGCTATGGGTGCAAACCCGCAGACCTTCGCAGGCCTCACAGGCCTCGGCGATTTGGTAACAACCTGCATATCACCAAAGGGCAGGAACCGTTCCTTCGGCGAAAGAATCGGCAAAGGCCAAACACCCTTGATTGCCCAATCCGCCACGGAATCCGTTATCGAGGGTATAGCCACCTGCAAGGCCGTCGTCGAGGGTCTCCTCCAGAAATACAAGGTCGAGATGCCCATTACCCAGGCCGTCTACGACGTCCTGTTCAAGAGCAAATCCGTCCAGTCCGCCATCGCCGACCTGATGACCCGCCAGTTAAAACCCGAATCTTCAACCAGCCAAAAAAGCTGACCGCCTAAACTTTCGTTAACCAAAAGGATTGACTGCCGCCCAATTTCCGCTAATATATCAATGACTGGGGCGGTTAGCTCAGGTGGCTAGAGCGCGTGCTCGACACGCACGAGGTCACAGGTTCGAATCCTGTACCGCCCATTATTTTGATACCCGCTATTATATTTAACCCGTTTCTCCAAGAGAGTTCCTAATTACGATTCGATTTTTTTCGCAAAACGGTTGAGAAACAGCCGTGCGATTACTATTTAACCTTTTTTGGCAAAATGGGCGATATATAAACAAGGTAAAACCGCACTCATAGTATGCACTTAGGAGTAAGTTTTTATTAAAAAACAGATGAGAAAACACGGAGTTAGCATAGCAATCCTAACAGGTATCTTCTGTGTTTTGATGAGCGGCATCACATCAGGGCAGGAAACATTTACGCTCTATGTGGAAAACGACGGGACGTTTGTCAAGCCAATATATCGGACGGATCGGCACTATACCGACGGGGTAAAACTGGTTTATACTCACCAGCCCGACTGCAATTTTCTAAAAGAATTTGCGCGATGGAATGATTTTGGTCAAAACGACGGCCAGGTATCAACGGCGCTGGGGTATTTTGTCGGTCAAAACCTATATACGCCTGACCATGTTGACGCCCCAGAGCTTCGAGCCAGACACGACCGGGTATTCGCGGGGTGGTTGTATGGGGGTATATTCGCGCAGCGGGCCTCTGAAAACCAGATGGAACATCTGGAACTGAACCTGGGGGTGATAGGGCCGGTAGCGCAGGGGGGTGAGACTCAAAGTTTTATTCATGACCATATCGGGGCGGCAGAGCCGAAGGGATGGGAAAATCAATTAGGCGATGAGTTCGAGACGGATGTTACGTGGCTGAAAAGGCAGCGGGTCGCGGAGCAGTATTTCAAGCGGACGGAAAATTTCGATTCGCATCTGGAATACGGGGCGACGGTTGGAACGCTGCATCGCAACGCGAACCTGGGGATAGTTTTCAGATACGGGATGAATTTGCCAAATGATTTTGGGCCTGGGCGACTTGAGGCGCCGGCGTCGGCGTGCATTGGAAAACCTACAGAGGTTCAAACGGCGTATCTTTTTACGCGGATTGGCGGCAAGCTGGTTGAGTATGACCGGTTTTTGAGCGGGCTGACGACGGAGCCGGCGGTTGCACAGTTACAGGTGGGAGCGGTTTACAGATATAAATCATTCGAGATAAGCTATTCGGAGACGTTCCTGACGAGGGAATACAGTAAGCAGGGCAGCACGGATTCGTACGGGGCGATAAATTTGACGTGGTGGTTCTGAGTTTTTGCCACTAAGACACTAAGACGCGAGGTTTTTTAGCCACAGATTACACTGATTTATTTTAGACGCAGATTCCTTCGACTACGAGAGGGCAGGCGGAAGACAGAGAAAAATACTGGATCCCCGGCAGAAAACCAAGGGAGCTAACCCCGAGGACAGGTGAGGAATCAGTCCTTCTCAATAAGTTGGTTATCGAACTTGTCGCGGTTGGCGTTCCACCATTTTTGGGCCTGGTCGTAGGTATCGAAGTCCTGAGAGATGAGAAAAGTTATCGCTGATTTGACTTCGTCGCGAAAATCAGGATTGGCGTCTTTGAGGCCCGTAATCAGGATATCCATAGCGGCGGGGCTGGAGATATCAATAAGGGAGGAAACGACGGTCTCCTTGACGTCTTCGTACCGGCTGGTGATGCCAGCTTTGAGAACCTCCATGCGGATAACGGATTCCTTCTGCTCGGCGAGTTGAATGGCGGCAGTCCTGACATCTTCACTCGAATCAGCGATTGCTTCAAGAAGAACATTTTCTACTGCCGGGTCCGTTACGGCGGTGCAGGCCTCGATAGCGCTTTGGCGGATTTGGGGTTCGCTGTCTTTCAGCGCCTTAGCGGCAACGAAGACGATATTGGGGTCGCTCGACTCTTTCGTCGCGAGCATTTCCATAGCGGCGGTGCGAACCTCGACATCGTTATCATCGAGGACATTATAAACCATAATCGCCGCGTATTCGGGGTGTTCGTCGGCATACTCTGTTATAAAGTCGATTTTTTCATCAGCGGTTTTTAAGGATTCGAGGGGCTTCAAATCCGCCGGCTTGGGCATCGCAGGAGCTTTGAGTTGAGAAGACGAGGGGGCTTCTTGCTGCATAGCCGGTTCCGTGTCAGCGGCTTTGGGCAGAGTCTTGTCAGCGGTCGTCTCTTTTTTATCCACAGCGGGTTCGGTCGGCGAAGTGACCACACCGGGGCCATTAGCTTCAACCACAGGCGTCGCAATTTGTGTATCCTGCTTAGACGATTTTGTGTCGTTTGAGGCCGGAGTTTTGGCCGACTTATCCTGTTTCTTCGGACACCCCGCAGCCATAACCACAGCCAAAAGCAACGTAATTATCAGTCCCGTTCTAACCGTTATTTTAAACCTGAATATCCGATTCATTTTTTGTGACCCTCTCAAGAATATGCCAACCAATGAAAATATATCGGCAGGTTGGTTCAATTGCAACAGGCATTTGGGGCGATGCGGCCCGACAAGCGAGGCAGTACAGGCCAATTGCGTTATTTGGTGAGCCAGAGAGTAAAGATGGTATTCGCGATATCAGTGTTGTCGATGTATGGGCCGCGGACAGGGTCATTTCCGTCGATGGTTTTAGTGAATTCTTCGGCCCCCCTGCCTTTAGCAAAGAAGGGGACAAGCGAATTGGTGTGATTCCTGCTGTGCCATTCCATAGCGGGGAGTTTGCCTGGCCCATTACTGATGATGTCATTCCACATCTGCCCTGAGCCAGGGCCTGTGAGGTGGCCTGTTTCGTGGTCGGCGGTGATGATGACAAGCGTTTCGTTCCAACTGCCGTTTGTGTCAATCCAGCGGATGACGGCTTCGATACTCTTGTTGAAATCATCCATTTCCTCTATAAGGCGACCCGATTCGTTGGCGTGCGCGGCCCAATCAACGGCGCCGCCTTCAATCATAATAAAGAAGCCATTGGGGTCATTATTGAGGACGTTCAGGGCGGCATTTGTCATTTCCGCGAGAGTTGGGACGGTCTGAGTTAAAGGCGCTATGTATGGGGCGGCATAAGGGTTACCCTCGCGTTTTTGCTGGGTAGTATCATAGACCTGTATGAGGCCGAAGACACGTTTTGGGGTTTTACCTTTTGCCAAGGCCTGGAATTCGGCGCGTGTCTGGACGAGTGTCCAGGGGTTTGCGCTGCCGCCTGCCGAACCATTCTTCAGACCCGCCCAGGTTTTCTCGCTAATATACTTGTAGGTTGGTTCTTGTGCCTGCCTGCCGTCGGAATCGTAAAAGGGATGGCCCGCGCCCATAATGCAATCGACGGAGTTATTGTCGAGCATATCATCGGCGATTTGGGTGAGATTGCGCCTTGCGCCGTTGTGGACGACGAAGCCGGCGGGAGTGGCATCATCGAAAAAGACAGTGGTTATTACGCCTGCGGCCTTGCCGAGTTGTTTGGCACGTTCAGAAAGATTCAAAACTGGACGGTCATCAATATCGAGGCCGAGGGTTTTGTTATGGGTTTTGACGCCTGTGGCCATCACGGTCGCGGCGGCGGCCGAATCGGTTGCGCCCTTATCGAGGTAATCGAAGCTGCGCCAGGCGAGGTTAGCATCATAGGAGCCGCCATAAGGATAGGTGGTCATCGCAAGACAGACGGGAAAGTCCTCGTACGGCTGACAGGGTGAGCGGCCGCAGTTATAATAGTCGGCAGATTTATAATGATTGAATCCGCCGCCGTCAGCAATCATAATGATGACGTTTTTGGGGCCGCTGCTATGAGCGCAAGGAGATGCTTGTTTAGACGCGTAAGAACATCCGCAGATGCCGCCGAATAAAATCAAGCCAAGCAATATGTTTCTAATCAGCATCTTCATATCTGAATGACGATTATAATAAAAGGACGTTAATTTACCAGCGGGGGCTTCTTTTCCCCCGTTAAAAGCATATAATCTTATGGTTTGGAGTATGTTAGGTATGGGTTATTTTCGTGATAATATCGAGCAGATGAAGGGTTATGAGCCGGGGTTTCAGCCCAAATCCACGGAGGTGGTAAAGCTCAACACCAATGAGAACCCTTACCCCCCTTCCCCAGCGGTTTTGAAGGCGATTAGTGAGATAAAGCCGGAGCAATTGCGGCGGTATCCTGACCCGATGGGCAACGTGTTTCGCGAGGCGGCGGCAAAAATCAACGGGGTAGAGCCGGACTGGATTATGGTGTGCAACGGCGGGGACGAATTATTGAGTATGGCGTTTACGGCGTTTTGCGACAAAAAAAGGGCCGCAGCGTATCCCGTGCCGACGTATTCGCTTTACCCGGTACTGGCGCAAATCCAGAACTGCAAGGCAATCGAGGTGCCGTTTGATGAGGAATTTAATCTGCCTTCAAGATTAGCGGGGACCAAAGCGGCGTTGACAATCGTTTGCAATCCGAACGCGCCGAGCGGAACAATTGTGGCAGCCGAAGAGCTTGCGGAACTTGCGGCGGAAATAAAGGGCGTTTTGCTGATTGACGAGGCATACGTGGATTTCGCCGAACGAAACTGCATTGAACTGGTCAAACAGTTCGATAACATAATTATACTTCGCAGTTTGAGCAAAGGGTATTCTCTGGCCGGATTGCGATTCGGATACGCGATTGCCAAGCCAGGATTGATAGAGGGGCTGCTGAAGGTCAAGGATTCATACAACGCTGACGCGATAGCGATTGCTGCGGCAACTGCGGCGATTAAAGACCAGGGTTACTTTAAGGAAACAGTTGAAAAGGTAAAGGCGGAACGCAAACGGCTGACGGAACAATTAAGAGGTCTTGGTTTTGAGATGCCCGACAGCTCGTCGAATTTCGTTTTCGCTGAACACGAAACACGCAAGGCGAAAAGTGTTTTCGATAAACTCGTACAGCGCAATATTTATGTGCGATACTGGGATTTACCCGGCATCGAGAATAAGCTGAGAATAAGCGTTGGTACAAAAGAACAGAATGACACGCTTTTGTCGGCGTTGAAAGAAATTTTAGACGCTGATTAACGCAGATTGACGCTGTTTTTTATTGTCCGCTACACGCTATACGCTGGTTTAAGTTATCGGGCATTGTGAAAAAGATTAAAGAATTTAGGAAAAAAATCTTTAGCCACTGCTCAGTCGGCGCGGAGCCTATGTTTGCCAAGGGCTTCTTGCTCAGATTTCACCGGAACGCGATGGATCAGGTGCGACGTGTTAACGGCGTCTCAATGGAGCTGGATGTTATGGTTTTATTGCGACAAGTCAGCCAATAGCGAATCCGTGAAAGCAATGACATTCACTGCGGCTACAGTAATCTGGGCCACGACATCTTTCGTAAGATAGCTCGCCACTAACTGACTTCTAAATGCGTCTGCAAATGTATACCTGTAACGGAGGATAGAATTGTCGCCACTACTTGCCCTCACTTTCAATTCACGTTCATTTTTCATATCGGCAAGTAACGGTCCTATTTTTTCTTGATCGGCCTTGGTAAAATCATAATGAAATGTGAGGTTACGGATCGGCCTTAGGCTTCCTTTTATCAAAGAATCATCCTGAATAGGCATCAGGTCTCTCTTGAGATCATCAAGCAGGCCACTTGTCTTCTGAGAGAAGTGCATTTTTAACGCAAGGTTGTCAATCTGTTTGATGATTTGGGCAACTTCACGCAAAATAGATAGCGAGACTGCAAAGTGGTAGCTTCCTTCCTCATCTTCGCTGTTGTCGATAAGTGTACGATGCAACGCTATATCATGTGAAGCCAAGCAGAGACCAAGGACACACAGCGAGCATTCAGTATCCAACTGTCGAAACACATTCTTTGCGAAACCACCTTCATATCGAGCGGTCATTTTCCTAACATCCCTTCTACCGGTTGCCCCAGCATCTGGTATCCCACGTAACCATCACCGCCCCGCCAAAAGTGAAAGATGTAAGACGCTGACTCCAGCCTTTTCCAGCCTTAACATATTCCAGCAATTCTTGGTCCTTCACCGGCGCGTAAACATATCTCTGAGCATTAAAGCACATTAACTGGTTGAGCTTTGTTACTATTTCCTTGTTCGCGACCTTGATCTCATAGGTATCCCTGTCGGAGCTACAGTATGGCCTCGCAACAACTACGATATCCTTCCTAAGCGGACATATCACCGAGCTCTCGATGTTTCCTGGTCCAATTACTTCGCGATTGCCACCAGTGGGACCAAACATGACCGGCGTATCGGAAGTAATGAAGTAGCTTTCATCTGAGAAGAAAATATCCCACTTCTTGTTGCAGAGTGTTTTGCCAATCTCCTCGCCACCCTTGAGGACAAATGGAAGGCTCACTTGAGGAATGACCTCTGCCTTTAGCACGGATTTTATGTCATCACCCTTGAGATACTCCCGCAATTCTGTTGGCATCGGAGGCAACTGATCAGCCTCAAACAGGCGCTGTAGAGTTTCCTCAACAGTGTTCTTGTGAAAAATGCGACAACCATCGCGAAATGATGGTCCTCTGGTCAGCAACAGAGCAATATGAAAAGCTAACTCACCTTTCCCCTCCCCCGTAAGGGTACGTTGCGCACGAAGGGCCTCGATGACCTGACTGGCGGCACTCTCTATTTTGCCAAAACCATCTTCCAGCTTCTGATTCTTGGCCCCATCGGGATCAATCTGTTCGTAGTAGAACGGTTGACAGCAAACGGCCTTCCGAATTGACTTAGACGTTTTAGATACAGTGGAATTCTGCTTGTCATATTCCCAGATAAGGTTTTTCTCGCCATCAATTGCGAATCCCCTTAAGTGGAACTGTGGCACAAAATGGTGGTTTTTCTTCTGATTAGTCATAGCGACAGAGTCCCGCATTTTACCGAATTACACCGCACCTGTCCTTTCTGGCCATTCCGGCTTATATAGACTGCTGAAGCAGTATATCCCAAAGGATTAATCAGGACAATGGAATTCAGCATAAGTCTTGCAAGTTATTGGAAAAGAGTCTGTAATCTCAATGCGTGAAGATACGGTAAGCTAGGAATAGCCCAATGATTGCGCCTGGGATACTCAACATCGTCATGTAATATGAATATATGGTTGCTTCTCTATATGCGAGGTGCCCCAATGGATCATCTTCTAAGCCGACTTGTTCCGGGTGATCTTCCTCCAAATAACACTTTGTGCGCTCAAACTCCATCCTTATGGGCACGGCCATTATCGCATGATGAAGTCTTCCGTACAAGGGAGACGGGTGGGAATATCCATTCACCTTTTTAAATACCATGACAAAGTACGAAAACAATCCTATAGCCGGTAGACCCATACTGAGTATTAATATCCATGAGCCTGTTGCTCCACTTAGTTTGGAGAAAGTATACGCCACTGATAGTGCGCAGAAACCACCCGACACTCCGCAAACGATGCCCGCAATCGAAGCGTGGGCTTTCCTGGATAGAATAATTCTACGTAGTAAAACCATAAGTGCCAAGTCAATGAAGCGATAGACTGCGTAGGTCAAAATATATCCGAGCAAGAACGCTATTTCGGTAAGCACAACAGAAACAACATAATAGAAAATCAGAGCCATGATTCCCTCAACACCAAATACAGACTGTTTCTGCCAGTATAAAAAATTCCCGTTACTTCTCCAATCGGTGGCAGTATATCTCTAACCAGCGAAAGAATACAAGCTTTTTTTGCGGCAAAATCTCTGTGTCCTCTGTGCTCTCTGTGGCTATAAAAAGGTCTTCTCTGTCCGCCTCTGGCGAGATCTCGCCCGCCGCTATGCGGCGAGGCGGATGGCAAAAAAAACCGTGTAGTCCCTTCTTCGCTTCCTCCGTCGCTAAAGCTATGGAGGACAGGAAAGCTACGAAGGGCAGGCCGTGTAAAAAATAGGTGAAATATATGTCAGCCGTGGTTAGAATAAGCGGGACTGGAAAGGATACCATTATGAAAAAGCGAACGGCGAAAATACACAGAAAGACCAAAGAGACCGACGTCAATATCTCGCTGAATCTCGACGGCGAGGGCAAATACGAAATAGATACGGGCGTCGGGTTCCTCGACCATATGCTCACGCACCTGAGCAAGCACAGTAAAATAGATACGACTGTCAGGGCCAAAGGCGACCTCGACGTTGACAGCCATCACACGGTTGAGGACATCGGGCTTTGCCTTGGGCAATGCTTAGAGGAAGCGCTGGGGGACAAGAAAGGCATCAACAGATACGGCAACAGCTCAGTGCCGATGGAGGATTCGCTCGCGAATGTGTCGATTGATTTGTCGGGCAGGCCGAGCTGCGTTTATAACGTGGAATACCGGACGAGCAAGATAGGCGATTTCGACGTGGAGTGCCTTGAGGAGATGCTGCGGAGCTTTTCAAACGCGGGCAAATTCAACCTGCATATAAATGTCCCCTACGGCACAAACGCCCATCACACCGCGGAAGCGGTATTCAAGGCGATGGGCCAGGCATTGGGCGCGGCAGTTAAAATAACAGGCAAGGACATCCCCAGCACAAAGGGAACGCTGTGATTGAAGCAGAACCAATTGAGTTTCGGGCGGGTATCGGCACAGACATTCACCGCTTGGTCGAGGGCAGGAAGCTGATGCTGGGCGGGGTGCTGATTCCGCACCCGATGGGACTGCTCGGACACAGTGACGGCGACGCGGTGCTGCACGCGGTGATAGACGCCCTGCTTGGAGCGGCGGGCCTGGGCGACATAGGAACATTTTTCCCCGATACCAACCCGAGATGGAAAGACGCGGACAGCAAGGAACTGCTGTTCATAGTCAAAGAAAAACTCGCTGAGAAGAAATGGGACATTATCAACGTCGATGTAACAATTCACGCGGAACAGCCCCGGCTGGAACCATTCAAGGGACAAATCAAGCGGGTAATAGCCGGGCTATTGGGAATCGACTTCAACGCAGCAAACGTCAAGGCGAAAACGAATGAGGGACTCGGTGAGGTCGGCGAAGGCACAGCGATAGCCGCCACGGCGATAGCGATGCTGAGAAAGAAAATCAAAAGGGTTTAATAAATGGGCTTACAACTATACAACAGCTTAACGAGACGGACAGAGGAGTTTAAGCCGATAAATAAGGACCGGGTCGGGATATACGTTTGCGGGCCGACAGTTTATGGGCATGCGCATCTTGGGCACGCGAAAAGCTACGTCAGCTTCGATATTCTCGTCCGATACATGCGATATCTCGGCTACAACGTCACATACGTTCAGAACATCACGGACGTGGGACACCTTACCGATGACGCGGACCAGGGCGAGGACAAAATCGCAAAGGCAGCGGCAAAGGCGCACACGCACCCGATGGCGCTGGCGGAGCTATACACACGGAGCTTTTTTGAGGATATGGACAAACTCAACTGCGTCAGACCCGATATAAGCCCGCGGGCGAGCGGCCATATCGTCGAGCAAATCGAATTAGTCAAGACGCTCGTCGCAAAAGGTTACGCATACGAAGCCAACGGGTCGGTTTATTTCGATGTTTCAAAGTTCGCAGATTACGGGAAACTATCGGGCAGAAAAGTTGAGGATATGATAGCTGGGGCAAGGGTGGAGGTATCGCAGGAAAAGAGAAACCCCGCGGATTTCGCCCTTTGGAAAAAGGCGGACGCAAATCATATTATGCAGTGGCCAAGCCCGTGGGGACAGGGATTCCCCGGCTGGCACCTTGAGTGTTCAGTGATGAGCACGAAATACTTAGGACAACCATTCGATATTCACGGCGGCGGGCTTGAAAACCAGTTCCCGCATCACGAATGCGAAATCGCGCAGGCAGAAGCGGCGACGGGAAAGCAATTCGTCAAATACTGGCTGCATAATAATATGGTTACGGTCGATGGCCAGAAGATGGGCAAGAGCTTGGGTAATTTTATTACGCTAAAACAGCTCTTCGCTGATTGGCCGGACGCGAAGCACGAGCGACTGAGCAGAAAATACGATTCGTTAGCCGTTCGGCAATTCATTTTAACCAGCCATTACAGAAGCACGCTTGATTTTTCGGATGAGGCACTTCACGCGGCGCAGAGCGGATACGATAAATTAATAGACGCGGTCATCGCGGTAAGAAAGCAGATCAAAAACGCTCCAAACGGACCCATCGATAACAACATTGAGAATCGGCTAAAGGAATTAAAAGAGAAATTCAAGACGGCGATGAACGACAACCTCAATACGTCAATTGCGTTGTCGGTGATGTTCGAACTGGCGGGTTTAGCCAACGAGCAGATTGCCAAAAACGCGACAGGTAAGACGCTTACGGCGATTGATAATATGTTCACAAAACTCGGCGGCGACGTGCTGGGTATCGTCAAAGAGCAATACCAGCAGCAAAGCGAAGGTAACGAGGCGGTGCTGGACAAACTGGTGGCCGTTATCATCGAGCAAAGAAAAGCGGCGAAACAAAATAAGGATTTCGCGACAGCGGATGCGCTGCGGAAGAGGATTGAGGAAATCGGAATTGTTCTCGAAGACAAACCCGGCGGAGTTACCGGCTGGAGAATGAAATGAGGATTCTCGGCATAGACCCGGGATTGCAGGTTTGCGGGTATGCTTGTATTGAGTCAAAATCGGGCGAAACAACCCTGATTGAGGGCGGAGTAATTCGTACAACGGGAAGCAAGACAATTGAGAAAAGATTGAACCAGATAGCCGAAGATATTGATTCGCTGCTTGCAAAATTTGAACCAGAGGTTGTGGCAGTAGAGCAATTGTATTCGCATTACGCCCATCCACGAACAGCGAT